>Ga0075421_100001831_pt1 | contig 25089 bp, 13 predicted proteins | sample SoiMetdeltSBSDD5_FD_75292 | JGI IMG/M metagenome (GOLD analysis project Ga0075421, IMG submission 75292) | Bulk soil microbial communities from a Populus tree surrounding site in Tennessee, USA - Soil MetaG P. deltoides SBSDD5 | ecosystem: Environmental > Terrestrial > Soil > Tree plantation... | reverse complement strand
GTCACTTCCTGGACGTTCTGCTTCTTCTTCCCGCCCAGGTTCAGCCCCTGAATCTGGATGGTGGGCTGCTCCTTCAGTACCTGCTGGCGATACAGCCGTTCCATCTCCATGTGCTGACCGATCTCTTGTGGCGTCATCTGCGCCTTCTTGCGCGCGGCGAGCTTCTCCTCGCGCGCGTTCTTGGCGACACCCAGTTCGTCGAGGTCGGTCTGACGGCCGGCGGCCACGGCCTCGGCGTTCAACTGCAATGAGTGTTCCTTGCTTCCGAGCGGCACGTTCTTGTTGCCGGCGAAGATCTCGTGGCGGCCATGGTCTTCGTACCACTTGGTCAACGTGGCCGTCATGTGCATCTTCTCGAGGATGTTCCGCCAGCCGATGCCGGTGTTATACGCGCAGAAGGAGATCTCGCCCTGCTGCGTGCCGTAGGGAATGATGCACATCTCCGTGCGGCGGAAGTCGTAGTTGAAGAGATCCTGGAACCACATGCCCGCGATGAACAGGAAGTTCCACCGGTCCGAGCGCCGCTGCTCGATGTCCTTCATCGTCCGGTCGCCTGTGACGCTGCCGTAGTTCTTGCCGGTGGCGCCGAAGGTCTTGTCGAACTTCTTCATCAGGTCGGCGATGCGGAAATGCGTCGGCGCCTTGAACGGGTCGTAGTTGCGCATCAACGCGAGGGCCATGCCCACGACCGACAGGAACCTGCCACGCGCCGCGTCGTTGACCTGGGCGACGTCCTTGGCGAGCTGGTCCGCTTTCAGGAATGCGGTAACCGGGACCGCTTCTTTGGTTTCCTTGTCGATCATCACCGCCATGCCGATGCCGCAGTTCGGGTGGCAGCCGCACGTGAGCTGACCCCATTCCCGGTCAGGCCCGTGCACGACGTCTGCCCAGTCGGTGAACGTGGACATGAACGAGATCGGGAACCAATCGCGAATCGGCTCGCCGATGCCGGTCTGGTTTTTCACGTCATGCGCCAGGTGCGACAGCGTGTAGCGCTGCGCGGCACGGCGCTCCGGGGTGATCTCTTCGTCGCGTCCGGTGAACGACACCGGCTGGAACGAGAGGAAGTTGATGCGCTTCGGGTTGTCGAGTGCGAACTCGATGACGCGTCCGACCTGTTCGTTGTTCACGCCGTTGACGATCGTGATGACCGGGACGATGTCGACGCCGGCCTGATACAGATTCTCAATCGCGCGCAGCTTGACGTCGAAGAGATTGCCGACGCGGCGATGCGAGTTGGCCGCGTTGCCGATGCCGTCGAACTGCAGGTACGCGTAGCGCAGGCCCGCTTCCGCTGCGGCCTTGGCAAACTCCGGGCTCTTGGCGAACTCGATGCCGTTGGTCGCCGCCTGCACGCTGTTGTAGCCGACCTTGCGCGAATAGCGGATCGCATCCAGGAAATACGGCGACATTGTCGGCTCGCCGCCCGAGAACTGCACCGACATCTGGCGGCGCGGCTTGATTGTGATGGCGTTATCGAGGACCTGCTTGATGTCCTCCCAGCCCAGTTCGTGGACGAAGCCAACCTGGTTGGCGTCCATGAAGCACGGGTCGCACATCATGTTGCAGCGATTGGTCAGGTCGACGGTGAGGACCGACCCGCGGCCGTGCAGGACGGTGGACGAGCCGTGGTTGTGCAACTGCTCGTCGTTGTGGGCGCGGATGTCGCGGCCCGGGAACACCTCTTCGAGGTGCTTGAAGAAGGCCGTATCGATCGCCATCACGTCCTCGAAGTGGCCGTGAAGAGGGCAATCCTTGACCATCAGGATCTTGCCGTCGCGCTCGATGATCGTGGCCTTGATCTCGCCGACTTTCTCATTCAGGAGGACGCTGACGTCCTTCTTCCCGTCGAGAATGTCCTGCCGCGCCTCGCGTGTACAGGTGGGGCAGAGCGAGTCGGTCTCGCGTGGCCAGCCCAGTGGCGGTTTGGTCTTCTGATACGACTTGAGTAGCGGCTTGTCCGACCAGCGCGGGATGAACGAAGGGTTCTGCTTGATCTTGTTGGCTGTCGCAAACACCTGCCACAGTCCGTTGGCGGCGATCGACAGACCCTTCTCGGCGTACTTCATCGGCGCGTGCATCAGCGGCTCCTTGATTAAGGCTCTGGTTCCGTAGGCCGGGTCTTGTCGTGTAGACCCGGCAGGTCCACACAGCAGGACCCGCTCTACCCTAGGCGGGGTCCCCATCCCGGCCGCCCGGCCGGAACGTCGAGGGCATCATACGAAAGGAATTCACAAAAAAGGCCGTTTTTCAGCGGATTGGCGATTAGGAGCCGTGGGCGGGCCGGAGGGCGAGCCGATTGGCATACCCGACCAAATGAATCTTATATGGTGAAATTAGATTGAGACTTTCAGATCATTGTATTTCCCTTATGTAGCGAACCCCTTCAAAATGTGCCGACCATGTCAATTCCGGGAATGACCTATCCACCGCCCGCTCAGGGTCTGTACGACCCCTGCGCCGAACACGATGCGTGCGGGGTGGGCTTCGTCGTGCACATCAAGGGGCGGCGGTCCCACGGCATTGTCGAGAAGGCATTGCAGGTGCTCGTCAATCTGGAGCACCGCGGTGCGTGCGGATGCGAGGAAAACACTGGCGACGGCGCCGGCATCCTGATTCAGATGCCGGATGCGTTCCTCCGCACCTGCGCCCCGTCGGAACTGCCTGCCGCGGGCGAGTACGGCGCCGGACTAGTCTTCCTGCCGCACGACGAATCGGATCGCGATCGGATCAAGGATCTCATCGCCAGGATCATCGACGAAGAGGGGCAGCGCCTGCTGGGATGGCGCGACGTGCCGACGGACAATCGCCTGGTCGGTCCAAGCGCCCGTGCAACGCAACCCGTCTTCCAGCACTTGTTCATCGGTCTGACGGGACTGGACGACGCGTCCGAGGACTTGCCCGCCGAAGCGCAACGCGCGCAGGCGGAAGGCCGCAGCGCGAAGGCGGAGCGCAAGCTTTACGTGATCCGGAAGCGGATCGAGCACGCGGTCGACACGCTCAAGATCAACCCGCTCTCCCGAAGGTTCTTCTATATCGTCAGCCTTTCTACCAGGACGCTGACGTACAAGGGGATGCTGACGGCGCGACAGCTCGCGCCGATGTTCCCGGATCTCGGAAGCCCAGAGCTGACGTCCGCGCTGGCCCTGGTGCACCAGCGTTTCAGCACCAACACGTTCCCGTCATGGCCGCTTGCGCATCCCTACCGCCTGATCGCGCACAACGGGGAAATCAACACGCTGCGCGGCAACATCAACTGGATGCGGGCACGTCAGGGACTGCTCGCGAGCGATCTCTTTGGGAATGACCTCAAGAAGATCCTGCCCGTCATCCGCGAGGGGGGCAGCGACACCGCCACCTTTGACAACGTCCTCGAGCTCCTCTTGCGCGCCGGGCGCTCGCTGCCGCACGCGATCCTGATGATGATCCCGGAGCCCTGGAGCGGTAATGAGGAGATGTCTCCGGACCGGAAGGCGTTTTACGAGTATCACGCATCGTTGATGGAGCCATGGGACGGTCCGGCATCCATAGCCTTCACCGACGGCACGAGTATCGGCGCCGTGCTCGATCGGAACGGATTGCGGCCGTCGCGCTATTACGTGACCAAGGACGATCTGGTCATCATGGCCTCCGAGGTCGGAGTTCTCGATGTCCCACCCGAGAACATTCTCGTCAAGGGACGTCTGCAGCCTGGCCGCATCTTCCTTGTCGACACCTCCAAGGGCCGCATCGTCGACGACGAGGAGATCAAGCGCGAGCTTGCGGCGGAGTATCCCTATCGGGAGTGGCTCGACAAGCACCTGATCGACATCGACGATCTGCCGGCAGCCCGGGCGGTCGAACCCGATCATGAGACCGTGCTCAGGCGGCAATTGGCATTCGGGTACACCCAGGAGGATCTGCGCGTCCTGATCGGTCCGATGGCTGCGGTTGGCGAGGAGCCGGTCGGCTCCATGGGCACCGACACCTCGTTGGCCGTTCTCTCCGAGCGGCCGCGTGTGCTCTTCGATTACTTCAAGCAGCTGTTCGCGCAAGTCACGAACCCGCCGCTCGATGCCATCCGCGAGGAATTAGTGACCTCGATGGGCTCGACGATCGGTCCTGAGCGCAACCTGCTCAAGCCCGAGCCCGCGTCCTGCGAGCAGATCACGATCAAGTACCCGATCATCCACAACGAGCAGGTGGCGAAGCTCCGTCACCTCGCGCCGGACTCGCCATTCCGGTCCACGACGCTCGCGATGGTGTTCGACCCCGAGAAGGGTGGCACGTCGCTCGAGCAGGCGATGGACGAACTGTGCAAGCAGGCGAGTGAAGCCGTTGCCGAGGGCTACAACATCCTGATCCTCTCGGATCGCGCCCATGACTCACGCCGTGCGCCCATCCCCAGCCTCATGGCGACGGCTGGCGTTCATCATTACCTCGTTCGTGAGGGGACGCGCACGCGATGCGCGCTCGTCGTCGAATGCGGCGATGCGCGCGAAGTACATCACGTCTCGTTGCTTCTCGGGTACGGTGCGGGCGTCGTCAACCCGTATCTCGCGTTCGAGACGATCGACGACATGATCCGCCAGGGGATGCTGACCGGGACGACCCGCGACGCGGCGGTGGCGAAGTACATCAAGTCGCTCAACAAGGGCATCCTCAAAGTGATGTCCAAGATGGGCATCTCGACGCTGGCGAGCTATTGCGGCGCCCAGATCTTCGAGGCCATCGGGCTGAACCAGGAGTACATCGACAAATACTTCACGCACACGACCTCGCGTGTCAGTGGCGTCGGCATCGACGTCATCGCGGAAGAAGTGCGGCTGCGTCACGAGCGTGCTTACGGCCGTCGTCCGGCTGGTGTGGCAGAACTCGACGCGGGTGGCGAATACCAGTGGCGCCGCGACGGTGAGTATCACCTCTTCAACCCGGAGACGGTGTTCAAGCTCCAGCACGCGACGCGCAGCGGCCAGTACCGCATCTTCAAGGAATACACGCGAGCGGTAAACAGTCAGCACGAGCGTCGTGCCACGCTGCGTGGACTCTTCCGGTTCAAGCCGGCCGGTCCCGCCGTGCCGATCGAGAAAGTCGAGCCGGTCGAGAACATCGTCAAACGGTTTGCGACGGGGGCCATGTCGTACGGATCGATCAGCTTGGAAGCGCACGAGACGCTCGCCATCGCCATGAACCGGCTGGGCGGTCGCTCGAACACTGGTGAGGGCGGCGAAGATCCGGCTCGCTATGTGCCGATGGCCAATGGCGACTCCAAGCGAAGCTCGATCAAACAGGTCGCCTCGGGCCGCTTCGGCGTGACCAGCGAATACCTGGTCAGTGCCGACGAACTGCAGATCAAGATGGCGCAGGGGGCCAAGCCGGGCGAGGGCGGTCAGCTTCCAGGGCATAAGGTCTATCCCTGGATCGCAAAGGTGCGGTACTCGACGCCTGGCGTCGGCCTGATCTCACCGCCGCCGCATCACGACATCTACTCGATCGAGGATCTCGCGCAACTGATCTTCGACTTGAAGAACTCGAATCCGCGTGCGCGGATCTCGGTCAAGCTCGTTGCCGAAGGCGGCGTGGGCACAGTGGCGGCGGGCGTTGCGAAGGCGCACTCCGATGTCGTGCTGATTTCGGGACACGATGGCGGCACCGGCGCCTCACCTCTGACGAGCCTCAAGCACGCGGGTCTGCCGTGGGAACTGGGGTTGGCGGAAACGCAGCAGGTGCTCGTGCTCAACAAGCTGCGCGACCGCATCGTCGTGCAGGTCGACGGTCAGATGAAGACCGGCCGTGACGTGGTGATCGGCGCGCTTCTCGGAGCCGAGGAGTATGGCTTCGCGACGGCGCCACTGGTGGTCATGGGCTGCATCATGATGCGCGTGTGTCACTTGAACACGTGCCCCGTCGGCATTGCGACGCAGGACCCGGAGCTGCGGAAGAAGTTCAGCGGAACTCCCGAGATGGTCGAGAACTTCTTCCGGTTCATCGCCGAAGAAGTACGCGAGCTGATGGCGGAGCTCGGGTTCCGCACCGTCGATCAGATGATCGGCCGTGCCGATTGTCTCGACGTCGAGCGCGCGGCGCATCACTGGAAGGCCAAGGGGCTCGACCTCACGCCGCTGCTGCATCAGCCAAACCTGCCCGATACCGTCGCGCGCCGTCGTGTGCGAGCGCAGGACCACGGGCTCGAGGGCACGCTCGACAACGATCTGATCAAGGCAGCGATGCCTGCGCTCGAACACAAGCAGCGGGTCGACTTGACCGCGTACATCCGCAACGCGGATCGCACGGTCGGCACCATGCTGGGCTCCGAGGTGACACGCCGCCACGGTGCGGCCGGCCTGCCCGCCGACACGCTCCGCATTACGTTCACCGGCTCGGCCGGACAGAGCTTCGGTGCGTTCGTGCCTGCCGGGATGACGATGAAGCTCATCGGCGATGCGAATGACGGGTTCGGCAAAGGACTGTCGGGTGGGCGTTTGATCGTGCATCCACCGGCGCTCTCCGCGTTCAAGTCGCAGGAGAACATCGTCATCGGCAACGTGGCGTTCTATGGCGCAACCGGCGGTGAAGGATACGTTCGCGGCGTTGCGGGCGAGCGTTTCTGCGTGCGGAACAGCGGCGCAACAGTTGTGGTCGAAGGTGTCGGTGATCACGGTTGCGAGTACATGACCGGTGGACGGGTCGTCGTGCTTGGTCGAACCGGACGCAACTTTGCCGCCGGCATGAGCGGCGGTATCGCGTACGTGTTGAACCTCGATGAACGATTCGAGCGCCGGTGCAACCGCGAAATGGTCGATCTGGAACCGCTCGTCGACGCCGAGGATATCGACTTCCTGCGGGTCGCGATCATGAAGCATCTGACCTACACGGGAAGCATGTATGCCGAGGGGCTGCTCTCAGACTTCGCGACGGTGCGGCGGCACATGGTCAAAGTGATGCCGCGTGAGTACAAGCGCGCGCTGGCAGAACAGGCGAAGCGCCTCGAAGAACAGGAGCCGCTGGTTGAACAGTTGGTTGTCACGGGAGTGATGACGTCGGCATCAGGCGCGGGAACGGCGGTCCATGGGTAAGCCAACCGGGTTCATTGAAATACAGCGGAAGAAGCAGCCGACACGTCCAATCGACGAGCGCATTCGGGACTGGCACGAAGTGTATCTGCCGTACCCGGCTGGCGAGCTCGAGAAGCAGGGCGCGCGCTGCATGGACTGCGGGATCCCGTTCTGTCATCAGGGCTGCCCGCTCGGCAACCTGATTCCGGACTGGAACGATCTGGTGTACCGCGACCGGTGGCATGCGGCAATCGACCGCCTGCACGCCACGAACAACTTTCCTGAGTTCACCGGCAAGCTGTGCCCGGCGCCGTGCGAAGGTTCGTGTGTGCTGGGCATCAACGACTACCCGGTCACGATCAAATCGATCGAGGCGTCGATCATCGATCGCGCGTGGGACGAGGGCTGGGTCACACCGCGGACGCCGCCGACGAGCACGTTCAAGCGAGTGGCGATCGTGGGCTCGGGTCCTGCGGGTCTGGCCGCGGCGGACCAGTTGAATAGCGCCGGCCACTCTGTGACGGTCTTCGAAAAATCGGACCGCATCGGTGGACTGCTGCGCTACGGAATTCCCGAGTTCAAGATGGAGAAGCGCTTCCTCGATCGGCGACTCGCGATTATGGAAGCGGAGGGCGTGGTATTTCGAAGCGGCATCAACGTCGGCGTCGACGTACCCGCCGCTCGACTCGTCTCTGACTACGACGCGGTCCTCCTGGCAGGTGGCGCCGGTCAGCCTCGGGATCTTCCAGTTCCCGGCCGTGAGCTCAAGGGCGTTCACTTCGCGATGGACTACCTCACGCTGCAGAACCGTCGATGCGAAGGGGATCACGTCCCTGACAGCGAGTTCATCAGCGCCAGGGATCGCCACGTCATCATCATCGGCGGCGGCGACACAGGGGCCGACTGTCTGGGCACGGCACATCGGCAGGGCGCCCGCTCGGTCGTGCAGCTCGAGCTACTGGATCGGCCGCCGGATGCACGTGCCGCGGACAATCCGTGGCCGACATGGCCGCAGATCTTCCGTGTCTCCACGGCACACGAGGAGGGCGGTGAGCGTCTCTACTCCGTCTCCACGCAGCGTTTCTCGGGCGACGACAACGGCAACGTGCGCGCGTTGCACGCGACGAAGGTCCAGATGGTCAAGCAGGACGGCCCCTCGACAGCGCTCGGGGCAGGTCGCACGCAGTTCGTGCCCGTTCCTGGCAGCGAGTTCGAGATTCCTGCGGACCTGGTGCTGCTGGCGATGGGCTTTGTCGGAGCGGAGCGCCCGGGTCTGCTCGAGAGCCTGGGCGTCAAGCTCACCGATCGCGGCAACGTGGCCCGTGACGAGTGGTGGATGACGAGCGTCCCCGCTGTCTTTACCGCCGGCGACATGCAGCGCGGGCAATCGCTGATCGTGTGGGCGATCGCGGAAGGTCGCAGCGCGGCCCGTGCCATCGACCATTACCTCATGGGCGAGTCGAAGCTCCCAGCCCCGCTCGCCTAGGCGTGTCTGACGAATCGGTTCTCGAAGACGTACTCAGTACCGAGGACAGGCCGTAGAGCGTCTCGGAAGCGGTAAATGTCCATTTCTGTGTGGCCCGGGCGACGGCTTGGTCGCCAAGGCTCAGGACGAGATGGCCCAGGAGACGCTGGATCTCGACGCGCTCCTGCGTTGACAGCGGCTTTCCCTCGCGCCTGTTCAACCATCGCGTGGCGCAATCGATCGCCCACGGATGCCACAGGAAATTGATCCCTTCGCTTGTTTCGGGGAGCCCGCCGGGCCCGTCCGGATCGACGCCAAACTCACCGCTGCCGCCGAGAAATTCGATGGCGCGTCCCTGCACGCGCGCAAGATGGCGACCGATTTCCCGATCGATCAGGTCGGGAATATGAAGACCCGCTTCACGTTCAGCGTCCAGCAGCCTTCCGTAGATCTGAAGGGTGAGGCCGTCAGCCGACTCGCCCAGGCTCGATGTGCCCGCCTGCCAGCCAGGTGGATCTGCGGTCGTCTGGAAGTTTCGTACCAGCCAATCGAACGAGGCGCGGATCAGCTCATCGCGGCGCTCGACACTGCCTGACCACGGCAGTCTGGCGCGCCGCGCCTCGAGCAGCGCCATCAACGCCATGGCTGTCGAGTAGGCATCCGCTCGGCGCATGGCGGGTATCGTCCGAAAGAGCGTCCACCCACCTGGATCATCGGGCGATAGGAATTCCTCCAGTGTCCGTTGGGTTGTTTCCAGGCGAATCGGTGCGTCAGGGTCATCCAGTTGAATGTCAAATCCACGAGCGAGTGCCATGAGCCCCCAGAATTCAGGGGTGGAAACCGATCCAAGCTCACCAAAATTCTTCTCGGACTGCGATCGCATTGGCGCCGGTCCACCGGTCAGAAGAGCAGTCCGCGTCGAGAGGCCCAGTAGTGCGAACGCCGCCATGTTGTGGGCCCAGGGCTGCTGGCGAGATCGGTTGAAATTCGCTGGGTACGAGTTGGAGCCGTCTCGCGCCTGTTCCAGGCTGGCCACGAGCATCTTCTGCAGTCCGGCAGCCTTGTCCCGGATCGTCATGTCCTCGGGAATCGGCCGCATGAGGGAGACCTCATGGCCATCGAGCCAATGCCTGAATGCGATCCCTCCCGGAAAGCCAAGCCCGGCATCCAACGCAGTCAGGTAGGCCGCTGCGGCCGCAAGTGTGAACAGCGCGAGCGCGGCGGTCAGTCGGACACGCTGCTGGAGCCGGCGCTGATCCTCCCGGCGCCTCAACTCGTCGAACGTGACTCCCAGCATCGCCGCGATGATTTTCAGTTTGGCATTCGTCTTTCCGTCCCTCGATTTGCGGACGTCTGCGGCAAGTGGTTCGCAAGCGACCAACTGGCCGTCGACCTTGCGGGTGCGGAGCGGTGGTGAGAAACATTCGCGAGTGCTGGATGTGGGTCGGTCGCTCGCACCAGGCTCGCCATCGACAATGAGGCAAAGCACGCGGTCCTCGTGGCCGAGTGCTTGGAAGGCTTCGATCTCCTGCCGCACGTACCTCGACTCGGCGGAGTCTGGGGAGCAGATGACAATAAGGAAGCGCGATTGCCGCAGCGCGGCTTGGACGAGATCGTCGAGGTTTGCCCCTGCGCTCAGTTCGTGACGGTCGCGAAAGACTGGGAACAGCCGTTCGGGTGCGCTATGCGGCCGCAGCGGGGAGACTCTGTTCCGCAGCGGCTTGGGGATACCGTACGTCTCGAGACTGTTGTGCAGCCACCGCGCCCACCGCTCGTCTCGATCCGCCTTGGTTCTTCAGACCCGACTTGGGTCGGCGGGTCTAACCACCTTCGCTCATTGAGCTACGGTGGTCCGCCGCAGCCTTGGCGAAGGCGGAAAACCCGCCGCTACGTCAAAAGCTGAACTTCACCCCGATCTGCAGTTCGCGCATCGGCGTCCTCGTGGTGCTGATCGTGCCGAACAACGCCGGGTTTGCCATCGACAGGTTCGGGTCGCCCCAGACCGGGGTGTTGAACAGGTTGAAGGCTTCCAGCCTGAACTGCAGGCTCTTGCCTCCGCCGAGCCTGACGTTTCGCAGGAGGGACGAGTCGACAGTGAAGATACCGGGGCCGATCACGATGTTCCTGCCGGCGTTGCCGTAGGTGAACTGCGCCGGCACTGCGAACGCGGCGGTGTTGAACCACTGCTGCGGGGTCTTCGCGCCGTCATTCGGATCCTGAGCAGACACGAGGTCGGGACGGTACGTGCCGACAGCGGTGTTGGGAGTGTCCTGGCCGGTCGCCGGGTCTCTCGGGAAGCCGCTCGACTTGTTGATGATCGCGCTCACCTGCCAGCCGCCGAATATGGCGCTGCCGACGCCCTCCTGCAGGAACGGCTTGTCCCCGCCGAACGGCAGCTCGTAGAGCACCGACGCCACCATACGGTGCCGCACGTCGAAGATCGAGGGCCCCCACTCGCACTCGAAGCAGTTGCTGTTCTGCGGGAACAGCGCGTCGCCGTTGAGCACGCGGATGCCGCTGCCGTTGTCCGTGGACTTCGACAGCGTGTAGCTGAAGAGCACCGATAGTCCCTCGTCGAGCCGTCGCGTTACCTTCAGGCCCATCGAGTTGTACTTCGCCTCGGCGACGTTGCCGATCTCCTGAATCTTGGTGAATTCCGGATACGGCCGCCGGGTCTGGACGTTGCCCGGGCCGGGAACCACCTCGTTGCGGTCGAACATGCGCTCGAGCCGCTTGCTCTGCGATCCGAGATAACCGATCTCCAGGGCCGTCACCCTACCGAGCTGGCGCTGCACGTTGAAGACGTACTGATACATGTACGGCGTCTTGCGGTCGTACATGTTGCCCAGCACGTAGTGTTGCGAGACGCAGACGATCGGCGGCTGGACTCCGCACGCGTTCGTGCCCGACCCGACAAACGGCGCGTCCCAGTTCAGATTCAGGCGCAGCGGGTCCGATGTGTCATTGCGGCGGCCCACCGCGTTGCGCGCCATGTCGAACCGCGGATTGCCCGTGTCCTGCATGTAGAAGATGCCGGCGCCGGCACGGACCGACCAGGCATCGCCGGGCGTCCAGGCCCATCCAACCCGTGGAGCGAAATTCAACTTGTCGTCATTGATCAAACGCCCGCCCAGGGTGCCGTCGCGGGCGACCTGGATGTTGGGATTGAATCGAATATTCAGCCCCTCGTAGAAGTCACCCTCGCCGATCCGGATGAGCACGGGATGACGCGACAGGTCCGCGACGGGCAGCCCCGTGTCGTTGTACGGGAGGTACGCGTTCATCAGCGTGCCGCCTTTGTCGAGCCACGGCGGCGTGTACTCGTATCGGAGTCCGTAATCGAGCGTCATGTTCCCGCGCATGCGCCACGTGTCGTTGAAATAGTACGACTGGCTGATCGCGCGGAACCTCGTGGTTGCGAGCGCGACGGATGCCTCCGACAGACGCTGGTAGCCCAGCAGGAAATCAGCGAACGCCGCTGCCCCCGGCGTCGCCGCTCCCGTGAAGGAACCGGTGGCACGCCCGTCGAACTGGAAGTTCCCCCGTGAGAACTGATTGCCGTCCTGGTTGAACTGGTCGAACCGGATGCTTCCGCCCAGCTTGAACGAGTGCGTGCCGTGGATCCAGGACAGGTTGTCCACGAACTCGAACACCTTGTTCCGGTTGGTGTAAGGACCTTCGGTGCTGTCGCCGAAGCCGTTGTACCCCGAGATGCCGATGGACGGAATGCCCCACGACTCTGGCGGCCCAGGAGTGATGCCGGGGATGCCCAGCTCGGACACGACGTCGCGCTCGAACGCCAGTTCGCGGCCGTACGTGTTGAAGAAGGAGTTGAACCCGAAGCGGAACTCATTGAGCACCCTCGGCGAGATTGTGCGCGTGTTGCCAATCATCACCTGGTGCACGCTGTTGAGCAGCTTCGAGCCGTTCAACTGCAGCGCCGGCGTCACCTCATCGTCGTGGCCGTAGCTGTAGCGGCCCATCCAGGTCGAGTCCGCGTTCTGCACGAAGTCTATGCGCTGCGTGAACTGCTTCCGGTCGATCGTGCGATTCTGCTCGGCGAGGTAGTTGAAGCCTCCGCTGGGTGCCTGGTTCGCCGCGGGATAGAACTCGAGCAACTGCCGCGAGGTTGGGTGAATGCGATTGGACGGAATGATGTTGCCCGGGAACGTTCGGCAATTTCGTGTGCTGCCCGTAACCGTGCACGTCGCTGGATCGATGAGTGGCGTAGCAAACGCTGAAAAATCGCCTCTTTGCATCGCCTCCGTCGGAAGGTTGAAGGGGTTCAGATTTGTCTTCCGATCGATGTAGCCCTCGTAGTTCGACATGAAGAACAGCCTGTTTTTCATCACTGGCCCGCCGGCTGTGTAGCCGAACTGATGCCAGTTGAACGGCGCCTTCGGCGCTTCGGCCTGAGCGGCCGTGAATGCGTACGGACGCGAGTCGAACGCGTCGTTGCGAAGGAATTCGAACACGGTGCCGTGGAAGGCATTCGAGCCCGACTTGGTGACGACGTTCACCTGGCCGGCGGCGCGGCCAAACTCCGCCGAATAGACGCCGGTCTGCACCTTGAATTCTTCGAGTGCGTCGACCGACGGCAGGAAGATGTAGGTGTTGAAATTCACGTCGGTGTTGTCGACGCCGTCGAGCGTGTAGTAGTTGAACTCCCGCCGCTGACCGGAGATGGAGATCTGCTGGTTGGCACGCGAGCCGCCCTGACGATCGCCGGCCTGGCCGGGCCCCGCGAATCCGGCGCTGACGTTCGGGCTCAGCGCAATGAGACTGAGATAGTTGCGACCGTTCAGCGGCAGCTCGACGATCCGCCGATTCTCGATGATGGTTCCGACCGTCGCATTGGACGTGGCAATGAGCGTCGTCGCGGCGGACACCTCAGTTAGTTCCGTCAGCGTGCCGAGTTCGAGGTTGAAGTCGACGCGAAGCGTCTCCTCGACGTGAAGTTCCACTGCGTTCTGCACGGTCTTGAACCCCGTCAGCTCGGCTTTGACCTGGTACGATCCAGGGGGCATCGCCGGAAACGTGTAAACGCCGGCCTCGTTGCTTTGTTGGATGCGGACCGCGTTGGTGGCCACGTTCTGCGCCGTTATGGTGGCGCCGGGAATCGTGCCGCCCGACTGGTCTTTTACTTCACCGGTGATGGTGCCCAGGGTTTGGGCGTAAGCGGGGGCGCCGAGAAAGAGCCAAACGACAACAGCCAGGACGCGTCGAGACATGCGCTGCTCCTTATGGAAATAAGAGAGCCGAATGCGAATGACCCCACGAGAGGAAGGGAAACCGGCTAACGGCCGAAAACGAATGAATCAGGGCTCACTGTATAGTCTCCCTTTCGTCCGCGGTCAAGAGATTCGAAAGGTTCGACTGCGAATGGCCACAAGATGAGCATTGCCTCCGGAACCAGGCTAGGCCCGTATGAGGTGATCGTTCCGCTCGGGGGTCAGGCGGCATGGGTGAAGTGTATCGGGAGGCTTGGTCCTTAGCAGTTGGTCCGCGTGATCAAGAACGCGGACACCAAGGACGGACAGAGGACCAGGGACGGACGAAGCCCCAAGCACTAAGGACCTCGCGACCTGCATCTCGCGACGATGAGCGTCACATCGTCGTGCTGCTGGTCGCCGCTGAATCGGCGCACTTCCTCGAAGACGTCGGTCACGATGCGGCTGGCACTCAGATCGCGAGAGCGTCTCATGACCTCGAGTAACCGCTCCTCGCCGAACTCTTCGTCACGTTTGTTGAGCGCCTCGGTGATGCCGTCAGTGTAGATGACGAACAGGTCGCCCGGGCGCAGTTGAAGCTCGCCGGTGCGGCAGGGCCATTCCGGGAACAATCCCAGCACAGTGGCCGTCGACGACAAACGCTTGACCGTTCCGTCGTTCTGGACGACCAGGCCAGGCGGGTGGCCGCAGTTCGCGTATCGCAAGCGGCACGTCCGATCGTCGAACTCGGCGTAGAAGAGCGTGGCGTACGCGTTCTCGGCGGTGTTCTCGTAGAACAGCCGGTTCACCGATCGGAGCAGCAGTTCCGGCTGCTCCACGGCGGTCGCGCACTGGCTGCGCAGGTTGGCCTGAAGGTTGGCCATCAGCAGCGCAGCGGCGATCCCCTTGCCGGCGATATCGCCAAGCACCAGGCAGAGCCGTGCCTGGCCGAGATCGAGAAAGTCATAGTAGTCGCCGCCTACCCGGCGCGTCTGAACGCAGGCGCCGGCGTACTCCAATGATTCCAGTTCGGGCAGTCGCTGTGGAAAGAGCCGCGCCTGAACCTGCCGCGCGATCTCCAGCTCGTGGGCGGCGCGCCGCTCTGCTTCCCGCCGTTCGGCGGCGGCCAGACGCTGCGCCTCCACGGCGCGACTCACTTCGTCGAAGCTGACCAGCGCGAAGGAGTTCCGATCGATGTCCTCGAAACGGGCGAAGGCGCCGCCCCATGCAGTCGCCTGATCGTCGGACGCGGACGTTCCGGACGCCGACGATCTCGCCGGTTCATAGGCGACGCGGCGCAATCGTGGTGCGCCGCGGAATCGGACTCCCCGGCTGTGCCACTCGCGGTAGGTTGCGGGCAGGTTTTCGGTGACGAAGACCACTTGCGTCGCACGGCCGATCAACTTGGACTGCAGCGAATGCGGCGGCGGTTGAATCAACGTCAGCACGGTCGATCCATCGGGCGGCGTGACTGCCACCATCCGCTGACCTGATTCCACCCGTGCGTCGAACGCGACTTGAAATCCAAGCTTGTCGATGTAGAAACGAAGGCTTCGCTCCTGATCCCTGACGTAGACGTTGACTGCGTGCATCCGCAGGAACGGATCGCGAGCGCCCTGCTCCCCGGGTAGCGTTCCCATCGCAGTGATTATAAGGAGCCGGCTCTCGTTGGGTCGGTGAGCCGCATATAATCGCGCCGATCTGACCATCATGTTGCAGAGCGGCGCGTGGCTCGGTCCGTATGAGGTGATCGCTCCGCTCGGAGCAGGCGGAATGGGCGAAGTGTATCGGGCCCGCGACAGCCGCCTGAATCGCGACGTCGCGATCAAGGTCGTCCCGCCGTCGGTGTCGGAAAATCCTGAAGCGCGTGCGCGCTTCGAGCGGGAATCTCGTGCGGTCGCGGCGATTTCACACCCCAACATCCTTACCATTTACGACGTCGGACAGAGCAACGGTCACCCCTATGCGGTGATGGAGTTGCTCGAGGGAGAGACCCTGGGGGCGCGAATCGCACTTGGTCCTGTACCAGCCCGGAAAGCGGTCGACATCGCAGCACAGATTGCTCGTGGGCTTGCCGCCGCCCACGACAAGCAGATCGCCCATCGTGATCTGAAACCGGAGAATGTGTTCCTGACGCCAACCGGTGGCGTGAAGATTCTCGACTTCGGTCTCGCGCGCAGCACCGCCGAACAGAGCGAGCTGACGCGGGCTGAATCGCCGACCCTGGCGCCGGCGACTGCTCCTGGCACCGTCCTCGGGACCGTCGGCTACATGTCGCCCGAGCAGGTGCGTGGCGAGCCAACCGATCACCGCACCGACATCTTCTCGCTCGGTTGCGTGCTCTACGAGATGCTGACGGGTCACCGTGCGTACCGGCGCGACACCGCCGCCGAGACCATGTCTGCGATTCTGCGCGACGATCCGCCCGATCCCGGCACGTTCAACGTGAACGTCCCGCCCGCGGTCCTGCGCACGCTTCGCCGATGCCTGGAAAAACGTTCGCAGGAGCGCTTCGAATCGGCTCGCGATCTGGCATTCGCGCTCGAGTCGTCCGTAGACAACAGCAGCACGTCAGCGGGGACCGCCTTGCCGCCTGTTCGAGATCGCCGGTGGCTCATTGCTGCGAGTGTGGCGCTTGTCGTCGGCACGGTGCTGGGGTTCGCCGGCGCGCGGGTGTTGCGGACGGGATCGACTGCTGCTCTTGATTCGACAGGACCTCAGTTCCGGCAGCTGACGTTCGACAAGGGGACGATCCGCGATGGACGATTCACGCCGGACGGGCAGTCGGTCGTCTATGGCGCCGCATGGAAAGGCCAGCCGCTGAAGATATTCATGGCTCGCGCGGACAGCCCTGAGTCGGCACCGCTGTCATTGCCGAATGCGCGCCTCCTTTCGATTTCAAAATCCGGGGAGCTCGCGATTTCCCTCGGTCACACGTATGACGGCTGGGTGGGCGAAGGAACGCTCGCTCGAACATCGATGCTGGGCAGCGCCCCGCGCGTGATGGTCGAGCACGTCCGCGAGGCCGACTGGAACCCGGACGGCAGCGATCTCGCCATTGTCCGGCGCGTGGCGGGGTTCGAACGTCTCGAGTACCCGGTCGGGAGGGTTCTCTATCAAACCTCCGGATTCATCAGTCACATTCGATTCTCGCCGACCGGCGATCGCATCGCGTTCGCCGATCACCCGGTGTTTGCTGACGATGCGGGCGCGGTGGCTATGATCGATCTCGAGGGCCAGCGGACAGTGTTGTCCGAAGGGTGGATCTCGGTACACGGCCTGGCGTGGACCGGAGATGGAACAGAGATCTGGTTCGGCGGCACGAAGGGCTCGGCGGTTTCGGGGGACGGTGTCTACAGCGTCACCCCAACAGGGCGTCTGCGCTCCGTGCTGGTAGGCCCCACTCGCTACAAAGTTCTGGATATCGCAGCGGATGGTCGTGTCCTCATTGGCCATGAACGGCAGGAGCGTGTCGTTGAGGCGTTGATGGCCGGGAGTCCAGCCCCGATCGATGTGAGTTTGCGGTCGGACTCCTCGAGCCTGTGGATTTCAGAGGACGGCACGAGCGTACTCATAACCGAGCAGTCCACCTCGTCGTACCAGGCATACCTGTTGAAGGCGGGTGCGACAACACCAGTGCATCTGGGTTCAGGAATGCCAACCGCGGTTTCGCCAGACGGCCGATGGGTGCTCGGGTTGCCGGTCGAGGGTTATCCGATTTTCGTGCATCCGACTGGACCGGGGGAGTCGCGGATGCTGCCCAATCCCGATCAGATCGTCTACAACCTGGCCATCTGGCAGGACGCCACGCAGGTCGTCGCGTTCGGCCAGAAGAACGGCGACCGCTCGCGCGGTTACGTGCAGGATATCAACGGCGGTCCGCCGCGAGCGTTTACACCAGAAGGCATCACTGCCACCCTGGTGAGGTGGTGGCGACTGCCGATCTCACCCGACGGAACGCGCGTCGTCGGTGCAGATGAATACGGCACCCCGATGATCTACCGGATCGATGGATCCGCCGCGGAGCCGGTCGCGGGACTTGCGGCCGGTGACGTGCCGCTACAGTGGACGCTTGATAGCCGCGGGCTGCTCGTCGCGCATGGCGAGGGCCTTCCATGGGTCGTCGAGTGGCTCGATCTCGCGACTGGCAAGCGCACACCGGCGACCACGATCCGCGCGCACGATCCGGCGGGTCTGCGCCAGACCATGTTAGCGATCTCGCGCGACGCAAAGTATTACGTCCACAGCTACGCGCGCATGCTCTCGGACCTTCTTGTTGTGAACGGACTGAACTAGATGACGTCGCCGACGATTCAGCGCACGGGCGGCTAGAACTGTCGCGCAGAAGGATTCCCATCGGTCGACCCGGCAGGCTTAAAATGCCGGCAATTAGTGAAGAGACTCCGGACGACGTTCGCGCTGAGACGGTTGGGTCTCAATGCGTCATCGCGTAGAGCAGGACGTTGATCCCGAGCGCATAGCCATCGATCGAAAACTGGTAGAAGTAGGCCGGGTCCTCCGTTTCGCGCTCCCATGAATTCGAGACGTCGGTGTTGTGGGTCATCGCCGCGATGATGTGTCCCTGCTTGTCGCGAATCGCGCGGAAGTGCGGCACGGCCGTTTCTTCGCCACGCTCCGACGTGGTGCTGCCACCGACGGCACGCCAGAAGCCGATGCCGGTGACTTGCGGGATCTTCTTCACGACGGCCATCGAGCTGAAGATCGGGTCGCTGAGCGGCACGTCTTCGATCGAATACTCGTTCGCGGGCATTGCGCGCGCCAGCTCGCGCGACCACTGATCCCAGGCGGCCTCGCCCCAGAAGTCATCGACCCACAGGAAGCCGCCTTTCTTCAAGTAGAGCCGGAGCCCTTCGACCTCTTCCTCCGATAGCCCGATGGTGCCGACGTCCGAGGCCATCAAATAGGGGCATTGGAAGAGCGCCGGATCGGTGAGTCGCACGAGATACACATGAGGCACGCCCGGCTTCATCCAACTGACCCGCGCCTTGGTCAGCTCCGACATTCGGATCAGGAGGTTACGTTGTGCCCAGGGATAGTCGGTGCGCCAGCCCGATCCGTTCGCCTCGCGGCGGACGCTCGTGTAGAGGATGTGGCAGCCGGCGGCGTCGCGGTCGGGCCACTCGCGTGGTGGCAATTCCGCCGGATCACCTTGCTCACCGCGTAATGGACCGAAGCTGGAAAAGCGATCCCCAAACTGCGCGTACGCGTAACCAGCGAATGCGATCAACAGGACCAGGCAGGCCGCCGTTCGGACATGTCTCCCGGTTACCACCTGTCTGTCCGCCTTCCGCCGACGCCTCGGCTCTTCGGCCGAGGCCTCGGCTTCAACCGAAGCCGCGTCGGCCCTGCTGGCGATTATCTCCGATCTGATTGCCGTGATGTCGCGCTTGCCGGCACCCGGCTCGAGGATGTATGGATTGAGTGTACATACAGGGTCAGACTCCAAGGAGATGCATCGATGTTCAAGCGCGTTGTTCTCGCGGCACTAGTAGCGTCACTTGTCGTTCCGTTGGCGGCGCAGGCACCAGCTGGCTGGAAAATGCGTCTCGACCGCAGTAAGAGCGCTCAGGATCCCGACGACAAATCGGGCGTCACGTTCATGGCGATGGGGAAGGGCTTCCACGTCGTGGGCGGGCCCGCGGGCGTCTATTGGAATCCGGCCACGACTGCGGCCGGTAACTACACACTCAAGGGTACGTTCACGTTGCTCAAGCCGAGCAATCACACCAACTACTACGGCCTCGTGTTCGGCGGTCAGGGACTCGAAGGCGGCGACCAGCGCTACACGTACTTCACGGTGGCGCAGGACGGCACGTTCCTCATCAAGCAGCGCACGGGCGAGGCGACGAGGGATATCAAGGGATACACGCCAAGCCCCGCGGTCAAGCGGCCGGACGGCACTGGCAAGTCGGTCAATGCGCTCGAAGTGCGTGTGTCGGGCGACACGGTCACCTACGTCGTCAACGGCATGGTGGTGCACACGACGCCGAAGTCAGAGCTCAAGACGCCGACGGATGGCATCGCCGGGTTCCGTGTGAACCACGTGACCGAAGTGCAGGTCGATGCCTTCGAGGTGCAGAAGTCGTAGCTGGCGAGGCCGCACAGAAGCGAACGGACCGCCGGTTCAGAATACGCCCTGCGGCGATGGTAGTCGCGGCCTTCGGTCCGCGCCTTATTTGCCGGGCCCCATGTGGGCCCGGTCCCTCTCGTTCTCGTTGCAGAAGTACTCGAGGATGTCGGTGTCCGCCTGCAGCAGGTGCGTCACTTTAATCGTGAAGGGTTTCGTGTAGTTCGCTGGATCATCGAAGGTGATCGCGACGTCAAGGTGCCCGACGTCGCGCCGCTGGTATCGCTCCGTGATCCGCATGGACTCGCTTCGCGGATGTCCGGCGATGTCGAGGGGCGCTTTGCCGTTGAAGCCGATTGTCTCGACGACGAGCGTGTCCTTTTCCCATCGGCCAATCGAATACCCCAGCCACGACGGGTTGGGATCCACCGGGTGCGGGCGTCCATCGGTGTAAATCTGCCGCGTGGCGTTGTCGAGCTCGTGCATGATCAGCGTCAAGCCAGGTGTTTGCACGATCTTGGTCACCTCCGACAGCATCGTCGCCAGCGGAATGCTTGCGGGCAGGCATCGAGTCAGGTTGTCGAGGCCGGAGTCGGACCGCTGTTGATGTTGCGCGAGCGAGTCCGCCACCTCCTTCCGCATCGGCTCTTCACCGGGCTTGAAGTCCATGAAGATACTGATGCCGTACTTCGAGATGGTGTCGACCTCCATGCCGGGAACCTGCACGACGTCCACGTCGTTGCCGAACAGACGCTTCATCTCCGCAAGCCCTGTGGGCTGCACGTGCCAGACTCCCGAGAGATCGGGCTTGCCGTCGGCGGTCTTCGGCATCGGGGCGGTCAGGTTCACTTTGCCGTCCTTGGTACGCGGCACGCCGGGGGTCGGGTAGTTCAACCACTGTGCGTGGGCGGCGGTCGCGAACAGACAAGAGACGATGAGAACGAGAGTGCTTCGCATAGCTCTACTGTATGATGGCCAGCCCGTCCGATTGAAGCTAAAGTACGCTGGTTCGAGTGAGAACGCCGAAAGGAAACAGATGAAGACGCTGGTGCAAACGGCTCTACTTTTCGTGTTGGTGGCGACGGACGCGGGAGCGCAGGTCAACGCGGGACAGCAGCAGCCTGAATCGACGCTGCCGTTCACGATGAACCAGGTGGCCACGTTCAATCTCCCATGGCGCATGGCCTTTCTGCCGGATGGGCGCCTGCTCATCACCGAGAAGCCGGGCGCCGTCTGGCTGGTGACACAACAGGGAGCGAAGACGCCCGTCACGAACGTACCGGCCGTACTGCACCAGGGACAGGGTGGTCTGCTGGGTGTTTTCGTGTCGCCGCGCTATGCGACGGACCAGAGTGTGTACCTGACGTACTCGGAGCCGGGCGAAGGTGGGTCGAGCCTGGCGCTTGCGCGGGCACACCTGGCGATGGGCGAGGGCACGGCCAGCCTCGAGGGGCTCGAGGTGCTGTGGCGGCAAATGCCGAAGGGTCAGGGAGGACAGTTCGGAGCGCAGATCGCGTTCTCTCCCGACGGCCAGCATCTATTCCTGACAGTCGGCGATCGTCAGCGCATGACCCCGGCCCAGGACCCCGACCAGGAGCTCGGCAAGGTCCTGCGCCTGACACTCGATGGCAAGCCGGCGCCAGGAAATCCACAGGCGGGGAAAACGGGTGCGGCGAGCGTGCCGCTGATCTCTCCGCCGCGGGACACCGAACTGGCGAAGACTGCGCCTGTCGTCAGCACCTACACGTTCACGAAGCCGAACGTCGCTCCGGCGGAGACGTGGTCCTCAGGACATCGCACGCCTTATGGTCTTGCATTCTCACCTGACGGACGGCTCTGGGAAGTCGAACATGGCCCGAGAGGTGGCGACGAGTTGAACCTGATCGAGCCTGGCAAGAACTACGGCTGGCCGCTCGTGTCCTACGCCGTCAACTACAATGGCACGCCAATCCCGAGTCCAGACACACATCCCGAACTGGCGAAGCCGGTGATCTACTGGACCCCCGTCATCGCGCCCGGCAGCCTCACCTTCTACAACGGCGCAATGTTCCCGCAGTGGAAGGGATCGGCGCTGATCGGCGGGATGGGATCGAGGACGCTGAACCGCATCACGTTCGATGGCAAGGGCGGCGCGACGCCGGCCGAACGCTGGAGCGTCGGTCATCGCATCCGCGACGTCGAAGTCGCTCCCGACGGCGCGGTCTGGATGCTCGAAGACGCCAATCCCGGAGGCCTGTTCCGCGTCACGCCAAACGGCGGCTGATCAACTCGATTCGGCGCTCGAAACTGCTTCCGGCATATCGCAGCGAGCCATAGTAGGCGGCGATCGTCAACAGGATGATCGCCGCGATCGAGAGCATCGTGGCGAGTGAATCGGACTGGAGCAGGACGATCACCGCCACTCCCGGAGCGCTGCCTATCAGCGCGCTCACTATCGCCGTTACAGGATCGCCGCCAGACGCAAACCTGTGCGGCTCGGTCCTGCGTGGCTCGAACACCGAGACAAGGTTGCCCCATGCGAGGTGTGCCAGGAGCAACACGGTCGCCACCACGATTTCCGCTGCGAGCTGCATGAGGCCGGACTGCCACGCACCAATCGCAAGGAGGGGTGCAAATTGCAGGGCCACGACGACCATCACGGCCACATTCTTTGCGAAGAGAAGATCCTTTCCGCGAATCGGAAAAATGAGGTACCGCAGCAACCCTGCGGGTCGGTCCAGGCCAAGGCAGTTCAGGATCACGTTGGCGTTCAGCACGCACACAATCGCGAGGATGGCCTGGCGAATCGTAGGTGAGAGCGAAATCGAGAGCGACAGCGCGGCGGCAGCAATCACTGGCAGAAAACCCATCCACAGATCCAGTACGGTCCGGATCGAGCGTTGCTCTTTGTGTACGAGAGGACCCAAACGACCGGGAAGCCGGGCGATGCTGGTTGCGCGGCGAGCCGTCGTCTCGGTTCTCTCGTCGTAAAGGCTGCGGACGAAACTCCAAAGCAGTAACGACCAGACCAAGGCTCCGCTGACCAACAACGCAGTCACTGGAACGATCATCGCCCGCGCAGTGGTTGCGACCGCGACGGTCGTAACCAGGGTCGCCGGATTCATAGCCGCGAGACTCGAGCTCAGGGCACTTGCACCGCCCTGCGAGACCAGCGCCAACAGCAGCACCGCAGTGGCAAATGCCGTGACCGCAAATCGGAGCCTTCTGCGGCGAGCGACATCAAGCAGCTGGGACACACTCAAGCCGACACCTATCGTGAGCGCCAAGAGGAAGAGTGCCGTCAGGATGCCGAGCAGCGGTTGGCGCGCAGAGAGAAGTGGAAGCAGGCCAAGCAGCGACACGATCGTGGCCAGCCACACGCTCGGCGACAGGAAGAGCGACGACAGTTTGAGCGCAAGCAGCGAGCGCACGGGCGTCGGAAAACGCCGCAGACGCTCGTTGCTCAAGCTGACGTGGAGGTTCTCGCCGAGGACGACGAGCCAGAGCAGACACAGCACCAGGAGCAGCCGGTCCATCGAGGCGGTCTGACCCGCGGCCAGATCCAAGGAGGCCCGGGCCAGGCGCTCTGGCAGCGCGCCAGCAGTGACCGAACCAACCAGTGCCAGCACGCTCAGGTAGAACTTGACGCGCCCCGTGCGGAGAACGCGGCGCCAGAATGCCCGCCACTGATACGGGAAAATCAGCGATGCCCGAGCCAACCCAGGTTCTCCGCGTCGGGCTTGCCTGCGTATCCGAGGTACAACTCTTCGAGCGTCGTCCCCTCACGCTCGAGATCGGCGACGTCCTGACAGCAGACGACTTCGCCCTTGACGATGAGGGCAAATCGTTCAGCGAGCCGTTCGACGATCTCGAGGATGTGCGAGGTTAGAAAGACAGTCACCCTTCGCTCTGCGAGCGCCAGCAACAGATCCTTGATGTTGCGCGACGAGCCGGGATCGATGCCCTCGAATGGCTCGTCGAGAAAGAGCACGCGCGGGTTGTGCACCAGGGCCATAGCCAGCGCACACTTCTTCCGCATGCCAAACGACGCTTTCTCCACAACGGTCGTTCGGCCATGTTCCAGATCGAGGTGTCGCAGCAGTTGAATCGCTCGCGCGGCGGTCTCCTGACGACTCAAACCGTAGAGCCGGCCGCACAGTTCGAGGTGCTCCCAAATCGTCAGGTCAGGGAAGAGCGCATCGTCTTCAGGCAGGATGCCGATCTCACGGCGCAGTTCGAGATCTTGCAGTGATACAACACGGCCGCTCACCCGCGCTTCTCCTGCAGTGGGCGCGAGCAAGCCAGTGAGCAGCTTGACGGTGGTCGACTTGCCGGATCCATTGGGACCGAGGAAGGCGAAGATCGTGCCGCTGGGCACTTGCAGCGTGAGGCCGCGCACAGCGGTCACGGTTCCAAAGGTCTTGGTGAGACCACGTGCATCAATCGCCCAGGGTTCGCTGTCAGTCGGCATCAGGATGATGTTAGCTGCGCGAATGCGCGTCTCGGAGTCGCTGCGTCAAACCAGGTCGAGATGCAGGAATTGATTGAATGGCCTCTTTTCGTAGCCGTCGAATGCTCCGCCTTCGGTGAAACCGTACTTGCGATAAAGCGTGATCGCTGGCTCGAAAGCGGGGCCGGAACCGGTCTCCAACGAGAGGCGCCGGTAACCTCGTCGCTGAGCCTCGGCGATGATGTGCTCGAGAATCGCCGCGCCCACACCCTTTCGTAGATGCGCATCGGCGGTGCGCATGGATTTGATTTCGCCCATGCCCGGCTCGAGCTCTTTCAGTGCGCCGACGCCGAGAAGGTCTTCGCCTTCCCATAACGCATAGAAGCTGATCTCCGGCTGCTGCAGTCCCGACCAATCGAGCGCGAAGACGTGGCCGGGCGGCGAGTTCGCGTGCATCCCTTCGAGGTGCCGGGTCAGCAGAGCCTTCACGCGTTCATCGGTGAAGTCTCCGGGCTTGACGATGCGCATCGGGCTTCTCTGACCGACTACTTGATCGGTGCGTCCCGCTCTGTCTCCTTCTCCTGTTTGCGCGCACCGGCGAGAATGTTTCGCAGCGAGTAGTTACCCTCGTGGCAGGCGTACTCGAAGAGCGGTTCGCGCATTCGTATCAGCGGCATCATCGCGCTCCACGGCCGGGTGTACGTCGTCGGGTCGGTGACGGTGAATTCGTACTTGATGGTCTCGGCGTCGACTTGTGTGAAGCGTTCCACCAGCCTCGTGTTCGCGCTGGAGCCTTGCAGGCTCGTCTCGCGCCGGAAGTTGATCGTCTCGACGACGAGCGTGTCGCCTTCCCATCGGCCGCG
>Ga0075421_100001830_pt1 | contig 25094 bp, 15 predicted proteins | sample SoiMetdeltSBSDD5_FD_75292 | JGI IMG/M metagenome (GOLD analysis project Ga0075421, IMG submission 75292) | Bulk soil microbial communities from a Populus tree surrounding site in Tennessee, USA - Soil MetaG P. deltoides SBSDD5 | ecosystem: Environmental > Terrestrial > Soil > Tree plantation... | reverse complement strand
GCGACGCCTGCCGACCGAAAACGACATCACGCCGTACAGCCCGACCGCCGCGAGCAGCAGCGCCACGCCGCCGAACACCATGAAGAGCGTGCCGAACACCCGGTAGAACCATGTCTGTTGGCGGATCGCTTCGGCCAGCGAGCGTACGAAATAGAGCGGCTGGTTGGGGTCGACGCTGGTGACCAGCGCGCGCACCGGCCGGGCGAGCGCCAGTGGCTCGCCCCGCGTGCGGGCGAGCAGGCTGACGAACGAGCGATCGTGCTGCGCGAGCGGCACGTACATGCCCTCCGGCTCTTCGTTGTCGGTGCCGTCCATGTAGAGGTCAGGGACGACGCCCACGACCGTCGCCCACAGAGTCGGCGGGTCTACACCAGGCTCGTTCGGGCCGTCGATGCCGAGCCGCTTGCCGAGCGGCTCGGCGGCGCCGAAGTACTTGCGCGCGAAGGACTGGTTCACGATCACGACCGGCAGGCTGCCGTCGCGGTCGCCTGCCGTGAAGTCACGCCCCGCCACGAGGTGAGAGCCCACGGTGGCGAAGAACGACGGGCTCACCGCCGCCACGTGGGCGTCCGGCCGGTCGTTCTCGCCGCGGTACTCCTTGCCCTCGAGCCGGAAGCGCTCGTTCCCCGAGCCGGTCACCGGCATCGAGTCGGCGAGGGCCACCGCCTCTACGCCCGGCAGCGCTGCCAGCCGCTGCCCCACTTCGTCGAGGAAGCGCTGGCGTGCCGCGCGGTCGGGGTAGTCCTGCTCGAAGAGCGCGACCCGCGCCGAAAACACCCTCTCCTTCTCGATGCCGAAGTCGGCGCCTTCGAGCCGCGTCACGCTCTTGATCATGAGCCCTGTGAGCACGAGCAGCACGCAGGAGACGGCGACCTGCGCCACCACCAGGGCGCGCGAGAGCCGCCCGAGGCGAAGGCTGGAGGCGCCGCGGCTGTCGTCCTTGAGGATCTCGTTGATGCGGTTGCCGGTGGCTTGAAGGGCCGGGGCGAGGCCGGCGGCCAGGCCCGCGAGGAGCGTGGCGACGGCCACCACGGCGAACGCGGCCCCGTCCAGACGGATGTCGATCCAGAAGGGCGGGTCGGTCGGGGCGATGGCGCGGTTGAACGCCCCGACGCTGAGCCAGGCGAGCACCACGCCGAGCACTGCGCCGGCTGTCGCGAGCACCAGCGCCTCCGCGATCATCTGCTGCATCACGCGCCAGCGGCCGGCGCCGAGCGCGGAACGCACCGCCACCTCCTTGCCCTTGGCGGCGGCGCGCGACAGCAGCAGATTGGCGACGTTCGCGCAGGCGATCAGGAGCACACCGAAGGTGGCGCCGAGCATGAGGAAGAGGAGCGTCCTCGGCTCGCTGTCGATGTACTCCTCGGTGTAGGGCTTGACGACCGACCCGATGCCCTCGTTGGTGTCGGGGTGCTGCGCGGCGATGCGGGCGGCGATGCGGGAGAGGTCGGCGGCCGCCTGGTCGACGGTGACGCCGTCGCGCAGCCGCCCGTAGACCTCGAGCGTCTCGCCCCCGCCGCGGCGCAGGCGGGCCGGGTCGTACGGCAGCGTCGTCCAGATCTCCTCGCGGATCGGGAAGAGGAAGCCTTCCGGCATGACGCCGATCACCTCGCGCGGCGTGCCGTTGACGCGGATCGTGCGCCCCAAGATGTCGGGCCTGCCGCCGAACCGCGCCTGCCAGAGCCGCCAGCCGAGCACGACCACGGCGTCGGGGCCCGGGCCGTCGTCCCCCGGCGCGAACGTGCGGCCGAGGGCAGCCTTCGCCCGCAGCACGTCGAAGGCGTTGTCGGTCATGAAGGCGCCGTTGTAGCGCGTGGGCTCCTCGCCGTCCCCGGAGAGGTTGATGGTGCCCTGGTAGAACGCGGCGAGGCTCTCGAACGAGCTTTGATCGTCTCGCTGGGCCTCGCGCCATTCGAGCAGGTCGTGGTAGGTCACCTCCATGCTCTGGATGTCCTGCGCCAGGTTGTTGCGCTCGAGGTGCATGAGGCGGTCGGCACGCTCGAACGGCAGGTCGCGCAGGGCGCCGTCGGTGATCGAGAACATGGTGGTGACGAGGCCGATGCCGAGGGAGAAGGCGAGGATCGCCAGCAGCGCCATGGCCGGTTGCCGGGCCAGGCTGCGGGCGGCGAAGCGGACGTCGCGGACGAATTGGCTCATCTCGACCTCGCCGGCGCGGAGTGGCCGGAGCCGGAGGGAAGGGGCACGGACGGCCGGCGGTGCTCGGCCGGCCAAGACCGGAGGCTGTGGACCGCTGGGGCCATGTTCAGCAACTACGCCTGGGGCAGCATCCGGTTTCAACCCGCATGTCTGGGGGCACCTTGTCTGGGCGCATTCCCCGGAACGAATCGCCGCGACGTTCGTTGAAGGAGCATGGGGAGGGACCGCCCATGAGCCCGCCACGTCACTCTCGCGTTCTGGTTCTCGCGGCCTGCGTGGCGGCCCTCGCCGCCGTCGGCTGCCGCCACGCGCCTCAGCCCACGCCGTCTGCGATCACGCCTTCAACCTCGACGGCCGGTAGCCCCGGCTCCTTCACCGTCCGCGACGTCCGCCTGTTCGACGGCGAGAGGGTGACCGAGCACAGCACCGTCATCGTCGCCAACGGCCGGATCGCCCGCATCGGCGGCGGCGACATCGCGCCGGCCGGCAGGGAAATCGACGGCAGCGGGCGCACCCTGCTCCCTGGGCTCGTCGACGCCCACGTCCACGTAGGCGACGACGTCGACGCCATACTCCGACAGGCCGCCTCTCTCGGCGTGACGACGATGGTCGACATGTGGAACCGCGGCGAGCGGTTCACCGCGCTGAAGCGGGCACGGGACACGGACCCGCCACACCTCGCGGCGATCCTCACCGCCGGCACCGGTGCAACGGCAACGGGCGGGCACCCGTCGCAGATGGGTGGGGGCCCCTTCCCCACGATCGACGACCCGGCCGAGGCCCAGGCATTCGTCGACGCGCGCATCGCCGAGGGGTCGGACTTCCTCAAGATCGTCTACGACGACCTGCGGTCGCTCGGATTCCCCGCGAGGCCGACGGTCAGCCGCGAGACGCTTGCCGCGCTGGTGCAGGCCGCGCACCGGCGCGGCAAGCTCGCGGTGGTCCACATCAGCACGGAGGCGCAGGCGCGCGAGGCGATCGCGGCGGGCGCCGACGGCCTCGCGCACCTCTTCGCGGGGGAGACCGTCGCGCCGGGATTCGGTGAGCTGGCGGCGCGGCAAGGGGTGTTCGTGGTGCCGACGCTCTCGGTGCTCGAAACGTTCTGCGGCAGACCGAACGGCACCGCTCTGCTCGCCGATCCCGACCTGAAGCCCTTCCTCGGCCCGATGTGGCGGCAGCGGCTGGGCGCGAGCTTCGAGCGGCCGGCCCAGCCCTGCGCGGCGATCGGCGACGGGATGCGCCAGCTCGCCGCGGCCGGGGCGTCCGTGGTCGCGGGCACCGACGCGCCGAACCCGGGCACCGCGTACGGGGCATCGCTCCACGGCGAGCTGGCGCTCTATGTGAGTCATGGCATGACGCCCGTCCAGGCCCTGGTGAGCGCGACGTCGGCCGCCGCACGCGCGTTCCGCCTCGCCGACCGCGGTCTCGTCCGCGAGGGGATGCGCGCCGACCTCGTGCTGGTCGAAGGCGACCCCACCACGGACATTCTCGCCACGCGCAGGATCGTCGAGGTCTGGAAGGCCGGCGTGCCGGTCGAACGGCGGCGCTTCCCGGCCGAGTGACCGCGCTCGGCCGCAGTGCCGCCGCGCACGAAGTGCGCCGCGACGAAGTGCCGGTGGAAACGGGTAGAAACGAAAGGGGCCCGGATTCCCGGGCCCCGAGGGAGAAACGTGCGCCGGCGGGCAGGCGCTAGAAGCGCACGCCGACGGCCAGGCGATAGGTGCGTGGCTGCTGGAAGGCGAGCGGATTCGTCGCCTTGCCGAACTGTGCGCCCCTGACCCAGTTCACCCCTTCCACCGGCGTCTCGGTGAAGGGGTTGAAGGCGAGGCAGCGTCCGGTCGGCGAGCTCGGGCAGGCCGCGGCGTTGTCGGCGGTCAGCACCGAGGTGTTGAAGTAGCGAATGTCGGTGGTGTCGATGTCGTCGTTGTTGAAGACGTTGATCACCTCCGGCTTGAAGAACACGTCGAAGTGACTCAGGTTCAGGTCGTAGGTGAACGACACGTCGGTGCTCATGACGTCGGGAGTCTTGAGCGCGCCACGATCGGTGAAGAAGTAGGCGACGCGAACCGGCGGCGTGAGGTAGCCGGGGTTGGCGACGTAGTTGGAGCCCGTGGCGGGGTTGATGAGCGTGACGTTGCCGATCGCCTCGTAGGGGTGACCGCTGCCCCAGCTCTGCAGCAGCGAGACGCTCAAGCTCTGGCGCACGTTGTTGAAGATCTTGAAGACGCCGTAGACGTTCACGCGGTGGCGCTGGTCGAGGCTCAGCGGGCCCTTGGGGGCGTTCCACCGCAGGTCGAAGTATTCGGGGTAGTTGCCGAAGCCGCCGGCGAGCGGGCCGCTGCCCTGGTTCTCGCCGTTGAAGTTGCCTTCCGTCTTCGACAGCGTGTAGTTGCCGCCGAGGTCGAGCTTGTCGCTCGCGCGATAGCGGAACTGGGTGTGCAGGCCCCTGTAGTCGCGCTCGTAGAGGTTGTCGTTGTTCTCGACCAGGGTGAGGTCGAAGCGCTGCGTGACCGCGCCGAGCGTGCCGGTCACCTGGCCCGTCGAGGTGTCGGTCCGCTGGTGGTAGAAGTTGCCCCACTTGCGGTAGACGAGGTCGCCGCGCACGATGCCGCGGGTGCCGAGGCGTGCGCCGGCGCCGAGCGTGTACTCCGTCACGTTGGGCGAGTCGAGCGAGCCGCGGATCTGCTGGCTGATGCCGCGCAGCGCGGCGGCCTGCAGCGGCACCAGGCCGCCGCCGACCGGGTTGGCGTACGTCGGCAGCCCGCCGTTGGTGGTGGCGAACCAGTCGAAGAGCCGGCGTAGGGCCTCCTCCGAGCTGACGCCGCTGATGTCCGGTCCGCGGTAGGCCCACTGGAAGGCCCACGGCACGCCGGCCGGCGAGGTGCTGTCGCCGATGGAGTTGGCGAGCGCGGCGACGTATTGGCCGTAGCTGCCGTAGAGGGTGAAGTCGCCGCTGCCCCGGACGTCATAGCTGGCCGCCAGACGGGGGGAGAGCGCCGTGTCTTTGGCAACCTTCTGGCCGAAGGCGTTCTCGCCGTCGTTGGCGTCGTAGCGCAGGCCCAGGTTCACGCTCAGCCGGTCGCTGACGCGCCAGCTGTCGTTGGCGAAGTAGGAGTTCGTCTTGAAGCTGGTGCCCCGGCTCTCGTTGAGGATGGGCCAATACTGGATGAGCGTCGAGCCGTTGCCGAGGAAGACCGGCGTGACATTCTGGCCGCTGATCGTCGCGGTGGTGCCGAGGACGACGAAGTCGCTGCCCGACTGGTGGTTGTCGGAGACGCGGATGTCCTCGAACGTGTCGTAGCCGCCGACGATCTCGTGCGAGCCCAGCTTGTCGGTGGAGAGGAAATAGGAAGCCTTGAGCAGACCGTTCGTGTTGTCGCGCTGCTCGGACCGGCAGACGCCGCAGAAGACCGGGCTGTTGAAGCGCGGGCCGCGCGCGCGATCCTGGATCCAGGTGCCGGCGACGAGATCGGTGAACTTGGAGCCCGACCCGACGAAGGTGAAGTCGCGCTCGGAGTACTGCGCGGTCAGCAGCAGGTTGTTGCTGAACGTGCCGGTGTAGTTGAGCGACCAGAGCTCCTGCGGGGTCTCGCGCTCGCCGACGCTCCTGAGGTCGTAGACGGCGCCGAAGACGTTCGTCTCCGTCGTGTCGATCTTGCTGTAGTTGGCGAGCAGCGAGTGGTGGGACGTGACGCTGGCGGTGAGCTTGCCCTCGTAGCGCTGCTGGTCCTGGGTGAAGGAGTACGGAATGCTGGTGGTGGTCGTGTTGCGGGTCTCCTCCAGCTTGCGGTCGCGCCCGGCGACGAAGAACCAGAGGCGATCTTTCAGGATCGGCCCGCCCACCGTGACCTCATAGGTCGGCACCGTCTTGTCGGTCTGCGTCGCGTCCTTGTTGGTCGTTGGGTCGAGCCGCTTCTCCTCCCACGACTGGTTGTTCAGGGTGGCGCGGACCGACCCGGTGAACTCGTTGCCGCCGGACTTGGTGAGCACGTTGACGACTCCGCCGGAGAAGCGCCCGTATTCGGCGGAGATGCCGCCGCTGGCGGTCGTGGTCTCCTGGATGGAGTCCTCGATGAACAGGTCGAACGCCTGACCGCGCACGTTCTCGTTGAGCACCACGCCGTTGATGAGGAAGAGGTTCTCGTAGGTGGGCGCGCCCGAGACCGTGATGTTGCTCAACCCGGTCTCCGAGCTCTTGCTGGGTCCGTTCGGCTGCACGCCGGGCGAGAGCGCGACGATCTGGTTGATCGTGCGCCCGGCCGGCAGCAGGTCGATCAGCGTCTTGCCGAAGGTGGTGGCGGCCTGCGGAGTCTGAGAGACGTTTTGCAGGGACTCGCCAGCAGTGGTGACGATGATCTCGTCCGTCAGCTTCGCCCCTGCCATGGCGGCGTCGAGCTGCCGCGACTGGGCGGCGGAGATCCTCAGCTCCTGCTTGATCTCCACCATCCCCTCCGACTTGAAGGTGACGGTGTATTCGCCGGCAGGCAGCGCGGGGAAGAGATAGTCACCGCTCTCAGAAGTGGTCGCGGTACGTTCGCCCTGCAAGCTGGGCGAGCTCACGGTGACCGTCACTCCGGGTAGCGGCGACCCTTCCGAGGTCACACGGCCCGAGAGCTTGCCGGTCGGGTTCCCCTGGGCCAGCGCAGGCAGCGCGAGCAGAGCCAGGGCGCAGGCGACGAGCGGAACTCTGGACATTCCCTAGTCCTCCCTTGCGGAGTCTCGACCGCCGAGAATCGGCGGACGCCTGATCAGACGTTTGGCGAAGCACGCCGGCGGGCGTCTCAGCACAGCTCTTGCCACATTCGCACCGGCAAGCAAACCATTGATCCCTCGGACCTTGACAAGAGACAACAGACGGCTCGAGCCCGCCGCGCCGATACATTTCTGAATAGTCGTTCCAACGATCTGAAGGTGCGCTGCACCGAATCGTTAGATAACGTTGGCAATGGCGCCGCGCGGATCGCGTTACGATCTCCCCATGCCCGATCCGAAAGCTCGCCGGCTCAACGCCACGATCGCGCTCGCCAACTAGTCAGAGCGATGCGGCGCTCCCTCGGGCCGGCGATCGGGGCAACAGCGGTCGGAGCGATCGCGGCATTCGGTTGCCACGGCACTCCCCCACCGGCGTCGCCTCTCGCCGCCCCGCCCCTCGCCGCGTACGTCCTGCTGGTCGAATCGCCGGCGCGGCAGGCGGTGCCGTTCGGGCGGGTCATCGTCGCGGCGGGACAACCCTGCCCGGATCTCTTCCATCCGGATCTCCTCGGGGCCGCGCGGCCGCTCGCGATGCGCAAGCGCGCGAACCCGCATGGCTTCACGGTCGACGTCTGCGAGGCGGAGCTCCCGCTCGAGCAGTCGTTCACGGTGCGCGGCGGCGCGTTCACCCTGCCGGCCGCGCATCGAAAGGTGAGCCGGGTGGCGGTGCTGGGCGACTCGGGCTGCAAGCCCAACGACCAGGCCGGCTGCGGACCGGACGATCCGGCGTGGCCCTTCCCGGCGATCGCTCGAGCGGCCGCCGCCGGCAGACCGGACCTGGTGCTGCACGTCGGCGACTACAACTACCGCGGCACGCCCAGCGGCTTCACGCCACCGGGCGGTGGGGCGAAGACCTACTACTACGACGCGGGCGACGGCACGTCGGTGGGCGAGCAGTGCGAGATGCCCGGGCCCTACTTCAGCCAGAACTCGACCGGCAATCCGGACGCCGACACGTGGGACGCCTGGCGGCTCGACTTCTTCGAGCCCGCGGCGCCTCTGCTCGCGGCCGCGCCTTGGGTGGTGGCGCGCGGCAACCACGAGCTGTGCAGCCACGCCGGTCCCGGCTGGCTCTATTTCCTGGGGCCCTCCTCCGCGCTCGCCGCAGGCGGCGGCAAGCAGGTGTCCTGCCCTTCGCAAGACGGCGAGGGCCCCGCGCTGCCCCACCTCGTCTTCGTCGAGCCGCAGGTGATCGAGCTCGACGGCGTCACCGTCGCCGTCCTCGACTCGGCCAACGCCTGCGACGAGTTCGCCGGGTTCGTCGACCGCTATCGCACGCAGCTCGAGGCCCTGGCCGCTCGCCTCGACGGTCACCCGAGCGGACAACCAGCCTGGCTCATCAGCCATCGCCCGATCTGGGCCGTCGAGGGGACCGCCGATGCGCCGCCCGTCACCTGCGACAACCAACCCGGCGCGCTCCCGTTCGAGCCCTACGGCGTGCTCAATCGGACCCTGCAGTGCGCCCTGACGGGGCCGGCGGGCGCACGACTCCTGTCCAAGCTCGACCTTCTCCTGGCCGGGCATCTCCACCGCTACGAGTCGCTCGAGTTCGCGGCAGGCTCCGGCCGTCCGGACACGATCGTCGTCGGCAACAGCGGCGTGGTCGAGGACACCGGACCACCGAGCGGCTCGTTTTCGCAGCTCGTCGACGGTGTGGCTGCCACCGGGCTCTCGGTCGAAGAGTTCGGGTACGTGACTCTCACCCGGGACGATCGGGGAGCCTGGCGAGCGGAACGCGTGGCGATTCCCGGCGGCACGGCGCCGGCCGCGGGCGCCGAGGATTCGCACGCCCGGTCGCCGTGCTCGACCTCCGAGCCGGCACCGCGGCTCCTGGCGCCAGGCGATGCCGTGGATGCCGAGATCCGGGGAGGTGAGAGACACGCCTTTCGCCTCCAGGTTCCCCCCGGCACCTACGCAACCGGCCGCGTCGAGCAGCGCGGCGTCGATCTCGTGGTCGAGGTGGGCCCTGAGGAGAAGCCCTCTCCCCGCATCGTCGACGCCTTCCAGACCGCTGACCCGCTCGAGTTCTCGGTCCTCGTCGAGCACGAGCGCTGCGTCGATTTCGTCGTCACGCCGCGATCGGCCTCGGCCACCGCCACCTCCTACCGTCTCGAGGTCCTGACGTCGCGCCCGGCGGAGCCCGCCGACACCTTGCGCATCCGTGCCGAGGACGTCGTCTCCTCGGCGGTGCCGCTGTTCCGGGAGGCCACGGGCGACTCGCTCCGCAAGGCGATCGAACGACTGCTCGAGGCCGCTCGACTGTACGAAGAGGCGGGCGCCGTCGCGGAACGGGCAGGCACCCTGGCCAACGCGGCAGTGATCGCGTACGTGCTGTCGGAGCCTCGCCAGGCCATCGAGCTCGCCGAAACTGCCGTGAGCCTGCAGGAGTCGGTGGCGAACAAGGAGGGCGCGGCCTCGTCGCACCTCAACCTCGCCGTGCTCTACGGCACCCTCGGCGAGGTCGAGCGCGCCCAGCAGCACCACCTGCGGGCGATCACCCTCGCGCGCGAGATCGGTGATCGCCGCAGCGAGGCGACCGCGATCAACAACTACGGGGTCTTCCTCGGCCAGAACGGCGACCGCCAGCAGGCGCTGGTGCTGCTCGAGCAGGCGCTCGCCATGCGGCGCGAGCTCCACGACTCCGCCGGTGACGGCGCCACGCTCGCCAGCCTCGGCTCCTTCTACAGCCAGCTCGGTGAGCCCGAGACCGCGAAGGACTACCTCGAGCGGGCCCTGCTCCTGTACCGGGAGGCGCAGGACGTGGTGAATCTGGCCACCACCCTGAACCTGCTCGGCCGGGTGCGCCTCGACCTCGGCGACACGAAGGGCGCGCTCGAGGCCCAGAACGAGGCGTTGCAGATCGAACGGCGCAGCGGCGACCGGCGCGGAGAGGCATTCTCGGCCCAGAGCCTCGGCGAGATCTCCGTGTCGCTCGGCGAGCACGCCAAGGCCCTCGAGCTGTTCCAGCAGGCGCTCGAGCTGCAGCGCGCTCTCGGCAACCGGCGCGGTGAGGCGTCGGCGCTGCAGGGGATCGCCAACTCCCGTGTCGCACGCGGCGAGAGCGACGAGGCCATGACCGCCTACGAGGCGGCGCTTCCGCTTCGCGTCGCCGTCGCCGACCGCAGCGGTGAGATCGCGACCCGGATCGCCCTCGCCCGGCTGCTGCGGGACCGCGGCGACCTGGCGGGGGCAGAGCGCGAGGCCTCGGCGGCCGTCGATCTGGTGGAAGCGCTGCGGACCAAGATCACGGCGCAGGAGCTGCGCGCGGGCTTTCTCGCCGGCTTCCGCGGCGTCTACGACGTGCTAGTCGACGTGCTCATGCGCCTCGACGAGAAGGAGCCGGGGCGTGGGCGCGCCGCCCAGGCGCTGGCGGTCCACGAACGCGGGCGCGCTCGCGCGCTTCTCGAGCAGCTGCGCGAGAACCAGGTCGAGCTGCGCGAAGGCGTGGCCCCGGAGCTGATCGCGCGTGAGGGCATGTTGCGGCGAACGCTCGCCAGCAAGGCCGAGATCCAGATGCGGCTGCTCAGCCGCAAGGATCCGGACATCGCGGGCGCGGCCGAGCTGGCGCGCGAGATCGATGCCCTCCGGCTGGAGCTCGACCGCCTGGAGGCGAAGATGCGGGCCGAGAGCCCGCGCTTCGCAGCGCTCAGCCCGGCCCAGCCGCTGTCGCTCGCCGAGATCCAGGCCGAGGTCCTCGACGCCGACACCGTGCTCCTCGAATACGCGGTCTCGAAGGAAGGGAGCTATCTCTGGGTGGTCTCCCGCGACGGCCTCGAGACGCACCGCCTCCCGGCGGCGGAGGCGATGGAACCGAAGGCTCGCCGCGCGTACGAGCTGCTCGCGGCTCCCGTCGAGGCGACGCGTCTGGCGTCGGACGAGCTGCCGCGCCTCCTGAGAGAGCTCGGCGAGATCCTGCTCCGGCCGGCAGCTCCCGAGATCGACGGCAAGCGCATCGTGGTCGTGCCCACCGGCGCGCTCCAGTTCCTGCCGTTCGCCGTTCTTCCCGACCCAAGCCATCCCGACTCCCCGCTCGTCGCGGGCCACGAGGTCGTGGGGCTGCCGTCGGCCTCCGTCGCCGCGTTCCTGCGGCGGGCGCAGGCCGGCAGGCGCACGCCGTCCGGAACGCTGGCCGTCTTCGCCGACCCCGTCTTCTCGGCGGACGACGAACGGGTCGGCCGGAGCTCGCGCCCCCCTGGCAGGACCGTGGTCGTCGCCGGCGGCCCCCCCGCCACAGCTGCCATCGGGAAGAACGAGGTCTCGTCTCGCGACTCCCTGGTCGGCGCCCTGCGCGAGGCCGGCCTGGATGCGCTCCCCAGGCTCCCCTTCACGCGGCGCGAGGCGGAGACGATCCTCGCGCTCGTGCCGGCGCGCGAGCGGCTCCAGGCGCTCGACTTCGACGCCAGCCTCGAGGCCGTGCTCTCGCCACGGCTGGCGGACTTCCGCATCCTCCACTTCGCCACCCACGGCTTCCTCGCCGGCAGTCATCCCCAATACGCCGGCCTCGTGCTCTCGCTCGTCGACGAACGGGGCCAGGAGCGGAGGGGGTTCCTCTCCGCGGTCGACGTCCTGAACCTTCGCCTCGCGGCGGACCTCGTCGTGTTGAGCGGCTGCCGTACGGGTCTCGGCAAGGTCGTCGCGGGAGAGGGGGTCCTCGGGCTCACGCGCGCCTTCCTCCACGCCGGCTCTGGGCGGGTGGTGGCAAGCCTCTGGCCGGTGGACGACGCGGCCACCGCCGAGCTCATGCGACGCTTCTACGAGGGGATGCTCGGAAGCCCGCGACTCTCGCCTCCGGCCGCGCTGCGCGAGGCGCAGCTCGCCATCCGCAGCCAGCGGCGCTGGCAGGCGCCCTTCTACTGGGCGGGGTTCCAGGTCCAGGGCGAATGGCGCTGAGGCTGGACGAAGCCCGCTTTCCCCATCACTCGTGACGCAAGGCGACGGCAGGGTCCACGCGCATGGCGCGGCGCGCGGGAACGTAGGAGGCCAGCAGCGCCGCGGCGCCGAGGGCCAGCACCACGGCGGCGATGGTCGCGGTATCGGTCGCGGTCACTTCGAACAGCAGGCTCTGCAGGAGGCGTGTCGCAGCGAGGGACGCGAGCAGCCCGGCCAATGCGCCAGCGCCCACGAGTGTCATGCCTTTGCCGAGCACCAGGGGCAGGATGTCCCCAGGCGTGCCTCCCAGCGCCATGCGTACTCCGAACTCCGCCGTCCGCTCGGCCACCAGAAAAGCCAGCAGGCCATAGACGCCGATCGCGGCAAGGAGCAGACCGACGCCCGCGAAGATTCCCAGCAGCGTGGCGTTGAACATCGGGCGCTGGCGCAGGTGCCCAACCCGCTCGCTCATGGTTTCGATGGTCACGGGAAGCGTGGGGTCCAGCGCGGCAATCTCGCGGCGCAGCCAGCCGGCCACGGCCCCCGGAGGAAGCCCGGTTCGCAGGATGGCCGTGGAGTAATGCCACGCATCGTCGGGTGAATGTTTTCTGGCCAGATAGAACTCCGGATCGCCGACGACGGTGAGCCCGGCGTTCTTCACGTCGCGGGCCACACCGATCACGCTGTACCACGGCCCCTCGAAACCAAAACGCAACCGCTGCCCCAGCGGCTCTTTGCCGGGGAACAGTCTTCGGGCCAGCGCCTCGCTGATCACGACCGCGTTCTCCGAGGGCCACCGGTCGCCTTCGGCAAAGCCGCGCCCGCGCGCGATGGGGATTCCCAGCGCCGCGAAATATCCGGGCGTCACCGAGCGCCAGGTCACCATGCCCCCGGTGCCTTCGGGGAAGCGCGGACGACCTTGCACTTCGATGGAGGCGTACAAGCGGCCGCGCGTGTGCCCCGCGGGCGGCACGGAATCGCTGAGGGCCAGAACGGTCACTCCGGGAATCGCCTTCAAGCGCGCTTCCAGCGCTTCGAAGAACTGCACCTGTTGCGCCGGTTCCGGATAGGCGTGCTGACCGAGAGACAGGCGCGCCGTGACCAGGCCTCCGGTCTCCATCCCCAGCGGCGTCTTCTGCAGGTTCACGAGACTGCGCAGCAGAAGCCCCGCACCCATGAGGAGCACGAAGGAGACCGCGACCTGCACCGCCACGAGCGAACGCCGCAGAAACCCTCGCGCAAAGCCGGCCACGCGCGTGCCTACCAGCGCCCCGACGCTGGGATGCCGCAGGGAGGAAGCCAGCCCGAACAGGAGCCCCGAGATCACCGAAACGCCCAGCGTGAACAGCAGGATGCGCACGTCCAGCGTGGCCTGCTGCAAGCGAGGAATCCCCTCCGGGGCGAGGCCCACGAAAACGCGGAGCAGGCCAGCGCCCAGGGCGCACCCCGCCGCGCCTCCCAGCAGGGCCAGCAGGAGACACTCGACCAGTTGCTGGAGAATCAACCGTCCGCGCCCGGCGCCAAGGGTCGCGCGGATTGCTAGCTCCCGCTGGCGGGCGGCGGCCCGCGCCAGCAGCAGGTTCGCCACGTTGACGCAGGCGATCAGCAGCACCGCAACCACCGACGCCAGCAGGATCCACGAGGCCAGCCGCACGTCCCGCACCTGGAGATCGCGCAGGGAGCGTACGCTCAGCGCGACTTCTTCGCGGAACGCCGCAGGAACATGCTCGAGCGATCCTTCGAAGAGCGGCTGCAGCGCGGCCTTCGCCTGTTCGACGGTGACACCCGGCTCGAGACACGCGAATGCACGGAGCACGGTGCCGGGCCCTTGCTGTTGTGCTTCGTCGAGCGCCTGCGGAACCAGCAAGTCCGGGCGCGCCAGGTTGGGCAGCTCGAAATCCCGGGGCAGGACGCCGATCACGGTCGTCGGCCGGCCATCGAGCGAAATGGCCCGGCCGATCACGCTGCGGTCTGCGCCGAACCTGCCTTGCCATAGCCCATAAGAAAGCAGGGCCACCGGCGACGTGTTGGGCCGGTCTTCCTCGCGTGTGAAGTTGCGCCCCAGAGCGGGTGCGACGCCGAACGTGGACAGGAAGGTGGATTCGACCCGAGCGCAGCCCAGCCGTACGGGATCCCGATCGGCGAGGTCGCAGTCGGCGACGCCCGACCACGTGGTGATCGACTCGAACGGCGTCTGCCGCTCGCGCCACTCCACGTAGTCAGCGCCGAGCATGAACTCCTGCGGCTCGATCGGCGCCACCAGCCCCACGGAGACCAGCCGCCCGGCATGCGCATACGGAAGACTGCGAAAGAGGAGGCGATCCACCACGCTGAACACCGCGGTGGTTGCGCCGATGCCCAGAGCGACAGTCAGAACCGCCGTGAGCGTGAACGTCGGGTTCCGGCGGAAACCGCGCGCCGCGAGGCGCAGATCTTGCCAGAGCGTTTCCACGATGGTGCCCTCCTGGGAGTGGTCTCCCGTTGCACGCTGAGTCCTCTATGTCGGCGGGCAGTCGAAGACGGAGCCGCGCAAGGCGTTGCCGCTGGTTCGCATGCCGGGAAGTACGACGAGCGTGTTGCCGCCCTTCCCGGCCGCTTGCTGTTTGAGTTGATCGACGAGCTCGTTGGGTGCTCCGGCGAAGGGTGCCGAGACGGAGCCCTCGGGGACCGCAACGCGCACCATGCCGAGGTGTGTGCAACCCGGCAGCTCCTTCGGTAGCGCCAACCCGGTTTGGCCAGCGGCGTTGCGCTCCAGGAGTGCAACGGTCCGCCAGTCGGAAGCCGCGGGGGCGCTTGCACAGCCCACGAGAGTCAACAAGGCAATCGAGAGTGAGAACTGGCGCATTCTGTTCTCCTCGCAGATCGACCCAGGGAGCTCACGAGGTCCAAGTCTAAGGCCGCCGACCTTGCCTCACACCGGCGCGCGCCAATACCCCCTGAGCTCCACCTCGGTGCAGACCCGGCTTGCTCGTAGCAAGGCTTCAGGGCGGGACCGGGCGCACCCGAAGCTGCGGTGCCCACACCGCGTCCGCGCCGGACCCCGGATCCGCGAGCCCGTCGAGCACGGCCAACTCGCGGCCGTCGACGAAGAGCACCAGCCGGCCGTTGGGGGCGCCACCGATCGCACGCCACCACTCGAGCTCGACGGCTGAGGAGTCGGCCGCGGCGTCGAGCGCGATCCAGCCGGTCGACCGCTCCCGGGCCCCATCCGCCGCCACCGCTCGCAGCTCGTGGCCGCCTCCGCGAGCGGCGCGGCGGGCCTCGACGCGCGCGAGCGGCTTCCCGTCGGGACCCGTCGCGATGAGCAACGCTCGTGCGGCCTCGGTGAAGCGGGCGAGCAGGTCCGGCGTCAGCTCGCCGCCGAGCGCGACCTGGTCGCGCGGCTCGGCCAGGAGCGAAGCGACGAGCGGCTCCGGCTCGGCCTCCGACCACGCGGCGCTCGTGCCGTTCTCGAAGCCGTCGCCGAAGATCACCACCGCGCGCACGTCGAAGCTCGCCGAAGCCGCACCGACGAGGCCGCTGGCGCCGCCGTAGAGCGTGTAACCGACACCGGGGTTGTCCAGGGAGAGGAGGGGGAACGACGCCATGCCCCCCGCCGCGCTTGTGGTCTCTCCCTTCAGGATCGCCCCACCCGGGTTGTCGAGCAACCTGAGGGACAGCGGTCCCGAGTAGCTCGTGCAGAGGTTGTCGTAGGCATCGCGGACGGCGACCGACACCGGCGGGCTCATCGGATGGCCGGCGAGCGAGTCGGTCGGCTCCTGCACGAACTCGGCGTGGTGCGGTGCACCGGGTGCCACGGCAAAGGCGGTGGTCGTCAGCTCGGCGGCTCCCGGCGCCGTCGCCAGCAGCGTGTAGCCGCTGCCCGCGCTGTCGACCGACAGGTCGGAAAACGTGGCCAGCCCCGCCGGGGCGGATTGCCAGGGCGTGCCGAGCAGGGACCCCAGCGCGGGGTTGGCTCCCAGGGCGAGGCCGACCACAGAGGGAGTGCGATTGCCGAAGGCGTCGAAGACCTCGATGGCCACCGGCGGCGCGAAGGGCTCGCCGGCGACGATCGACGACGGCTGCTGCACGACCGCGAGGTGATGGGGGGCTGCCGGCACGATCGCGAACGCGCCGCTCGTCGCGCCGGTGAGGCCCGGTGAGGTCGCTGCCAGCGTGTAGCCGCCGCCGGCGCGGTCGATCGAGAGGTCGGCGAAGGTGGCGACGCCGCCGGACGCCGCGACGGTCGTCGTTCCCGAGAGCGTGCCGGCCGCAGGGTTGGTCGCGAGGGCGAGCGACACCGGGTTCATTGCGGCGGGCACGGTGGCGCCTTGCGCATCGACGACGCGGACGGTGACGGCTGGAGCGACGGCCGCTCCCGCCGTGACGGCGCTCGGCTGGATGCCGAACACCAGCGCCACCGGTTCCCCGAGCGGGACGCACGCGGCCGCGCTCGTCTCCACCCTCACGTCATCGAGATAAACGCCGTCTGGGTACTGGACGATGCTGTCGGTCAACATCTGGAAGAGAAACCAGACCTTGCCGCCCGTGAGCCCGTCCAGGTCGAAGGTATGCAGCGTCCATCCGCCGTCAGCCGGCGCGTCGAAGGCGGTCCAGCTCTGCATCGGCTCCGGTGTCCACGGCCCCGCCGCGCTCGTCGTGCTGTAGAAGAGATTCAGGAAGTCGTATCCGTCCTCGAGCGAATGGCGCATTCGGAAGCTGAGCGTCGCGCCGACCATCGACGTCAGGTCGAAGCCGGCGATGCCGGCGACCGAGCCATCGCCGCCGAGCACCAACTGCGCGTTCAGGTTGGGCGGGTAGAACAGCTGGCTCTGCGGCGTGCCGCAGGCCGTGCCGACGGCCCCGATCCGGTAGGCACCGACCGGCGAGTGGTGGTGGCACGTGACCAGGTTGATCGACGCCACGCCCGCCACCGGCAGCCAGTAGGCGCTGGCATTCGCCGGCCGGCTGCCGTCGAAGTCATCGAAGTAGGTGGCCACCATCGGCCCCCTCGTCTTGGCTCTGCGGCGAACCGTGTTGGTGTTCGCGATGGTGGAGGCAGCGTTCTCGACGGCGCGGACGACGTATTCGTAGGTGGTCGCGGGGGCGAGCTCACCAGTGTCCAGGAAGCTCGTCCCCGTAACCCCGGTGGCGACGAGGTTCCCGTCCCCCGGAACGAAGCCGAGCGCGGTGGAGCGATAGACCTTGTACGTGATCGTGCCGCCACAGGACGGCGTCGCCGCCGCCCAGGCGAGCGAGATGCCGCAGGTCGACTGGTTCGCGGAGGTCGCCGAGGCGAGGCCGGCGAACACCGGGGGCGTGGTGCAGCCCTGCGCTTCGACGCGGCGGCCGGCGAGCCCGACGAGGAGCGCCAGGCAGACGGCGGCGCGCCAGCGCAGCGGGAGGCGCGCCGTGAGGCCCGAGGGTGGAGGGCGTCGCGAGGGATCCATGCCCGGTAAAGCGCAGGCGACGGCTTGCGAGTCTCACAGCCGCTGGCTCGACCGCCTACTCCGTCTCGGGTGTCTCGGGGCGCCCTCACCGCTTGAGGATGGAGAGGTAGGCCCGCCAGGCGCCGACGTCGTCCGTGTACCGCTTCGCCATGACACGAACGATCTGGCCGATGTGGTTGAGATCATGAACGGCCCAGGTCGCAAGGAGTTGTCGCAGAGTGACCGTGCCGAGGGATGGATGGCAACCCCGGATCGCCAACTGGGTCTCGGTCAGATCCCACTCGCGGACCAGCTCCAGATTGGCGCGGCGGACCTCTGCGAACCTGTCGATCAATTCATCCAGGGTCCGACCAGCCGACCAATCGAACTGCGCAGACGTATCGAACGGCTCGAAGGGTCGTGTTTCGCCGTGATCGAGGATGATCCGGGCGCGAGGAACCCAGTCCGTCTCTTCGGCATAGATGAGGTGGGCCACGACGTCGAACGCGCTCCACGTGTCGGGACCTTCACGGATGGCATGCCATGAAGCGGCCGTCCCGCGGAGGAGACCGTCGAGGACGGTTGGAGTGCGGTCGAGGATGTCCAACGCCTCGCGGAGATCGAAGCTCGCGGTCATGTCGCTCTCCTCGCCATCTGTCGTGGCGCCGGCTGCGCCTTCATCTGGCCAGCGCCGGGTAGGTGAACAGGAGAAAGTGCACGGCGTTCAAGCCGAAGTGCACGGTCATCGCCGCCTCGACGCGTCGTTCACGTTCGTAGGCAATGCCGTAGCCCACTCCCGCAAGCGTCGCGGCCACCACGTATTTCCAGCCACCGGCAAAGTGCGCGAGCCCGAACAACAGCGCGCCGACGACGAGCGCGACCGTCGTCGCAAGACGTCGATCGGCGCCGATTCCCGACAGCTCGCGCTGCACGAACCCGCGAAAGAAGGCCTCCTCGGCGAAGCAGGTGAAGAGCAGGTTGATGGGCGCCCACACTAAGAACAGCGGCGTCCACTTGGGATCGAGCTTCACGTAGCCCGTGGCCAGCGCGACGGCCATGACGCCGACGAGGGTCACCAACAACACCGGCACCACGCGCCACAGCACGTGCCGGAGCTGGCCCCAGGAGCGGACGCGCTCATCGTGGATCAAACCCACGATGAAGATGCCCGCGACCACCTTGGGAAAGCCCAGACCGATCGAATAGGGCAGCGCGCCCGGCGAGAGCACGACGGTCTCCACCAGCACCGTGCGCGGAAAGCCGGGGAACAGCAACAATCCCATCGCCAGCGCAAACAGGAAGAAGGCCAGACCTGCAGCGACACGCTGCCAGCCCGCGGTCTGCAGCGCACCATGGACCGACTTCCGCCGCCGATACCACAGCGCCAATCCCCCGAGCATCGCGATCCACAAGGCCGCGAGGCCCGTGAGCGCGCCGGTGCAATAGGCGGCGATGACGGCGGCCGTAAGCGCCGCGATCCACAGATTCCGATGGATCCAGAGTCCGAGCACTGCCATCAGGAGCAGCGCGAACGGCAGCAGCGAGATCAATCCAGGGATTCCGACTTGCATGCCCGCTCACACTCGCCCGCTGGTGCCGTCGCCGCGACCGCTCGAAATCGAACGGCCAGTCGGACTCGAACGACTCGCGAAAGTTGCGTCTGGTTCCATGATGTGGACCCCGGCGACGGGCCGCGCACCGCCGTGGCCACGAGGTCGAGGATCGCCAGCAGCTCCGGGTCCCCGGCGGCCGAGCTCGGGATGCCGCGGCCGTAGAGCGCGCGCAGGTCGGCGAAGCGAAGGTACTCGGGGTGGTAGACCTCGGCGATCGTGGCGTAGTCGACGCTGCGACCGTGGCGGGTGACGACAAACGAGTAGACGTCGACGGCGAGGCGCCCGGAATCGGAAACTCCCATCAGGTCTCTCAGCCGATCCGCGGGGCCAGGCCCGGCCACCTCGCCGAGGAGCCGCTGTCGCTTGGTGATGGCCCAGCCCCCTTCCGCGAAGACTGCGCCGATCGATCCCCCATCGAGGATCTGCCGATGCTCGGCCGCGACAGCGGGGTCGAGCACCGCCGGAAAGACCACCACGGCCAGCGTGCGGCAGACCCGGCGCCCCTGCTCGACGCTGAAGAGGCTGGAGATGCGCAACCGCGCGTCGCTCTCGAGGATCTCGACTCCGTAGCTTCCGAAGCGCCGGGCGATCCGCTCGCTATTGAGCAGCTCCCGCTGCAAGCCGTCGCCGGACGCGACCCTGACGCTTGGGGCTGTGCAAGCCCCGAGCGCAAGGACGAACGCCAGCAGCAACGCGAGCGGCCTGCTGGCTCCGTGACGGAGGCCGTCCTCCACGATCTTCAGCTTCCTTTCCCGGCCGATGGTCACCGGCCTGCAACCCGGTGGCGAGGCGGCATTCGTCGCATCGAGGACGGCCGCCATCAGCGCGGCGGTCGAGCGGTGTTCGGGGCGATCTTACGTTCTGCTGCGCCGGCGCAGCGGCTCGAGCTGCTCCACGGGAGGCAAGGAGGTGGGCACCAGCACTTCTTGGCCCAGCACGTCGCCCCGCTGCCAGAACGCGTCGAGGATCTCGGCGCTCTCCATCTCGTAGACCGCCACCAGGAGAAGAAGCACTCCGTGCGGCCGGGGATCGGATCGGAGGACTTCGTAGCGCTGCCCCATCTGGCGCATGGTCGAGCCAGCGGCAAACCGGTGCTCGAGAAAGCCCAGTCCGTGGTCGCGGTGGCCTTCGTCGTTTTCGCCTCGGAGGTCTACCTCGCGCGCGGCGTGGCAGTCCGCGTCGAGCGGCCGAGGTGAACACGGCCCTTGCTCCGGAGCTGCCAGGGCCTGGCTCGGACCGAAGAGACCACGGGCGGTGGAACAGGGACGTTCGATGCATGCAGATGGGCGATGAGCCACGTGCCATGGACGTTCGCGAGCACCAGGGTGCGGCGTGCGATGCGTTCGGGATTGCGGAGGTGGAAGGTGGCCACCACCGTGTCGGCTCCGGTGAGCTGGAACTCGAGGTCTTCGGGTTCTAGGCGATGAAACGGAGGCTGAGTGGCCGGAGACCCTCGACGGATAGCCGCGAAGACCTGTTCGAAGTGGTCACGGATGGCAGCTTTGCCGCCAAAGCGCTGTGGCGGTTCGGGCGTCGGAAAAAAGACCGTGGCGTCGTCGGCAAAACACGCGATGAACGAGGCCATGTCCAGGTCTTCAAAAGCCTTCAGGAAGCGGGAGAGCAACTGCTTGGCACCAGGCGGGGGCGCGTTGAGAGCCGCGTGGCTTCGGTGAGCGCTCGATAGCACGGAGAGCGACACCATCAGCGCCAAGGCCATAGCGGTTGTCCGTAGCGGGCTTGAGGTCATTGATGGTGCGACGTGCGCCCAACGGCGTTGAGTCCCTCTGACTGGTGCGTGGCGCCGTCTGCATCCAGGACCTGCGTCCGCAGCCAGTCCAGGATCGTTTCGTAGTAGCCCTCGCTCATCTTGGGGTTCCACGGAAACCGGGGACGTAGACCATCAGCCCGGTTTCGCCATCGACCCTGGATTCGCCGCTGCGGAACCGACTCGATGTCGCCGAAGCGGACCTCGAGGTGAGCGCGAAACGGCATGGCCGGGATGGTAACAAAGCGACTGGCCACTACCATGTCGCCGCGCCTGGAGGCGCGAATGCGTTGCCGCCGGATGCTGCAACGTGGCGTTTCTGGAGCGCGCGTGGCGGCTATGCAGCAGTTTCTGGTGTCAGGTGCCTGGGGGCGGCATCGTGACGACGACCTTGCCCTTCGCGCGCCCCTGTTCCACACATGCGATCGCATCGAGCGTCTCGTCGAATGGAAACGTGCGGTCGACCACCGGACGCAGCATGCCCGCATCATAGAGAGCGGCCAGCGCCTTCAGCTGCGCGCCATCGGCCCGCATGAAGAGGAACGAATAGCGCACGCCTAGCTTCCTGGCCCGCGCCCGAACCTTGCGGCTCATCAGCGCCATCACAGGCTTCAGTAGTGGTCGGCCGAGCTGCTCGGCGAGCGCAGCGTCCGGCGGGCCGACGGCGCTGATCGCCAGGCCACCAGGCCTGAGCACGGTCAGCGACTTCGCCAGGTTGTCGCCACCAAGGGTGTCGAGCACGACGTCGTAGTCGGAGAGCGACTCGGCGAAGTCCGCCTTCGTATAGTCGATGACTTCGTTTGCGCCGAAGCCGCGCACCTTCTCCTCGTCGTTGCCGCGCGCAGTTGTGGCGACGTAGGCGCCCAGGTGCTTGGCGAGCTGGACGACTGTCGAGCCCAGCCCGCCGGCGCCGGCGTGAACGAGGACCTTCTGCCCCGGCTTGACCTGCGCGAGGTCGACCAGCGCCTGCCACGCGGCCAGAGCCACCAGCGGGACCGCTGCAGACTCCTCCATCGTGAGCGCCTTCGGCTTGAGCGCGATGTCGGCATGGTCGATGGCGATCGACTCTGCGAAGGCCCCGATCCGCAGGTCGCGGGGTCGGGAGTAGACCTCGTCGCCGACCTTGTAGTCCCGCACGTCGGCGCCGATCCGCGCCACGACGCCCGCGACGTCGTGACCGAGCACGAACGGCATCCTGTACTTCAGGAGCAGCTTGAGCTCGCCGTTGCGGACCTTTACGTCCAGCGGGTTGATGCCTGCAGCACTCGCCCGAACCAGGACGTCACGCGGCCCGACGGTGGGCTCGGGCACGTGGGCGGCGCGGAGGCCGCTCTTGCCGTATTCCTCGACGACGAATGCCTTCATGTCAGCCTGCGGGTCACGGTGCCATGCACCAGACGACCCAGGTCGCAAGGAGCTGTCGCAGAGTAGCCGTGCCAAGGGATGGATGGCAACCTCGGCGCTCGACGGATCGCTCGCCCTCGATGCCTTCGCGGGGCGCGCCCTGACCCTCGATCTCTCGGCCGGTCAGCTCATCGTGGACACTCCGGCGAGCCTCGCGGCGCGTACCGCGCGCGCCGTGGAGGTGCCGGTCCGCTTCGATCGCTCGGCGCAGGGCCTCGCCTTGACGCCCCTGGTGGCCGTCGAGACCGCCAAGGGGCGGTTGTGGATGGAGCTCGACTGCGGCAGCGACGGCGCGCTGATCGTCGGCCGGCACACGGCCGAGCTGCTGCATCTCGACCCGGCGGCGAAGGGCGCGCAATCGTTGGCGGCGACGATCGCCGGTGGAGTCGCGCTGGCCGGCAACGCTCGCGTCGAGGACCTCATTCTCGACGGCAACATCGGCGCGCCGGTGCTGAAGCGCTGGATCGTGACCCTCGACCTCGCGCGCCAGCGCTTGTGGATCGCGCCGCAGACGCCGGTCGCCGCGAAACCGTAGATCAGCGCACGAGGCGGTCGCCGCGCGATATGCTATGAAACCATGAACGCGCCGCGGCGTACTCACCGTCACGGTACGCCGCAACAGGACCCGCACCAGGCCCCGGAGCGCGGCGCCCGCTCGTCTCTCATCCCGACGGGAGGTTTCATGGCCCGACCTTGTTTCGAGCTGGTCGCGGCGCTCTCGCTCTGCCTGACGGCCGCCGCCGCGGCGGCAGACTTCACGGTCAACGACCCCGGCAACGCACCCGACGCCACGCTCGACAGCCTCTGCGCCACCGCCGGCGGCCAGTGCACGCTTCGCGCCGCCATCCAGGAGGCGAACTTCACCGCCGGCGCCGACCGCATCCTCTTCAGCGGCGCGATGTCGATCCAGGTGCCGGCACCGCTGCCCGGCATCGTCGACCGGGTGACCATCGACGGCACCCTCACGCCGGGTTTCGTGCCCGGCACACCCGGCGTGCCGATCGTGGTGATCGAGAACAACGGCACCACCGCCCATGGCCTGGATCTCGCGGCCCCGGCTGCGAGCTCGTCGGTGATCCGCGGGCTCTGGGTGCGGGGCTTCAACGATCCCGGGCCGGCCCACGTGGGCAACGTCGCGCTCACCGGGGCGGGCGGAGTGACCATAGCCGGCAATTACCTGGGCGCCATCGGCTCGGTCTTCCCGGTCAGCGAGACCGGGCTCCTCGTGCTCAGCCGCGACAACGTGATCGGCGGCCCCGGTTCGGCCGATCGCAACGTCATCTGCAACAACGGCAACGCCGGAATCGACCTGCGGGAGCCGGGAGGCGGCAACCGGGTGATCGGCAACCACGTCGGCCTCGAGCCCGATGGCGTCTCCGCCAACGGCAACGGCTTCGGCATCTTCGTCCGGGGCTCGCAGGACGACCGCATCGGCGGGGCGGCCGCTGGCGAGCGCAACGTCATCTCGGGCAACCTCGGCAGCGCCATCATCGTGACCGCCACGGCAATCGTGGCGACGAGGACTCTCGTCGTCGGCAATCTCATCGGCACCGACGCCAGCGGCCAGACCGCCGTCGGCAATACCACCGGCGTGGCCATCGCCGGCGCCAGCGGCAACCGCATCGGCGGCACCTCCCCTGCCGAGCGCAACGTCATCGGCGGCGGCACCGGGGAGGGCGTGGCCATCGGTGAAGGTGCCAGCGACAACGTGGTGAGCGGCAACTTCATCGGCATCGACGTCGACGGCGTCGACCGCCTCGGGAACTTCCCCGGCGTATCCATCCTCGGCGCTTCGAGCGGCAACGTCATCGGTGGCTCTGCACCAGGGGCCGGCAACGTCATCTCCGGCGGCCTGGGGCACGGAGTCTTCATCAACTCGCCTGCCAACACGGTGCAAGGCAACTACATCGGCACCGACCCGAGCGGCCTGGTGGCGATCCCCAACGGGCTGGAGTTCGGCAGCGGCGACGGCATCATCATCCTGCCCGGCGGGGGCGCCGCGCTCCATGACGTCGTCATCCGCGACAACGTCATCGCCGGCAACGTCGACTGGGGCGTCGAGATCGAGAGCGCCGAGGTCGACGAGCCCGTCGCCACGGCCAATATCGTCCAGGGCAACCGCATCGGCGTCGGCGCCGATGGGACGACGGCGCTGGGCAACGGCAAGGGCGGCATCCTCCTCCACGGCCGCGGCGCCACGGACAATCTCATCGGCGGCAGCGGCCCTGGCGAGGGCAACGTCATCGGCTACAACGGCGGAGCGACCGGGGCGGGGGTGGCGATCACCGATGCGCCGGGTGCCGGAGACCCCGATTCGACCGGCAACCCCATCCGCGGCAACGCCATCTTCGCCAACGGCGGGTTGGGAATCGACCTCGGTGGCACCTTCGACCGGGTCTTCGGGGTCTACGCGGGCGATGGCCCCGACGGCAACGCGGCCGACCCGGAGCCCGGCCCCGACGGCCACCAGAACTACCCCGTCCTTACCGCCGCGCTCACCGGCACCCCGACCCACGTCGCCGGCACGCTCGACAGCGCGCCGAGCACGTCCTTCGCGCTCGACTTCTTCGCCGGCCCAGCTCCCGACCCGAGCGGCTTCGGCGAGGGCGCCCTCTACCTCGGCTCCACCACCGTGACCACCGACGCCGCCGGCCACGCGGCCTTCGACACCGTGGTTCCCGGCACGTCGCCGCCGGGCAGTTACGTCACCGCCACCGCCACGGCGAGCAGCGGCCCTGACAGCGGCAACAGCTCCGAGCTCTCCGCCCCCCTTCTCGGTGGCGCCCCGCTCGCCGCCGTTCCCACGGCGTCGGAATGGGCGCTCTTGCTGCTCGGCGGCGCGCTGGCTCTTCTCGCGGTGCGGAAACTCGGCAACTCATAGGCGCTGGCGGCGGACTGGCGCTGGCGCGCGAGCGCTCTCTGGCGGCCCGTCAGCGACCTGGCGCCCGGAAGGAGCTGCCGTCTGACTGGTGCATGGCACCGTCGTGCGCCGCTTGTGGATCGCGCAGCAGACGCCGGTCCCCGCGAAACCGTAGATCGAGTCGCGCTGGCTTGCGTCAGCGCCCCGTCTGAAAGGTGCGTAGCACCGTGGGTGAGGGCAGTTGCGTGCTCGCGAGCATCATTCCC
>Ga0075421_100001829_pt1 | contig 25109 bp, 24 predicted proteins | sample SoiMetdeltSBSDD5_FD_75292 | JGI IMG/M metagenome (GOLD analysis project Ga0075421, IMG submission 75292) | Bulk soil microbial communities from a Populus tree surrounding site in Tennessee, USA - Soil MetaG P. deltoides SBSDD5 | ecosystem: Environmental > Terrestrial > Soil > Tree plantation... | reverse complement strand
CCGAATGGCATGCGCGGCACCTCGTCAGGCACGAAGGCCGAGAGCACTCACGTGCTCCCGGCCTTCAGTGCGTCCTCGATTGGTGGAGGGTAAGGGAGTCGAACCCTCGACCTCGGCGTTGCGAACGCCGCGCTCTCCCAACTGAGCTAACCCCCCGTGACAACCTAGCTATTCTACCCGCGCGACTCACGGGCGACAAGCATCGCGCGTCGTCCCGCTCAGACCTTCGGGCTCTGGCCGTCACCCGCAGTACCGAGCACACTCCGCAGCGAACCCAGGAGGTCCACCGGCACCGGAAAGAACGTGGTGGTGTTCCGCTCCGAGGCGATCTCCCGCATGGTCTGCAGATACCGCAACTGGATGGCGATGGGGAAGCGCGACAGCACGTCGGCGGCCTCGGCGAGCTTGGCGGCGGCCTGGAACTCGCCGTCGGCGTTGATGACCTTGGCGCGGCGCTCGCGCTCGGCCTCCGCCTGCTTGGACATCGCGCGCTGCATGTCCTGCGGCAAGTCCACGTTCTTGACCTCCACCGCCGCCACCTTGATGCCCCACGGATTCGTGTGCTCGTCGATGATGCGCGTCAGCTCCTGGTTGATCTTGTCCCGCGAGGAGAGGAGATCGTCCAGCTCCTGCTGGCCGAGTACGCTGCGGAGGGTCGTCTGAGCGATCTGGGAGGTGGCGTAGAGGTAGTCTTCCACGCTGATCACCGCCTTGGCCGAGTCGAGGACTCGGAAGAAGATCACCGCGTTCACCTTCACGGAGACGTTGTCGCGCGTGATCACGTCCTGCGGGGGGACGTCCATGGTGATGGTGCGCAGGCTCACCTTCACCATCTTATCGATGAACGGAAGGAGGAGGACCAGTCCCGGCCCCGACCCGTCGCCGCCGGGGTTGAGCACGGCGTTGGCGCGCCGGCCGAAGCGGAAGATCACCCCCCGCTCGTACTCGCGGAGGATCTTCACCGAGGACGCGATGACGAACACCCCCACGATCAGCACGAGGATGAGTCCTACGCTCATCTCGAATCCGCCCATTCGATCTCTCCTCGGCGCGTCTAGCGCCGGTCGGGGGCCTTCGCCACGGTGAGGGTGAGCCCGTCCACCCCCACGATCGTCACCGCCTCGCCGACGGCGACGGGTCCGTCCTGCGCCACTGCCCGCCACAGCTCGCCCTGCACCGCTACCTGCCCGTCGGGCGCGAGGGGGGTTCGCGCCACCGCCGTCTCCCCCACCATGCCCGGGATGCCCGTGGTGGGGGTCCGGTAGAGCGCCCGCATGCCGTACGACAAGGCAAAGATCACGAGCCCCGCCGTGCTGCCCACCGCGGGCACGATGACCCACCACGAGATCCGGAGCGCGCTGCCGGCCTCGGGAGCGTCATACAGCATCATCGAGCCCAACAGCATGGCGATCACGCCCCCGATGGTGAGGATGCCGTGACTGACCACCTTGATTTCGGCGATCAGGAGGACGATGCCGAAGAGGATGAGGAGCAGTCCCGCCCAGTTGATGGGCAGGCTCTGGAAGGCGAAGAAGGCGAGGATCAGGCTGATGCCTCCGAGGACCCCGGGCAGGATGGAGCCCGGGTTGGACAGCTCGAAGAAGATCCCGAGCACGCCCACCATCATGAGGATGTAGGCCACGTTGGGATCGGTGATGAGGGCGAGGAAGCGATCCCGAAAGCGGATCTCGATCTTCTTGACGGGGGCGTCCTTCGTCTGCAGGGTGACGGATCCCTTGGCCGTCTTCACCGTCCGCCCGTCCACCTTGGCGAGGAGATCGGGGATGTTCTCGGCCACGAGGTCGACGATCTTGAGCTTCACCGCTTCGCGCTCGGTGGCGGATACCGACGCCCGCACCGCGCGCTCCGCCCACTCCGCGTTCCGGCCGCGCTCGACGGCGATGGTCCGCGCGAAGGCGGCGGCATCGTTTTCGATCTTCTTCACCATCTCCTTGTCGGGCGTTCCGCCGCCCACCGTCACCGGGTGCGCGGCGCCGATGTTGGTGGCGGGCGCCATCGCCGCCACGTGCCCGGCCATGGTGATGAACACGCCCGCGGAGGCCGCCCGCGCCCCCGTCGGACCCACGTAGACGATGATGGGCACCTCGGCGTTCAAGATGGTCTGCACGATGGAGCGCATCGATCGCTCGAGGCCGCCCGGGGTGTCCAACTGGAGGATGAGGGCCTGGGCGCGATCGGTCTGAGCGCGCTCCACCGCGGTGGCGACGAGGCGCACCGCCACCGGCGTGATCGCCCCCTCCAGCTCCATCACCGCTACCGGAGCCGGCGCGGCGCGAGCGGACGCGACAGAAAGGATCGTGAGAAGGAAGGCGATGCCGACGGTGAAGCGGGCGGCGAGCGGAGCGGAGATCATGGCTGCTCCACGTCCGCCATGATAGCACGCGGCGCGGGGAACTAGGCGCGCAGGGCGAGCACCGAGAGCAGCTCGAAGAGGAGATTGGCGGCGAGCAGGCCGGTGATGGCTCCGGGGCCGTCATAGGGCGGGGAGACCTCCACCACGTCGGCGCCGCGGAGGTCGAGAGGCCGGAGGGCGCGCACCATGGCCAGCGCCTCATAGGAGGTGAGCCCGCCCACCTCCGGAGTGCCGGTGGCAGGGGCATACGCCGGGTCGACGGCGTCGATGTCGAAAGAGCAGTAGACGGGGCCTCCGACGAGGCGGGCGAGGCGCTCGGCCACCCAGTCCGAGCCCCGCGCCTTGATCTCCTCGATGCGGAGCACCTCGAAGCCGTGCGCGGACTGGAAGGCGAAGTCGTCGCGGCCGTATAGGGGCCCCCGAATCCCTACCTGGATTGAGCGGGCGCCGTCGATCAATCCCTCCTCCACCGCGCGCCGGAAGGTGCTCCCGTGGTAGTAGGGCAGCCCGAAGTAGCGGTCCCAGGTGTCGGGGTGGGCGTCGAAGTGCACGAGGCCCAGACGGCCGTGCCGGCGGGCGAGAACGCGCAGAATGGCCAGCGTGATGGTGTGATCGCCTCCCGCGCAGAGGGGCGCCGCGCCCCCCTGCACCGCGGGGCCGAGCGTCCGCTCGATCGCCGCGAACGTGCCCTCGATGGAGATCGGCACGATGTCCACGTCGCCGCAGTCGGCCACGCGCAGCCGCTCGAAGGGCTCGACGTCGAGGGCGGAGTTCCACGGACGGATCAGAGACGAGTGCTCGCGGATGTGACGCGGCCCGAACCGCGCGCCCGGCCGGTAGGAGCAGCCGCCGTCGAAGGGGATGCCGTAGAGGGCGACATCGAGCCCCTCGGGCGAGGCGCGATGCGGCAGCCGCATGAAGGTGGCGGGCTGGCCGAAGCGCGGCGAGGTGAAGGCGTCGGTGGGCCGCGGATGATCAGTCACGGCAGCGCTCCCCGGGAGAGCTGCCGTCCGGCCCGCGGGCGTCGCGGCCTAGAGCTGATCGCGCAGGCCGGCCACCGCCTCGGCGAGACGCTCGACATCGGCGGCGGTGTTGTAGACGGAAAAGCTGGCGCGGAGCGTGCCGGTGATGCCGAGGGCGCGCGCGAGGGGCTGGGCGCAGTGATGGCCCGCCCGCACCGCCACGCCTGCCTGGTCGAGCAGCGCGGCGCCGTCGTGGGGATGGAGGCCCGCCACGTTGAACGCCACCACCGCGCCCTTGATCTCCGGGTTGCGCGGACCGTAGACGGTGACGTCCGGAATGGCGGTCAACGCGTCCAGGCAGCGCCGCGTGAGGTCGCGCTCGTGGGCGCCGACGCGGTCCATCCCGAGCTTCTCGAGATAGTCGACGGCGGCGTGCAGACCCACCGCCTCCGCGATGGGCGGCGTGCCGGGCTCGAAGCGCCACGGAAGATCGTTCCACTGGGCGTGATCGAGCCAGACTTCCTTGATCATCTCGCTGCCCCCGACCCCCGGCTCGAGCGTCTCGAGCGTCTCGCGGCGGCCGTAGAGGACGCCGATGCCGGTAGGCCCGAGCATCTTGTGCCCGGAGAAGACGTAGAAGTCGCAGCCGAGCGCGGCGAGGTCGAGGCGAAGATGCGGGGCGGCCTGGGCGCCGTCCAGCAGCACGAGCGCGCCGGCGGCCTTGGCCCGCTGGACGATGTCCGCCACGGGATTAATGGTGCCGAGCACGTTGGAAATGTGCGCCACCGCGACCAGGCGCGTGCGCGGGCCGAGGAGCCGCGCGTAGGCGTCCATGTCGAGATAGGCGCCTTCCTTCAGCGGAATCGCGCGCAGGGTGGCGCCGCGGTCGCGGCAGGCCATCTGCCACGGGACGAGGTTCGAGTGGTGCTCCATCTCGCTCACGATGACCTCGTCGCCCGGCCGGAGGGTGCGGCCGATCGTGGCCGCGACGATGTTGATCCCGTCGGTGGTCCCCCGCGTGAAGACGATTTCTTGCCGATGGCGGGCGGCGACGAAGCCGCGCACGGCGTCGCGCGCCGCCTCGTACTGCTCGGTCGCCTCCTCGCCGAGGGTGTGGATGGAGCGGTGCACGTTGGCGTGGCTCCGCTCGTAGTAACGCTGCATGGCCTCCAGCACCGCCCGCGGCTTCTGGCTGGAAGCGCCGGAGTCGAGGTAGACCAGCGGCCGGCCGTTGACGGCCCGAGCCAGGATGGGGAAGTCGGAGCGGCAGGACTCGCCGAGGGTCACCGCGCGATCTCCTTCCCGGCGAGGGCGCCGTGAAGCACGCTGAGCGGCAGCGTCACGCACTTGAGTCGCGTGGGGCGAATGTCCGCCTCGAGCCGCTCCAGCAAATCCGCCGGCTGCAGCCCCCGCAGCTCGTCCGTGGTGCGCCCCAGCCCGATCTCCACGAGGATGTCGGCGGAGGCTCCGCAGATGGCGCAGCAGTCTCCGTGGTGGCGCGCTTCCACGAGGCGACCACCCTCCAGGCGGCAGTCGATCGCGATGCGGTCGCCACAGAGCGGGTTCACGTCCTCGAAGGACGCGGTGGCGGCGGGCAGCCGGCCGCGGAAGCGCGGGTTGCGGAACCGCTCGCGGATCACGTCGCTGTATTGCACCGGGCTCACTCGCCGAGCTCCCCTCGCGCGGCGTTCTTCCGGTAGGGCGGGAAGCGCCAGGCGCTCTCCGCCGACATGAGCCCTCCCTGCCCCAGCCCGGCCAGCTCCCGGGGCCCGATGGCCTCCCCGGCGAGGAGGCGGGGGAGCACGAGGTCGAAGGTGGTGGCCTGGGAGAACATCCCGCAGGTCGGCATGCCCAGCACCGGGCGCGGGCCGATGCGCGCGAGGAAGAGGAGGCTTCCCGGATGGGCGGGCACGCCGTGGCGCTCCATGCGCCCGCCCGCTCGCTCGATGCCGAGGAACACCGGATCCAGTGGGTCGAGGGCGCTGGCCCCCGCCACGATGATGACGTCGGCGCCCCCCGCCACCACCGCCTCGATGTCACCCGCCACCGCGGCGGCGTCGCCGCCGGAATAGCGCACGGGCAGCAGCCGCGAGCCGTACCAGTCGACCTTCTCCTGCAGGGCCGCCTCGAAGCGCTCTCGCTGCCGCGGCTCCAGGCTCTCCCGCGTCACCGCGCCGATCACGCGCGGCTCGAAGCCCTGCACGGTGACGAGCCCGCTCGCCTCCCAGGCCGCGGTCTCCACGTGTTTGACGAGAGACTCGGCGATGGCGAGGGGGGTGACCTTGGCCTTGGCCACGACCTCGCCCCCCTCGACGGGCTGGAGATCCCAGAGCGTGAACACGGCAATGCCCGCCTGGCTGTTCACCTCGAGAAGGGCGCCCTCGCGCACGCGCACCAAGCCGCGCCGCGACGCCGCCAGCGTCCACTGTCCACCCATGTAGCCCTTCACCTCGACGCCCACGCCCGCCACGGCCTGGGCGAGGCGGGATCCCGCGGGCTCCTCGTGGATGTCGCCTGGCTCCAGCTCGAGCACGTGCAGCTCGTTCCACGGCGCGCCGAGGACGAGCGCCGCCGTCGCCTCGTCGAGCAGCTGGCCCTTGCGCACGAGGATCTTGCCACCGGTGGCGGCGCGGACGTCGTGGGCGGCGATGCGCCCCACCAGCGCGGCCGGCGTGAGCGCGTCCCGGCGAAGGGCGAGGGCCTTCACTTGAGGCCCCGTCGCACCTTCTCGACGATGGGCATGCCGGTGGCGTTCCGGTGCACGGCCAGCACCTCGGCCAGGATCGCCAGCGCGATTTCCGGCGCGGACTGCGCACCGAGGTCGAGGCCGATCGGCACGCGCACGCGCGCGAGCGCGTCCTCGGCCACGCCGTCCTCCTTCAGGATGTTCAGGATGGCGGCGCCGCGGCGGCTCGAGCCGAGCAGCCCGATGTAGCCCACCGGGGAGGCCAGCGCGTGCTTGAGCACGGGCACGTCGTACTTGTAGTCGTGGGCCACGAGGACCAGCGCCGTGGTCGGCAGCATCGGGATCTCGCGAACGAGGTCCGAGGGAATGCCGATGCGCAGGTCGTCCACGTCGGGGAAGCGCTCCCGCGTGGCGAATCGCGGCCGCCCGTCCACCACCACCGTGCGATATCCGAGCGTGCGCGCGAGCGTGACGAGCGGCATCGCCACGTGGCTGGCGCCCACGATGGCCAGGATGGAGGGCGGCGCCAGGATCTCCACGAAGGCGCGCACCCCATCGAGCGTGAGGGTCTTGGACTTGCCCCCCGCCAGGGCGGCCCGCGCTTCCTCGGTGACGCGCCGATCGAGCTCGGCGTCGCCCAGCGATCCCTCCACCGTGCCGGTGTCGAGCACCAGCCGCTTGGCGCCGTTCCCGTCGGCGTCCAGGCGCGTCACGATGGCGGCGCGGCCGCCGGTGTCCGCGTGCGTGCGCGCCCGCTCGTAGAAGGCGAGAGTGGCGTCGCCGGATCGGTCCAGCGTCACCGGCTCCATGAACACCTCGATGGTCCCGCCGCAGGTGAGCCCGATCTCCCAGGCCTCCTCGTCGCCGAGGTCCAGCTCGAGGAGGCGCGGGCGGTTCCGGTCCAGGACGGCGGCGGACTCCTCGATGACCTGGGCGTCCACGCAGCCGCCGATGGTGACCGAGCCGAGAATGCGCCCGCCCTCGCCGACCAGCATCTGGGCGCCTTCCTTCCGCGGCGTGGTGCCGCGCGTGTTGACGAGGGTGGCCAGCGCCACTTTTCCCTCGGACTCGCGCAGCTTCTCGAGGTTCTCGAACAGCTCGGACTTGGCCGTCATGGCGATTACCCCAGTCGAAGGTGTCCGGCGAGGTCGCGCAGGCTGGCGAGATTGTGCGCCGCCGCGAAGTGATCCACCAGCGGCAGCGCCGCGGCCATTCCTCTGGTGAGAGGCTCGTAGGACGGGTTGCCCAGCAGCGGGTTGAGCCAGATCACCCGCCCCGCCTTCCGCTTGAGGGTCAACATCTCGGCGGCGAGGTCGTCGGGCTCGCCGGTGTCCCAACCGTCGGAGAGCAGGATCACGATCGTGCGCTGATCCACCAGATGCCCCCACGATCTGTTGAAGTCACGAAGGGACTCCCCGATCCGCGTGCCGCCCGACCAGTCGCGCACCGCCGCCAGCTGGCGGAGGGCCTGCTTGTAGGTCGCGCCCTTGAGATGCTCGGTGATGCGGGTCAGTCGCGTGGCGAAGGTGAAGGTCTCCACCCGGCCGAAGGCGTTCTGCAGCGCGTAGAGGAACAGGAGGAGGAAGCGGCTGTACAGGTCCATGGAGCCCGAGACGTCGGCGAGCAGCACGAGGCGGATCTTCTTCCGCCGCCGCTCCCGTCGCCTGAGCTCGATGATCTCGCCCTTCATCATGTTGGCGCGGATGCTCCGGCGGAGGTCCACCACCCCGCCCCGCTTGACCGGCCGCCGGCGCCGCGACAGGCGCCGGGCCAGCCGCTTGGCGATGAGCACGGTGATGCGGGCCACTTCGTCGAGCTGTTCCGAGGGGAAGCTGGAGAAGTCCTGATCCATCAGGACCTCCTGGGCGCTCACCCCCGGCACCTCGAGGGGCTCGCCGTCGTCCTCCCCCTGCTCCTCCCACCCTTCCAGCGCGACCTGCGTCTCCTTCTTGCTGTGGCTCTCCACCGAGCCCGCGATGGTGTCGTCCTCGGGCTTGGGCGGCTCGATGGCCTGGATCAATCCGTCCAGCCCCTGCCCCTCGTCGGCGCGGTAGGTCCAGAACGCGTCGAAGCACCGGTCGAAGATCGGAATCTCCTCCCGGCGGGTCACGAGAACTGTGCGTAGCGCGCGCTGTACTTCGTTGCGGTCGAGGAGGTCCACCCGCTCGAGCGCTCGCGCGGCGTCCATCACTTCGGAGGTCGTGCACGCCACGCCGGCACCGCGTAGCATGCGCCCGAACGCGAGGGTCTGGGTGAGGAGGTCGCGCGCGGGAGCGTCCGTCGCCATCCGGTCTACCCCTCGGCCGCCACGAAGCGCTTCATTCCCGCCGTCGCCAGCTCCTTCTTCACGCGCTTGATGTCGTCGGGATCCTTCAGGACGCAGCCGAGCGTCTCCAGGACGAGGTCCGCGTCCAGATGGTCGGCGTGCAGCGAGGTCAGCGCCTGGGCCCAGTCGAGCGTCTCGGCCACGCCGGGCAGCTTGGCGAGGCGCACGGTGCGGAGCGACTCCATGAAGCGCGAGATCTCGCGGGCCAGGCGCTCATTGATGCCGGGCACCTTACGGGTGACGATTCGCACTTCCTTCTCGAAGCCGGGGAAGTCCACCCAGAGGTAAAGGCAGCGGCGGCGGAGTGCATCGGACAGCTCCCGGTTGCGGTTCGAGGTCAGGATCACGTAGGGCGGCTCGTCCGCGGTGATGGTCCCGATCTCGGGGATCGTCACCTGGAAGTCTGAAAGGACTTCCAGAAGGAAGGCTTCGAACTCCTCGTCAGCACGGTCGATTTCGTCGATGAGGAGCACGGGCGGCGCGCCGGCGGACGTGACGGCCTGCAGCAGCGGACGGCGGATGAGAAAGGGCTCCGAGAAGATCTCGTGCTCCTTCTCCGGGGTAGACGCGTCGGAGCGCTCCTGCAGCTTGATGTGGAGGATCTGCTTGGGATAGTTCCACTCGTAGAGGGCCTGCGCGGCGTCCAGCCCTTCGTAGCACTGCAGGCGAATGAGCCGCGTGCCGAGCACACGCGCCATCACCTTGGCCACCTCGGTCTTGCCGACGCCAGCATGCCCCTCGATCAGCAAGGGCTTGCGGAGGGTCATGGCCAGGTGCACCGACGTCGCCATGGCGGGATCGGTGACGTACTCGGCGCTCTCCATCAAGTCTCGGATTTTCTTGATCTCTTCTCTCATGGCTCCCTAGTGTACACCGGCTAGCGCCGGCCCCGGACGCTCTCGTAGTCATCCGGAGTGTCGAGGTCTCGCGGCATCGGCAAGTCGAACGGGACGAGGGCCACGCGCGTGGGATCGGCGTCGATTACGCCGCGCGCGCCCTGATCGCCGGTCAGGCGCAGCAGCTCGGGAAACATCGCGGCGGCGAAGAGCACCGGATTGCCGCGGCCCTCCCGATAGCGGGGCGCCACGATGGGCAATCGCGTGGCGCGATGGGCTTCGCAGAGTCCCACGATCACCGCGCGCGGCACGTGGGGTTGATCTCCGAGCGCGACGACGGCGGCCTCCGCCGAAGGGGACAGCGCGCGGACGCCCGAGACCACCGAGCCCGCCTGTCCCGCCTCGGGCATGGGATTCACAGCGAAGCGTACCGGGAGCCCGGCGAGCGCCGCCTCGAGGGCGGTGGAGGCGGGAGGAACGACCACCACGAGGTCCTCGATCCCGGCGCCGGTCAGCGCCTCCACTACGTGCCGGATCACCGGCCGGCCGTCGAGATCGAGGGTGAGCTTGGGGCGGCCCATGCGGCGCGAGAGTCCCGCCCCGAGGACCACCCCGGCAATCACGCGGGCGGCTACTTTGTCGCCGCGGCGGCCGCCTCGATCGCGCGCTTGGCGAAGACCTTCAGAAGGTGCCGCTTGTACTCCACTGAGCCCTGGAGATCCGCCTGGACGTCGACGCCGTCGGCCGCCTTGTCCGCCGCCGCCTGTATGCTCGCGGCGTCCAGCGCCTTGCCGGCGATGGCGGCCTCCACGCCCTTGGCCCGCACCGCGTGCGTTCCCGCCCCCGTGACGCCGATGGAGGCCTTGGTGCACTTTCCCCCGTCCACGGTCAGCACCGCGGCGACGCCGACCACCGCGAAGCGCGACGCGGGATGCGGGAACTTCAGGTACGCGGCGCTCTGATTCGCGGCGAGCGCGGGCACGCGCACCTCGGTGAGGATCTCGTCGGCCCCCACCGCGGTGGTCATGAGCCCCTTGAAGAAATCGTCGACCTTGATGGTGCGCTTGCCCTTGGAGCCCTCCACCACCATCTCCGCATTGACGGCGATAATGGTCGCCGGGTAGTCGGCGGCCGGATCGGCATGCGCGAGGCTGCCGCCGATGGTCCCCATGTTGCGCACCATGGGGTCACCGATGAGGGCGGCGGTCGCCGCCAGCACACCGCACTTGGACTTGACGGCCGCCGCCGACTCGACGGCGTAGTGCGTGGTCATCGCGCCGATGACGAGGGTGCCGCCCTCCTCCTTGATCCCCGAGAGCCCCGGCACCTTGCGGAGGTCGACGAGATGAGCGGGTCGGGCGAGGCGAAGCTTCATCGCGGGCAGGAGGCTGTGACCGCCCGCCAGTAGCTTGGCGTCGTCCTTGTGCTTGCCCAGGAGGTCGAGCGCCTCCTTGATGGAGCCGGGCGTGTGGTAATCGAACTGGGCTGGATACATGCGCGCGGTCCCCCTTACTTCTTCGCCCGGGCGGCCTGGGCGGTCTTCCAGACTCGCTCGGCCGTGAGCGGCATCACTTCGATGTGGTCGACCCCCAGGCCCGACAGCGCGTCCACCACGGCGTTGACCACCGCCGGGGTTGACGCGATGGTGCCGGTCTCGCCGGCGCCCTTGATGCCGAGCGGGTTGACCGGCGTCGGTGTCTCGGTGCGATCGGTCTCGTACATGGGCAGCATGTCGGCCTTCGGGAGCGCGTAGTCCATCATGGTGCCGGTCACGAGCTGGCCGGAGCCGTCATCGTAGACGGCGCCCTCCCAGAGGGCCTGCCCCACGCCCTGCGCGATGCCGCCGTGCACCATCCCGTCCACGATCATCGGGTTGATCACGTTCCCGACGTCGTCCACCGCCACGTACCGGAGGATCTTCACGTTCCCCGTGTCGGGATCGACTTCCACCACGCAGGCGTGCGCTCCGAAGGGGAAGCAGAAGTTGGCGGGGTCGTAGAAGGACGTCTCCTCGAGCCCTGGCTCCACCCCCTCCGGATAGTTGTGCGGCACGTAGGCGGTGAGGGCGACCTGGCCGAAGGGCACCGCCTTCTGGGGCGAGCCCTTCACCTGGAACTGTCCGTTGGCGTACTCGATGTCCTGGGGCGCGGCTTCCAGTAGATGGGCGGCGATCTTCTTGCCCTTCTCCTTGATCTTGTTGATGGACATCAGGATGGCGGTGCCGCCGACCGAGGCGGAGCGGCTGCCGTAGGTGCCCATGCCGAACGGCACCGTGCCGGTGTCGCCGTGGACGATGTCCACGTGCTCCATGGGGATGCCGAAGTGGTGGGCCACGAGCTGCGCCATGGTCGTCTCGTGCCCCTGCCCGTGCGAGTGGGAGCCGGTGAACACGGTCACCATGCCCGTCGGGTGCACGCGCACCTTGCCGGACTCCCAGAGCCCGGCCTGCGCGCCGAGCGAGCCCACGACCTTCGACGGGGCGATGCTGCACGCCTCGATGTAGGTGGAGAAGCCCACCCCGATCAGCCGGCCCTTGCCGCGAGCGTCGGCCTGCTCGGCCCGGAACTTCTTGTAGTCGAGCATCTGGAGCGCGCGGTCGAATGCGGCCGCGTAGTTGCCGCTGTCGTAGGTGAGCGCCACCTTGGTCTGGTACCCGTTGTCGAACTTCGGGATGAAGTTCTTCTTCCGGATCTCCGCGGGATCCATCTTCAGCGCGGCGGCTGCCGCGTCGGCCATGCGCTCGAGGAGATAGCACGCCTCGGGGCGTCCGGCCCCGCGGTAGGCGTCCACCGGTGTGGTGTTGGTGAAGACGCCGGTCACCTCGCAGTGGATGGCGCCGAAGGTGTACACGCCGTTGAGGAGCGTGCCATAGAGGTAGGTCGGCACCGCGGGCGCGAAAGTCGAGAGATACGCGCCCAGATTGGCGGTGGTCTTGACGCGGAGGGCCAGGAACTTGCCGTCGCGGGAGAGCGCCACCTCGGCATCGGTGATGTGGTCCCGCCCGTGAGCGTCGGTCTGGAACGCCTCGCGCCGGCTCGACGTCCAGCGGATGGGGCGCTTGATCTGCCTCGTCGCCCAGGAGCAGACCGTCTCCTCGTTGTAGAGGAAGATCTTGGAGCCGAACCCGCCGCCCACGTCGGGGGAGATGACCCGCACCTTGTGCTCGGGGATACCCAGCACGAAGGCGGTCATGAGCAGACGGTGCACGTGGGGGTTCTGCGAGGTCACCCAGAGGGTGAGGTCGCCGGTCGAGTCCTCGTAGCGCGCCACGCACGCCCGCGGCTCCATGGCGTTGGCCACCAGCCGCTGGTTGACGATGCGCTTCTTGACCACGACGTCGGCCTTCTTGAAGGCGGCCTCCGTCTCGGCGGCATCCCCGATCTGCCAGCGGAAGGCCACGTTGTCCGGCGCCACCTCGTGGATCTGGGCCGTGCCCTTCTGGGCGGCGCGCTCGGTGGACGTCACCGACGGCAGCGCCTGCCAGTCCACCGAGACCAGATCGGCGGCGTCATTGGCGGCGTCCTGGCTCTCGGCGATCACCACCGCGACCGGATCGCCTACGTAGCGGGCGGCCTCGCTGGCCAGCGGCGGGTGCGCCGGGACCTTCAGCTCGGGCAGGAGCCAGCCGCAGGGCAGCGAGTTGACCCCGGTCATGTCCTTGCCGGTGAAGACGGCGACCACGCCGGGATGCGCCTTGGCCTTGCTGACGTCGATGCCGCGGATCTTCGCGTTGGCGTGCGGGCTCCGCACGAACGCGGCGTAGGTCATCCCGGGAAGCTTGAGGTCGTCGGTGTAGTTGCCCTTGCCGGTGATGAAGCGGGGGTCCTCGCGCCGCTTGATGCTCGCGCCGAGCAGCCGTGCCGTCGCCATTGTCGGCTTCCCCCCTACCGCTTCGCCATGTTCTCGGCGGCGTACTGGATGGCCTTCACGATGTTGTGATAGCCGGTGCAGCGGCAGAGATTGCCTTCCAGCTGATGACGGATGTCGGCCTCGGAGGGCTTGGGATAGCGCTGGAGGAGCTGCGCGGCGGACATGATCATGCCCGGCGTGCAGAAGCCGCACTGCAGACCATGCTTCTCCCAGAAGCCTTCCTGGATCGGATGGAGCTTTCCGTCCTTGGCCATGCCCTCGATGGTGGTGATCTGCGCTCCGTCCGCCTGCACGGCGAGGAGCGTGCACGACTTCACCGCCTGCCCATTCATGTGAATGGTGCAGGCCCCGCACTGGCTGGTGTCGCAGCCCACGTGGGTTCCGGTGAGGCCGGCGAGCTCGCGGATGAAGTGGACGAGCAGCAGCCGGGGCTCGACCTCATGGGAGTGGCTCGTGCCGTTAATGGTCGCCGTGACTTTCTTTTTCACCGCGCTACCTCCTGGGGGGCTGGGAAAAGCGCCTCAAACCTTATTCCCGGGCCCAGGGGATGTCAAGGGCCGCCGGGGGTCAGCCGAGCAGCCGGCGCCCTTCCTCGCGCGCCCGCTCCAGCGCCTCGCGCACGGGCAGCCCCTTGTCGCGGGCGACACGGCGAATCTCCTCGAACTCCGGGGTGACCGTCACCACGCGGCCGTCCAGCCGAGACACCTTGAAGGCGATGGCGCCGAGGCTCGTGGTGAGCGTGACCATCTCGCGGGGAAGCCGCGCCCGCTCGTAGGCGGTCCAGCGCACGCCGATGGTGGTGGACTCCTCGAAGAGGATGCGCGCCAGGTCCGGCGCCAGCGCGGGCGGGCAGAGCGCCACCAGCACTACCCCGGGACGGCTGCGCTTCATGACCACCGGGGTGAGGTACACGTCGAGAGCCCCCGCCGCGAAGAGCCGCTCCATCAGGGGCTCGTAGAGCTGAGGGGACATGTCGTCCACCGTCGTCTCCACCTGCATCACCGTCTCGGTGTCGCCGGGCCGCGGCGTCGCCTCGCCGAGAAAGACGCGCACGAGGTTCGGCGTATCGAGCTCCATGGTGCCGGCGCCGTAGCCCACCGCCGATACCGTCATGGGCGGCATGGCGCCCGCGGCCGCGGCGAGGGTGGTCAGGATGGCGGCGCCCGTCGGCGTCACCAGCTCCCGCTTGACGCCGGTGTCCACCACCGGGAATCCCCGCAGGAGCTCGGCGGTTCCGGGAGCGGGCACGGGAATGCGGCCGTGGGGGCCGTCGACCATGCCGCCGCCCACGGGGAGCGCGGAGCAGTGCACCGTGTCCACCCCGAGGAGGTGAAGACCCAGGCAGGCGCCGGTGATGTCCACGATGGCGTCCACCGCCCCCACGTCGTGGAACCGCACGGCCTCCGGCGGCTCGCCGTGGGCGCGCCCCTCCGCTTCGGCGAGGCGCGTGAACACGCGGATGGCGTTCCCCTTCACCGGCTCGGGCAGCGCGCTTCGCACGATGAGGTCGCGGATGACGGGAAGCGTGCGATGGGCGTGCTCGTGATACGAATGCCCGTGCTCGCCCGGGCCGCCGCCGTGGGCGTGGACGTGCACGTCTACCTTGGTGGCGCGAAAGCCGCGCTTGGTCACCGTGCGGCGCTCGAGCGTGTAACCCTCGAGGGCGAGGGCGGCGAGGCCGGCGCGCAGAGAGTCGAACGGCAGACCCGCGTCCACGAGCGCGCCCAGGATCATGTCGCCGGCGGCGCCGCTCGGGCAGTCGAAGTAGGCGAGACGCAGGGGGGAGCCTCGGTTCAGCGCAGCTTGGCGACGAGGTGATTGATCTGGCTGGCCTGGGCGGCGGCGCCGTAGCCGTTGTCGATGTTGACGACGGAGATGCCGGGCGCGCAGGCGTTCAGCATGGTCAGGAGGGCGGCGATGCCGCCGAAGGAGGCGCCGTAGCCCACGCTGGTGGGAACGGCGATCACCGGCCGATCGACGAGGCCGCCCACCACGCTGGGCAGGGCCCCGTCCATCCCCGCCACCACTACGATGGCATTGGCCTCGTTGAGCCGGTCGAGGTGCGGGATCAGGCGGTGGAGCCCGGCGACGCCGCAGTCGTAGATCCGCTCCACACGATTGCCCATCGCCTCCGCCACCACCGCGGCCTCCTCGGCCACCGGCAGGTCGGCGGTGCCCGCGCTCAGCACGAGCACGAGCCCGACCCCGCCGTCGGGGGCGGCCGCGGGCTTCACGACGGCGAGCCGGGCGTCGGGATGCAGGCGATGCGGCAGCCCGCTGTCAGCGATGGCGCGCAGCACCTCGGGCTCGGCGCGGGTGGCGAGGATGTTGTCGTGCGCCTCGGCGAGCCGCCGCACGATGGCCACGACCTGGTCGGCCGTCTTGCCAGGACAGAACACCGCCTCCGGCATCCCGTGCCGGAGCCCCCGGTGCAGGTCGACGCGGGCGAACCCGAGGTTCTCCACCGGCAGGTCGCGCAGCCGCGCGAGCGCCCGCTCCGGCGTGACGGCGCCGCGGGCGACCTCCTCCAGCAGCGCCCTTACTTTTTCTCGATCCACCGGAGCGCCTCGTTCGCGCTGCCGCTGCGGAAGCCCTGGAGGTCCAGCGTCACGAAGTGATACCCGAGCTCGCGAAAGCGCCGGACGATGGCGAGGTGGCGGTCGCCCTCCCACACGCGGCTCATTTCCTCCGCGGGCAGCTCGAGGCGCGCGAGGCGCTCGTGGTGGCGCACGCGGAACTGCCGGAAGCCCAGCTCGCGCAGGAAGGCTTCGGCCTGGTCCACTTGCCGGAGCTTCTCAGGGGTGATGCGGTCGCCGTACTGGAAGCGCGACGACAGGCACGCGAACGAGGGCTTGTCCCAGTTAGGCAGGCCCAGCGCCCGTCCGATCTCGCGCACCTCGGCCTTCCACAGCTCCGCTTCGATCAGGGGAGCGCGTACGCCCTTGGCCTTCGCCGCGTCCATCCCCGGCCGATGGTCGCCGAGGTCGTCCATGATGGCCCCGTAGACGATGGGCATGCCGCCATGCTCCCGCGCCACCGCCTCGAGCCGGGTGAAGAGCTCGTCCTTGCAGAAGAAGCAGCGGTTGGGGGCGTTGCGTGCGTACTCCGGCCGTTCCAGCTCGTGGGTCTGGATCGTCAGATGGCGGAGGCCGATTGCTTCGGCGAGGCGCCGCGCCTCCGCGAGCTCGGAGGCCGGGTACGTCTCGGAATCCGCGGTGGCGAGCACGGCCCGGTCGCCGAGGGCTTCCTTGGCGGCGCGGCCGAGCACGGTGGAGTCCACTCCGCCCGAGAAGGCCACCACCACGCGGTCCATGTCTCGGAGTATGGCCACGAGGCGTTCGTACTTGGCGGTGACGGCGGCGTCCACGGTCACCCCACGAGCTGGGCGAGCGGTGAGGTGGGCCGCGCGCCCACGTGGGAGATCACCTCGGCGGCGGCGCGGGAGCCGAGGCGGGCGCATGTCGCCAGGTCGAGCCCGCGGCTCAGGCCGAACAGGAAGCCGGCGGCGTAGAGGTCACCCGCGCCGGTGGTGTCGACCACCACATCGACGGGATGGGCATCCACCACGTGCACCTCGTCCCCGCTCACCACCACGGAGCCGCGCTCGCTTCGCGTGAGGGCGGCCACCTCGCAGTGCCCGCGCACCCGCTGCAGCGCCGCGTCGAAGTCCGACACCTGATAGAGCGCGCAGATCTCTGCCTCGTTGGCGAAGAGCACGTCGACGTGGCCCTCGACCAGATCCAGGAAGGCGGCGCGATGCCGGGTGACGCAGAAGGGGTCCGAGAGGGTCAGGGACACCTTCCGCCCCGCCGCGTGGGCGATGTCGGCGGCGACCCGGAAGGCTTCCTGAGCCGCCGGCGGGTCGAAGAGATAGCCCTCGAGATAGAGGTACTTGGCCCGGCCGATCAGCGCCGCGTCGACGTCGCGGGGCCCGAGATGCACGGAGGCGCCGAGAAAGGTGTGCATGGTCCGCTGGGCGTCCGGCGTGATGAGGATGAGGCAGCGGCCGGTCGATGGTCCGCTGACGGCGGCGGGCGTCGTGTAGCCGACCCCGGTGGCGCGCAGGTCGTGCGCGAACACCTCGCCGAGCTGATCGTCGCGCACCTTGCCCACGTAGTGGGCCCGGCCCCCGAACGAGGCCACGCCGACCATGGTGTTGGCGGCCGACCCGCCCGAGACCTCGATCGCCGGCCCCATCGCCTCGTAGAGGGCGCGCGCCCGCGGCTCGTCGACCAGCTGCATGGTCCCCTTCACCACCTCCTGGCTCTGCACGAACTCCTCGCTCGCGTGGCTCAGCACGTCGACGAGGGCATTGCCGATGCCGACCACGTCGAGATCACCGCCGCCCCGACTAGCCACGGGCGGCCCTTCCCTTGCCGGACGGCAGGTGACGGCCGACGAGGAGATCGAGCCGCTTGCGCGTCCGCGGCGGGACGCGACGGGGATCGGTGATGAGGGCCTTGGCGAGGGCCTCGGGGCAGCCGCTCTTGCAGCCGGCGCGCGCGGGCACCCGGGGAATGGCCCGGCGCAGAACGTCGCGCGCCGTCGTCACGTTCTTGATGAGGTTGGCGATCACCGCTTCGACCGTCACCGCGTCATGGTCGGGGTGCCAGACGTCGTAGTCGGTGGCCAGCGCCACCGTGGCGTAGCAGAGCTCGGCCTCGCGGGCGAGCTTGGCCTCGGGCATGTTGGTCATGCCGATGACCGACACGCCCCAGCGCCGGTAGATCTCGGATTCGCCCCTCGTGGAGAACTGCGGCCCCTCGATGCAGATGTAGGTGCCCCCGCGGTGCACGGTGGCGCCCGCCTCGCGGGCGGCGCCCTCCAGCACGTCGCCCAGCTCCGCGCACACCGGGTGCGCCATGCCCACGTGGGCGACGAGGCCGTCGCCGAAGAACGTCGAGGCGCGCCGCCGCGTGTGGTCGAAGAACTGGTCGGGGATGACGATGTCGAGGGGGCGGATCTCCTCCTTCATGCTGCCCACCGCGCTCACCGAGATGACGGCGGTGGCGCCGAGACGCTTGAAGCCCCAGATGTTGGCGCGGTAGTTGAGGTCGGTAGGCGTGAGGCGGTGGCCGCGGCCGTGCCGCGGAAGGAAGATCACCTTCCGGTCGCCGAGGCGGCCGATGCAGTAGGAGTCGGAGGGATCCCCGAAGGGCGTGCGGACCTTCACCCAGCGCACGTCGGTCAGGCCGTCCATCTCGTAGAGGCCGCTGCCCCCGATGACGCCGAGGGTGACATCGGCTGGAGCGGTCCGGGAGGGGCGAGTCGTCATGCCGTCGCGCTCTCCAGCGTGCCGAGGGTGTCCTCGGCCGAGCAGGCGGCGAACGTCACGGGAACGAAGCGGCGCGCGAGCCCGGGCGGTCCGGGAAACTTGACCTCCACGTAGTTGCCGGTGAGCCCGGCGCGCAGGCCCTTGCCGTCGACGGTGTCGAGCACGAGCACCTCGCGCGTCTGGCCGAGAAGGCGGCGCCGGAAGGCGAGGTTCTTCTCGGCCACGACGCCACGAAGGTCGGCGCCCCGCGCATGCGCGACGCGCGGAGGCACGCAGCCGGGTCGCCGCGCCGCCTCCGTGCCCTTGCGATCCGAGTAGACGAAGACGTGGAGGTACGAGAAGGGCAGCGCCCGAACCAGGTCCCGGGTGGCCGCGAAGTCCTCGTCGTCCTCCCCGGGATGCCCCACGATGACGTCGCCGCCGAGGCCGAGGTCGGGAATGGCGCCGGCCAGGCGCTCGACGAGGGTCCGGTACATGCGCACGTTGTAAGGCCGGCGCATCAGCCGGAGCACACGGTCGCTGCCGCTCTGGAGCGGAATGTGCAAATGCGGCGCCACGACCGGAAGCGTCGTGACCGCCTCGATCAGCGCCGGCGTGAAGTAAGCGGGGAGCACGGAGGACAGGCGAAGCCACCGGAGCCCCGGTACCTCGGCGAGCAGTACGAGGAGCGCGGCCAGGCTGGTGCGCGGGAGCAGGTCCCAGCCGTAGTGCCCCAGATCGACGCCGGTGAGCGTGATCTCGCCGTGCCCGGCTTCGACGAGGAGCCGCACCTGATCCAGCACCGCCTTGGGATCCTGGCTGCGGCTGCCGCCGCGGGCGGCGGGAACGATGCAGAAGGCGCAGCGGTGCTGGCAGCCGTCCTGGACCTTCACGAAGGCGCGCGAGCGGCCGGTCACACGCGCGAACGGCGCGAACGGCACAGCGCGTGCCTCGCCGATGGGCGCCACGTGGACGGCGGGCGCGCCGCGCGGGCTCCGTAGGGCCAGCGCCGCCTCCACGAGATCGGGCAGGCGGTACTTTTCCTGATTTCCCAGGACGAGGTCCACGCCGTCCAGCGCGGCCACGGCGTCCGGGTCGGTTTGCGCCCAGCACCCGGTCACCACAACTAGCGCGTCGGGGTGCTCCCGCCGGATGCGCCGGATGAGCTGCCGGTCGGAGAAATCTGCGCGGCCGGTGACCGTGCAGGTGTTCACGACGTAGATCCCGGCGCGTTCGCCCTCGGCGGCGGCGCGGTAGCCGCGAGCCCGCATGAGCGACCCCATCTCCTGCGACTCCACCTGGTTGAGGCGACAGCCGAGCGTGGGGAACGCGACGGCGGGGCGCGGGCTCAGCACGCCACGCGCTCGTTGAGCTGCCCGCAGGCCGCGCCGATGTCCTCGCCTTTGCTCCAGCGCACCGTGGCGGTGATGCCGTGCTCCAGCACGATGGCCTGGAAGCCGAGGATGCGCGCCAGCGGAGGCCGCGAGAACTCCGCCCCCTCCCACTCGTTGAACGGGATCAGATTCACCTTGGCGCGCATCCCCTTGAGCAGACGCACGAGCCGTCGCGCGTCCTCGGGCGAGTCGTTGACGCCGTCGAGCAGCACGTACTCGAACGTCATGCGCTGGCGCGTGGGCAGCGGGAAGCGGCGGCACGCCTCGAGCAAGGCTTCCAGGCGCACGCCCTTGTTCACCGGCATGAGGCGGCTGCGCACCTCGTTGGTGGGCGCATGGAGGGAAATGGCGAGATTGACCCGCAGGCCTTCCTTGGCCAGCCGCTCGATGCCCGCGACCAGACCCACCGTGGACACGGTGATGCGCCGCGGCGAGAAGCCGAGGGCGCGCGCGTCGGTCAGGAGGCGAAGGGACCGGGACGTCGCGGCGTAGTTTGCCAGGGGCTCGCCCATCCCCATATAGACGATGTGGGTGAGGCGGACCCCGGGCGCCAGCCGCGAGCGGGCCGCCAGCACCTGCCCCACGATCTCCCCCGCGGTGAGGTCGCGGCCCAGGCCCATGGTGCCCGTGAAGCAGAAGGTGCAGCCGTAGCCGCAGCCGACCTGCGTGGAAAGGCAGAGGGTCAGTCGGTCTTCGTCCGGCATGAGGACGGACTGTATGCGCGCCCCGTCGGCCAGGCGCAGCACCAGCTTCTCGCTGCCGTCCTGCGAGGGGGTCGCCCGCTCCACCTCGGGAACGACGACCTGGGCGCGCTCGGCCAGGGACTGGCGGAAGTCCCGGGGCAGGTCCGACATCGCCCCGATATCCGTGATGCCCTTGGCATAGATCCAGCCCGCAAGCTGCCGGCCGCGATAGCGCGGTGCGCCGAGCGACTCGGCCAGCGCGTCGAGCTCGTCGGGAAGGAGATCGAGAAGATTTGTCCGCGACATACGCGGGCTAGGATAGCACACGGGATTCGCCCGCCTGGGCCGGCGGCCGGCTCGACGCGACCCACGCGACACGACTTTTCCACCGATCCTGTGAATCGCTGGTGGATAAGTCGGTGGGTCCAAATTTCCCAGTGACGGAATCTCGCGCACTAAGAGCACTTCGCCTATGTGACGAGCAGGTGACGACGCTTATCGGGTTCCCACCAGAACCAGATACAGGTCGAGCAGGTTGGTGTTGCTCGGTCCCGTGACGATGAGGTCGCCCAGCGCGGCGAGCGCGGGGTTGGCGTCGTTGTCGGCGAGGCGGGCGGCGAGGTCGAGGCCGAGCGCGCGGGCGTGGGCTGCGGTCTCGCCGTCGACGATGGCGCCCGCGGCGGTGGTGGGCCCGTCGCTGCCGTCGGTGCCGGCGGCCAGCACCACCACGTCGGGCATGCCCGCCATGGCGATGGCGGCGGCGAGGGCGAACTCCTGGCAGCGGCCGCCGCTGCCTTGCCCGGTCACCATCACCGTGGTCTCCCCGCCCGCCACCAGGCAGCAGGGCGGGCGGAGCGGGCCTGTCCCCGCGCGCACGTCGCGGGCCATGCTCACGAAGCGGTCGGCAAGGTCCCGGGCCTCGCCCTCCAGGGTGCGCGTCAGGAGATGCGGGGCGAAGCCGAGCGCCCGGGCCTCCTGGAGCGCGGCCTCGATCACCAGGTGGTTGTTGCCGATCACGGTGTTGGTCACCCGATCGAAAAGCGGATCCCCCGGCTTGGGCGTCTCCGCGATCTCTCCCCGCCGGCCCTGGTCGAGCCGCCGGCAGATGGAGGGCGCCACCTGGTCGGCGATGCCGAAGCGGACGAGGATGGCAAGGGCCTCCTCGTAGGTGGACTCATCCGGCGCGGTCGGCCCCGAGGCGATGACGTCCAGCGGATCGCCGATCACATCGGAGAGCAGCAGCGAGTACACGCGCGCGGGGGAGGCGGCGCGGGCGAGCTGGCCTCCCTTGAGGATGGAGCAGTGCTTCCGCACCGCGTTGAGCTCGTTGATGGTGGCGCCGGCGCGGAGCATGAGCCGGGTCAGCGCCTGCTTCTCCGCCAGCGTGATCGGCGGCGCCGGCGCCGGCGTGAGGGCCGAGCCCCCGCCGGAGATGAGGACGAGGACCAGATCATCCGCCTCCGCCGAGCGGACGAGGTTGTGGATGGCTCGGGCGGCGGCGGCGCCCCGCTCGTCGGGAACGGGATGGCCGGCCTCGAGGAGCCGGACGCGGCGAGTGGGGGCGAGGTGCCCGTCCTTGACCGCCACCACGCCGTCGATGATGCGGTCGCCCAGCGCCTCCTCGGCGGCGGCGGCCATGGCGCCCGAGGCCTTGCCCGCGCCGACCACCAGCACTCGGCCGTGGGGCGGGAGTACGCGTTGGTGGGCAGGCAGGCCGGCGAGCGAGCGGTGCACGAGGGGACGCACGTCGCCGGCGCTGAGCGCGGCGTCGAAGACCGCGCGCGCCGACTCCCGGAGGGTCACCGGGCGAGCTTCTGGAGCCGGCGGCCCGCCTCGATTAGCATGTCGTCGGTCTTGGGAAAGCAGAAGCGGATCTTGGTGCGTCCGAGCTCGCCGTGCGCGTAGAAGGACGAGCCCGGCACCGTCGCCACTCCCACCTCCTTGATGAGGTGCATGGCGAAGGCGGTGTCGTCCGCGCAGTCGTACTGTTTCATGAAGTGGGCGGCGTCGGTGAGGATGTAGTACGCGCCCCGCGGCTTCCACGCCACGAACCCGGCCGCCTCGACCTGCGAAAACAGGAGGTCGCGCCGCGCCTGATACGCCTCCCGCAGGCGCTGGTAGTACGCGTCGGGGAACTCGAGGGCGGTGACCGCCGCCTCCTGCAGGGGATGCGGCGCCCCCACCGTGATGAAGTCGTGCGCGCGTCGGATGCCCACCGACAGCTCCGGATTGGCGATCGCGTAGCCGATGCGCCAGCCCGTCACCGAGTAGGACTTCGAGATGCCGGAGATGGTGATGGTGCGCTCGGCCATGCCGGGCAGGGTCGCGATCGGGGTGTGCCCGGCCCCGTCGTAGACGATGTGCTCGTAGATCTCGTCGGTGATGGCGAGGAGGTCGTGCTGGAGACAGAGGTCGGCGATCTGCTGGAGCTCCGCCCGCGAGAACACCTTCCCGGAGGGATTGTTCGGGCTGTTGAAGACGATGGCCCGCGTCCGCGGCGTCACCGCGCGCTTGAGCCGGTCCGGATCGAAGCCGAAGTCCGGCGGCTCGAGCGGCACCCAGATGGGGACCGCGCCGGCGATGATGCAGCCGGGGCCGTAGTTCTCGTAGAAGGGCTCGAAGATGATGACCTCGTCGCCGGGGTTGAGCACGGCGAGGAGGGTGGCGAGCATGGTCTCGGTGGAGCCGCAGCAGACGGTGACGTGACGGTCGGGCTCGACCTCCATGCCGTAGAAGCGCCGGTATTTCTCGGCGATGGCCCGCCGGAGCCTCGGCGTGCCCCAGGTGATCGCGTACTGGTGGAAATCGCCGTCGAGGGCGCGATGCGCGGCCTCGACCAGCTCGCGGGGGGGCGCGAAGTTCGGCATGCCCTGGGCGAGGTTGATGCCGTCGTATTGGTTGTTCACCCGTGTCATCTCGCGGATGACGGACTCGGTGAAGCCCTGGACGCGCTTCGAGATCCCCCGCATCGACTACCGGCCTCCCGCGATGGCGGGCACGATGGAGACGGAGTCCCCCGTCTTCAGGGTGGTCTTGGCCCCCTGGAGGAAACGGATGTCTTCCTCGTTGACGTAGATGTTGATGAAACGGCGCAGCTCACCCGACTCGTCCACGAGCCGGTCGCGCATGCCGGGAAACTGACGCTCCAGGTCCTGGATGATGGCGTCCACGGTGTCGCCCGCCCCCTGGACCTCGGCGGCTCCCTTGGTCAGGCTGCGCAGCGGTGTCGGGACACGGACGAGCACGCTCATGCGACGTCTCCCTTCGTCTTGAGTTCGGCCAGCGCCCGATCGAACACCGCCAGCGAGGGGCGGATGGTGACGCTGACGGACAGCCGGTCGTGGATGGCATCCGGGGTCTTGAGTCCGGTGCCGGTGATGCAGACGACGGTGGGCTCGTCTCGGCGGATGCGCCCGCTCTCGATCAGCTTCCTGGTCGTCGCGATGGTGACGCCGCCCGCCGTCTCGGCGAAGATCCCCTCCGTCCGGGCGAGGAGCTGCATGCCGTCCACGATCTCCTCCTCGGTGGCGTGCTCGCCGTAGCCGCCCGAGTCCTTGGCGGCGCGATAGGCGTAGTATCCGTCGGCGGGGTTGCCGATGGCGAGCGACTTCGCGATGGTGTTCGGCCGGACCGGGACGAGGGCGTCCGAGTCGTTCTTGATCATGGTGACGATGGGGCCGCAGCCGAGCGCCTGCGCCGCGTGCATCCGGGTGCGCGCCTCGGGGATCAGGGCCAGGTCGTGCAGCTCCTGGAACGCCCGCGCGATCTTGGTCATGAGAGCGCCGCTCGCGCACGGGACCACCACATGGGCGGGGGCGCGCCAGCCGAGCTGCTCGGCGATCTCGTAGCCGAACGTCTTGGAGCCCTCGCCGTAGTACGGGCGGAGGTTGATGTTCACGAACGCCCAGCGGTACCTGTCGGCGATCTCGGAGCAGAGCCGGTTGACCTCGTCGTAGCTGCCCTCCACCGCCACCAGGGTGGGCTCGTAAACGAGCGTCGCGGTGATCTTGCCCTGCTCGAGGTCGACGGGCGTGAAGACGTAGGCGTGCACCCGAGCCTCCGCGGCGTGGGCGGCCACCGAGTTCGCGAGATTGCCGGTGGAAGCGCACGCGACGGTGTCGAACCCGAACTCCCTCGCCTTGGCGACCGCCACCGAGACCACGCGATCCTTGAAGGACCAGGTGGGGTGGCACACGGAATCGTTCTTGATGTAGAGCTCGCGGACCCCGAGCTCCTCGCCCAGATTCCGGGCCCGCACGAGCGGGGTGAAGCCGACGGCCGCGCCGACCGGCGGCTCGCCATCCGCGCCCAGCTCGAGCGGCAGCAGGTCGGCGTACCGCCAGATGCTCCGGGGACCGCGCTCGATGCCCGCGCGGTTCACGCGCGCGCGGATGGCGTTCCAGTCGTAGTCGACCTCGAGGGGGCCGAAACAGAGCTCGCAGACGTGGACAGGGGCGGAGGGATAGGAGCGCCCGCACTCCCGGCACTTCAATCCCTTCAAGCGATCCATGGCCTCTCCATCGGTAGGGGATTTGAGCCCCGAAAGTAGCTGCACGATCGCAGCATGGCCGCTGCCGCGATCACCGATCCCAGCGACACGATTTTGAGCAACCGGGAAGATAGGTAACAGAATAAACCGGGAACATGGGTGACAGTGTGCGTCTAGGCTCGGATGATGTAGTCGCGTTCGTCGACGCGGCCGAGCAGCACGTGGCAGAAATGAA
>Ga0075421_100001826_pt1 | contig 25128 bp, 27 predicted proteins | sample SoiMetdeltSBSDD5_FD_75292 | JGI IMG/M metagenome (GOLD analysis project Ga0075421, IMG submission 75292) | Bulk soil microbial communities from a Populus tree surrounding site in Tennessee, USA - Soil MetaG P. deltoides SBSDD5 | ecosystem: Environmental > Terrestrial > Soil > Tree plantation... | reverse complement strand
CGAGCGTGGCGCGCACTACGGATCAATCCGTAACCTGGCCTGCATGAGATTGCGCCGGCCCATGCGGGGTGTGATTGTCCTGCTGTGTGCGGCGTTGCTCGTCGGGTCCGGATGCGCTCGCTTCGACGAGGCACAGTCGCAGCCATTCACCACCGAACCGGAACTCAAGCCCGGTCCCCCATCGACACCGCCGCCTCCGCCGCCGCTGCCCCCCAAGCCATTCCCGAAGGAATGCCCAGCGCCCGGCGTCATGCAGGGCTGCCTGGAGAGCACCAGCGGGCTGATCATGCTTCCTGACAGCCAGTCGGCGCTGGTCGCCGAGCGCACGACCGGCGCGGTGAAGGAGGTGTCGGTCAGCGCCGAGCCCAAGGTCAAGCTGGTGATCCCGGTCGATCCCTCAGGCGACGGCGGCCTGATGGACATCGTGATGTCGCCGACCTACTCCCAGGACCGGCTGATGTACGCCTACGTCAGCACCCCGACCGACAACCGCGTCATCCGCATCGCCGACGGCGATATCCCGAAGCCGATCCTGACCGGCATCCCGAAGGGCGCGACCGGGAACACCGGGGCGCTGATCTTCACCAGCCCGACGACGCTCGACGTGCTCACCGGCGACGCGGGGAATCCCGCACAGGCCGCCGATCCCGGTTCGCTGGCCGGAAAGCTGTTGCGCATCGAGCAGCCCACCACGGTCAACCAGGCGCCGACGACAACCGCGCTGTCGGGCATCGGCGCGGGTGGCGGCCTGTGCATCGACCACTCCGACGGCTCTCTGTACGTCACCGACCGCACCCCCACCGCCGACCGGCTGCAGCGCATCACCAAGGACTCGAAGATCTCGACGGTGTGGACGTGGCCCGACCGCCCTGGCGTGGCCGGCTGCGCCGCACTCGACGGCACGGTGCTGGTGAACCTCGTCAATACCAAACAGACGGTGGCCGTGCGGCTGGCGCCGGACACCGGCGCGGTCACGGGTGAGCCAGAGGTGGTCCGTCAGGACCAGCACGGGCATGCATTTGCGCTACAGCTCTCACCCGACGGCAACGTGTGGGGCGCGACGGTCAACAAGACGTCCGGCGACGCCGAGAAGCTCGACGACGTCGTGTTCCCGCTGTTCCCGCAGGGCGGCGGATTCCCGCGCAGCAACGCCGACAACACTTAAGGCGCAACGGGTTTAGCCCTCGACGAGGCGCAACCCGACGATGCCGACCACGATGATCGATAGGAACAGCAGCCGCGCCGCGCTTGCGGCCTCACCGAAAACGACGACGCCCGCGATCACGACTCCGACCGCGCCGATGCCGACCCACACGGCATAGCCGGTGCCTGCCGGCAGGTGTCGAAGCGCGATGGCAAGCAGCACGAAGCTCAACACCGCGCCGCCGACGCCGATGACGCTGGGCCACAGCCGAGAAAAGCCGTCGGACTGCTTCAGCGCTGTGGCCCAAACGATCTCAAGCAAGCCCGCGCAGATGAGAACGAGCCAGGGCATCGCCGTTAGGCGTTCGTGCCGCCGTCGACGGTCAGCACCGAACCGGTGATGTTCCGTGCGCCGTCGCCTGCAAGGAAAGCCACCGTGTTGGCGATGTCGGTCGGATTCGCATAGTGCCCCAACGCGGTTAGCGCACGCTGGCCGTCGGCGGTCGGCCCGTCGGCGGGATTCATGTCGGTATCCGTGGAACCGGGCTGCGCGAGGTTGACGGTGATCCCCCGCTCACCGAGATCGCGGGCCAGGCCCCTGGTGAAGCCGATGAGTGCGGACTTGCTCATCGAGTAGAGCGTCACACCCGAAAACGGCACGCGCTCAGCGAGATTGCTGCCGATGCTGATGATCCGTCCGCCGGCGGTCATGTGCCGCACCGCTGCCTGGCTGGCCAGAAAAACCGCCCGGGCGTGGATGCCCAGCGCGCGGTCGACCTCCTCGAGCGTCGTGTCGTCGATCGGCCCGAACGGAAAGATGCCGGCGTTGTTGACCAAGACGTCGAGGCGGCCGAACTCATCGGCGGCCTGTCCGACAGCCGCCTGCACCTCGTTCGCATCCGCGCTGTCCGCCTTGATGGCCAGCCCGCGTCGGCCGTGTGCCTTGATGGTGTCGACGACCCCGTCGGCGCGCTCCTTCGACTGCGCATATGTGATCGCCACGTCAGAGCCGAGTTCGGCCAGCCGTGCCGCGATCGCCGCTCCGATTCCCCGGCTCCCGCCGGTCACTAAGGCCACTTTTCCAGCTAGTTCAGTCATGTTCGCCTCCTATTCTGTGTCGTTCGATACAAAACTATATTGATCCAGGTAGACTTGTCAAAGAATTCGGTGCCGTTCGATACAGAAATGGGGTGTGGCATGGCGGCTCGCGGCAGGCCACGCGCGTTCGACCGGAACGGCGCCCTGCGCAAGGCGATGAAAGTGTTCTGGGAACACGGCTACGAGGCCGCCTCCATCAGCGATCTGACGGCAGCGATGGGCATCAATTCCCCGAGCCTGTACGCCGCGTTCGGCTGCAAGGAGGCGCTGTTTCGCGAGGCGGTTGATCTCTACAACGAAACCGAAGGTGCCGCCGTCGCTGCGGCATTGCGCGACTTACCCACTGCCCGCGAGGCAATCACGGAAGTGATGCGACACCAGGTGATGGCGTACACCGACCCCGAAAAGCCAAGGGGCTGCATGATCGTTTTGACCGCGACCACCTACACCGAGCGCAGCCACGCGGTCCATGAACACCTGGCCGACGAGCGGTTGGCCACCGAACACGACTTTCGGGAACGGATCGAGCGTGGGATCGCCGACGGCGACGTTCCAGCCGGCGCTAACGCGGCGACGATCGCCGCGTTCTACAACGCGGTCAACCAGGGCATGGCAATTCAGGCGCGCGACGGCGCGGATCGATCGAAGCTGTCGACCGTCGCGGAGTCGGCGATTTCGGCGTGGGACGGGCTCGTCGGCGCCGGCTAACTAGGCGTGTATGGCAAGCCGTTCGCGTGCTTCGGCCGGCGTGGTGGTTGTCCGGCGCTCCGGCGGTCCCGCGGACAGGTGCTGAGCCAGGACCTCGGCGGTCTCCGGCGCGATTTGGCGGGCCACGGCGAGCATCGGCCGAAAGTTGTTGGCCGACAGCGCCTTGACCCATGCGCGGGCAACCGGGGTCACGGCGGCATCGACGGCGGCGGGCTGATTGAAATTGCCCATGTGCCGCATCCATTTCGGCAGGGTGGCGATCGCCGCGGGGGCCAACAGCCGACTGCCTGCCCACAACCGAACACCGCGGTCCCTCGGCGTACGCAGCAGGTAATGCATTGCGCGGTCGGCATGTTCGGAGGTGCACAACCGGCCGCGGACATCGGTGAAGTACTGCCGCACGTCGTCGCGGGACGCGGGCACGTCGGCCGGCTTGCAGGTCTGCAACTCGGCGGCGATGCGCGACTCCGCCCAGAACCGTGACTCCTCCGCCCGCGACAGCGGTCCGGGTCCGTACTGCTCGTAGCACTTGAGCACCGAATGCCAGCCGGTGATGTGGATCCACAGCTGCGCGTCCGGGTTGTTGGCGCTGTAGCGCGACCCGGTGATCGGCTCGACTCCTTTGGCCCTCGCGTGGATCCGCATCAACGCATCGGACACCTCGATCGCGGTGCGACCGTCGGACACCGCGACAGTGAGGAAGTACGCCAGCGTGCGGTCCAACCGTCCCGACGGATCGGTGTAGATGCCGGCACTGTCGGCCACTGCCGCGGCGAGGAACGGGTCGAAGTGCTCGAGCACCACCGCGCGCTGGAAGCCGATCAGCGCGGTAGGCGACGCCCACACCTTCCAGCTCGGCGAATCCGGTCCGAAGAACCCGTAGTCGTCGCGCCGAATCGACTCGATCATGGTCACTACCTCTGCTTTCCCCTGAATACAACGCCACCGTAGCAATTACCCCGCATGAATACAACGGTGGCGTAATATTGTCTGCGTGATCGGACCACGGCCGCGGCGCAAGTACGCAAAACGCCTGCCTCGTGAACAGCGGCGTGAGCAGTTGTTGGACGCGGCCATGACCGTGCTCGGCGGCTGTCAGCTTCACGAGCTGAGCATGGAGGCGGTGGCCGAAGCGGCCGGCGTCGGAAAGCCGGTGCTGTACACCGTATTTCGGACGCGAGCCGAACTGGTCTCCGCGTTATTGCGGCGCGAACATCAGCGGGGACTGGAGCAGGTGCTCGCCGGAATGCCCGACGACCTGACCGCGCCGGGCCCGACGGGCGCATACGCGGCGACGGTTTCGGCGTTCCTCCGCGTGGTGCTGGAGAATCCCATGCGCTGGCGGCTCATCCTGACGGTGCCCGACAGCGCGCCGCGCGAATACCGCGATGACCTGCGGCGTGCTCGGTCATCGATCCTGGCTCAGGCCGAGAACCTGGCCAAGGCCGGTATTGCGCTGGAGCCCCGGCTCGCCGACCTCGATCCGGCCTTGCTCGGCCACACCATGCTGTCGTTCGCCGAAATGCTGGGACGACTGGCGATCAACGATCCCGAGACCTATCCCCGGGAGCGGCTCGAGGAGTTCGCGGCCGCGGCGATGGGAATCCGGCGCTAACTGCAGGCGGCGAGCACCAGCTCGCGCACCCGCGCGGCGTCGGCCTGGCCCTTGGTCGCCTTCATCACGGCGCCGACGATCGCGCCCGCCGCAGCCACCTTGCCGCCGCGGATCTTCTCGACGACATCGGGGTTGGCGGCCAGCGCCTCGTCAACCGCGGCCTGCAGTGCCGAGTCGTCGCGCACGACCTCCAGGCCTCGTGCCGCCATCACCTGTTCGGGCTCACCCTCGCCGGCCAACACGCCCTCGACGACCTGGCGAGCCAACTTGTTGGACAGCTTGCCCTCGTCGACGAGCTTGACCACCGCAGCCACCTGCGCCGGCGTGATCGGGAGTGCGTCGAGCTCGACACCCGCTTCATTGGCCTTCTGCACCAAGAAGTTTCCCCACCAAGCGCGAGCGGATTCGCTCGATGCGCCCTGCTGGACGGTGGCCGTGATCAAGTCGATCGCGCCGATGTTGACCAGGTCGCGCATCACCTCGTCGGAGATGCCCCACTCCTGCTGAATCCTCTTGCGCTGCAACCACGGTAGCTCCGGAATCGTCTGACGCAGCCGCTCGACGACCTCAGCGTCAGGGGCCACCGGTTCCAGATCCGGTTCCGGGAAGTAGCGGTAGTCCTGCGCGGTTTCCTTGCTGCGGCCCGGTGAGGTGTAGCCGTCCTCGTGGAAGTGACGCGTTTCCTGCACGACCCGGCCACCTGAGTCGAGGACGGCCGCCTGACGGCGCATCTCGTAACGGACCGCCACCTCAACACTTTTCAGCGAGTTGACGTTCTTGGTCTCGGTGCGGGTGCCGAACTCTTTCTGGCCGGTCGGCTTGAGAGACACGTTGGAATCACAGCGCATCGACCCCTGGTCCATCCGAACATCGGAAACGCCCAACCCGCGCAACAGATCCCGCAGCGCCGTCACGTAGGCGCGGGCGATCTCTGGCGCGCGTTCACCGGTGCCCTCGATCGGCTTGGTGACGATCTCGATCAGTGGCACGCCGGAGCGGTTGTAGTCGATCAGCGATGTCGTCGCTCCCTCGATGCGGCCGGTCTCGCTGCCCAGGTGGGTCAGCTTGCCGGTGTCCTCCTCCATGTGGGCGCGCTCGATGTCCACCCGCCAGGTCGTGCCGTCGTCGAGTGGGACGTCGAGGTGACCGTTGATCGCGATCGGCTCGTCGTACTGCGAGATCTGGTAGTTCTTCGGCATGTCCGGATAGAAGTAGTTCTTCCGGGCGAACCGGCACCACGGCACGATCTCGCAGCCCAGTGCCAGACCGATGCGGATCGCCGACTCCACCGCCGTCTGGTTGAGCACCGGCAATGAGCCGGGCAGGCCGAGGCAGACCGGGCATACCTGGGTGTTGGGTTCTGCGCCGAACTTGTTGGCGCAGCCGCAGAACATCTTGGTCTCGGTCGACAGCTCGACGTGCACCTCAAGGCCGAGCACGGGTTCGTAGCGTGCCACGACGTCGTCGTAATCGACCAGTTCGGCAGCGGCGACAGTCATGCGTCCGATCGTAGTGGGACCGCCCTAGCCGAGTTTGGGGTGCACGCCCGGGATGAGACCCGCCGCGGTCGACATCCGCTGCAGGTGCTGCAACACCGCCTTGCGCTCGTCGTCCGTCAGCAAGGCGGTGATTTCGTCCTCCTGGGTTCGTCCTTCGGCATCCAGCTTCGGGAGCAGCTCGCGGGCCTTATCGGTCAATGTCACCGCGAACGCACGTCGGTCCGCAGGGTGTGGCATCCGTTTGACCAGTCCCTCACGTTCCAACTTGTCGACAACCGTGACCATCACGTTGCGGTGAATCCCGAGCTGCGTCGACAGCTCGCGCTGCGAGCGCCCGTCGTCCTCGCTCAGCGCCTTCATCACGGCATATGCGCGCGGTTCGACTCCGAACGGCTCCAAGCGGTGCACGAAGTCCTCGGCGAGATAGATGCCGAGCTGCGAAAGCAAGAACGGAATGCGCTGGTGAAGTCCGGCGATTCCAGCTTCGCGGTCGGGCATGCGCCAGACATTAGCACCCTTCATGATAGTCATGTAGAGTGATAATCATGTGGAAGGATCGATCAGGAGGAGCGATGGACATCGTTGTTTTCGGGGCGAACGGACAGACCGGCAGACTGCTGACTCGACGAGCTCTCGACAAGGGGCACTCAGTGGTGGCCGTGACCCGGCACCCTGACGACTTCCCGTTATCCCATTCGCTGCTGACCGTTGCCCGCGCCGACGTGCGCGAGCCCTCGTCACTAGTCGATGTCGTGCGCGGCGCCGATGCCGTGGTGTCCACACTTGGCGTACCGTTCACCACCCGTTCCATCGACACGTACTCGGTGGGTGTGCGCAACATCGTCGACGCGATGCAAATGACTGGCGTGCAGCGCTTGGTCGTGGTGAGTTCGACGGGTGCGTACCACTACCCGAACCGCAAGGAAACACCTTTCGCGCTGAAGATTTTCGAGCCGGTGATCACCCGCACCATCGGCAAGACCACCTACGACGATCAGCGCCGCATGGAGGACATCGTTCGGGCAAGCGGCCTGGATTGGACGATCGTTCGGCCGTCGGGACTATTCGACGTGCCAGAGCCAACGAATTACGTTGCGGGCGAGGTAGATCCGGTCGGAGGCTTCACCGCCCGCATCGACCTTGCGGACTACCTGATCGCGCTGGCGGGTGAGCCGTCCGCGGCCGGTAGGACTGTCGTCGTCTCCACTACCACGGACACTCCGACGATGTGGCAGATGATCCGGCGCGAAGCGTTCAAGACCGCCTCATGACAACCGCCTACTACACCGTCACGCTGATCGCCATTGCCGCCAACGGTTTTTCGGGCATCGCGGCGCTGCTTCATTTCCAGCCGATAATGCCGGGCATGGCCAAGGCCGGAGTCCCCGTGTCGTGGCTGACCTTTCCGATCGGGACGTTGAAGACCCTTGGCGCAGTTGGGCTTGCCGCGGGACTGCTGATTCGTCCGCTTGGCGTTTCGGCCGCTGTCGGCCTAGTGCTGTTCTTTGTGTGCGCCATCTACACGCATATCCGGGCAGGTGACTACGGCCCGCAGTTCGGGCTCGCGATCGGCTTTCTCGGTCTCAACGTTGCGGCGCTTGCCCTTTCGCTGCCCTAGCGCGAGCAGACGCAAAGTCCCCCAAATCCTCGGCCTGTCGGGGATTTTGCGTTCCCCTACTCCCCAGCTTGCGCGTGGGCCCAGCGGTGTGGTCCCAGCTCGCCGGAAGAACTCAGCCGAAGAATTCGGCGGCGTCGTCGTAACGGCTCTGTGGCACCAGCTTCAACTGGCGCACCGCGTCGGCCAAGGGCACACGCCCGATGTCCTGGCCACGCAGGGACACCATCATTCCGTATTCGCCGGCATGCGCGGCGTCGGCGGCGTTGACGCCGAAGCGGGTGGCTAGCACGCGGTCGAACGGCGTCGGCGTGCCGCCGCGCTGCACATGACCGAGCACAGTGACCCGCACCTCCTTGTTGATCCGCTTCTCCACCTCGACGCCCAGTTGCTGCGCGACCCCGGTGAACTTCTCGTGCCCGAACTCGTCGATACCGCCCTGCCTCAGCTGCATCGTGCCCTCGGCGGGCTTCGCACCTTCGGCCACCACGCAGATGAAATGTGAATCGCCGCGCACGAAGCGCTGTTTGATCAGCCGACACACCTCTTCGACGTCGTAGGGCTGCTCGGGGATCAGCGTCATGTGGGCACCGGATGCCAGGCCGGCATTCAATGCGATCCATCCGGCGTGGCGGCCCATCACCTCCACCAGCATCACCCGCTGATGGGATTCGGCGGTGCTGTGCAACCGGTCGATCGCCTCGCTGGCGACGGTCAGCGCGGTGTCATGCCCGAATGTCACGTCGGTGCAATCGATGTCGTTGTCGATCGTCTTCGGCACGCCTACAACAGGAACGTTCTCCTCGGACAGCCAGTGCGCGGCCGTCAGGGTGCCCTCGCCACCGATCGGGATGAGCACGTCGATGCCGTTGTCGTCCAGTGTCTGCTTGATCTGGTCGAGCCCGGCGCGCAGCTTCTCCGGGTGCACCCGGGCGGTGCCCAGCATGGTTCCGCCCTTGGCCAGCAGCCGGTCATTGCGGTCATCGTTGGCCAGATTGACGCGCCGGTTCTCCAGCAGTCCACGCCAGCCGTCCTGGAAGCCGACGACCGTTGAGCCGTAGCGCACGTCGCAGGTCCGCACGATCGCGCGGATCACCGCGTTCAGGCCGGGACAGTCGCCACCGCCGGTAAGTGTTCCGATGCGCATGGGTTCATCCTCCCCCGTTACAGCGCAGTTGGCAGCGGACCTCGGGCAACTTCGTAGGCGGCGCCCACCCGGTAGAGCCGGTCGTCGGCCAGCGCCGGCGCCATGATCTGCAGGCCCACCGGCAGGTTGTCGTCCGGTGACAGGCCCGACGGCACCGACATTCCGCAGTGGCCGGCCAAGTTCAGCGGCAGCGTGCACAGGTCGAACAGGTACATCGCCAGGGGGTCGTCGACCTTCTCCCCCAGCGGGAACGCGGTGGTCGGTGTGGCAGGCGAGATCAGCACGTCGACCTTCTTGTAGGCCTCATCGAGATCACGCGCAATCAGCGTGCGTACCTTCTGCGCCTGGTTGTAGTAGGCGTCGTAATACCCCGCCGAGAGTGCGTACGTGCCAATCATGATGCGGCGCTTGACTTCTGGGCCGAATCCGGCGGCCCGGGTCAGCGCCATGACCTCTTCGGCGCTGTGCGTGCCGTCGTCGCCGACGCGGAGCCCGTAGCGCATCGCGTCGAAGCGCGCGAGGTTCGACGACACCTCCGACGGCAGGATCAGGTAATACGCCGGCAGTGAGTAGTCGAAGTGCGGGCAGTCGACCTCGCTGACCTCGGCGCCCAGCTTGGTCAATACCTCCACGGCCGCGTTGAACGACTCCAGCACCCCGGCCTGATAGCCGTCGCCGCGTAACTGCTTGACCACTCCGATCCGCACACCCGTCAGGTCGCCGGACGCGCCGGCCTTGGCCGCGGCAACCACGTCGGGCACCTCGGCCTCGATGGAGGTGGAGTCCTTGGGGTCGTGCCCGGCGATGACCTCGTGCAGCAGCGCTGTGTCGAGCACCGTGCGGGCGCACGGCCCGCCCTGGTCCAGCGACGACGCGCACGCGATCAACCCGTACCGCGACACCGTGCCGTAGGTGGGCTTCACGCCGACGGTCGCCGTCAGCGCGGCGGGCTGGCGGATCGACCCACCCGTGTCCGATCCGATGGCCAGCGGCGCCTGGAACGCAGCGAGGGCCGCCGCGCTGCCGCCGCCCGATCCGCCGGGCACCCGGTCGACGTTCCACGGGTTGCGGGTCGGGCCGTACGCGGAGTTCTCAGTGGAGCTGCCCATCGCGAACTCGTCCATGTTGGTCTTGCCCAGGATCGGGATGCCAGCCGCGCGCAGCCGCGCGGTGACGGTGGCGTCGTACGGCGACGTCCACCCCTCGAGGATCTTCGATCCGCAGGTGGTCGGCATGTCGGCGGTGGTGAACACGTCCTTGAGCGCCAAAGGCACCCCGGCCAGCGGCGACGGCAGCGACTCGCCCGCGGCGACGGCCGCGTCCACCCGCGCCGCTTCGGCGAGCGCCTGCTCCTCCGCCACGTGCAGAAACGCGTGGTACTTCTCGTCGGTCTCGGCGATCTGATCGAGGCACGCCCGCGTCGCCTCCGTGGACGACACCTCCTTGGCGGCGATCTTGGCGCCCAGCGTGGCGGCGTCGAGCCGGGTCAGCTCGGTGCTCATGCCTCACCTCCCGCTCGCTCCGGTCCTCGCTTCACTGCGATCCTCACTCGCGCTCGCCTTCGGGTCATTCGGCCTCCCCCAGAATCCGCGGGACCGCGAACCGGCCGTCGACCGCCTTAGGCGCCTCGGCCAGCGCTTCTTCCTGCGTCAGGCACGGCTCGACGTCGTCGGTCCGGAACACGTTGACATCCTTGAGCGGGTTACCGGTGGGGTCGACACCGCTGACGTCGACGGCCTGGATTTGGCTGACGTGGCTCAGGATGGCGTCCAGTTGCCCGGCGTAGCTGTCCAGCTCATCGTCGGTCAGCGCGAGGCGCGCGAGGCGCGCCAGGTGCGCGACTTCGTCTCGGGAGATCTGCGGCACGGCAGCCAAGCGTAGTCACCGGCCGGAATGCCGGCTCAGGCGCGCTGTGCGACAGTGTGCGCGTGCCTTCGTATCTGCTGCGGGTCCAGCTGGAGGATCGACCGGGCAGCCTGGGCTCACTGGCCGTCGCGCTCGGTTCGGTGGGCGCCGACATCCTGTCCCTCGACGTCGTCGAGCGCGCTGCAGGCTATGCGGTCGACGATCTCGTGGTCGAACTGCCGCCGGGCGCCATGCCCGACATGCTGATCACCGCGGCCGAAAAGCTCAACGGTGTCTACGTCGACGCCATCCGCCCGCATACCGGACTGCTCGAGGCGCATCGGGAGCTCGAACTGATCGACCACGTCGCCGCGGCCGACGGGACGCCCAAGAGACTGCAGGTGCTCGCCGACGAGGCGCCGCGGGTGCTGCGGGTCGGGTGGTGCACGGTGATCGGACTCACCGAATCGCGCCCCAAGCGCTTCGTCGGTAGTCCCGGCGCTCCCGAGACTCAGGCGGCCGAAACGCCGTGGCTGCCGCTCGACCACGCCGTGGCCCTCGACGGCGACGCCGACTGGGTGCCGCAGGTGTGGCGAGATATGGACACGACTCTCGCGGCCGCTCCGCTTGGTGACCACCGCATCGCGATAGTGCTGGGCCGCCCGGGCGGGCCGGACTTCCGGCCGTCGGAGGTTGCCCGGCTGGGCTACCTGGCAGGGATCATCGCGACGATCCTGCGCTGACCCTCCTCAGCCGCCCTTAACTCTCTGGCGAATTCGACCCTGTTCGGCCGACATCCGATCTGTCGAAGAACCGACCCAACAATTCGCGAGCCTCGTCCTGGTCGACACACGTGTAGGAATTCCAGCCCTCTATCCGAAGCTGATCGTCCAGCGGCTTGCCGATGATCTCGAGGATCGTTTCCTTTGCAGATCGCACAGCCCGCTGCGAGTTGCGCAGGATTTGGTGAGCCATCAGCTCCGCTTCCTCGATCAGCGCCTCATGCGGAACGACTTTTGTGACCATGTTGCATTGCAGCGCCCGATGCGCGTCGATCGGTTCGGCAGTAAGAACCAGTTGCATCGCTACACCGACACCGCAGATGTTGACCAGCCGCGTGATTCCGCCGTCACCGTGATGGAACCCGCGCCGCGCCTCGAAGGATCCGAACGTGGCGCGGTCGGAAGCCACGCGCAGATCGCATGCCAGCGCGAGCTCAAGGCCGCCGGCCAGGGCCCACCCATTTACGGCTGCGACGGTCGGTTTGGTGATGCGATGCAGGCCGCGAGTGAGGCCGCCGAACCCCATCCCGACGATTTCGCGAACCCTGCTCGGTGGGGCGTCGACGTAGTTTCTCGGAACGTAGGTCGCGAGGTCTGCGCCGGCGCAGAAGGCGTCGCCTACGCCGGTGAGAATCGCAACGTCGGCCTGGTCGTCATCGCGGAAGTAGGCCCAAAGCCGACACAGTTCGTCGTGCATCTCCGGTGTGACCGCATTTTTCGCCTCCGGCCGGTTCAGCGTGATGTAGGCGATTCTGTCCCGACGCTCGTAACCGACCTCGATCATCGGTCAATCCTGCGACGACGATCTCAGCCCTGCGTCCAGATCGACGTTTTGACGGCCTCAACTCGTCGCACTCGTCCTGCGAAGAGTCGGTTTAGGCGAATCAGCCTCCGGCGGGCACCGGGTAGCGGTCGTTGACGTCGGCATTGCTGTCCTTCCGAGCGCAATGCGCGCAACAGAAGATCGCGTCCTCGGTCTCAATGCCATGGCCCAGAATCCGGCATCCGCAGTGCGCGCATTCGGGTGCAAGTTGAGCGGCCGCGCACTCGATGCAGTCGAATGTCGCGGTGTGACCGTCGGGCCAGGTCACGCTGAATGTCTTGTCGTAGTCGTTGCCGCAGGTATCGCAGATCGCCATGCCAACGCGGGTTCCCGGTCGAGGACGGCGACAAACTCAGACGCCGTCGGGCCCGTCCTCCAACAGCCGGCGGAAGCCGTCCTCGTCGAGGATCGGCACACCGAGTTCGACGGCCTTGTCATACTTCGATCCCGGTGCATCGCCTGCCACCACATAGGCGGTCTTCTTCGACACTGAGCTGGCCGCCTTCCCGCCGCGCGCGACGATGGCCTCCTTGGCGTCGTCGCGTGAGAACGCGGTGAGCGATCCGGTGACGACGATCGACATACCCTCGAGCGTGCGGGCGACGCTGCTGTCGCGTTCGTCGGCCATCCGCACCCCGGCCGCATGCCACTTGTCGACGATCGCGCGGTGCCAGTCGACGGTGAACCATTCCACAACGGCGGCCGCGATGGTCGGACCAACGCCCTCGACCACGGAAAGCTCGTCCTCCGACGCCGCCATGATCGCGTCGAGGCTGCCGTATTCGGTGGCCAGGGCGCGAGCAGCAGTCGGGCCGACGTGGCGGATCGACAGTGCGACGAGCACCCGCCACAGCGGGCGGGACTTCGCCTCGTGCAGATTCACGAGTAGCCGTGCACCGTTGGCCGACAGGTTGCCGTCTTTGGTTTTGAACAGATCGGTGCGCAGCAGGTCGCCTCTGCCGAGCGTGAACAGGTCTCCCTCGTCGGTGATTACTCCCGACTTGAGAAGCGCGGTCGCCGCTTCGTAGCCGAGGCCTTCGATATCGAACGCACCGCGGCCCGCGACGTGAAACACGCGCTCCCGCAGCTGTGCTGGGCACGACCGTGTGTTCGGGCAGCGGATGTCGGCGTCGCCCTCCTTGGCGGGTGCCAGCGTCGTGCCGCACTCGGGACATGTTGTGGGCATTTCGAATTCGCGTTCGGTGCCATCGCGCAGGTCGACGACGGGACCGAGCACCTCGGGAATCACGTCACCGGCCTTGCGGATCACCACCGTGTCGCCGATCAGCACGCCTTTGCGTTTGACCTCCGATGCGTTGTGCAGCGTGGCCTGGCTGACCGTCGAGCCGGCGACCTTGACCGGCTCCATGAACGCGAACGGCGTGACCCGGCCGGTGCGCCCGACGTTGACCTTGATGTCGAGCAGCTTGGTGGTCGCTTCCTCGGGCGGGTACTTGTAGGCGATCGCCCAGCGCGGCGCCCGCGATGTCGATCCGAGCCGTCGCTGCAGCGCGATTTCGTCGACTTTGACCACCACACCGTCGATTTCGTGTTCGACGTCGTGCCGGTGTTCACCCCAGTACGCGATGTGTTCGGTGACCGCATCAATCCCCTGCACTCGGGCGGTGTGGTCGGACACCGGCAGACCCCACGCCTTGAGCGCGCGGTAGGCGTCGTGCAGCGTCTTCGGCGTGAAGCCCTCGGCGTGGCCGAGGCCGTGGCAGATCATCCGGAGTCTGCGCCGGGCAGTGATCGCGGGGTTCTTCTGCCGCAGTGAGCCCGCAGCGCTGTTCCGCGGATTGGCAAACGGCGGCTTGCCCTCGGCGACTAGGCCGGCGTTGAGGTCCTCGAAGTCGGCGACCCGGAAGAACACTTCGCCGCGCACCTCGAGGACCCGGGGCACCGGGAACTCCTTGGTACCCGTGAGCTTCTCCGGCACGTCGTCAATGGTGCGCGCGTTTAGCGTGACGTCCTCGCCCGTGCGGCCGTCGCCGCGGGTGGCCGCGCGCTCAAGGCGCCCGTCGCGGTACACCAGTGCCAGCGCGACCCCGTCGATCTTCAGCTCGCACAGGTAATGCGCGTCGTCACCGACCTCGCCCTTGATGCGGGCGGCCCAAGCGGTCAGTTCCTCCGGCGCAAACACGTTGTCCAGGCTGAGCATCCGCTCGAGATGGTCGGCCTGGGCGAAGTCGGTGGCGAAGCCGGCGCCACCGACCAGTTGCGTCGGCGAGTCTGGGGTGCGCAGCTCCGGATGCTCGTCCTCGAGCCCCTGCAACTCACGCAGCAGTTTGTCGAACTCCGCGTCGGAGATGATCGGTGCGTCGCGCACGTAGTAGCGGAACTGGTGCTCACGCACCTCGTCGGCGAGTTCTTGCCAGCGGCGGCGCAGATCGGCATCCGGAGCTTCGTCGGCCTGCTCGGCCAGCACAGTTTCCGGCTTTTTCGGGCTCACTCTGGTGAGGCTAGCCGAGCAGGCCGACAGCGACGCTCGCCAGGTCAGCCGGTGTACTCGAGGAATGTCGCCATGCCGTTGTCGAGGTGATAGTCATTGTGACAATGCACGATCCACCGGCCCGGATTGTCCGTATCGAACTCGACTTCCACCGTCTGCTTCGGCGGCACCAGCACCGTATCTTTGCGCGCGCCCGGACCGGTCGGCTGCCGCACCTGGAAGGTGTGGCCGTGTAGGTGCATCGGGTGGAACATCATCGACTCGCTGATGAATCGAATGCGAACACGCTTGCCTGGTGCCACCGCGATGCCATTCTTCGGCGGATCGTAGAGCTTTCCGTTGATCGGCCAGGTGTAGCCGTTCACCGGCCCCGCGAGTCTCAAGTCGACTGTTTGGTCCGGGTGGCGTTGTGGGAGAACAACGCCGGGAGCTGGAGTGAGCACGGCCGTGTTCAGCACCTCTGACGTCCGCAATGTCTTGACGAATTCAGCGACGTCGACGGCGGGCTGGGCCCCGCCGACACGCAGGTTCAACTGCGCGTAACCGTCTTTGCCCTCTGCGGCGGCGATCACCGGCACAGACGAATTCACCGTGACGATCGCGTCGGCGCGCTCACCCATCCCCAAGATGATCGCGTTGGTGCGACGTGCGACGACCGGGTAGCCGTCGGTGTGCGTGACGCTCAGCTCGGCGGTCGGGACGGCCACGCGGAATGCGGTGTCGGCGCCGGCGTTGATGATGCGCAGCCGAAGCCGTTGTCCGGCACGGTAATCCTTCACCTGCGGATCCTTGGTTGTTCTGCCGTTGATCAGGAAGTACGGATAGGTGACGTCGCCACCGTCCTCCCCGAGGGGAAGGGTCGGGCTCAGCGGTGGCGGCTGGCCGGCCATCGGCTTCATGCCGGTCTTCTTCAGGTTTTCGTTCACCTGGTCCGGGGTGGTGCCGGTGCCGTCGATCCAGTCGTCGAGCACGACGACGAGTTCGTCGTCATAGTCGGCGCCCTCGTCGGGATCTTCGATGATCAACGGTCCATACATGCCGCGGTCCAGCTGGGTTCCGACATGCGAGTGCAGGTAGTAAGTGCCTGCGTCGGGCACCACGAACTCGTAGGTGAAGTTTCCTCCGGACGCGATCGCGGGCTGGGTCAGCACCGGCACCCCATCCATTGCATTGGGTATCGCCAGCCCGTGCCAATGCACCGAGGTTTCCTGCGGCAGGTGATTGGTCACCGGGGCGCGCAGCGTTTGTCCCTTATGCAGCCGGATCTCTTTCGCCGGTACGGTGCCGGTGTATGTCCACGTTTTCACGGTGACGCCGCCGAGATCGACCTCGCTCTCCGCTGCATTGAGGGCGACTTCGACTGGCTTGCTGCTCGCCTCCTCGGCCGTTGGTGCGGGGGACTTCGTCGCGCACGCGCCTGCCACACCGGCGGCCGTCCCGATTGCCGATAACACCAGGAAACCGCGCCGATCGATCATGACGTCAGCGTGTCACTGTCGCGGCTGCTCAGGCGCGAAACCGCACAGTCTGCACCCGCTACGCTGACACCCATGCCGCACCCGATCATGTTCCGCGACGACGACCTCGGGCTGGCGGAAGTGCGCAAGATCGCGTTGGGTTTCCCGGAGGCGTTCGAGAAGATCTCCTGGGGCAGGCCGGTGTTCTGCGCGCCAAAGATTTTTGTCATGTACGGCGGTAGCGCCAAGACCGACATCAAGGGCGAGTACGACCAATTCCCCTACTCGATCCTGGTCAAGGTTGACGATTCTGACCGCAAAGCTCTCGAGCAGGACACCCGCTTCTACTTCCCCGCCTATATGGGTCCGTCCGGCTGGCTCGGCCTGGACTTCACCGCGCGCAAGAAGATCGACTGGGACGAGGTGCGCGAGCTCGTCGACGCGTCGTTTCGGTTGATTGCGCCAAAGAAACTCATCAAGCAGCTCGACGAAGTTTGATCCGGTAAGCGGTAGGCCATGATTCGATCGGAGACGCTATGAGTTTCGCGAGTCCTTTTCCCGAAGTCGACATCCCGTCGACGAACGTCTACGACTTCCTCTTCGCCGACATCGACGACGCCCACCTCGACCGAGTAGCCCTGGTCGACGCCAAATCCGGCCGAGAGACCAGCTACCGCGAGATGGTCGGGCGCATCGACGCTTTCGCCGGCGCGCTGGCCGACCGCGGCATCGGTGTCGGCGACGTCATCGGGCTGCTGTCCCCCAACAGCTCGGGCTTCGCCGTCGCCTTCCACGGCATCCTGCGGTCGGGTGCGACGGCCACGACCGTCAACGCGCTGTTCACCGCCAAGGATATTGCCAAGCAGCTGACCGACTCCAAGGCCAAGATGCTGGTGACCGTCACACCGTTGCTTGCCTCGGCCAAAGAGGCCGCCGCCGCCGTCGGTATGGCCGACGCCGATCTCGTGGTGCTCGACGGCGAGGGGCTGGCGGCCACGGGACATCCGAACGGCGCCGACCTGATGGCCAAGGGACTGCCCGCACCGCAGGTGAGCTTCGCTCCGTCGTCACATCTGGCGGCGCTGCCCTACAGCTCGGGAACGACCGGCAACCCCAAGGGCGTGATGCTGACGCACCGCAACTTGGTCGCCAACGTCGCACAGATCCGGCCGCTGCACGGGATGGTCGCCGAGGACGCGGTCTTGGCCGTTCTACCGTTCTTTCACATCTACGGGATGACGGTGCTGCTCAACGCCGCCCTGCACGCACGCGCACGCCTGGTGATCATGCCGAGCTTCGACCTCGGTGAATTCCTCGGCAACATCGCGAACCACAAGTGCACGATCGCGTTCATCGCGCCTCCGGTCGCCGTCGCGCTGGCCAAGCATCCGCTGATCGATGAATACGACCTGTCGTCGTTGAACACCGTGATGTCGGGCGCCGCGCCGTTGGATGCCGATCTCGGCCACGCCGTCGCCAAGCGGTTGGGTTGCCGGGTGGTGCAGGGCTACGGGATGAGCGAGCTGAGTCCGGTCAGCCACATCACCCCGTTCGACGGCGGTGTGCGCAACATGGGGATGGTCGCACCGTTGAGCTCGGTCGGGTGGACGGTGTCCAACGCGGCCTCCAAACTCATTCACCCCGACACCGGCGACGAAATCGACCTTCCGGCAGAGGGTCTCAGCGAGACCGGTGAACTCTGGTTCAAGGGGCCCAACGTGATGACCGGCTACCTCGGCAACGACCAGGCCACCCGGGAAACCATCGACGACGAAGGTTGGCTCCACACAGGGGATTTGGCCCAGGTTGACGCCTGCGGCTGCGTGTACATCGTCGACCGGCTCAAAGAGCTGATCAAGTACAAGGGCTACCAGGTGCCGCCTGCCGAACTGGAAGCCGTGCTGCTGAGTCACCCGTCGATCGCCGATGCGGCCGTCGTCGGCGTCAACGATGCCGACGGCGAAGAGGTGCCAAAGGCGTTCGTGGTCAAGCAATCTGGTGCCGAGTTGACGACCGACGAGGTCATCGAATTCGTCGCGGGCCAGGTTGCCCCCTACAAGAAGGTGCGACAGGTCGAGTTCATCGACGCGATCCCGAAGTCCGCGTCGGGCAAGATCCTGCGCAAGGACCTACGGGTGACGACCTAGTTCCGCGGCCGCATGCGCTGCGCGCGCTTGCCGGTATCCGAGGATGGCACCGGCCGCAGGTATCAGTAGCAGTCCGGCGACGCCCCACAGCGGATCCCCCACACCCGATGTTGGCGCGACGACCAGCTGCCGGACGACCCCGGGTTCTACGCGCACGGGACTGACGGTCGGCGGATTCAACGGGACAGTGATGACCTCGGGCGGCGGTGGCGGCGGCGCAGGCTCGGGTGCATTCCAGCCCCACCGTGGTCCAGGATCGCGGTCCTGGATTCCCGGCGTCCGGCCGTCGCCGAACGTCACTTTCGGCTTGTTGGACTGCGGCGGACCCGGGCTGTAATCGGAACTCGGCCGTTCATCGGACGTGCCCGATTCGCGCCCCGATCCGAATCGGGTCGACGGGCGGCCGTCGGTGTCAGCGTTCGTTCCGGCGCGGTTGTCGGCGTTGATGTTGTCGTCGCTGTAGTCCGAGCCCCCGCGACTGTCTGAGCCTTTGCCGTCGCCGGAGCGGCCATCGTGGCCGCTACCTGGGCTGGCGATCGCCACGGCGGCGCTCGGCCCTCCGACCAGAAGACACGCAGCCACGACACCGATACCTGCCGCGAGGCGGAGGCTCGTTTGGGCCACAGTTTCTCTCCTGCGAGTGGCAAAGACGTGCAGACGCGTGCGGATTGCATTCTTGCACGCGCATCCACGTCGAGCCACAGGTTCGCAAAATGAATGCAAATTTACGTTAGCCGTGCTATTCGTCTTCGACGTAGGCACGCAGCCGGTCGATGGCCTTGTCCCAGCGCCTCGATAATGCGGTGAGGTAGTCACTGGCATCGGTGAGCGGTTCGGGTTCGATCCGCCAGATCCGTTCCCTCCCGTGGCGTTCGCTACTCACCAGGCCCACCGCCTCTAACAACAGCAGATGTTTCGTCGCCGCCTGACGGCTCACCGGGATCACCTCGGTGACTTGCGAGGTCGAGCACGGCCCGCCGTCGCACAGGCGCACGACGATACGCAGCCGATTGGGATCGCCGAGCGCGTCAAACAGCGGTGCCTTCGCGACGGCGGCCGCGGCTGTGCTCACACTGTCTCGCTGAGGGCGAGGTACTTCTGCACCAATTCGGTTTGCTTGGCCCAGCCCTCGCTGTTGGCCTCGAACGCCGCCGTCCGACGCTCGGCCGGAATCTTGTCGAAACCGGATTCGACGATGCGCAGCAGCACGCCGTCGTTGGTCTCGGTGAGCGTGAATTCCACCAATGTGGTGGGCTCCTCGGAGTAGTCCGTGCCCGCTTCGACCGCGTATGGATGCCAGCGGAATGCCAACCGGCGCTGCGGCTCCACCGCGACGATCTGCCAGCTGTCCGACTTGCCCGCGTGAGGTTCTTGGGCGCGCGCTACGTCTTCGTCGACAGTCGTCGGCGTGATCACGCCGGTGACCGATTTCCCGGCGACGAACGGGCCGTCAAACCGGACCCCGAACCACTGGCCGAACTCGTCGGCGTCGCTGATCGCCCGCCAGACTCGGTCCAGCGGCGCGCGTAGAACAACTTGCTTTTCGATCCGATCAGTACTCATGTGCAACCTCCTGGTTGCCTATCACGCTAGCGCCGTTCGATGCGAAGCGCAACCTTTTGGTTGCGTACTGGGCAAGCGTCTAGATCGCGTCGGGGTCCTCGGCGAACGCGTCGGCGGCTTTCTGTGCCAGCCCGATGATGGTGCGCGCCCACTGCGGTGTGGCGCCAGCGAGTCCACACGCGGGTGTAATCCCGATGCGCTCACGCAGCACTGTGCGCGCGAACCCGAGGCGGTCGGTGACAGCGACTGCGGCCTTGGCGATCTCTTCGGCCGACGGCCGCGCCGTCGGTGCCGTCGTTGGCAGGACTCCTAGCAGCACCGTGCGGCCGGAGTCGACGAAGTTCCCGGCCCCGTCGAGATCAGCGGGCGTAAGCGTCGACACGTCGACGGACACCGCATGAAGACCGCTGCGCTGCAAGGCATTCCATGGCAGACCGGGCGCGCAGCTGTGCACCGCGACCTCGGAGCCGACAATCGCAACGCAGTCATCCAGCAGGCCGACCGCTACCGACTCATCGACAGGATGCACCGGCGTCAGGCTGGTGACCCCCGTCAACCTGCCCTCCAGCGCGGCGGGCAGCGACGGCTCGTCGAACTGCACCACCACCGGTGTGTCGAGGCGCCTCTGAAGCTGAGCTCGATGGGCGGCCATGCCCTCGGCCAGCGATCCAGCCAGATCGCGCAGCGCGCCGGCGTCGGTGATCGCACGATGGCCGCCGGGCAGCTCGAGTTGAGCGGCCAGCGTGATCGGACCGGGTGCTTGCACCTTCACGGTTCGCGACCCGCCGCGTAGACCGGCCTTCTCCCATGCCTCTTCGAGCGCGTCGATGTCCTCATCGAGCAGGCTGATGGCCCGGCGCACCACGGCGCTGCGACCGTTGGCAATTCGATAGCCGCGCGGCACTGTGTCGATGCCGATGTCGACCAGCAACGCACCGGTGCGGCCGATCATGTCGGCTCCAACGCCGCGGCCGGGCAACTCGACCAGATGAGGAAGCGTGTGCAGTTCACCGATCACAATCTCGGCGGCTTCGTGCGGCGACGTCCCTGGCCACGACCCGATGCCGGTCGCTGCGGCGAAAACATTCACTCGTTTAACAATATTCGATCCGGTTAGTCTCGATCCGGGAAGGGGACGACGCCATGCCCGCATCGGCCAAACCGTTGGTGGTCTGGTGCGCGGCCATCGCGATGGCGGTCGGCTGTTCGCACACCGTTGGCGGCCGCGCGCTGCGGGCGACTCCAGGCGTCGACGACGAATCCCTGTCACCCGTCGATGTCGAAACGCTGATGCTTGACCAGTCGCAGATGCGGGCAATCACAGGTGCGGGGGACGATCTGACGATCATCCCCACCATGGACGGCAAAGTCCCCGTCGACATCGAGCAGCTCGCGAAAACCACTCCAGCGCAATGTAAATGGATCTTTGAAGAGACCCAGACCTTCGGTCCCGATGTCGAGGAGTTTCACAAGACGACGTATCAGGATCCACCCCGCGGGGGTCTGATCTCCGAGGGTGCCGCGGCCTACCGCGACCCCGCCACCGCCCGCCGCGCATTCGACGGCCTGGTCGCACGCGTCGACAGCTGTGCATCCACCACGTTCGGGCCGATGTTTGTCGGCGAGTGGAGCGCGACACCGGATTCGGTGCAGATGCGTCCGGGCAACGGGTGCGGCCGCGACTACCGGGTGAAGAACGTCGTCCTGGTGGAGGTCACGTCGTGCGCGTTTCCGGGTTCGGTGCCTGACATCGTGATGACGAACATCCTGGCGAAGGTGCCTGGGTAAGGCTGGGCGAACGTTCCTTACCGCTCGATATTTCGGCGATTTTTCGAGCGGTAAGGAACGTTCGGCGAGAACTAGCGCGTGATCGTCGCGCTGCCGATGACCTCGTCGCCGTCGGGATCGGAGCGGTAGAGCACCATCGTCTGCCCGGGCGCCACGCCACGCAGCGGGGCACGAAGATCGACCACCATCTTCCTGTCGCGCAGTTCGGCCACACCCTCGGCGATGCCTCCGTGCGCACGCACCTGCACGGCGCACTCCACCGGACCGTGCGGCGCAACACCCGAGGTGAAAACTGGGCTGTCGCCGGTGAGCGTTCGGACGTCCAACTCGGCCGCATCCCCGACGTGCACGGTCCCGCTGTCGGCGTCGATCGCGGTGACATAGCGCGGCTGGCCGTCAGGGCCAGGTCCCGCGATGCCGAGGCCCTTGCGCTGGCCAATCGTAAAGCCATGCACGCCATCGTGTTCGGCCAACACCGTGCCGGCTGAGTCGACGACGGCGCCGCGTCGAACGCCGATCTTGGCGCCGAGGAACGCCCTGGTGTCCCCCGACGGGATGAAGCAGATGTCGTGGCTGTCGGGTTTTTCGGCCACCGCCAGCCCGCGATGAGCGGCTTCCTCGCGGATCTGCGGCTTGGGTGTGTCGCCGATCGGGAAGACGGCGTGGCGCAACTGCTCGGCGGTCAGCACCCCCAGCACATATGACTGGTCCTTGTCGCGGTCGACGGCACGGCGCAGTCGACCCTCGGACAGCCGCGCGTAGTGGCCCGTTGCCACGGCATCGAAGCCGAGCGCCAGCGCGCGAGCGGCCAACGCGGAGAACTTGATTCGCTCATTGCAGCGCACGCACGGGTTGGGCGTCTCACCGCGGGCATACGACGACACGAAGTCGTCGATCACGTCGTCCTTGAAGCGGTCAGCGAAATCCCATACATAGAACGGGATGTCGAGAACATCGGCGACACGGCGAGCGTCACCGGCATCCTCTTTCGAGCAGCACCCCCGCGATCCGGTGCGCAGCGTGCCCGGCGCAGCCGACAACGCCAGGTGCACACCGACGACGTCGTGACCCGCGTCAACCATTCTTGCGGCAGCGACCGACGAGTCGACACCGCCACTCATAGCGACCAGCACTCTCATTGTTCGGCAGCCCCCGCGCTGGCCAGCGCGGCCTGGCGCGCCCGCTCGACGGCCGCGGGCAGCACCGCGAGCGCTGCGTCGACGTCGGCCTCGGTGCTGGTGTGCCCCAACGACAACCGCAACGACCCGCGCGCGCTGGCGGGGTCGGCGCCCATCGCCAGCAGCACATGCGACGGCTGAGCCACGCCGGCGGTGCACGCCGACCCCGTCGAGCACTCGACGCCCTTGGCGTCCAGCAGCATCAGCAGCGAATCGCCTTCGCAGCCGCGGAAGGTGAGGTGTGTGTTGCCGGGCAGGCGCGCGTCGCCGGTGGCGCCGTTGAGGTAGACGTCATCGATCGTGGACAGCACGCCGTCGATGAGCCGGTCGCGCAACGCCTGTACTCGGGTGCTGTTGGCCGTCAGGTTCTCGATGGCCACCTTTGCTGCGGCGGCCATTGCCACCGCACCCGCGACATCCGGTGTGCCAGAACGGACGTCGCGCTCCTGGCCACCGCCGTGCAGCAGCGGCACACAGCTGGTGTCGCGGCGTAGCAGCAGCGCACCGACGCCGGTCGGGCCGCCGAATTTGTGCGCGGCGATGCTCATCGCCGACAGGCCGCTCGCCGCGAAGTCCACCGGTATCTGCCCGATCGCCTGGACGGCATCGCTGTGCATCGGCACGTCGAATTCCGCAGCGATGGTTGCCAATTCGGTGATCGGCATGATGGTGCCGACCTCGTTGTTGGCCCACATGATCGTCACCAACGCGACGTCGTCGTGAGCCTGCAATGCCCCTCGAAGCGCGGCGGGTGAGACCGAGCCGTCGTCGCCGACCGGCAGCCAGGTGACCTCGGCACCTTCGTGTTCGGCGAGCCACTGCACCGAGTCGAGGACGGCATGGTGCTCGACCGGGGTGGTCACGATCCGGCGACGACGCGGGTCGGCATCGCGGCGCGCCCAGTAGATGCCCTTGATCGCGAGGTTGTCGCTCTCGGTGCCGCCTGCCGTGAAGATCACCTCCGACGGTCGCGCGCCGAGCAGGTGGGCCAGCGACTCGCGGGCCTCCTCCATCCGCCGCCGCGCGACGCGGCCCGTCCCGTGCAGTGACGACGCATTGCCGACCGTGGCCAGCACCGCCGTCATCGCCTCGATGGCAGCAGGGTGCATCGGGGTGGTGGCGGCGTGATCGAGGTAGACCGTGTCGTGCGAGGTCATAACCGTTCCATGCTAGCGGCCATGGAACGGCAGGCCCGAATCCGAGGTTCAGGCCACCAGAGCGTGACCGTGACCACGCAGGGTCGCGTCGCCCCGCACCGCGGCCTCGCACCGGGCCGCCAGATCCCGCCGTGACGTTCCTGGCAGCTGCAGCGACTCGACCTGCACGTGAACCACCGTGCGGCGGGCGGTCACCAGCCGCCGGATGGATGCCATCAACGTGTCGTCGCCGACATAAGCGGCCACCGTCGACGGCCTGCCGTCGCGATGGTGGTAGCTCAGCCGCAGTGGCTGCACTGGTCGTCCCGCGTCGACGGCGGCCTGGAACATCGCCGGCCGGAAGGGGCCGTATGCGAGGCCGCACCACGTGGTGCCCTCGGGGAACGCGACGATTGTCTGGCCCGCGCGCAGCCGGGCGGCGACCGTGCCCACCACGTCGGGCAGACGCCTCAGGCTCGCACGGTCGATCGGAATCACCTTCATCAGGCGGGCCACCATTCCCAGGCCGATCCAGTCGACGAGGTCGGCGCGGGCGACGAACCTGCCGGGCATCACCGCGCCGATCGCGAAGATGTCCACCCAGGACACGTGTCCGCTGACCACAAGCACACCACGCAAGTTACGAATGGGCCCGCCGGACACCGTGATTCGCACGCCGAGGCAGCGCAGCATCATCCTGCAGTAGCCCCGTTGGATGTGTGAGCGGCCGGGCATCGGGACGGCCAGCAAGGGCGATCCCGACAACAGGATCAGCGCGAAGGTGGCCCGCATCGCGATGCGCCAGGCGACGACCACGGGCTGGCCGGGCGCCACTGCGTCAGCGCTGACACAGGTGGCGTCACAGGTCGCCCGTGGCAGCCAGGCATGTTCGATCGTCACGACGACATCCCGTCGGCCATCGCGGCCGCCGCCCCTACCGAGCGCAGCCTGCGCAGGTAGCGGACGTCGGCGTGGCGTTTGTCCAGCAGCGCCGGGAAGTCGCCGACCCCGAAGTCGGGGTCGTGGGCCGGATCTCCGCACACCTTTGCGCCCAGTCGCAGGTAGCCCCGCATCAGCGGCGGCACGCTCACCCGGGCCGGCGGGTCGATGTCGTCGAGGCCCTTGCCGCCGA
>Ga0075421_100001825_pt1 | contig 25129 bp, 24 predicted proteins | sample SoiMetdeltSBSDD5_FD_75292 | JGI IMG/M metagenome (GOLD analysis project Ga0075421, IMG submission 75292) | Bulk soil microbial communities from a Populus tree surrounding site in Tennessee, USA - Soil MetaG P. deltoides SBSDD5 | ecosystem: Environmental > Terrestrial > Soil > Tree plantation... | reverse complement strand
TTGCCGGCGCAGGCGCTGGATGGCGAGCTTTGGTTAGGGCGCGGGCGTTTTGACGCGCTTTCCGGCATGGTGCGGAAGGCCGAACCGATGGATGACGAATGGCGGCAGATCAAATATATGGTGTTCGAACTGCCGAACGCGCCGGGCACATTCGCCGAACGTGCGCAGCGCATTCGGGAAATCGCGGCCCAAACAGCGTGGCCGCAGATGATTGCAGCAGCGCAATTTCGTGTGGCTGACCGCGCCGCGCTCAAACGCAAACTGGATGAAGTGGTGCGCGGCGGCGGTGAAGGCCTCATGCTTCATTTGGCCGACGCTCCCTACGTGACCGGCCGCAGCGATGTGCTGATCAAGCTCAAGCCGTTGCAAGACACCGAAGCTGTGGTCATCGAGCACGTTCCCGGTCAAGGTAAATACCAAGGTCTGATGGGTGCGCTCCGCGTGCGAGCGCCGGACGGCAAACAGTTTCTTATCGGCACCGGGTTTACGGACGAAGTGCGCAAAAATCCGCCGCTAGCCGGCACAACGATCACGTACACTTACCGCGGCTTGACCCAAACGGGCTTGCCCCGTTTTGCGAGTTATCTACGGATGCGCGAAGAATTCTGAATTGAGCGTCTTGCTCGCGATAGCTTCAGGGCAGGTACCAGGCGAGGCCGATCAGCAGCACCGCCGAGAGCAGCATGAGGAGAAGGCTGATCATGGCGTAGCGGCTTTCCGCCTCGGTCGTCCCCAGGCTAAACGGCGCGCGCCGTACTACCAATTTCCGAAATTGCGAGTCCACGGCTCCGAGGATGACGAGCGCAGCGATGGCGACATAGAATCTGCCGCCTTGGCTGCGAGAGCCGCCATCCATCTTGAGCATGAGAAAGATCGCGCCGCCTACGGTAGCGACCGAGACGATGCCCAGGAGGATTCGGAGAAAGGTATCGAGCGCGTTTGCAGTCTGGCCGAGCGCCTTCATAATGGGTTCGCGCTCGTGCGACGGATTGGCGGTTGATTCGTTTGCGGCAATGGCAGACTTGGGTCGGTCGGTTCCGGCAGAGGATGAGGTAACCTGTGCTCCTAGCGCCGTTTCGAGCGCGTCTGGAATGCCGTTATGGTTCGCATCCGTTTGGCCCATCGCCATTTCGAACAGACGACGCACGATCGCCGGCATTTCGCCCGTGCTTTTGTATTCCCGGCCGTTGAAGGTGATCGACGACTGTTGAATTGCGATGACATTGCCGGCAGCACCGCGTTCCATGATATCAGGGATGCCGTTTTTATCGGCGTCGGCAAATTGCGCCAGCGCCTGCTGGTAAGCCTGCCGGATCGCTTCGGGCATGTCCTCTGCTTTGGCGTACGTCTTGCCATTGAAGAAGATTTTGGTTTCCATCAAAATCCTCCGTCAGTAGGGCTGGGCCTCCAGTGGCTGGCCAAGTTTCCGTCGCCCGCTTTCGTGATCAGCGCCATTCCGGGCGCTTCCGGCAACCGATGACCCATGGCCGGCAATGCTCCGACCCATTCTACCGGAAATCACTGGCGACTGGAAAATTATTTCTAGAGGTCCGCGTCAGAGTTATCTCACGCGTTCCGATTTCCTCGAAGTCGCACGAAATTAACCATTTTCATGCTCATCACCACTTGGCGTTTCTGATTCAACACTTCAATGAACGTGCGCACGATGCCGCGGTCGGGGCGGGATTCGGAGCGGCGCGCTTCCAAGACCGTCGCGCGCACCGACAGCTCATCGCCGGGAAACACCGGCTTATCCCAGCGCAGCTCGTCGCCGCCGGGGGAACCTAGATTGGCGACCTTGGAGAGATAGTTTTCGGTGTATATGCGCATCATGAGCGCGGCGGTGTGCCAGCCGCTGGCGATCACACCGCCGTAGATGCTGTTTTTCGCCGCTTCTTTGTCGACGTGGTACGACAGCGGCACGAAGCGCCTGCCGAATTCGAGAACCTCCTGTTCATCGACCGCAATGGAGCCGAATTCGTGCACGGCGCCGGGAACGTAATCTTCGAAGTAACGATTTTCTGGTGCATGGGCAAAACCGGCGCTGTTCATCTTCTCGTTGTAAAAGTTCTTTGCCTTGTTAGTCGGCAGGTGCCTGGCGCACAATCCGGGCAGTCTTGGCGGTAATATTCTCAGCGCGTAAGATGTCGCTGATGATCGCCGCCGAGTTCGCTCCAGCTTGCCAAACTTGTTGGACGTTTTGTTCATTGATCCCGCCAATGGCGACGATCGGCAGGGTTACGCCAGCGCGAATTTGCCGGAGCATTTCAACGCCCCGGGCCGTATAGCCGGTATCTTTCGTCGATGTGCCGAACATTGGACCAAAGCCAATGTAGTCGGCACCGTTTTGTTCGGCTTCTCGGGCTTGATCCAGATCATGAGTCGAGACGCCAATGATTTTATTGCCGATGAGCTTTCGCCCGACTGCGAGCGGCAGGTCTTCCTGCCCCAGGTGCACGCCGTCGGCGTCGCAGGCCAGTGCGATATCGACCCGATCGTTGACGATGAGTTTGCAGCCGCAAGAGCGAGTCGCCGTTCGGGCCCGCCGCGCCAAGTCTAGAAAGTCGCTTGGCGGGAGCGCTTTGACCCGCAGTTGTAAGAATTTCGCTCCGCCTGCGAGAAGATCATGAAGGACTTTGTCGGCAGCGCCCTCCATGATTTGCTCAGGATCGAGGATGGCGTAGAGTCGCGGGATAGCGAGCGACAGCATGACTCTCAGGACGGGTCTTTCTTGAACTCTATTCGGAGATCGGTGATCTTTTTGCGCAAAGTGTTGCGATTGATGCCGAGAATCTGCGCCGCGCGGATTTGATTGCCTTTAGTTTTCTTGAGGGTAAGCTCGATCAGCGGACGTTCAACTCTTTCGATCACCAGGGCATAAAGATTGTCCACATCGACGCCCTCAGTCCGGCGAAAATAATCCTCGAGCTTGTGGTGGATGATCTCTTCCAGGGAAAGCTGGTCGACTTCCAGCGTGGTCGCAGCCGTTTTGCTCTGTAACGTAAAATCTCTGGGAAACAAGATCGGGCCGGAAGACAACACCGCGGCGCGGATCAAAGTATTTTCCAGCTCGCGCACATTCCCAGGCCAGGAGTGCTCTTCGAGAAGTTTTTGCGCCTCGGGAGAAACACCGGAAATCTGCAGTCCCATCTCGCGGTTGATCTTATCGATGAAATAACCGATGAGCAGCGGAATATCACCGCGCCGCTCGCGCAGCGGCGGGAGATAAATGGGAATGACTTTGAGGCGAAAATAGAGGTCTTCACGGAAGCGCTTTTCCTTGACGGCTTTATCCAAATCTTGATTGGTAGCGGCCAAGATGCGGACGTCGGCCTTCAACATTTCGCGGCCGCCGACTCGGCTATATTCATGATCTTGCAGCACGCGCAGGAGTTTGGTCTGGAGATCGATCGGGATGTCGCCGACCTCGTCTAAGAACAATGTGCCGCCGTCGGCTAACTCGAACTTGCCCAGGCGGCGATCGAGAGCACCGGTAAAAGAGCCCTTTTCATGACCGAAAAGTTCACTCTCCAGCAAGTCGCGCGGGATGGCGGCGCAATTGATCGCCACGAACGGTTGGTTCCAGCGCGGTGAATTATAATGAATGGTCTTGGCGACCAATTCCTTGCCTGTGCCGCTCTCTCCTAGAATCAAGATCGTTGCCAATGTGTCGACGACTTGGCCAATGGTTTTGTAAACGGTTTGCATGCTCGAGCTCGTGCCGATGATGTTGACGCCGGGCTCGAAACGTTTTTTTACTTCCTCTTTGAGCTCACGAAAGTCCCGCGTGAGTTTGCGGCTATCCATCGCGCGCTTGACCAGCACGAGAACCTCGTCGAGATCGAAAGGTTTTGTGATGTAGTCGAAGGCGCCGTTTTTCATGGCGCCGATAGCGTTGCGCATGGTGTTCTGCGCGGTCATGAGGATCATCGCGGTGTCGACGCCGTTGTCTTTGAGCTCTTTTAGGAGATCCAGACCGTCGACATCGGGAAGCTTGATGTCCATGAGTGAAACGTCGAAGTGGCTCTCGTCGATCAACCGCCTAGCGGTTGCGCCATTGGCCGCGATCTGAACCCAGTAGCCTTCGGTTTCCAGAGCTTTCTGTAAAACGAATCTAAGCGATTCTTCGTCTTCGGTAATAAGAATTTTCCCTTGATCCATAGTATTAATCGGCTACTACCAACGATACTCTAAAGGTGCTGCCTTTTCCTTCCGTGCTTTCCACGCGAATGGTCCCGCCGTGTTCCTTGATGATGCGATAGCAGGTCGCCAGACCGAGTCCAGTGCCGTTATTCTTGGTTGTAAAGAACGGCGAAAAAATATGCGGCAGATCTTCTTCGCCGATACCCACGCCCTCATCGGCAAGATCCACCCAGATGAATCGATTGGGCGCGGTGTCCTGTTCGCGCACATGATAGTCCGTCTCAACTCTCGTGGTTACGACCAGGGAGCCGCGCTCCATGGCTTGAAAGGCGTTCTTGACGAGATTTAAAAACACCTGCGTGAGCCGAGCGCGGTCGCCCCGGATCGGCGGGAGGCTCGGGTCGAACCACTTTCTAACTTGCAGGTCTTTGTCGCCCAGAGTTTGGCATTCCAGCAGTAACACATCTTCCAAGACTTCGTGGATGTTTACGGGCGCGATGTCAAGTTCTGCCGGGCGCGACAGGTCGAGCAACTGTTCGATCAATTGATTGACTCTGTCTACCTCGCGGATCATGATGTCGGTGAACTCGCGAACAGACGGATTGCCGTCAGCCGAGCGGCGCAGCAATTGTGCCGCCCCTTTGATGCCGCCAAGAGGGTTGCGAATCTCATGCGCCAAGCCCGCTCCCAGAGTGCCCATCAAAACCAGCCGGTCAGCGCGCTTGAGATCTTCTTCAAGTTCTTTGCGGCGCTTGATGTCACGCAGCAGTAAAATCGTGCCGACGAAATGACCGTGACGGTCCTGCAGCGGCGATACGGTGACGCCTACCGGAATTTTTCTGCCCCAGCGGCTGATAAAATCTCCCTCGCCGCGCGCGCGTTTCTGTCGCGGTGGATGAGTTCTCTTGACGAGGTCGACCAACCAGGGTTCGCGCTTGAATATCTGTTCCAACGCCTGACCCGTCGCTGCGGCGGTCGAAATGTCAGTGAGAACTTCGGAAGCTTCGTTGAAGAAGATGATTTTGCCGTCGGCATCGAGCGCAATCACTCCGTCGTCGAGGTTGGCGAGAATTTGTTCCCAGGAAATTTGCGGCGCCGAACGCCGTTTGGATAAAGTAGGGGCCTTCATGATCGAAATTTTGAATGAAAGCCGAATGATAGCAAATACCTACAGGCGTGCAATGCTACAACGACGTTTAGGCCTTGCAATGGCGCGCTTCTCTATGGTATCAATTTTCTTACACTTTAGGAGTTAGTACTCAAAGTGGGCTATGCCCGCTTTTTTTATTTCTAGAGGCCGCAATTTATGGATGCGACCGTCGCCCGCATTTGGGAACTCGCCGCACCTTTGGCGGAAACGCAAGGACTGGAAATCATCGACATCGAACTCAGGCGCGAAAGCAGCCGTAGCAGCCGGGTGTTGAGGTTGTACCTCGACAAAGAGGGCGGCCCAAACATGGATAACCTGAGCGAGGTGAGCCGCGAGCTAAGCGCGCTTCTCGATATTCACGACGTGGTGGAAGGCGCTTACACGCTCGAGGTTTCTTCCCCGGGTATCAATCGGCCGCTCAAACGACCGGAGCATTTCAGGCAGTTTGTGGGGAAGCGAATTCGCGTGCGCACCCGAGATTTGGTGCAAGGTCGCAGGGCATTTTTAGGCCCGCTGCTGGACGTCATGGGCGATAAGATCGCAGTGAATCAAGACGGCGCACGTATCGAAATCCCGTTTGCGGTGATCGAAAAGTCCAATTACGAGCACGACTGGAGTGCCGAATATGCAGCAAGATCTAAATAGAGTCATCGAACAGGTCAGCAAGGAAAAGGGAATCGACAAGACGATTCTCGTGAGCGCCTTGGAAAACGCCATGATCTCGGCGGCCAAGAAGAAATTCGGTCACCAGCGCAAGATCGAAGCCCAGTTTAATCCGGAGATCGGCGAGGTCGAGCTGTTCGAAGCCAAGACCGTGGTCGAGACGGTTCAAGACGAGGCTACCGAGATTACTTTGGACGAGGCGAGAAGCACTCTCGATCCTGATGCGCAGGTCGGTGACGAGTTGCTCTCCAAGCTCGATTCGAGCCTGTTCGGGCGCATTGCGGCGCAGGCGGCGAAGCAGAATATCGTTCAGCGCCTGCGTGACGCCGAGCGCGAGATCATCTACAACGAATTCAAAGGACGCGAAGGCCAACTGGTTAATGGCATTGTGCAGCGCTTCGAGAAGCGCAATATCATTGTCAATCTCGGCCGCACGGATGCGATCCTCCCGGAAAAAGAGCAGGTGCCGCGGGAGCGTTATCGACAGGGCGATCGGATTCGCGCGTATATCGTGAGTGTCGAGATCACCAGCCGTGGGCCGCAGATCGTTTTATCGCGCACGCATCCGGGCATGTTGATTCAACTTTTTGCTCAGGAAGTTCCGGAGATCTACGAGGGCATCGTTGAAGTCAAAGGGGCGGCGCGCGAACCGGGCGGCCGGGCGAAGATCGCGGTTCTATCGAACGACCCGGACGTGGACCCGGTCGGAGCTTGCGTCGGCATGAAGGGCACGCGCGTGCAATCGGTCGTTCAAGAATTGCGCGGAGAAAAGATTGATATCGTGCACTGGATACCGGATCAGGCTGAATATGTTTGTCGGGCGCTTGCGCCGGCCAAGGTTTCGAAAATTATCATCGACGACGACGATCACACCATGGAAGTCATCGTGCCCGACGATCAGCTGTCGCTGGCCATCGGCAAGAAAGGGCAGAACGTCAGGCTGGCGTCTCGACTCACTAATTGGCGGATTGATGTCAGAAGCGAGGCCGAGGCCGAAGAAGAGACTCGGCGCGCGCGCCAATCGATTAGCTCGATCCCCGGAATCGGCGATTTCGCTACAGAACTACTTTACCAATCCGGATTCAAGTCGGCGGAAGACGTCGCAGATAGCGATCTGGAAGAAATACTCGACGTCGAAGGCATCAGCAAAGAGAAAGCCGAGGCTCTGCATGGCTCCTCGAAGCAGTATGTCGCTGAGAAGCGCGCCCGAGAAGCCGAAGAAGCTCAAAACGCGGCGGTCGCCGCAGCTGCGGCAAAAGCAGCAGCCGAGCAAGAGGCACAGCCCGAGCCGCAGCCGGAGTAGTGAGGCGTGCCGTGTCCAGCAAAGGACACCGACCCCAACGCACCTGCCTGGGCTGTGGCGCCCGGGAAAGTCAAGATCGGTTGATCCGGCTGGCGGTAACGGAGGGCCGACTGATTGTCGATAGAAGCCAAGGGCGCGGCGGCTATTTGCACAGAAGCCCAGAGTGCTGGCACATGTTTATTGGACGGAAAGGTCAGTATCGGGCGTTTCACGTGGAGATTACCCGGGCAACAAAGGAACAACTGATAAACGAATTAAAAAGAGCGAGAGCGGGAGTAAGCGCAGATGGGTAAGACGAGAGTCCACCTTTTGGCCAAAGAATTGGGGATTGAAACCAAAGATCTCATCGCCCAGCTCGATAAGTTGGGATTGAGAGGGCGAAAGGCCCAAAGCGCGCTGGAGGACGACGAGGTGGCGCGTGTGCGTGCGGCTTTGGCTGCTCAAGAAAAACCCCAAGTCCATGTCGGCGAGGAGAAGATCGTCGCTGATCGCATGGTTAAGAGCGAAGATGAAGGCGAGGGTGGAGCTGAAGCGCGCGAAACCGTAGTCGAGCGGCGAGTGCGCGCCAACGTTATCCGTCGTCGCGTAAACCGAACCGAGGTGGCGCCAACCGAAGTGCCGGCGGCGGCCTCTGAAGGTGCCCCAGCAGCCGCGGCAACGGAACTCTCACGCTCACATGTCGAATCTGTCTCACTCTCGGCGCCCGCCGAATATCTTTCTCCCGAACTGGGGCCCGACATCGAAGCACCCAGTGAATGGAGCGAGCCAGCCAAGACATCGACTGAATTTGAAGCGCACGACTTGGAATCTGGCGCGGCAGCGCCGGAAGCATCGCCTGCAGGAGCGCGGTCTGAGCCTGAGAACCGCAGTCCGGCGATCAACCCACAGCCTGCGGTGCAAGAAGCGCCTCGAGGGGCAAGAATTCTTGGCCGCATCGATCTAAAGCAAACTATGCGCGTGGAACCGGCGCCGACGCCGGTGCTTCGCAAACCCGCGCCCGGGGCACCGGGAGCGCGAGCCGGCGATGGCGCACCGCGTTCGCCGGATGGCGGCGCACCTGCTCCTGGCGGCGAGGACAAACCCAAAGCCGGGCGGCACAAGAAACGCGTCGTCAAAAAACAAGATGTGCTTGAAACGCGCGAGAAAGAGCTGCGCGGCGGACGCATTCCGCGGAAGAAAAGAGTTCTGCCTGGAAAAGAGATTAGAAGAACCGAGATTACGGTTCCGAAGGCGAGCAAGCGCGTCGTCAGGATCTCCGAGGTTATTACCGTCGGCGATTTGTCGCGCGAAATGGGCATTAAAGCCGGCGAAGTCATCAAGAAATTAATGGGCATGGGGATGATGGCGACGATCAATCAGGTGCTCGATGCCGATACCGCGACTTTGATCGCATCGGAATTTGACCACCAGGTGGAAAACGTCGCTTTCGATGTGGACAGCGCGCTTGAGGTCGAGCACCAAGTTGAAGAGCTGGAAACGGCTTTGGTGCCGCGCTCGCCGGTGGTGACGATTATGGGCCACGTCGACCACGGTAAAACTTCTCTGCTCGACGCCATCCGCAGCACCCATGTGACGGCTCAAGAACACGGCGGCATCACGCAGCATATCGGCGCTTATCACGTCCAAGTCGATGGTCGTAGCGTGACCTTTCTCGATACGCCGGGCCACGAGGCGTTTACAGCGATGCGCGCCCGCGGCGCCAAGGTGACTGACATCGTGGTTCTCGTCGTGGCCGCGGACGACGGCGTTATGCCGCAGACTGTCGAAGCGATTAACCACGCCCGTGCCGCGGAAGTGCCTATTATTGTCGCGGTTAATAAGATCGACCGTCCTGACGCCAACATGGAGAAAGTCAAAAGAGGGCTTTCGGAGCATGGTCTGATCGCCGAGGATTGGGGCGGTGACGCCGTCTTTGCGCCGGTTTCGGCGAAAACCCATGAAGGCGTTCCGCACCTGTTGGAAATGTTGCTGCTGCAGGCGGATATTTTGGAGCTTAAGGCCAATCCGGATAAGCTTGCCCGCGGCACCATCGTCGAAGCAAAACTGGACCGCGGCCGCGGGCCGGTGGCCACGGTGTTGGTGCAGGAAGGCACCTTGCGAGGCGGCGATGCTTTTGTCTGCGGTGTTTATTACGGCAAGGTGCGCGCGATGATCGACGACCGAGGCCACAAAGTCGAATCGGCGCCGCCCTCATTTCCCGTTGAGATTCTCGGGTTGCAAGGCGTGCCGCAGGCCGGCGATTCTTTTGTTGCCGTCGCCGATGAGTCCAAGGCCCGCCAAGTGGCCGAATATCGCCAGGGCAAACAAAGAGAGTCCGAGCTGGTCAAATCGAGCAAAGTCTCTCTCGAGGAGCTCTACGATCAGATTAAAACCGGCGATGTCAAAGAACTTCGCGTGGTGCTCAAAGCCGACGTGCAGGGCTCCGTCGAAGCGCTCACCGAGGCGCTCAACCGCATGTCGACCGATGAAGTCAAGCTCAAAGTGATTCACGGCTCGGTGGGCGGTATCACCGAAAGCGATATCTTGCTGGCCGCCGCGTCGAATGCCATCGTGATCGGTTTTAATGTGCGGCCGGAATCGAAGGGCGCGATGTTGGCGGCTCGAGAAGGCGTCGACGTGCGGCTCTACACGATCATTTACGAAGCGGTGGCGGATGTGCGCGCTGCCATGGAAGGCATGTTGGAACCGACTTTCCGCGAGCAGACTCAAGCGCGCGTGGAGATTCGCCAGACCTTCAACATCGCTGGTGTCGGGACGATCGCCGGCTGCTACGTTAACGAAGGAAAGATCGCGCGCGGCAATTCGGTGCGATTGTTGCGCGATCAAGTCGTGGTTTTCGAAGGTAAGCTCGCAAGCCTCAAACGATTTAAAGACGACGTGCGCGAAGTTGCCGCCGGCTATGAGTGCGGTCTTTCTTTGGAAGGGTACCAGGATCTCAAGCAGGGCGACGTCATCGAGGCCTTCGAGCGTATTCCAGTGGTGCGACGAATCAGTCCAACCCCGGCGGGACGCGAAGCCCGGGTTTAGTCTTCCGGCCCTGTATCGCCAGCTGACCATTCCCATGGTTGTGGGAATCCTCAAGCTCAAGTTGGTGATTCCCGAGAGTCATTCACTCAAGGGCAAGCGCGGCGTCTTGAAAAGCATTCAGGCTCGGGTGAGCAATCAGTTCAACGTTTCGGTCACGGAGTGCGGCGATCACGAGTTATGGCAAAGCGCGGTCTTGGGATTTGCCGCCGCGGGAACGAGCCAGCCGGTCGTGGAAGCAACACTGCAAAAGATCGTCGATTTTGTCGAAACTCTCGGTTTAGCCGAACTGGGTGAAGCTGCCGTCGAGTGGCTTCATTGCTGAAAGCCGACAATATCGGTGAGGCAAATCCCGCATTATTTCTAGTTATGGAGTACCAACGGTCCGAGCGCGTCGGAGATTTGCTGCTCGAAGTGATCGCGGAGCTGTTGCGAAGGGATATCCATGACCCGAGGCTTCAATGGCTTAATCTGACCGGCGCAAAAGTGAGCAAAGATCTGAGACACGCTAAAGTGTTTTTTAACCTGCTCGGGGCGGCGGTGCGGAAAGATGAGGTCCTGGCCGGGCTCAAGAGCGCCAGTGGATTCCTGCGATCGCGGGTCGGCAAGAAACTTAACCTCCGGTTCGTGCCAGCCATAGATTTTGTCTACGATGATAGTGAAGACGAAGCCAGGCGCATCGATGCGCTGCTCGATAAAGTCAAAGAATAGAGTCCAACACTGAGGGGTTCTTCTCTTCTGCTTTTCGAATTCCGCGCTACCTTCCGAAAGTTTCTTATGACCATGACGCGCAACGGTATTTTACTGATCGACAAGCCTGAAGGTCCGTCATCAGCCCAAATCGTGCACCGGATCAAAGCTATTTTAAGAGCAAAGAAAGTCGGCCACCTCGGCACTCTCGATCCGTTCGCGTCGGGACTGCTGTTGATCGGGATCAACGAAGGTACCAAGATCGCCGATATCTTTCTCGGCGGAGTGAAAAGTTATTGCGGCGTGATCGCCCTTGGAATCGACACGGATACTCAGGACAGGACTGGAAAAGTCATGGCCGAGAGGCCGGTGCCGGCGCTCAGCGAAACTGACCTGCGCGAGTTGGAGCGAAAATTCATCGGCGAACTGCAGCAGGTGCCGCCGATGTTTTCCGCTCTGAAAAAGGATGGAGTGCGTTTGTATCGCTTGGCGCGCCAAGGCAAAGAGGTTCCTCGGGAGCCGCGCCGGATCAGGATCGATGACCTTCGAATAGCAAAGCTCAACGATACGGAACTTGAATTTACAACGACCTGCTCGCGCGGGACTTATGTCCGCACGCTGGCGGCGGATATGGGCAGGGAACTTGGCTGCGGCGCGCATTTAAAAAAGCTCCGGCGCACCGCCTGCGATCATCTCAGCATCGAGAATGCTATCGGTCTCGAGGAGTTTGAAAGTCAATACGCCAGAGATGGGGTGCCACTACTGTCGTTGCGCGAAGCGCTGCGGCATTTGCCGGCAGTCACGTGGCAAAGCCGATTGCTGTCGCGCCTACGGCTAGGACAACAAGATCTGCTCGCGCAAATCGCCAGGCCCCGCGATTGCGTGGATTTGGTCGGCATTCTCGATCCGCGCGGCGAGCTGGCTGCGCTCGCGAAGTGGTCGGAGGAGTTGTCGGGAGGCCGCTGGCGGCTTCATCGGGTCTTCCAAACCGAGCATTGACATCGCCGCAATTGATCCCATAATTAACAAACACAGATTGTGTGCTTGGTCGCGATGACCTGCCAGGCGTCAGGATTGTTACGACTGAGGAAAGGATCGTCAAACCATGAGCCAGTCAACAGGTACAGTTCCCATGAATACGCACATCCAGAAATGGGTGAAAGACGTCGCCGGCCTGTGCCAGCCGGATGAAGTTTTTTGGTGCGACGGCTCAGAAGATGAAAAGGAACGTTTGACCCGGATCGCGGTGCACTGCGGCGACCTTATCCCGCTCAATCAAAAGGAACTCCCCGGCTGTTATTTGCATCGCAGCGCGCTCAACGACGTGGCGCGCACCGAAAATCTTACTTTCGTTTGCACCGATCAGCAGGAGGAATCGGGCCCCAACAATAATTGGATGGCGCCAGCTGAGTCTTACGACAAGCTCTCGAAAATCTTTGCCGGCTCGATGCGCGGGCGGACACTGTATGTCATTCCCTTCTTGATGGGACCCAAGGGTTCATCGTTCAGCAAGGTGGGTATCCAGATCACGGATAGCGTTTATGTCGTGCTTAACATGCGCTTGATGACGCGCATGGGCAAGATTGCCCTCGATCATCTCGGCGAGTCTGACGATTTCACTCGTTGTCTCCATTCCAAAGCCGACCTCGACATCGAACGACGCTTTATTTGTCATTACCCGCAAGATAACACGATCTGGAGCGTCGGTTCAGGCTACGGCGGCAACGCGTTGCTGGCGAAAAAATGTCTCGCGCTGCGCATCGCCAGCAAGCTCGGTCAAAAAGAAGGCTGGCTGGCCGAGCATATGCTCATCGTCGGCGTCGAAAGCCCGGAGGGCGAAATCACTTATATCTGCGGCGCTTTTCCGAGCGCCTGCGGCAAGACTAACATGGCCATGCTCGTGCCGCCCGCGAGCATGAAGGGCTGGAAGATCCACACCGTCGGCGATGATATCTCGTGGCTGCGCGTGGGCTCCGATGGCCGGCTCTGGGCGATCAATCCGGAAGCGGGCTTTTTCGGTGTTGCCCCCGGAACCGGATCGAACACCAACCCGAACGCCGTGCGCACGGTTAAAAGGGACACAATCTTCACCAACGTCGCACTGCGCGATGACGGTACCGTCTGGTGGGAAGGCCACGACGACCCCGTGCCCGCCAATGCGCAGGATTGGCGCGGCAAACCGTGGGACCCCGAAGGCGGTCACCCGGCGGCGCATCCCAACGCGCGCTTCACGGTCTCGATAAAACAAGCTCCGACATATTCACCAGAATGGGAAAAGCCGGAAGGCGTGCCCATTAGCGCGATTCTTTTCGGCGCGCGCCGGCAGAAATTGGTGCCGCTCGTTTATCAGTCGTTCAATTGGCAGCACGGCACTTTCCTGGGCGCAACCTTGGCGTCCGAGACCACCGCAGCGGCCACCGGCGCAGTCGGCGTGGTGCGGCGCGATCCGATGGCCATGCTGCCGTTCTGCGGTTACAACATGGGCGATTACTGGAGCCATTGGTTGTCGATCGCCAAGCGCGCGACCAATCCGCCGAAAATTTTCCGCGTCAACTGGTTCCAGCGCAATGAACGTGGCCGGTTTCTTTGGCCCGGTTTCGGCGAAAACCTGCGCGTGTTGCGCTGGGTCATCGAGCGCTCCAAAGGCGGCGGCCAAGCGGATGAAACGCCGATCGGCTACGTGCCGAAGGCGACTAGTTTGATCGGCGACGGGCTCGAAGTATCCAAGGCCGACGTCGATCAGCTGGTCAGCGTTGACCGCCAAGCCTGGCAGAATAATCTCAAGAGCCAGAGCGACTTCTTCGATACCTTCGGCGATCATTTGCCGGCGGGCTTAAGGGAGGAGCACCGTTCGCTCGCGAACCGTCTTAAAGCTTAAATCAGGAGGTATAACGATGGCGCGCGGACATCACGATGTGGGCGGCCTTCCCGGCGCCGGACCGATCGATCAAAGCCAACACGAGCTTGCCGACTGGGAGATCCTCGCGGATGCGGTCAATCAAGCGCTGGGCGCCAAAGGAATCAAACGGACCGATGAAATGCGCCGGGCCCGGGAAGAGATGGACTCCGCCGCTTATCGCGATATGACCTACTACGAGCGGTGGATTGCCAGTATCGAAGCGATATTGATCGAAAAAAAGATTCTTACTCGAGAAGAAATTGATCGTAAGCTCGCGGAGTTCAATTTCCAATGGGGCGAGCCATGAATGCGGTCAGCGGCAGGTTTAAGCCGGGCGACCGTGTCAAAGTGAGATTTGAAGATCGCCCCGGTCACCTTAGAACACCGTGGTACGTCCGCGGTAAGAGCGGCTGGATCGAACGCGTTTATGGTGAGTTTCTTAACCCGGAATCTCTGGCGTTCGGCCGCGACGGGTTGCCAAAAAAAACGCTCTATCTGGTCGCCTTCAATCAGTCCGATCTATGGGGAGAGGCCAATAAAGCCGACAAACTTCTGGTCGATATCTACGAGCACTGGTTAGATCCCGTCCCGTCGGTAAAGGAGTCAGCATGAGCATGGCAAGCGATGAACACGGCCACGATCACCCCAAGCATGAATTAAGTTCTCATGCGAAAAGGATCTACGCTATTCGCAATCTACTGGTTGAAAAGGGCGTGATCTCCGAGAAAGATATTCAATGCCAGATTGAGTATCAGGAAGCGCGCTCGCCAGCGAACGGCGCGAAGCTAGTCGCTCGCGCATGGGTCGACGCCGCATTCAAGGCGCGTTTCATCGCCGATCCGAAAGCCGCCTGCGCCGAACTCGGTATCGATGCTACCGCGATTAACGAATTTGTGGTTTTGGAAAATACCGAACATTTGCGCCACATGGTGGTCTGCACGCTCTGCTCGTGTTATCCGCGGCCGATATTAGGCAGGCCGCCTGATTGGTACAAAAGCTTCAACTATCGGCAGCGCTCCGTCGTTGATCCGCGCGGTGTCATGAGCGAGTTCGGGCTAGAACTCCCAGAGGACGTGGAAGTGCGGGTTCACGACAGCACCGCCGACATTCGTTATATCGTGTTACCGCTTCGACCGTCTGGAACTGAGGGTTGGAGCGTGGCCGATTTGGCCAAATTGGTAACGCGCGACAGTATGATCGGCGTCATGGATCCGCTGCCGACCATTCCTGAATAGTCCCAAATCCTTCTCCAGATTACCTTGACGGAGTTTTGCGACTTGGCGCTAGTGCTCACATTTCCAGTTGCTTTTTCGGCGGACTGCCCTTACCATTTACGTTGAAAATTGCACGATTGCGTTTTGAAGAACGCAATTTCCCGTATTTTTCCAAGGATGGCCAAGTGAACTACGCCATAGCATTACGCTGTATTGGTCAGGATCTCGATCGAAGGGGCTTGAAATCGTTCGACATCCGGCTCCAAGGACAGACTTACATTGTCGAGTGCGGCTACCAGGAGCCGCCGGCGCCGACGCCGGTTTCGCTTCAATATAACCCCAAGGACATTGATGATCTCGAGCAGAAGGGTGAAAGCAAAAGGGGCGAGACTTTGCGGCCTAAGGAATTCATCAACCAGGTTCAGATTTTTCGGACGATCGGCGTCTATTTAGATAGGAATGAAGTAAAGCTTCTGCGGTTGACGAATAATCATGGCAAAGGAAAAGATGCCCTTTTCAAAATCGAATATATGACGCGCGACCGCGAGCGGATAGTGGACGACCACGCGGGGGCGGCAATTTACGACATGTGCGTTCAGATGTATAAACAACGGGGAAAATTGACCGGAACCGGGGGGCGCCGCTCGGGCTGGCGCAGGTAATCCTGTGCGAATAGGAAACACGTGATCCGGGTTTTGTTTCGCGGGCGATCCGGCGCCGGAGAGTGTCGAATTTGGACGCAGAGTACGATTACTATTCAGTCCTAGGAATCAGGCGCAGCGCCAGCCAGGATGAAGTTAAGCGGGCTTACCGCAAAGCGGTATTCCGTTATCATCCCGACCGCAACCCGGGCGATAATGAGGCCGCGGGGAAATTCAAGCAGGTTTTAGACGCCTACGAAGTTCTCTCGGATTCACTCAGGCGCGCGAACTACGACCAAGTCGCTCGCCCTGCTCAAGGCGAAGGCAGAGCCGAAAGCAAAGCCGAAGAGGAGCCTGTCGAAGAAGCATCGTCACAATTTGGCTCTGATCCCGGCAATGGCTTTCATTTCACCCAGGATTTTAAGCACAAGGTAGAACCCGAGCCGAAATGTCCTTCCTGTTCGGTGGTGGGCACTGACCGCATCATCTCACGCAAAGCCGGTTCAAGCGCTGCCCGCGGCAAACAATTCATCCTGGCGCCTTTCAATATAATCTTTTGCAGTGCGTGCGGCCATGTCTACGGCGTCACGGCGAGCTCGAACTAATACGACTTTCAGTCGTTGGTTTTGAAAAGTGGACAAGTGGAGCGCTCTTTTTCCAACTAAGCAGCGTTGTTGCGCAAGCCGATTCGATGTCGGGTGCAAGCGTATTAAGCTAGCGCATCACTCCGCCGCTTTCGAACTTTAGGAAGTTTGCCTGGCTGCTGTCCTTTAGGGGTTTTTCTCAGGTGATTACCCGAGCGGGGATGCTTTGTCACCTCGCGCGTTGCCGCCGAATCGAAGAAAAGTAGGAAGGTTTAGCCGAAGAAAAAACCACTCAGCGTGATCTTGTTCATCCGAAAATTGCTAACAACATTTGCCCTCATTGCCGTCGTATTGGCGGGTGCGGCTTCGCTCATAATCGGCTTCAATTTCCCCTACCAGTTTGATCAACCGCCAACGCGGCAAGACATCGAAGCGGCGCAGAGATTTTATAATAAAGCTTACCAAGCGCCCAAGAATACGGAGAGCCAATCAGAGTACGAGACCGAGTATCTGCGGGTTGCCGAATGGGCTGCCGCGATTTTCAACGTAGAAGGCGAGGTCCGAGCTTTTGTTGATAAATTCCAGCTGAAAGACAAAACCGTGCTGGAGATAGGCTCGGGTCGGGGATACTTGCAAGACATCGTGAATGACTATACTGGCCTCGATATCTCCCCCACTGTTCAACGCTTCTATCACAAGAAATTCGTTCTGGGGTCGGCGACCGCGATGCCGTTTGCCGACAACACATTCGATGCGATTTGGTCGATATGGGTTTTCGAGCACGTGCCGAACCCGGAGCAGGCGTTTTTTGAAGCCCGGCGCGTGACGAAGAATGGCGGCCTGCTGTTCTTATGGCCAGCATGGAATGTGCCGCCGTGGCTGGGCCAGGGCTACGAGGTCAGGCCGTATGCTGATTTTGGCATCCTCGGCAAGATCACGAAGGCCAGCATCCCGCTGCGCAAGTCAATGACATTTCGCGCTCTAACGGCGTTATCCGTGCGAGGCACTCGCGCCGCCGCCGCTCGCTTCGGCCCGACTACCCTCAGATACCAGCGGTTGACGGCAAACTATGAAAAGTATTGGGGACCAGATAGTGACGCGGTAAATTCAATCGATGTCCACGAAGCCATGCTTTGGTTTATTACTAGAGGAGACGAATGCTTAAACTGCGGGGAAGCGCCGATATTCTTGCCCGTGTTTCATATGCCGTTAATTGTTCGCGTACAGAAACCGGGCCCTTTATCCTAGCCGGCGTGCTGATCGTCCTCGCCGCCTGGTTGAACGCCGCCACGAATCACGCCCCTAAATTTTAACGACTTGGCCGAAGCCTTTTTAAAAGGCCAGCTCAATTTCACGCCGACTGTCACTGGCGATACGACGGCGTTCAACGGAAAGTTCTATCTGCCGCACGCGCCGTTGCCGGTTCGTCCTGATGATGCCCCTAGCGGCCATCGGCCAGCCGCATGTCGGCGCGGTATTTTTCTTGATTACCCTATCGACCTTTTATCTCTGCTACCGACTCGCGCGCAGATTCGGTTACCCGCCCGATCGATCCTGCTGGTTTACGATGATTTGCCGCGGATACTGTTTTAGTCGGTTCCCGGTTTCCAGCGCCATGTACAAAGCAACTACGCGCTGATAATGGACTTGGTTTGCCCAAAGCGAGTTAGAGAGGTCCCCAGGCCGCTTGATGCCATTCCCGTTTGTTCGATCGCTCGTCGCGGGATCGGACGAATTGATATGGCTCGAAAAAGGATGATCAATCTTGGCAATAAATCAGAGGCTAAAACTCGGCAGTCCTTGTTCTAGTGCATCACCCCGCCGCCTTCGACAACCAGGAGCTGGCCGGTGATGAAATCGCTATCCGCGCTTGCCAAAAAAAGCGCCGTGCCGACGATGTCGGCGGGAGTTTCGATGCGCCGGAAGGCGCGCTTGTCCATGCTGCCCTCGCGCCGTTTGAGGACTTCTTCGGAGACGGATTCTTCGCTCATGGTCGAGCCGGGAGTCATGCAGTTCACGTTGATCCCGTACTGGCCCAACTGGCGGGCCATGACGCGAGTGAGCGCGACCACGCCGCCCTTGGCCGTCGTGTAGTGCGGCATGTTGCCCGAGCCGCTGAAGAATGTTCCCGATGCGATGTTGATAATTTTGCCGCTCTTTTGCTGCTTCATGATCGGGATCGCGGCTTTGCTGCAAAGAAACACGCCTTTCAAATTGACTTCGATGACCCGATCCCATTCTTCGAGCGCCAATTCTTCGACCGGCCCTTTCCAGAGTTGCTGGGTGACGTAGATCGCCGCGTTGTTGAGCAGCACATCGATGCGGCCGAACTTGTTGATCGTTTCCTGCATGAGACCCTGAACATTGGGAAAGTTTCGCACATCGGTCGTACGTGCCCACGCCGAACCGCCGCTGTCCACAAGTGCTTTCGCGGTGGCTTCCCCGCCTTGGGCGTCGATGTCGGCGATAATAACGTGCGCGCCTTCCTCCGCGAAGCGTCGCGCGTAGGCTTTGCCGATGCCGTGCGCGGCACCGGTGATGATCGTAACTTTGTCCTTCAATCGCATGATTCCTCCAATGCGGGTGCTGACACCACCAAGACGGTTGCCGACAATAAGCAACGAGGTTCAAGTAAAACTTGGAGTGGATCCTTCGAATAAGCTCTCGAGTCGGGAAGAAGGAAAGCGCAGCCCGACGTAGAAGGTGCCGAACAGACCGTAAGTCGCGCTGGCTTCGTCGAAGCGCATCTCGTAGACGAGTTTCTTAAAGACCAGCGGATCATCGGCAAACAGATCGACGCCCCATTCCCAATCGTCGAACCCGATCGATCCGGAGATGATTTGCGTCACCCGGCCGGCGTAATGGCGCCCGATCATGCCGTGCTCCCGCATCATGCGCCGGCGCTCGTCGATCGGTTCGCTATACCAGTTCTTGGTCTCGCCGCGGAACTTATTCATCGGATAGAAGCACAGGTAGCGGCGTTGGGGAATTTCCGGCCAGAGGCGCGGCGTCGCCGCTTGCCGTTGTTTTGTAAGTTCAGTTTCGACTTCTGTGTTCCACTCCGCGGTGCCGGGATGCAGATCTTTTGCAGTTAACTCGGCGTAGAGCTTTACCGAAGCTTCGTAAAGCCCGAGCTCCACCACCGAGAGGTAAGAAGTCGTCGCCTCGAGGTATTCGTTGATCTCGGTGCGGGCGACGGTCAATTCCGCATGATTGAGCTCGTCGAGTGTCCTGCGAAAGTGGACGAGCATGAGATCGCCTTTGTGCCCGAGCATGGCAAACAGGCCGGTGGGCTCCTGTTTGTTTTGCTCCATCGCGCCGAATGTCGTCGTCGCATCCGTCAACACATGCTTTTTGTCCGAGCTCCCGAGGGCGCGCCATGCCGTCCAGCGCACGCGAAACATCTGGTGCAGGATATAGGATCCGTCGAGTGTCAGAGGGGTCGCGGGCAGCGCCGAAGTCTGTCCGCCTTTCGATCGTTGTTCCATGACGGTTTGAGGTTACGGCTATGTCGGTTGCGCCGAGGTTCCGCTCGGCGTGGGTTGATCGGGCTTGGTGCCGCGCATTTTGTCGCGCAGCGCTTGAAATCCACTTTTGGCTAGCCGGTAGATCTTCGGCATCAGCCAGGCGACGACCGCGAGAAAAGTCAGCACCAAGATCAACAGGATGATCGGATGATTGAACATGAGCCAGATACTGCCGAACACCGTGACATCCTCGGCAATGCTGGCAAACCAATTGCTGAACGGCTCGGGGCTCGCATTGATCGCCAAACGCGTCGCGGCTTTAGTGCCGTGTGCGACGAGCGAGATGGAGCCGCCGGCGAGCAGCGCCATCAATTCCAGGGCCGGATTTAAATCACCCAAAGATTGCGCTGCCAGGATCGCTCCGGCCGGCACTCGAATAAAGGTATGCAGCGCGTCCCAACCGGTGTCGACGTAGGGCACTTTGTCGGCGAAAAATTCGATCAGATACATGACACAAGCGATGGCAATCACGCCGGGATGAGAAAGCACGTCGAGATTTTGCGGCAGATGAACCAGCTCCATACGATTGGCAATTCCCAAAGCCGCGACAGTGGCGTAGAGATTAATTCCTGAGGTCCATGCCGTGCCCATGGCCAAACTTAATGCTTCTATTGTCCCCATCGGATCACCTCAGCTCCGACACGTGTAAAGTCTCGATTGCTTTGACGTCGGTGCGGGCTCAACCATAGCAACTGGCTGAGGCCACGCCCATGCGCTCAAATCTGAAACTTCTTGCCGATCTCGTTCTTGAATTCTTTGGTGAAGGCGTTCACCGCCGGAAACTGATCCATCCATTTGAACGGCCGGCAAGCGTCGATCAACACACGATCGGTGGTGTAGCCGCGCGGCGAGCGCTCTTCGGGCGGCAACGCCGGTTCGCACACGGAAGCCCACACCCCTTTAACGATATCGAGGTCTTCGCGCACATGACAGCGAGTCGCGATTGCCCATATAACTTCGGCCGGATTGGTGATGTCGATGTCGTCATCGACAACCACGACGAACTTACCGCCGTAGGCGCCCGCGCGGGCGCCGGCAGCCACCAGCAAAGCTTGTTTCGAATGACCCGCATAGCGCTGCTTGATCGAGACGACGGTAAACGGTCCCGGCTGGCCGCCGTACACGAAGCCCCATACGCCTTTGACTTCGGGAATGCCGGCCTTTTCAAGCTGTTCCCAAAGGGTCGCCGCGCCGAGCGGAATCGGCAAATAACTTGACGGCGGTTTCAGTGGCGGCGCGCCGAGGAGAATCGGATTGTTGCGGTAATACACACGCTTTACTTCCATCACCGGCGTCTCGCCGATATTGGCGTCGGTAAAGTAACCCGGCCATTCGCCGAAGGGACCTTCCTTGGGCATCTCTTCATCTTTCATCGGCAGAATATCGCCTTCAAGAACGATCTCCGCGTTGGCCGGAATCGGCAGGCCCGTGGCCGCGCCGCGCACCACCGGTACCGGCGATCCCTGCAGATAGCCCGCGAATTCCAGTTCGTTTACATCCGGCGGCAAGGGCATCTGTGCGGCGAGAAAGACCGCCGGACCCTGGCACAATGTGATAGCCGCAGGCAGCGCCTGGCCGGCGTCCCGCGCGCGCTCGAAAGCAAGACGTCCGTGCTTGCCCATGTTCATCTTTACCGACACGTGATTCTTGTCCTGCACCATGACCCGGTAGGTGCCGACGTTGATCTTGCCGGTTTCCGGATCCTTGGTGATGATACCGCAGCCGGTGCCGATGTACGGACCGCCGTCCAAGTCGTGCCAGTGGGGCACGGGAAATTTGTAGAGATCGACGTCGCTTCCGACCATCTGATTCTCGAGCACGGGCCCGCCTTCCAACAGGTTGACGGGCACCGGCTTGTAGGCGGCGAGTTTTTTTCGCCAGGCGTAAAGATAGTCAATACCGTTCTCTTCGTTGACGCCCATCGCGGGGCCGGTGCGTTTGCAGGTGCGAAATACGTTGGAAATAATCCGAAAGCCGGCGGGATAGTCTTTGAAATTATTGAATAGCAGCGCCGGTCCTTCTTTGTCGGCGGCCAGTTCCGTGAGCGCGCCGACTTCCGTCTTCAGATCGGCGCCGTCAATTCGGCGCAATTCGCCCATTTCTTCGAGCAACTCGATGTATCCTCGCATGTCGGTAACGTCGGCCATGAAATCCTCCCTTATTTGACGTCATACTATTGTGGCGAGACAGGGGAGTCAAATCAGGTGCACAAGAAGGCCTCGCACATTTGCCCCGCTTCCTCGTTGCAAGGAGCAGATTGAGCGGTTATACGGATGCACATCCATGCACTGCCAACGAAACTCCATGGCGAGTCGTTCGAAAATCAAAAAATCACTATTCGGCCCCAACCTTGAGGACGCAGAGTGACCCTGCCATTTTTTTATGGCTGGGTCATCGTCGTCATTGTTGTATTGGCGGGCGTGCTCGCCGCCGGCGTGAGTAACATCACGATGGCCGTGATGTTGAAGCCGATCAGCGATGACTTGGGCTGGACCCGCTCGCTCACGGCCGCCGCCCTTACCATGGGCGCGCTCTGCGGCGGCGCGCTCTCGCCACTCTTTGGCCCGCTCGCCGACCGTATGGGGCCTCGCTTTTTGCTGCCGGCTGGTGGAGCGCTGGTGGGACTCCTCGCGATCGGCGTCAGTCTCAGCACGGAGCCGTGGCAATTTTACGCGACCTTCGTACCGGCGCGAGCGCTTACGGAGTTTTTGCTCTGCGGCATGATCGCGTTTACGGCGGTCGCTAACTGGTTCTATATCAAGCGCCCGAGAGTGATGGGGTTGGTCGCGATGGCGACACCGCTTGGCTCCGCGGCTCTGTCCCTCGTCTACCAGTTTTTCGTGACGCACTACGGTTGGCGCAGCGCGTTTCTCGCGCTCGGCATCACACTCTGGGTGCTGGTGGTGATTCCCGGCCTGATTTTTCTGCGCAGGCAGCCGGAAGACCTGGGCTTGCTTCCAGATGGAGTTGCCCATGCGAAACTGAACTCTTCAACGGAAGAGAGCCCTAAAGTCGAAGCGCCGAAGGATTCTGAATTCAGCTGGCAGCGCGCGGACGCGGTGCGCACAGCCGCGCTCTGGCTGCTTGTGACCAGCGCTTTTCTTTCGGCGATCGGCACCGGCGGCGTGGCATTTCACATGGCTGCATATATGACCGACGCGGCGCTTGCGCCCGCGCTTGCCGCCAGCGTGGTGAGTGTGATGGCGCTATCGGGAGCGTTCGGCAACGGCATTTGGGGCGCGCTTTCGGAGCGCTTTCACCCGCGCCGCTTGAATGTCTTGACCCTGTTGGCCGCCGCGGTTTCGGTGGCGCTGCTCATGCAAGTTCGCTCCGGCGCGACGGCGTACTTGTTTGCGTTGCTGTTCGGCATTAACGCGCGCGGCGCGGCAGTGCTGACGCAGGTTCTCATCGCGCGCTATTTCGGCCGTCGATCATTCGGCGCGATCAGCAGCATTCTCGACCCGTTTCACAAAGGCGGGCTCGGGCTCGGCGCACTGTTCGCCGGTATCGCCTTCGACCACTTCGGAAACTACCGGGCGGTTTTTATGATTTTCCTGGTGAGCTACGTCGTTTCGGCGCTGTTTATTTTTCTGGCGCGAAAGCCAGAGATTAAGAAAACGGTCGCAATCTAGGCCAACGCGGGCGGGCTCGCATCGCTTCGAAAATCAATCTACCTTGACTTTGCCGGTCCATCCTTTAACTTGACTTATCATGCCGCAAATTCGGTTTGGTTTCGTCGCTTGCGTACTGCTTATGCTTAGCGCTATTACCGCCCCGCTCGACGCCGCCCAGGTCCAGGAACACGTCCTCGACAATGGTCTCAAGGTTCTGCTGCTCGAGGACCACAAGAGTCCTGCCGTGACGTTTCAGGTCTGGTATCGCGTCGGCGCGCGCAACGAAAAGGACGGTAAGAGCGGTCTGGCGCATTTTCTCGAACACATGATGTTCAAGGGCACGCCGACCACGGGACCGGAGGAGTATTCGCGCATCATCGCCAAGAACGGCGGGCGGACCAATGCGTTTACTTCGTCGGATGTGACCGTCTATTTCGCCACCATGAGCCGCGAAAAGATCGGCATCGAGATCGAATTGGAAGCGGACCGCATGGCCAATGCTCTTCTGGGCGATCAATACTTCGAGCCGGAAAAGAAAGTGATTCAAGAAGAACGGCGCATGCGCACGGATGACAATCCCATCTCGGCGTTAAGCGAAGCGGCGAGTGCGGTGGCTTATACGATTCATCCTTACCGGCGCCCGGTGGTCGGCTGGATGCAGGACATTCTCGCTTTGAGTCGCCAAGATCTGGTGGATTTTTATAAGCTCTATTATGCGCCGAACAACGCCTACATCGTCATGGTTGGCGATTTCTCCACCGCTGAGATGCTAGCCAAGATTAAAGCGGCGTTTGGCAAGATTCCGCGCGGCCCTGAGCCGCCCAAAGTCAACGCCGAAGAACCGGAGCAGCGCGGCGAGCGCAGACTGGTTTTGAAAAAAGAAGCCGAGCTGCCGTTTGTACTCAATTTTTACCATGCGCCCAATCTCAAGAGTCCGGATAGTTTTGCGCTCGATCTGTTGACGGTGGTTCTGGCCGGCGGCAAAAGCTCGCGGCTCTATCATGATCTCGTTTATCAAAAGCGCCTGGTGCGTGGTGTCGATGCCGACTATAGCGGAGTTTCCGTTGACCCGGCCGGTTTGTCTGTTTACGCGCAGCTTCTCCCCGGGATGGAGCCGGCCACAGTCGAACGCGAGATCGAGCGCGGGCTCGATAAAGTAAAGTCCGAGCTCATTACCGAGCGCGAATTGCAGAAAGCTAAAAATCAGGTCGAAGCGGCGTTTGTATTCGCGCAGGACTCCATATTCGGGCAGGCGATGAAGATCGGGTATTATGAAGCGGTCGGCGGATGGCGCCAGATGGAGGGTTACCTGGACGGCATTCGTAAAGTCACCCGTGAAGACATCCGGCGGGTGGCGCGGCAATATCTCGTTCAAGACCGGCGCACGGTGGGCACGCTGATCCCGACAAAAGAAAAGACCTAATGAAGAAACTGCTATGGTATGCGCTCGCCGTTTTGATATCGACAACATTCGCTTTTTCGACAGTGGCAGCTATGGTGCCCAAGCGTACGGTTCTCAATAACGGCCTGGTGCTGTTAACCTCCGAGCAGCGCGCGCTGCCGATGGTGTCGATCGAGCTTTTGATCGACGCCGGCTCACGTAACGACCCGCCGAATCAAGCGGGCTTGGCTAATCTCACTTCACAGCTTTTGACCCATGGAACAAAAAGGCGCAGC
>Ga0075421_100001824_pt1 | contig 25129 bp, 22 predicted proteins | sample SoiMetdeltSBSDD5_FD_75292 | JGI IMG/M metagenome (GOLD analysis project Ga0075421, IMG submission 75292) | Bulk soil microbial communities from a Populus tree surrounding site in Tennessee, USA - Soil MetaG P. deltoides SBSDD5 | ecosystem: Environmental > Terrestrial > Soil > Tree plantation... | reverse complement strand
GGGTAGAAGACATGGCCGCAGGCTCGAAGCTGCAGCCGTGCTAGTCCGGGATCCCCGGAGACATCAGTCCGGCATGTCGCGAGACACCTGTCCGGGATGTCCTGAGCCAGAACACCCGGCGGGTCCCGTCAAACATGGGAACGGGGTTGCGGCAGCCGACATCGTGGAAATCGTGGGCAGGTGGCATTTGCCTGAACGGTAGGCGCGACTGGTCGTTCTGCGTCGTCGCTGCAAAGACGGCGCCGTAAAGCTCGCCTGCCGGCTCGGGTGGCCCGACGCGACTCGAGGCCCGGCCCGGGATCGCCGGTGCGCGCTGGTACGAGATCCGGCGCAACAGCAACGGCAATTACAGCCTCCGCCAACAGGGCACCTACGCGCCGGATGACGGAATCCACCGGTGGATGGGCAGCATCGCCATGGACAAGCGCGGCAACATGGCACTCGGGTACAGCGTGGTCAACGGCGTCAACGTGTTCCCGGGCATCCGCTACACCGGCCGCCGGCCGGGCAGCGCGACTGGCACGATGCCACTCGGTCGAAGGGATCATCTCCAACGGAACCGGCGTCCAGACGACGACCAACTCCCGCTGGGGTGACTACACCTCGATGAACGTTGACCCCATTGACGACTGCACCTTCTGGTACGTCAACCAGTACTACACCGCCGAAGGGCAGCTGACCTCGTCGGCCGGCTGGCAGACCCGCATCGCCAGCTTCCGGCTACCTGGCTGCTAATCGATCGCACGGGGCAAGGCCGGCACGCATGGAGTGCCGGCCTTGCCATATCCCGGCTGACGGTCGTGCATGGGTTCGGTGTAGAGGCGTTGATGTCGACCGGTTCTCCGGGTGAGGTTGGCATCTTCGCCGGTGCGACGGAAAGACGCTGTGTCTTCCACGGAAAGATGATCACGTGCCGAGAGGCTTGCCTTGGCTCCCAGCGCGTCTCCGAAGGTCCGTGGTCACCGCTGGGCCGCGCAGGTGCTTGCCTGATCAGCGGATCGGGCCGACGTGAAGGCCGTGAAGGGTGCCATCGTAGGGATCGGCCCTCGGCGTGTGCTGGTACGCGGTGTCGCTTGCACCCGCCTGCTGAGCGTCGTTGGGAGTGAACGGCGCTGGGTCGTGGGCGTGGCGTGTGTGTCGATGATCGCCATCAATGGTCGGCCAGCGGCGTGGGCCGGCGGGTGGTGTTCGTTGTCAGGCGGCGCGGTGGTATTCGTGGATCAACCCGCCGAGGACGTCGACGCGTGCAACGTTGGCGGCGGTCGGCAACGCGGTCACGGTCGCCATGGATGTCGGTGCCGGTATGTCGAGATCTATACCGCGGTGGGGGCGAGTCATGTTGTAGTGCCGTAGGTACTCGGTGAGCACTCGGTGCAGGTGCCGAGCGTTCCAGATCAACGTCCAATCGAGACACTCGTTCCGGGCGCTGCGGACCCACCGTTCGGCGTAGGCATTGGCCTGCGGCGCACGCGGCGGAATCTTGACGATCTTTACGTCTGCGGCGGCGAACACGGCGTCGAATCTGGCGGTGAACCTGGCGTCGCGGTCGCGGATCAGGTATCGGAACCGGCGCATGTGCTCGTCGAGATCCATCAGCAGGTTCTTGGCCTGTTGGGCGACCCATTCGCCGGTCGGGTTGGCGGTGATCCCGGCCAGATGTACCCGACGCCGGTCCACCTCGATCACGAACAGCACGTACAGCCTGGTCAGGCCGATCGTCTCGACGGTGAGGAAGTCGCAGGCGAGCAGTCCATCGGCCTGGGCGCGCAGGAACGCCGTCCAGGTTGGTCCGCCGCGTCGCGGTGCAGGTCCGAGTCGGTGCCGGCGCAGGATCCGGCGCACCGACGTGGCCGACACGCGGATGCTGAGCTTGCGGCACTCGCCCACGATGCGTAGGTAGCCCAGCATGGGTTCTCCCGGGCCAGCCGCACCACCAGGTCGACGACCTGCGAGTCGAGTCCTGGTCGGTCTCGTCCGGTGTGCCGGTATTCCAGCGGCGAGCCACGAGCTCGCGGTGCCAACGCAGCAACGTCGACGGCGTGACCAGGAAGACCGGCCACCGCTCGCGCGGCAGCAGCTTCGCCAGTGCCGCGAGCACCAGCCGGTCGCTGGGCATGTAGCGCGGTCGGGCGACCTGGCGGCGCAGCACCATCAACTGATGCCGCAACACGGCGATCTCCACATCTTTGGCATCCGGCGTTGGACCACCACCGACCAGCCCCAGCACCCGCCGGACGATCATGAACGCCACCGTGCGGACAGCCAGCCTGCCGCACCACATCGTCGCTGGTCAGCAAGCGTCACCCTGACGTGGCACCCTTCAGCCGGTGGTGGTTCGGGCGCTGGGCTTGCTGGTTCTACGGCGGCTGCTCGGCGTGCTCGACCTGGGCCAGCGGCCCGACGCGAAGGATGTAGAGATCGCAGTACTGCGCCACCAGCTGACGGTCCTGCGCCGACAGGTGGCCCGGCCGCAAACGCAACCGCCACGCTGCCATCCCCGGGTGCTGAGCCGGCCACCACGGGTCGAGAGCTGCTCGGGTACCAGACCGGGCCCAAAGGCGGCTCGACCCGACGCCCACGACATCAAACGATCAGCCGCGGTCGAGCCAACCGTGACCCGAACCCAGAAGTTGCACCCCACACGTTCCAGATGCTCATCCGTAGCGTCGCCAGGGAAGCGGACCGGTACGAGTACTAACTGACCGGCCTCGATACCGGTAGCCGATACCTCTAGCGGTCCGGACTGTCGTCGGCCGATTCGTCCGTCGTCGGGTCGGCGTCGTCGTCGACTGGCGAGTCCGTCGTCGGGTCGAGTGTGTTGTCGACCGTTTCCTCCGGCGTCGGGTCGGGCTCGTCGTCACCTGGCTCTACGGCCTTGCCCGCCTTCATCGCGGCCGCCGCGATGGTGCCGATCTGCGACCGGTGGAAGCGCTCGCGCAAGGCCAACCGGAAGTCGGGCCGGACGACGATCGTGAGCTTCCGGTCCCTTATCAACGCCCGCGTGCGTACCCTCGCCACAGCGTTCTGCTCTTCCTGCGTGAGTTGCATGCCGGGCAGCGTACGGATCTTCGCCAGCGTCTGATCGTCGGTGTGCTTGGTGACCTGGGTCATCTCGAACGCGCAACGGTACAGGCCGGCGTCCAACATGCACCGCGCGATCCGGGCCGCCGCACCGGCGTTGTCGTAGGCGTACCGGATCCAGTGCGCCGGTGTCTGTAGCGACTTCGATCCGCGGTAGGCGCGCAGCGCGCCCGCCGCCTCCGTGAGGTTTCCGTTGCGTAGCCAGTTCCCGGCAAGAAGGAGCGCGCCGGCGTCGTGTGTGCGCGCCAGGCCATCGAGCACCGCTCGACCTTCCGGGAATTCCAGCCGCACCCGCAGCAGATCGGCGAGTTCGAGTTGAGTGGGCACCGCGTACGGGTACGCGCGCAGGAGGTCCTCGGCATGTCCGAAGCAGCCCATGCGGCGCAGCAGCCGCGCCAACCGGCTCGCCTTGCCGGCCGATTCCCCGGTCTCCGCGAGGATCTGCGACATCTGGTTCGTATTCGCTCGCACCCGGACGTGTGCTTCGAGATACTCACGCGCTCGGCCCACCCGACCGGCCCGACTCGCCAGCCAGCTCAACGCCGTGGCCGCCTCGTAGTTGCCGGCGATGTACGGCTCCAGCACGCGCGCCGCGACGTCGATGCCGCCGGTCTCGGCGGCGACTTCGGCGTACAGCATGACGTACCGCGTATTGGCGCGCAGCCATTCCTCAGCCAGGGCGAGCGCCTCGTCGCGTCTGCCGGTGACACAGAGCATCTCGATCAGTCGAGTGCCTGCCCGGTAGTGCTGGACAGCGTGTGGCCTCAGCAGTTCGACAGCGCGGTCGGCGTCTCCGTAGAACCACTCGAAGTCCGCCTCGCCGGTCAGGTTTTCCGACATCGTCAGGCGGCTGATCTGACGCTCGACGGCGGGCGATTCCGGCGCGGCGCCGCGAAGCACCGCGATCGCCAGGTCGGGTCGGCCGGCAGCGCTGGCGATGCTACCGATTCGCTTCACCACCGCCGGATCGGGAAGAAACGGCCGCAGCGCCTCGATGGCCGACTCGGGGTCGCGCGCGTCGTCGTAGACCTCCGCCAGGGTCAGCGCGACCTGTCGCGTCGGCTCCTGGACCGCTCCCAGGGTTCGCAGCGCCGCGTCGCGATCGCCGACCTCCTCCTCGATGTCGGCGATGCTGATCGCGAGTGCCGCGTCGGTCCGTGCCAGCTCGCGGTACGGGTCGATTGCGGCGGCGATCGCCTGCGCCTCGCTGAACTCGGCGACCCGTTTGATCAGCGAGACGGCCGTACGGTCGCTCAGCTCGCCGGCGAGTCCACGTAGCAGCGCGAGTACTAGCGCGCCGTCCTTGGCCCGGATCAGTGACTCCAGTGCACGGGTGACCGCTGTACGCCGCTCGTCCGCAATATCGCTGGCGCCGCCGGGGTTCAGTTCCGCGACAGCGCCCCACCAATCACCCGCCTCGACCAGATCGCGAACGCGGAACAGCACCTCGGTCTGCGGTTTCCTCGGCGCGTCCGGCTTCGGCCGCATCGGCGGAACCTTGGCACGCTTGGCCCGGAGCACGGCGAGCATGGCGTCGTAGTTCGGGTCGCGCATTTTGGTACGGGTGACCAGACGGTCGATCTCCTTGGCCACGATCGGCTCGTTGGCGTGTGGCTTCAGGGCGCTCGCCGCACCCACCACGTCGCCGCTGTTCCTGCGGATTCTGGAGAGCACGATGGCGACCGCCGGCCACCGGCGGGCGTAGCCAGCCAACACCCGACCGGCCTCGTCGGTGTCGAGTCTGCGCCGGATCATCTTCGCCAATGTGATGGCCGAGCGCGCGTCGATGTTGGCGAACCTGGTCAAGACGCCACGCGCCTCGTTGAAGTCCTCGAGCTCGATGAGCTTCGCCAGCTCCAATGCCGAGTCCGCAGACTTGGGCGCGAACCTGCGCAGCGTTCGCAAGGCGCTCTCCCGCTGGTCGTTTGCCAGCAGGAGCTGCGCCAGGCGTACGGGCACCCCCGGCCCGAGGTGCTGACCTTGATCGAGCACGTCGAGCGCGTCGGCGACGGAGGTCTTCTCCAGCAGCCCGGCGAGCGCGAGCGTGATCGCTTCGTGGTTCGGAGCGTACCGGCGCAGCTTCGCCTCGATCTGCGCCGCGCTGAGCCGCAGACCGCCCGGCCGACTGCTGCGGTCGAGCAGGATCCGCAGCCAGACCCGCGTCGACGCATCGTCTTTGGCCGCGACGCCGGCCTCCAGCGCGGTGAGCGTCGGGTCGCGGGTCGGGCTTTGGCAGATGAACCGCACACTAGCCGCCCAGTCCGGGTGGGCCCGGAGCAGGTCGCTGACGCGTGGCGCGTGTGCGACCGCTGCGAGGAGTTGCACCGCATTCTGCCGTTTCTCGACCGACAGCAGTACGAGAGCGGCGACGTCGCGCTCGTCCCCGCGTTCGATGATCGCGCGACCTGCCTTGGCCGCTGCGTTGTGGTCGGTGGTTTCCGAGGTGACGCTGTTCAAGACGACCGCGGTGTGCCCGCGCGGCCCGGCGCCACCGTCCATCCTGTGCAGAGCGACGATGGACTCGATCGCCTCGCGCGTCTGCCCGACCTGTTCGATCGGCGAGGCAGCCGCCGCACGAAGGCCGTTGCGGACCGCCAGCGGGCCGAGGGCCGCGATGCTTTCGGCCAGTTCGTCGATTCCGATCCGCTTCTGGACGCTGTGTCCAATGAGCGCAATCACCTGCGGTCGGAGGGCGACGAACTCCGACCAGGACTGGCTGGAGGAGTCGATCTCGTTCAGCGATCTCACGAGCAGTTGCGTCAAGAACGCGGCCGCCGGCACGGCACGGCCGCACTCGACCGCATCTTCCAGCGTCACACGCTGCACGAGCCGGTGAATCTGTGCCCCGGACTGGGTGAGCCCGATCAGCGAATAGTCGTGCAGCGCCCCGGCGGCGTCGCGCAGCTGCGCGCGATCGAGGTCGGCGACCGCGGCAGCGGCGGGGCCGTCGACAAGTCGGCGCGGAATGTTGTCCGGGTCGAGGAAGCTCAGCTTGTCCAGCAGGTTCGAGGCTTCGGGGGCCTGTTTCGTGGCCGCCACGACCGAGCGGCGCCACGTCGATGCGACGGTCTCCTTATAGAACTCGGTCGGGTCGCTGCGCAGCAGTTCGCGCGCCGGCAGGCGGTCCAGCTCGGCGAGGTAGTCACCGAACGTGATCTTGGTCTTGTGGATGTATGCGGTCGCATGCGCCATCGCGAGAGGCAGGCCGCCCAGCGCGGCCGCGAGTTCGAGGGCGCCTTCGCGGTCGTCGGAGTCGTTGACCGTCAGCATGTGCTCCGCGCACTCGTCGGCGGTCAGTGGCGTGATCTCGATCGTCCGAAATGACGACCGCAGGCTCTTCTTCCTCGACGTGATCAACACGGCGCCGTTGCCGGTACCCGGCAGCAGACCGCTCAGCATCGCCTGGTCCTCGACGTTGTCGAGCACCAGCAGCCACGACTGGGTCGTCACCTCAAGCCGGCCGATTGTGAGTCGGATCTGGTCCGCGCCGTCCTCGGCGTCGGCATGCACGCCGAGCTGCTCGCGCCCGAAGGCGCCGAGATCGCGTTCGAGCTTGTCGCGTGTGTCGGCGTGCAACCAGGCGATGTGGTCGAACCTTCTGGCGGCGCTGGCGTCCGCCGCATACCGGGCGGCCACCTGCGTCTTGCCGATCCCGCCCAGCCCGACGAGGACGACGCCGGGCAGATCGCCGTCCTCGCGTGGTGCCAGCATCGTGGCAAGCTCGTCGAGGACGGCCCCACGCCCGACGAAGTTGGGGACGGGGCGCACACGCGCCGGTCCGACTCGCAAGTCGTCCGTCGCGGCGTCCGCGTCGGTCTCGGCAGCCGTCGGCAGTGCGTCGATAAGTTCACGCAGACCCGCCTGCGGATTTTCTCCATCGACGACGTCGGCTATCGCCCGCAGCGACGGCAGTGAATCAGCAAGCTTCTGCAGTACGTCGAACCACCTGTCGATCGCGCTGGCGTCGCTCTCCAGGACCAGTCGACGAGTCTCGAGTCCGGCCTGGGTGAGAATCCTGCGGACAGACGTCAGGGCCGGATACCTGTCCGCAAGCCTCGAATTCATCTGCGTCAAATTCGGGTGCCACACCGCGGCCACCAACCTCTCGACGCGAGCCGCCTCGGTGTCCTGCAAGGAAAGCCCGCTTGTAACAAAGCCGACAACCGCAACCGTTTACACGGTCACAGGATACGTCAATTCTATGCCGGTGAGTCTCAACGCCATGACGGACTGGGACGTCGTCCAGCACACGCGACGGAGCTCCGGCATCGCGCCGGAGACCAATATTGAGACACCTTCACCTGTCGCGGATGCGGCGAAGGCGATCGTCTCACACATACCGACAGAAGTCGTCGCCATCTATGTGGTTCTGACCGGCCTCACCGACGGCGAATCCGGCCGAGCCGGTACCGGTCAATGGCTGTTGCTCTGGATAACGCTGGCGTTGACGCCGATCGTCACGTGGCTGCTATTCGCGATCAAGGTACAGGCGGTCGGCGGAAAGCTGCCGGTCGCGCCGCGCGTGTGGCCGTGGGCCAGCCTGACGCTCGGCTCGCTGGCGCTTCTCATCTGGGCGTTCGGCCTGCCGGGCACACCGTTCGCGTCGTTCGAGTGGTACCGGCCGGCCGTCGGCAGCGGGGTGCTGCTAGTCGGCAGCCTGCTGATCGGCTTGGTCGGAAAGCTCGTCCGGGATCCAGCGTGAGCTTGAGCCCAAGCGAGCGGGCTCTGACGCATCTGCTGGCCGATCGCTACCCGAGTCATGCCAGCACCAGACGGCTCCTTGATACGGCCGGCATTCCGCCGCGGTTCGTCTCCTTTACCGATCGGTCGATCGACACCTGGCACGACGCCGTCATGCAGGCAAAGGACCGGCGTAAGGTTGCGGCGCTCGTTTCGGCGGCGCGGGCTGACTATCCGGACGACCCGATTCTCGCTCTCGTCGACCAGTTGGCTCCACCGGTCCAGCACGAGTCACTCGATCGGTACGTTTCCGAGATTCCGGTCGAGGATATCCACCCGGAGGTCCTGCTCGACAGGAGCGAACTGCTTCCCATCAGCTTCCTGGCGCACGGCGCGTCGCTCGCGCGGTCGGTGGGGAAGATCGAAGTGCCGGGCGGTACGGGCACCGGATTCGTCATCTCCGGCAACCTGCTGGTCACCAACAATCATGTACTGCCATCGGCCGCCGCCGCACGCGCGGCGCGGCTGATCCTCGGCTACGAGGCCACGCAGACTGGCGTCGTCGCCGAGTCGGTGATCTTCGGCTTCGCTCCGCAGCGGTACTTCGAGACGTCACCGCAGATGCGTCACGACTGGACGGTCGTCGCCGTCGACGGCGCCGTGAACGACGAGTTCGGCGCCATACCGTTGGAGCCGAGCCGACACGACACGCACGGGTACGTCACGCTCATCCATCACCCGTACGGCTTGCCGAAGCAGATATCGTTGCGACACAACGCCGTCGTGGGGAGTACCGACGAGCGGTTGCACTACCTGACCGGCACGGACGACGGCTCGTCCGGCGCACCCGTCTTCGACGGCGCATGGCGACTTGTCGCGGTGCATCGTGGCAGTGCCGACCGGGCGACAGGTGTTGATCAACGACGGCACAACATCGGCACACACATCGGCATCGTCGCCGCCCGGATTCGTTGATCTCGCTCGGGTCTGTCCATACCAGGCGTACCGATTGGCGAACGCGGCCGACCCTCGCGGTGTACGTTGCGAGACCGCCGCCGCTGCGGTGCGGCCACAAGCGGGAAGGTCAAGGCCTTGGCGCTCAAGTTCCACCCCACCTCTGCCCGATCACGCTACTCGCGCCGTCCACACCGGCGCCCGAGCCGCTGCATTTCGAACGGCTCGCGCTCGTCGGCACCGGCGCGATCGGCACCGCCGTCGCACTCATCCTCGACGCGCTCGACGCGACCGGCGACCTGATCGTCGTCGACCGGCAGATCTTTGAATCACCGAATGTAATCAGCTACAGCCTCGGCACGACCGAGGACGCCGCAGCCCGGCGGCCGAAGGTCGACATCGTCAAGGTGGCGATCCCCAGCATGGACGTGCACCCGGTGCACGGCACGATCGACGACCTCATCGCGCAGATCGACGCCGGCGAGGTGTCGATACCGGCGATCGCGCTCGGCGCGGTCGACAATATCGAGGCGCGCTACGACATCCAGCGCATCTACGCCGACCTCGTCCTCGACGGCGGTACCGGCGGCCGCGCCGGCACCACGGTCGGCCTGCACGAAGCCCTCCCCAGCGGCCCCTGCCTGCGCTGCTACTTCCCGACCGCGACGGCCACACGGACGGTCGAGCAGCGCCTCCACGAAGCCACCGGCCTGTCACTGGAACGCATCGCCCGCGGCGACGAGCCGATCACCGAGGCCGACCTGCGCGACCTGACGCCCGAGCAGCGCGAGCGGCTTCAGCAGTACCTCGGCAGGCCCGTCTGCGGACTCGGCCGTCTCCTCGGCCTGACCACGGTCGACGGCGACGACAGCTACCAGCCGTCGGCGGCGTTCGTCGCGCAGCAGGCTGCGAGCCTCATGGTCGGCGCGCTGATCGCCCGCACCCGAGCGGGAAGTCCCATGCCGATCCGCCAGATCCAGTACGACACGCTGTACGGCCCCCAACCGGACATGGTCGACGGACGTCGCCCCCGCCCCGACTGCTACTGCCAGACCAGGGCCGACATCATCCAGGCCGTCCGTACTCAGCGCGCCATTACTGGCAAACGACGCCTCAGTAATACCACCGTGGCGTAGTACGAAGGCTTGGGAGGGGGGCGATGACCGAGGCCGGCGGTGGCGGCACTGTGCTGTGGCCCCTGGAGGCTGAGGTGATGGCGGTGCTGTGGGAGGCCGGCGCGCCGGCGTCGGTACGGGAGGTGGCGGATCGGCTCAACGCGGGCCGGGCCGCACCGCTTGCGTACACGACCGTGATGACGGTGCTATCCCGGTTGGCGGGCACGGGAATCCTGGTCCGCGAGCCGTGCGGGCGCGGGTTCGTCTACACCCCGGCGGTCGCCGACACCGCCGAGATCGCGGTACGCGGGGTACAGGCCGAGTTCGGTGACGCCGCACTGGCCCGGTTCGTGGACCGGGTAGAGATGGATTCGGCGCTGCGGGCCCGGCTACGGAAGCTGATGGGGGCGAGATGACGACGGCTGTGCGCTCCGGGGCGGGCTAGCTGCTCTGGCCCCTGGCGAATCGCAGCCGTGGTCGCGCAGCTTGGGCTGGGCGTCCTCGCGGTCGTCGAGTTCGCGCGGCTGGACTGACTGACGTCGGTCCCGTGCGAGTTCACCGTGGTCGCCGGCAGTGCCCTGCTCGGCGGTGGCCGGCACGGCGCGGGTCGCCTGACCGGCAGCGCGCGGTGGGTGGGCGTTGCGGCGGCTACTGCGCACTACGGGCGGACCGCCGCCCACGCCGGTACCGGCGACCGCGCAGGAGTTGGGCATCACCAGGCGGGTGGATATCGTCGCCCGCCGAGGCGTTCGCGATCACCCATGGCATGCTGCGGCCGCGGATCCTGCTCAGCACCGGGCTGGTCGAGGCGCTGGACACGGCGGAGTTGACGGCGGTGCTTGTGCATGAGCGGCGCCATCACCTGCATCGGCGGGATCCGCTGCGGGCCGCTGCTGCACGGCCGCACCTCGATCGTGATCGCGCACCGACTCTCAACGATCCGGGCCGCCGACCAGATCCTCGTCCTCGACCAACGCCGCGTCGTCGACGCCGGCACGCACACCGATTTACTTGCTCGCGGTGGCCTGTACGCGACGTTATACGAGCGGCAGTCCGTACCCAATCCGCCGCCGCGGCCGGTACCGAAACGGACGCCGCTGAGATCGACGACGAGCGTGTGTTCGTGCCGGCCGGCCCGGTCTGACTCGCACGCGCCGTCGCGACGGCAAGCACGGCAACCGGGAGCCGTTGAGCGCCCAGATGGGTCAGGCGGCTTCCCCGCGCAGGATGTCGGTGGCGAGGGCGACGCAGCCGCCGCAGATGTGCACGCCCGGGCCGGCCACGAGGCGTTCGGCGACCTTCTCCCACCGGCCGCAGAACGAGAAGGCCCGGCCGGTGGTGGCCGGCCTCTTCCAGCGCTTCCGGCGGCGGCAGGGCTTGCCGGTGACGTAGCACTCCAGCTCCCGCTTGATCGCGGCGATGTCGGTACCCAGGTCTTTGAGGACCCGCCGGGCCCGGCCACCCGCATCCAGGGCGAGGACGAACAGCAGATGCTCGATACGGATCTCCGGGCTGGGCGAGTCGGGACTGGCGGTCGTGGCGTGGTGGGCGGCGCCGTCCACGGCGCAGGTGGCCTCCGCCGACATGGGCGGCATGTCATCGCGGGCGGGGCGGGTGGGCGGAACAGCCGGGTGCGCGCAGTCGCGGATCGCCTCCGTGGTGACGCCGAGCCGTTCCAAGATCGCGGCGGCGCGTGGACATGACCGGCGGTCCTGGGCGACCACCCGGGGTTGGTGGTGCTCGCCGTGCTGGCGGAGTCGTTCGTCACGCCCATGTTCGTGCTGCGCCCGCTCGTCCTGGCCACCAAGGGGTGCTGGCCATCCTGCTGTCCGTCCTCGCCGCGTACGGCGTGATGACGCTGGCGTTCCAGACCTCGTGGGCCGCACCTGATCGGGCTGCCCCGGCCCGGTGCCGATCGTCGCGTGCGCGCCGGTGGTGCTCTTCGCGATCCTGTTCGGCCTGTCCATGGATTACGAGGTCTTCATGCTCAGCGCATTACGGAAGTGCTACGAGGAGGCGGGCGACGGTCGGCAGCGTGGTCACCGGGTTGGTGTGGACTGCGCGGATCATCGTTTCGGCGGCGGACATTATGGTCGTGGTCGCCACGGTGTTCGCGTTCGACCCGGATGTCTTCGTGAAGATCATCGGCATCGGAATGGCAGCCTCGATCCTAGTCGATGTCACGTTCACGCGGCTGCTCGTACCGGCGGCGATGGCGCTGCTCGGGCACCGCAACTGGTACCTGCCGCGGTGGCTCGGTGGCCGGGCGCGCCCCCGCCGCGCCGGTCGGTGAGCTGGTCGCCGTCGGTTAGTCCGCGATGCTGGCTGCCGGGGCCAGGTGGGCCACGGTCTCCCCACTGGCGCAGATCGTACGGGCGACGTCGCGGGCCGCTGTAGACCCAGTGGAACCGCAGCAGGTCCGGGCTTGGGTTGCGGAACCGGTGCGGTACGCCGACCGCCAGCTCGAACTCCTCGTCACAGAGCCAGAAGTGGCGACGCCGTCGAGGACGAGCTCTAACGAGAGACGGGCAGGCGCGGGCGCCCCTCGAGCCGCGCGGGGGTTGTACCATGGCGGCCATGTGAGCTCGGCACACCGAGCCCCGACCCGCCAGGAGGCGGCCATGCGGATCCTTCCGCCCATCTCCCCGACCCCCGAGCAGTTGATCATCCTTGGGGACACCAAGCCGGGTTTTATTCTCATCCGTGGGGCCGCAGGTAGCGGGAAGACCACCACTGCGCTCTACCGGCTCCGGCAATTGTGTGAGTCTTGGCTCTCACGACGAAACCGCCTCGGTCTGGAAGCCCCCGTTCGAGTGCTCGTGCTGACCTACAACCGGACGCTTGAGGGGTACATCAGCGAGCTTGCCCGAACGCAGGTCACCGGTCACGTTGGCCTCGAACTCCAGGTGCTGACCTTCGGCAAGTGGGCCGTGGACCTGTTGGGCGGGGCCAACATCCTGGACCGAGACGACTCGGCGGGACTGCTGCGGCCGCTAGTCAGACCGTTGTCGGGGAACGCCGACTTTCTCATGGAGGAGGTCGAGTACGTCTTGGGCCGGTTCGAGGCGGACGGCCTTGAGGCGTATGTCCCGGCACGGCGCGGCGGACGGGGCACGAGCCCCAGGGTGGACCAGGCGCTACGGCGGCGGCTGCTGGACGAGGTGATCGTCCCGTACACCGCGAAGAAGAAGCAGTACGGCTTGATGGACTGGAACGACATCGCCGTCGCGGCCGGCAAGGTCGATGACGTTCCCCCGTGGGACGTCGTCATCGTCGACGAGTCGCAGGACTTCTCGGCCAATCAGGTGCGCGCCGTGCTGCAGCACCTCAGCGACCCCTTCTCGGCGACGTTCGTGATGGACGCGGCGCAGCGGATCTACCCGCGGTACTTCACATGGAAGGAGGCGGGGGTCGACCCGTTCGCCAAGATCCATTCGCTCAAGCGGAACTACCGCAACACCAAGCAGATCGCAGCGTTCGCCCGGCCCCTGGTCGAAGGGCTCCCGCTCGATGATGACGGCGCTCTACCGGACTTCGACGCGTGCGAGTCTGACGGACCTCTGCCCGTGGTGGTATCGGGCAAGTACAGCCGCCAGGTCGACTACATCCTGGCCAAGCTGCTGAACACCGTGGACCTCACCACGGAGTCCGTCGTGTTCCTCCAGCCCCGCGGCAACCGCTGGTTCGACTACCTGCGCTCGCGGCTGAGGGCCGCCGGGGTCCCGTGGACGGAGCTGACCCGCGCGAGCACGTGGCCGACGGGTCCCGAGCAGGTGGCGCTGTGCACCATCCACTCCGCCAAGGGCCTAGAGTTCGACCACGTCGTCATGCCCGGCCTCAACCAGGAGGTGACTCCTCACGGTGGCGACGACGGAGACGCTCAACTCGACCGACTCCGCCGGCTAATCGCGATGGGCGTCGGCCGCGCACGTAAGTCGCTCATCGTTGGCTACAAGCCGGACGACCCCTCCACGGTCCTGAGCCTGCTCAAGCCTGACACCTACGAGTTGGTGACCGTATGAGCACCGGGCCAGTGAAGACCAGCGACGAGATCACCGCGTACGCCACCGAACGAGGGATCGCCGAGGTACTGCACTTCACGACGGGCAATGGCGTCCTCGGCATCTTCGCGACCGGTGCGGTGCGATCCCGGGACCGCCTGGACTCGGACCAGTATATTGAGCACATTTACACCCCAAACTGCGCCGATCGCCTGAAAGACGCCAACTGGACCGACTATATCAATCTATCGATTAGCCGAGTGAACGGCTACATGCTGGGCATATCTGCAAATAGATGGCACAACGATGGTGAGACGTGGTGGGCGGTGCTCGCCTTCGATGCTTCGACCTTGGCCGATCCAGACGTGTACTTCACGACGACGAACAACACCTATCATGGCTGCGTTAAGCGCGGTACCGGTGTCGGGGGCCTTCGCGAACTGTTCGCCGAGTCGGTCGAGTGGGGACATCACGGCTCAAGAAAGACGCGGTACCGGGGAATGCCATTGGCGTGGACCACCGACCCACAGGCCGAGGTACTGTATCCCGGCCAGTTGTCGGTCAACAGGCTGACGGCCGTGTACGTACGTGACGGCGAAAACTTGGACCACGTGAACGGGCTCCTTGGAATATTCCCGAATGTGCCACGAGTGCCAGTGACGGTGAAGCCGGAGGTATTCCAATGAGCCCACCGCAGAATCAGAAAAAGCGCCAACAACGCATCATCTCCTCAATGTTGTGGGCCGCATGGGCCGATTCTGCCGGCTTCATCTCAGAACTCACGGACGAGAGCGGCCTCAACCGCCGCCTCAAAGGTCGCCCGCTCATTGAACCGGTCGAATGGGTGCGTCGCGTGGGAGGAAAGTTCGGCGTCGACATCACCCTCCCCGCCGGCTGCTATTCCGATGACACGCAGTTGCGCCTAGCCACGGCAAGGGCAATCTCCGGCCACGGGTTTGATGTAGAGGCGTTTGCGCGAGTGGAGCTAGCGGTCTGGCCAGCCTATGCCCTGGGCGGTGGTCGCGCGAGTAAGGCCGCCGCGGCCAATCTGGCGAAGCCGAATACTCCGTGGTTCGGTAACTTCTTTGACGGATGGAAAGATGCCGGGGGTAATGGCGTCGCCATGCGCATTCAGCCGCATGTTTGGTCCGCGCAAAGTCCTGCCAGTCTTGGACCACACCTGCTCGATGTCATAGTCAACGGAACGACAACCCATGGCCACCCTCGCGCGCTTGTTGGTGCCGTCCTACACGCCGTTGCGCTAGGTGTCGCCATTGACTCCGGCGTCGTGCCCAAGCTCACCGATTTGCCTGAGCTTCTCAACGTAGTCTACAAGGCCGTAGGGCTAATCGATGGGCATCCTCAGTTGGCGTCGTTGTGGCGCCCATCATGGGAGAAGGCTACTGGCCGCCCATTCGCCGAAGCATGGCACGCCACCGTTGACGAATGTCGTGAGCTGCTAACGACCACGCAACGTGTTACCGGTTCGGCCGACAGCCCGGAGGCGATGTACGAACGGCTCATTGCCGCGTTGAACTTGACAGATCCAGCGCAGCGCGGCAGCGGGACAACCACGACAATCGCAGCACTCGCACTGGCTGCCGCTCTTCCGTCAGACCCGGCTGCCGTCAGCCTACTCGCAGCTCGCGCGCTCCGCACAGACACTGACACCATCGCGACAATGGCAGCAGCGCTTGTCGGCGTATCAGATGATATGGCTGCGCCCACACCGTTGCTCGATGCCGCATATTTGCGGAACGAGGCTATTCGTCTCGCGACGATCTCAATGAATGGCGCTACGCAAACCTTCAGCTACCCTGACCTCTTGCATTGGTCGCCACCGCGGAGCCAACTTGAAGCTGTCGGAGTGGCGGCAGACCACGTTGCCCTTAGTGGACTCGCCTGGCTTGAGCCCATCCAGGGACTTGATCCTGTCGAAGGAAAAGACGGCGTTTGGCAATGGGTCTCTAGTGACTTCGGACCGTCCTTCCTCGTTAAACGGCGCCAGCAGGTTCGCCAATTGCCCGAGGGCAATTGGCCGGCCCGGCGCAATCAAGTCGTAGACCCGAGTGATGCCAGCCGACAGAGATCGCGCGAGTACGATCCGGCCATAATGTCTCGTGGCCAAGACCGCAGAGGTCAGTCAACAGATCAATTGCAAGGTCGAGCTCGAAGCCGCATGCACGATGAAAGGTTTCCGCTAGACATCGACCAGATTATCGAATGGGTCGCCAAACAAGGGTTCCAGAATGATGCCCTTGGCTACGCTGTCCGGCGCATCGCGCAGCAAGGCACGGTCGAGCAGCTCGTCGCGTTCACGGCCGCCGTACGAGAAAGCATACGTCGACGATGACGTACGCCATCTGACCCGGCCGATCGTCCATCGCGACGCGGCCCGGCTTCGGCCAAGGCCGCGTCTGTTTGCTCCCTATCGGCCCCGAACAGTAGAAAGAGCGCTGCAGCGATCGTTGTGGGAGTCGGTGTTGCCGGAGATCTGTTTACCCTGACTTGGCTCAAGATTGTGGATCTTGGTCCTGTCGGTAGTTGTTGAGCTGCGCGGCCACCGCGCCGGTGTATCCGGTCAGCAGGTCGCTCACCGGGGGTGCCTGAAGTGATCGGTCCCATAGCCGCACCTGCCGTCCCCGCCGCCACTGGCCAGCAGCACCCGCCCGTCGCGCAGCGGCACCGCGGCCACCGCGTACACCGCGTACACCGCGTACACCCAGCTGCCGTGCCCGGGCAGCGGGCCGCCCACGGGGCTGCCGTCCGTCGGACCCACAGCCGCACCGTCCGGTCGGTGCTGTCGGTGGCCATCCAGTACCCGCCCGTCGGGCGGCCACTGCGGTCACCCGGTCAGTGTGTCCGGTCAGCGGGGGACTCACCGGGGTGCCGGTGCTCGGGTCCCACAGCCGCACGGTCCGGTCGTCGCTGCCGGTGGCCAGCAGCACTCGGCCGTCGGGCAGCGGCACTGGAGGCCACCGCTTTCAGCGGGCCGGTGTGTTCGGTCAGGGTGATGTGTAGCGGGTCGTGGCGAACGACTGCCGAGCACAACCTCGTAAAGATCACCAGCCTGGCAGCCGACGCAACCTGAACGACGCCTCACAGAAGGATCCGACCCCCGAAGCCCAACCGAACCACGCACAAGGCTCACAGACCGCACCCAGTTTTTCAGGTCGAAGTAGTTACCTGCCCAGCATGCGCTGTGCTCGCTCGATCCTCTGCCGAAGTCCGTCTTGGAAGTCCGCGTCCTGCTTGCGGTTGGCGATGTGCTCCGCGATGGCGGCGCGGATCACCTCAGCGATCGGCTGGTTGTCCACCGCGGCCACCAAGTCGAGTTCCTCGGCCTGCTCCGAGGCAAGGCGAATCGTCATGGCACGGGCGTCTTTCATGTAACCCATTGTGCCCCAGACAACCACAGTTGGCAAGTTGCTCGGTTACTTGATACCGTGGTTGCTTGATGAAGGGAGCGTGTGATGTCCGCAGACGCTGAGTCGAGGCACTACAACATCCAGATCGATCGGCAGCACTACAAGGTGGAGGTACCGACGCTGACAGGGGCCGAGATCAGGCAGCTACCCCAGCCGCCGATCGGGCCGGACCGTGATCTCTTCGAGGTCGTGCCGGGCGGCTCCGACCGCAAGATCGCCGACGCGGACGTGGTCCAGATGCGCGACGGGCTTCGTTTCTTCACCGCGCCGGGCCAGATCAACCCGGGCGACGGCAGCGAGCGGTGAAGGATTGACTTGACGATGACCTTGCCAGCATCCGACGTCGGGTACCTCGAATCCCGCGGCATCACGTACGAGGTGACCAGCGAGGCTGGTCTTACGTGCGTAATACTGCCGGACTGGCCGCTTCCGTTCGGCTACGAGCCCGAAAAGGCCGACCTTCTCGTTCAGCTCACTCCGCAATACCCGGATGTGCCGCCCGACATGTGGTGGTTCGACCCTGCTGTGGGTCTCAAGAATGGCGAGACGGTTCCGAACGCGGATATGCCGCAGTCGTGCTGCGGACGCATCTGGCAGCGCTGGTCGCGGCACCTGCAGCCCGGCCAATGGCGGTCGGGAGTCGATGGGTTGGAAAGCTACCTCGCGCTCATCCGGACCGATCTGGAGCGGTACGTACCGAGGCTGACGGCATGAGCAACACGCTCGTCCTGCCGACAGACCTGATGTCGCAACTGCTCGCGGTCGTTCGGGAACCCGATGAGTCCGCGGCGGTCCTTCTGGTCAGCGTCGTCGAGACCAATGAGGGGCTGCGGCTGCTCGGCCGGGAACTCTGGTGGGTACCTGACTACGGGTACGCCCGGCGCGAGCCTGACAGATTGACGATCACCAGCGACGGCTACGTCGCGGCGCTGGCCCGGGCGGAGGCGATCGGCGCGACTGCCCTGTGGCTCCACACACATCCCGCGCCGGGTTCCTCGCCGCACCCGAGCGTGCATGATGACAAGGTCAACAAACAGTTGGCCGAGACCTTCCGGATACGAACCGGTAGCGCCTACTACGGCTGGGTGGTGGTGGCGCCAAACGGCACCGGGCTGACGTTCAGCGGAGAACTCTGTACAGAGGAGCAGCGTAGAGTCATCGATCGGCTGTGGATCATCGGTGACCGCTGGTCCATGATACGAGCCCATGGATCGCCGGATCCCGCGATTCCGACCGCATTCGACCGCAACATCCGGGCGTTCGGCGGCGACGTACAAGTCGTCCTGGCCGACCTGCATGTCGCGATCGTGGGATGCGGCGGAACGGGCTCGGCGGTCGCCGAGCAGGTTACCCGCCTGGGTGCCCGGCATCTTCGGCTGTTCGATCCGAAATCCGTCAGCGAAAGCAACCCCACCCGCGTCTACGGCTCGACACCAGCAGATGTCGGCCGGCCAAAGGCCGAGGTCGTCGCCGCTCACCTACGCCGCCTCGCCCCTGACGCCCACGTCGAAGCGAAGGTCGCGTCGATCACGACCTCCGCGGTGGCGCAGGGCATTACTGGCAGCGATCTGATCTTCGGCTGTACCGACGACAACGGTGGGCGACTGGTCCTCTCGCGGCTGTCGAGCTACTACCTCGTTCCCGTCATCGACTGCGGTGTCCTGCTGACCAGCGACGCGTCAGATCAGCCCGTCGGCATCGACGGGCGCGTCACAACGCTGACGCCCCGATCCGCGTGCCTGGTCTGCCGCGACCGCATCGACATGGCCCGTGCGCTCAGCGAGGCGTTGTCGCCAGGGGAACGGGCGCGACGTCAGGCGGACGGATACGCCGTCGCGCTCCCCGGGGTCGAGCCGGCGGTCGTCACCTACACCACCGCCGTGGCTGCGGCTGCGGTCAGCGAGTTGCTGGAACGTCTGATCGGCTACGGGCCGACACCACGCCCCAGCGAGGTGCTTCTACGTTTCCACGACCGGGAGATCTCCACCAACCTGGCTCTGCCACGGCCCGGCCACTACTGCGATCCCCAACGGGGGCTGCTAGGCAAGGGCGACGTGCACCCATTCCTGGACATGACATGGTCGAACTAGGCCGATCGCGGTGGTGGCACTGGTTGCCGCGACGACGAAGCGAGTTGTCGCGTCCGTGTCGGCAGCAGACGAGGTGCCCACGCGCCTGCCCCGCCCACGGGGTAGTGATTGTGGGCGACGCCGAAACGCAAGTGGATCGCGTTCGGCTGCTCCTACAAGAGCCGTCATCGCATCATGCTCAACGGCGCCGCCAGCCGTCGCCCAGATGGCGGATCGTGCGACAGTCCCCCTCAGCCTCCATCCCCATCGACGCGCTCGGCTCTAACGGCCGAAGCCACGTGATTCGCAACGGCAATCTCCACTGGGTGCCAGAAGACGAAAGGTAAGCATGGCCGACAGCCACGAAGCGGGTCCGATCAACACTCGAACGCCGATGTACGAGGCGTTCCACGCAGCCCGCTACCAGCGACAGGAACTCATCCGGAAGATCGAGGCTGCAACCGGCCGCACCCTGGTCTGCTACGTCTCCGGTCCTGGAGCGGCCGTCGACCGGGACGACATCATCGGCCTCGTCGAAGTGCTCTACAACGTCTCGAGAGATACCAACGTCGACCTCCTCCTTCACACCGGGGGTGGTGACATCGATGCTGCCGAGAAGTTCGTTAGCCTGCTACGCCGAACCGTCGGAACGGCGGAACTTCGCGTCGTCGTACCCGACTTCGCCAAGAGCGCCGGTACGCTTATCGCCCTCGGGGCCGATGCAATCGTCATGAGCGACAGCTCAGAGCTCGGACCAATCGACCCGCAAATCGTGCTCGGCGATGGTAACGGCAACCTGATCCGCCACTCCGTGCAGAACTACCTAGACGCGTACGCACAATGGAGCGCCGTACTCGCCAAGGATCCGGCCAACGTCACCGCGCACCTCATGCTCGCCAAACTGGATCCGGCGCGGCTCACGCTGTTCGAGTCGGTGAAGCTGCGGGCCCAGCAACTCGCGGAGAACCACCTCAAGCGCGGCATGTTCCAGAAGCGACCCGGCCCATGGACCGCGATCCCCGTCAAGCTATTGGACACGAGGACGTATCCGGCCCACGGCCAGATGATCGACTACGAAGCTGCCCAGCAACTCGAACTGGTCGTGACCTACCTGCCGCCGAGCGACGAGGCATGGCGTATGTACTGGAAGCTGTACTGCCAACAGCGGCTCGCGGTGCAGGACAAACAGAAGCTCTTCGAGTCCAACTTTGCGTCGCTGCCGCTAGAGAGCACCACCCGTCAATGACGGTCCATCGCCGGATGACGCCCGCAGCAGCTCGGCCGGCTTGGTGTCCTTGATGCGGAAGCCGCTGGCGCCGATGCACAACGCGTCGAAGACGTCCACGATCTCGAACGTGGTGATCACGATGACCGTGGTCGTGTCCAGGTCGGGTTCGGCGACGATGCGCCGCATCGCCCCCATGCCGTCCACGCTGGGCATGCGATGTCCGTGAGCACCATGTCCGGGCGTAGCCGCCGAGGCCAATCCCGTGCCCAGGCCGCCCCCGGCGTCGCCGGCGACGCTGTCGTCCTCCTCGCTGTTGAGCGCTACCCGAAGGCGAGCCGTACCGCATCCTGGTCGTCGGCGAGCAGCACCGGATCACGGCGCCTCCGCGGCTGGTACCGGCTGCCGGGCCCACACCCGGAACCACGCCGTCCACGTGTGGGCTGGCTCCGAATGCCAGCCGTGACGCCGTGCTCGCGGCATACCACGGCGAGCCTGCCGCACAGTTCGTCGAGCGCCTCCCGCGGGTCGTGGTGATCGCGGCGAACGCGCTGGTCGCCTACTCCAGCCGTTTCGACAGCACGTGCAGCGCAGTCTCGGCCTACGTGTTGGATCGCCGTCATCCCGTGACCCATCTATCGGTACGTTCACCGATTGGGCAGCCCCGATCACTGTGCCGTCAGCCCGCCGGGTCGGTCCCAGCTCGATGTGTTCCCACTGACACGCCGTGCCGCGAACCAGCGATCCCAAGCGCGGGCCCCACAGGCTGCTCTTGGCGTCCGGGCCGACTCGTTGTGGGCCATCCTCTCCCATGGCCAGGTGGTCTTCGATCGGGTCGGGCAACCTCGACACCGTAAGGAAAGAAGGTGCTGGTCCAGGTCACCGCCACCGGTCCGCCGCCCGTGGTGAGCTGCACGCCCATCACCGCGTGATGCCAGTTGCCGTAGTCCCACGGTGCCGGTTCGGCGCCGAAGTTGTGGGTGTCCCAGTAGTCGACGGCCGTAATCGTCCGGCCTTGTACGTCGCGCAGGTTCGCCTCGAAGCGTGCACGCAGACCGTCGGTACCGTTCGCAGATTCCACGTCGTCATCGTCTCCGGTCGTCCCACCCGGCGCCATCCGCTTCTGCCGCTGGTCGAGCGCGACGGCTGGAGCCGTTGACTTTGGGCTCCTACGGCGGGAGTGCCGAGTCACCGTGTGGGACGAGTGAAGACGACCTGTTGTGAGGCACGGTCGGCGGCAGCGGTGTAACCGGCGGCCATCCAACCGAGGCGGCTCTGACTGTGCGTGCTTCCCGGGTCGTCTTCGTTGTTCCACCATGCGTCATGCCGGTAGGCACTCGGCGGCAGGCCGCCAGGTACCAGGTCGCTGACTTCCTCGAAGGTCATCCGGACTTCAGAAACTGCCAGACGCGCGAAGCCGATGCCGCAGCGGCGAGTATTTGCTCACGGTCGCAATCTGCTGTGTCCCGGAAGCCGACACAATGCGCCGTTCGGCCAGGTCGCTCCGATCACCCGCGACCTCAGTGCACAAGATCCGGCTCATGGACGTGCCGTCTAAGCACTGTGCGGATCTAATAGGTTCCGTCAGCCTGCTGAGGCAGGATGGCTCCGGTAGCGGCTGGCGGGTCAGCACTCTACGGATCTGGCCTGTGAGGTCTTGCGGCAGACCGTGCGCCCGCTGGTCGTGAGGAGACGGGACGGCTGATGGGATGACGTGCCCCGCCTGTGCTGTGGTGAGCACTTGACTATTAGATCGCCGGTGTCTCCTTCAGGCTGCTACGGAGGTGCAGTGTCCATTGGGGAGGGTGCGGATGATTTGTGTTGGTGATGACTGGGCGGAGGACCATCACGATGTCGAGTTGGTGGACGAGGCCGGGCGCCGGTTGGCGCGTGCTCGGCTGCCTGAGGGGCTGGAGGGTATCGCGCGGCTGCACGAGCTGATCGCGGCGCAGATGCCTGCGGCGTGGGCGCAGCTCGAGCCGGCCGAGGCGGCGGCGAGGGTGCGGATCGGGATCGAGACGGACCGCGGCGGGTGGGTGCAGGCCCTGATCGCCGCCGGCTACCGGTGTCGGCCACCCTGGCCGCGTTGTGCTACGCCCTCGCGCCGACGCCGGGCCTGGCCGGCCGAGTACTCATGGAAAGCGCCTGGGTCACCACGTTCAGCCGGCTGCCCCAGCGGCTACGGGAAGAGCAACCAGGCACGTTACGCGACGGCCGGATCATCACTCAACTGCAGGTCCAGCTCACCGACGGCAGCGAGTACCTCGGCATGCGCGACGCCTACTCGGCCGAGACCGCCATGTCCGACCGGGAGCTGGTCCTCGCCCAACCCCTGCAGTCCAAGCCGGTTGACGGCCCGTTCGCACCGATGGACCAGGGATGGCAGCGGATTATCATCCCGGCCTCGCAGATCCGGTCGATCGCCGTCCGGTTCGCTGCCGCCCCGCAGGGCGGCCAGCCGGGCCCGGTGGAGCGCGGTACCTGGCTGACGAAGACCGCATACACCTGGACGACCAGCCCCGCCCGGCTCGCCGCGGTACTGGCCGCCGAGCTCGTCCTCCCGGTTGCCATCGGTACGGCGATCCGCCTGGCCTGAGCGGACTGCTACCGCCCACGACATCGCCGGCGGCCGACTTCGCCGCGCAGGGTTACCGCTGTACCTGCCTGTGGCGTGCAATCACGAGAGTTGAGCCCGTCGGCGTTCGCATGTGATCGTTTGGCGCAGAGTCGCATCAAGTTGGTCCTCTGAGGGGCCGGCGTGGTGTCGGGCCGGCTATCGAATCGCGGTGGCCGTACGGCGTCGCGCGGCACAGCGGCGTCGACGACTGTCTGTGCGACGCCATCGCGGCCGGCAGCCGCCGGCTCTCCGGCGGATGAACTCGCCGGGTCGCTAGCGTCCGCCACTCGCCGGTCATCTGGGCCTGCGCAGGTTCGATCCACCTGCACGGAGCGAGATGCGCTCCCAACGGCAACGAGCCTCGGTGTGAAGCCGCAGGTCAACGGCGTTACGCGATGGAGCTTGCGCAGGTCTCGGTACTCGGCGGGTCCCGTCAAACATGGGAACGGGATGCCGGCAGCCGACACCGTGGAAATCGTGGGCAGCTGGCACATACCCGAACGGTAGATGTGACTGGGCGTTCTGCATCGTCTGCGGCGCAGACGGTGCAGGCAAGCTCGCCGAGCTGGGTGGCCCGACGCGCTTGAGCCGAGGACTTCCTACTGACCCAGCTGCAAGCCGACGCTTTCATCCCGCTCCCCGGGAACTCGGAATCTGTCAAGATTTTTTGGACACCGAGTTGTCAGTTGTTCTGTAGTGGGGCCGGCTCGCCGGGTGGGTTGATCCACGCGACGGTCGGCAGTTTGGGTGGTTCGGGGTGCCGGCTGAACCGCTCGGGGTTGCGGGCGTAGGCGGCGGCCAGGACGCTCGCGCGGTCGGCGCGGATCTTCTCGGCGGTTCCATAGTGGACGGAGGCGGGGGTGTGCAGTCCGAGCCCGGAGTGGTAGTGCTCGTGGTTGTAGTGGTCGAAGAACTGCTTGCAGAACGCGCGGGCGTGCTCGATGTCCTCGAAGTGGTCGGGGAAGGCGGGGCAGTACTTGAGGGTCTTGAACGCCGCCTCGCTGAACGGGTTGTCGTTGCTCACGTGTGGCCTCGAGTGGCTGCGGGCCACGTCCAGGTCGACGAGGAGCTGGGCGACGGACTTGCTGGTCATCGAGGTGCCCCGGTCGGCGTGCACCGCTGTCGGCTTGCCGTAGACCCGGATCACGTCGTCGATGAACTCGGTGGCCAGCTCGGCGGTCTCGGTTGCTTCGACCCGCCAGCCGACCACGTACCGACTGAAGATGTCGAGCATCACGTACAGGTCGTACCAGACCCCGCGCCACGGGCCGCGCAGCTTGGTGGTGGGTCGGACCGGGGCGCGGTGCCGGCATCTCTGCCGGTCCGTTTCCCCGGCCCGCCCTCCGCACCGGACGAGCACGTCTCCGCGCATCCGGCGCTCCACGGATTCCCGTTGGCTATGCGGTTTCGGCGGTTCGCACGCTGGTCCATGGTGTAAGGATGTTGGTCGCCCGCCAGCGGTAGCGCACGATCGGCACCTGCTGGGCGAGGAACAGCACCTCCTTGCCCTCGGCCGGCCGGTTGCCTGGCCTGGCGGTCAGGAACCGGCGGTAGAGAGCCTTCCAGTTGATCCCGACGTGCCGTTTACGCAGCCACCCGGTGACCCGCCGCCAGGCGAACAGGTCCAGGTAGCGAAAGGTCGCTGACGACACGCCGTGCCGGAAGTAGTTGCACCATCCCCGCAGCACCGGGTTGAGCTGGCGCAGCAGGTCGGACAGCGTCTTGTGCCGGGATCTGGCAGTCAACGCCCGCACCCTCCCCATGATCGAAAGCAGAGCCTTCTTCGACGGGTAGGTGTAGACGTAGTACTTGCTGGTCCCCTTCTTGGGTTCTGGCGACGATCTTGTTTGCGCCACGAGCGCGGGAGGGAAGGTTGATGGGGTAGGAGACCTTGCTTGCTGCGGTGCTGCGTGGCAGATGGGGGATTGTTGGCCCTCCGGAGTCGCCCTGCGTGGGGGA
>Ga0075421_100001821_pt1 | contig 25137 bp, 17 predicted proteins | sample SoiMetdeltSBSDD5_FD_75292 | JGI IMG/M metagenome (GOLD analysis project Ga0075421, IMG submission 75292) | Bulk soil microbial communities from a Populus tree surrounding site in Tennessee, USA - Soil MetaG P. deltoides SBSDD5 | ecosystem: Environmental > Terrestrial > Soil > Tree plantation... | reverse complement strand
GGGATGGGGCGGAGGGGCGATTCGGGCGACACGACTAATGACACCACGATTCACGAGAACTGACAAGACCTGATTGGGGGCTCAGTGGACCATGAGGAGCTTTCTCGACAAGGTTCCCGAGGGGCCCTCCAAGCGATACACATAAATGCCCGGGGGGACCCTCTGCCCTGCGGCATTCGTTCCATACCAGGAAACCATGTGATTTCCCGCCGGCAGGGAGACGTTTAGAAGTTCATCCACCTCCCGACCAGCGACGTCGAAGAGGCGCAGTCTCACCTGACCCGGCCTATCCGTCTGAAACGCGATCTGGGTTCGATCCGTCATAGGATTGGGCAGGTTCTGGTTGAGTGTGAAGGGCGAGGCTGCCGCAGTCTCCGGTTCGAAATGGCCCCGCACCGGACCACGGTGTCCTATCTGCCAACGAGCGAAATTGAGGGCCACCTTGTTACCGGCACGATCGAAACCGCCTCCAAAGTAAAGTTCGTCGCCGTTCACGGCGACCGAATTCACGTCCGGCTCATTCGCGGTCGAGTACCACGTTCTCGAAATACCGCTTCCCATGGATCTCCAGCCCTCGTCCGCGTTCCATCGGGCTACGCCCATGGCGGGATCCCCATTGGGAAAGCGAGAGAAGCGTCCGCCAACTACCAAGTCCGGCCCATGAAAAGCCATGCCCTCAATGTACGTACTGCTCCTGGAGATGGGAGCGCCGGTCAACGGCGACCATACCCCTGACGCGATGTCGAACACCGCGATATTTTGCGCCATGACCGTTCCTGCTTTTTGAAAATGGCCAGAGACATACAAGCGACCATCTCGTTGCAAGAACATCCACGGATCCCCCGCCACATCGTCTTGATCCCCATTCTTCAAATATGACCAAGTTTCATTGACCGAATCCCAGCGCGCCATCGTATGGGATTTGTTGGATTGAAGTGGACCGATACGGTTGAAGCCACCCCCCACGTAGAGGTCATCGTTGTAGAACGCCATCGCTCCCAGCCAGCCATCGACTCCATTCTGGTCGCCATCCCCCAAAGCGAACCAGCGCTCCTGGACCATGTCCCATCGGGCTATGGAATGGGCCGGGGTACCCCCGGCGCTGGTAAAATCTCCGGCCACGTAAAGACTGGTTCCATGAACAGCGAGATCGTAGACATAGGGATAACCGAAATGGGAACCCGTCAGACCGGTTCCGAGTGGGTGCCATTTCCCTTCGACTTTGTTCCAACGCGCGATGCAGTTCACCGGAACGCCTTCCACGGAGGTGAAGTCTCCCCCAACGAAGACATCGGCTCCACGAACGGCCAGCGCATACACGGTGCGATCGAGATTGGGATCAGTGATGCCCCCGCCAAGAGGAGACCATTCGTTCCCGTCCCAGTAGGCAACGCGACTCGCCCGTACATCCCCGGCCACACCAAAGGCCCCTCCGGCAAAGACTCCCCTTCCATCTGTTTGCAGGGCCCAAATCGCACCCCCCGGGGTTCCGATCGTCCCATCCGCCATACCGTTCCCCGTGCCGAGAGACGACCATTCCCCGGATTCCAAACGCGCCACGTTCGATGCCACGACGTTCCCAACACTATCGAACAACCCCGCCGCAATTACGGTCGATCCAAGGGTTGCGATATCCAATACCCAAGTGACGGGGGACAGTTGCTGCCATGTGGAACCGTTCCATCTCCACAGGGCCGCGTCGCTCACGTACATTTCCTGGTCGGAAACGGCATGAACCGCATTGATCCCGGAATTCCCACTCGTGAATGGGAAATTCATATCGGTGAGGGACTCCGTGGCTTCGTCCCAGACCACGACCTTGTAGCTCGCTCCGATTAACACCTTTCCATCCCCGAACGCCTCCAGCTCTCTTCCCCAGCTGTAAGCGTTGAGCCCAGGTATGACGGACCATACGTGCGTCGTGCGGTTCCAGCGGAGCACGGGATTCCCAGACAGGTAAGAACCATCCAAGGTCAGGCCCTGGCCGTTCAGGTAAAGGTAGTCGGGTGTGCAGGTCAGGCCAATCACCCAGCCCTGCATGTTTCCCCCCAACGGATTCCAGGTTTCGGTTTCGCGATCCCAATACGCCACGCTTCCGGTTTGGAGCTGCCCCGCCTTTCCAAATGTGCCACCGACGAACACATCCTGCTCGTCCGCGGCAACCGCCCATACGGGTCCGTTCACGCCGGAGCCCAGGTTATTCCATGCATTGGTTTGCCGGTTCCATACCGCGACGTTCGAAGCCGGTACGCCACCGGCTTTGGAGAACTGGCCCCCGACGAATACATCATCACCGAGGCGAGCGAGGGACAACGCGTACGTGTTCACGCCGTTCAGACCATTGTCGGGGCCTTCGCCCAACGGAACCCACGTCTTCTCGGTGTCATCCCAAAGCACCACGCCATTGGCCGCCAGCGAGCCCGCACTGTGAAAGGCGCCACCCAAAATGACTTCCGAACCGCTTCCTACGGCGGTGGTTACGTATTCATCTACGCCAGCGGGACCCAATCCATCTTTCCAGAAAAAATCATTTGGGTTCTCACCATTCGACAAGTCGACGGGCACGAATGGGATTGCGAGCGGGGCAACAAGCAAGGCAGTCCAGAGCGGCAGCATGGGCACCTCCCGGTTGGGAGGCACATTTTACCGTTTTCCGATCGCAGCTTTCCGCATTTCTTCTACACGCGTACGGGGGTCGGGAGCTTTAAAAATGGCGCTTCCCGCCACCAAAACCTCGGCTCCGGCCCGGGCCGCTTGGGGGCCTGTTTCAAGATCGATGCCGCCATCTATATGAATTTCGTACCTATATGCTTTGCGTTCCTTTAAATCGAGCGCGCGGGTCACCTTGTGAAGCGCCTCAGGGATGAACGCCTGCCCGCCGAATCCCGGGTGCACGCTCATCACGAGCAGCACGTCGACATCTCCCAGAAACGGTTCGATTCTTTCGAACGCCGTCTCGGGGTTGAGGGTGAGACCACGCCGCGCGCCAAAACCTTTGATCTTGGCCAACACACTTCGCGGATCGGGATACGACTCGATATGCACGATCACGTCGTCCGAACCTGCCTTCACGAACGCCTCCGTGAACGGCTCGGGATCGGTCATCATGAGATGCGTCGACAATCGCAAGTGGGTGAGTTTGTCGATCGCCTTCACGATCATGGGCCCGAAGGTGAGGTTGGGCACGAAGTGGCCATCCATGACATCCACGTGCAGGAGGTCCGCTCCGCCCTGTTCGACCCTCGCGATTTCCTCACCCAGGCGGCTAAAGTCCGCGGCCAGGATGGAGGGGGCGATCCGAGGGGCGTTCATGCCCCTATCATCGCCCGAACAGACGGATCGTGTCTCCCTCGGCCACCATGGCTCCCGGCTCGGGGACCGCGGTTTTGACCCGGTTGTCGTTCCAAAGTCCGTTTCCCCGCTGGACCAGAACCACGAATCCCGCCTCGTTCAACCGGTCCGCGGTGAGGTCCAGGTCTTTCCCGGTGAGATCGGGCATGACCCAGGCGGTGCGCTCCGGGCCGTCGCTCACCAAAAGGTGCACCGTGGCTCCGGGGGGAAGGGTCTCTCCCGCGGGTGGATCGCTGGAGATCACGAAGTTGCGGTCCACCTTGTCCGAGGACACGCGCAACACATCGCCGAGGGTGTAACCCGCGCCGGTCAGCGCGAGCCGCGCGAATCGCAGCGTTTGGCCGCCCAGCTCCGGAACTTTGGTCGCGGTGCCACCGTGACTCACCACGAGCAACACACCGCGCTCAGGCTTCACGTGCAATTTGGGGCGCGGATGCTGATCGATGACCACCCCCAAGGGGGTTGAGGAACTCGCCTGCTCCATCGTGTCCCGCACGGCGAGGTTCGCGGCGTGAAGCTTGGCCACCGCTTCGGGAAGCTTCATCTTGGTCACATCGGGCACTTCGACCTCACGTCCGTGATGCACGATCATCGGCATGAGGAAACTGTTCATCACCAAGAGCGCCGCCAAGAGTCCCGCCAGTGACGCCAGAAAACGCGAGATCATCCTAGCCTTCGAAGACGGGCTCCAAAGGCTCCGTCGGTGCGGTGGACGTGGGGATACAAGAGTAAGAACCCGTCCGTGACGGTCTCTTTGGGGAGGTACGCGGCAACGTCCTCCTGCTCGAACTCGTGGTGGTCGCGCAAGAAATTACGCACCAGGTTCACGCCCTCCTCGGGTTCGAACGAACACACGCTGTAAACCAGAACACCCCCCGGCTTCACCGCGCGCGATCCTGATTCGAGAAGGCTCGATTCGAGCGGGATCATGGCACGAAGCGACGCTTCGGTCTTCCGCCAGCGCGCGTCCGCCCGCCGAGCCAGAACCCCCAGACCGCTGCAGGGCGCATCGACCAGCACTCGGTCGACCGGCTCCGGCAGGGTCAACTCCCGACCATCGGCGATCATGACCTCAATCCCAGTCAGGCCCATGCGCGCGATGTTTTCCGAAATACGCGCCCCGCGCTTGGGATCCGGATCCACGGCAATGAGCCGCCCTCGATCGCCGCGGCTCTCTTGAATTTGGGTGCTTTTCCCGCCCGGTGCCGCGCAGAGGTCGAGCACGGTGTCTTCCGGCTCGGCGCGGACCAGATCCCCGACCAGCGTTTCGCTCTCGTCCTGAATGAAAAAATGTCCCTGCGAAAACCCCGGCAGCTCGGACGGAATGACATGGCTTTTCACCCTGAGCGACAACCGGCTCCAGCCTCCCGCTTCGACCTGGATACCCTTAGCCTCCAGCGCCAAGCGCAATGTCTCGCGATCGGTGCGCGCGGTGTTCACACGCAGGCAAAGATCCGGCGAGCGATTGTCGGCTTCCAGGAGCGCTCGGGTGGCCTCATCGCCCAGACGGCGGTGCCAGCGTTCCACCAGCCATAGCGGATGCGAGAAGGCAACCGCGAGCGCCTCGAGGGGCTCGGGGATCTCACGTTCGGGATCGGGTAACTCGGATGGCTCCTTGAGGATTTTTCGGAGCACCGCGTTGACGAGGCCCGCCGTGCCCGCGTGCCCATGCCGGCGGGCAAGCTTCACGCTTTCGTCCACGGCGGCGTGGGGGGGCACCCGATCCAGGAACAGGATTTGGTACAGCCCCAAGCGCAGCACGTTCCGGATCCAAGGGGGCAAGGTGTCCAATCCTGGACGCACGTAATGGTCGAGCGTCCAGTCGAGCCGTGATCTCCAGCGCAGGGTGCCGTTCACCAGCTCGGTGACGAGTGCCGCGTCGCGAGGTTCCAAGGCTCCCTGTTTCAGCGATTGCGTCAGGAGCAAATCGGCGAACGCGCGACGCGTGTCGACGTGGTACAGGATATAAAGTGCCACTTCGCGGGCCGTTTTCGGTTCCTGCGCGCGCGCTCGGCGCGGCGAGGTCTCGGCCCGCGTCATTATTGGGTCACCGGCACCCTGAGCGCGAGGTCCGGAAGCGCCGGGGGCGGCGTGAGCGAGCTTCCCGGTTTCAATCGCCCGCGCGCGAACGCCCCTGCTTCCATGTCACGCTTGCCGGGAGGTCGCACGATCAGCAAATCAACGGAATCCTTTCCCGCACCGACCCGCAAATGACGCTGTCCGATCTCGAGGATCGAATACGGAACTCCGGAAACCCCCGGCACTTCGCGCATCGCGGTGACGAGAATCGCATCCTCACCCAGGAACACGCGCGCCCCGGGCGCCGGCGTGACGCCTCGGAACTGATTCACCACCTGGGTCGCGGTGCGGGACAGATCTAAGTAGCCATGCTCTTTTTCTAGACGCGGCGCGTAACTCACCCCGTTTTCCGGCTGCGGGACGGGATGGGTCGTCCCTTTTTCGAGTCCGGCCAGAGTTTCGACCAGAAGCTCGCCCCCTGCTTCCGCAAGTCGTTGCAACAGCTCACCCGCCGTCTCGACGGGATTCACTTCGAGCGCGGTGTGGGCGAGCATCGGGCCCGTGTCCACACCTTCATCCATGAGCATCGTCGTCACTCCGACCGTGCGCCGGCCATGAATGAGCGCCCACTGGGCGGGCGCCACGCCGCGATACGCGGGAAGGAGCGATGCGTGCACGTTGATAGACCCGTAGGGAGCGAGACCCAGTAGCGGCGCCTTCAGAATGGCGCCGAACGCCGTCACCACGAGGGCATCGGGACCGAGGGCACGCAGGATGGCCACGAAATCGGGCGAGTTCACTTTGACCGGTTGAAGGATGGGGAGCTCGAGCTTTTGGGCCAGGAGCTTGACCGGTGGCGGAGCCACTTCCAGCCCGCGGCCGGCCGGCTTGTCGATGCGGGTCACCACCGCAATCACGCGATGCCCCGCCTTGACCAATGCCTCCAGGCTCGGGCAGGCGAAATCCGGTGTGCCGAGAAAGATAACGTTCATGGGGTCTTCCGGGGATCGTATTTCACGACCCGGCTCACTGCCCAGTCGGTAACGTAAAGACACCCTGAAGTATCGACCGCCGTGCCCCCCGGTTCGAGTAGGGGGCGGCGATCCGGCCCCGCGCTGCTCCAGGCTCGGGTCCAATTCCCCGCCTGGTCCAGCTCGATGACTTTGTGGAGCCGTCCGCTGGTCATGAAAATGTGGCCTCGTGAATCCACGGCCATGCCATAGACGCTGAGGTACGCCTCTTGCCCGAGCTGTTTCAGCTCCCATTCCGAAATGCGACCCCCCGTGGGATCGAGTCGCAAAATGCTCGCCGGCCCCTCGGGAAAAACCTCCGTCATTGCCAGGAGCATGCCCTTTGCATCGACCGCTACCGCGCCGACGCGGCGGTCCCATTTTTGGAGTACGTCCCCCATCCGGTTGAGTTTCCACAAAACAGGACCCTCAAGCTCCTTGGCTTGGAGCACCGTGTCCGGCGGACTTTTTGATCCCTCGGGTTGCGGCACGATGACGGTATCCGCAGTCAGGACGTGGGTGCCCGCCACGTAGAGATTTCCCAGAGGATCAACCGCGAGACCGTTCCGCGCGGCGCTGAAGGGGAGCGTTCCCTTGTGCCGGCCCTCCACGGTGAACTGGTGAATGCACTCCCCCGCCAGGTCGCTGACGTACACCATGCGATCCGAGATCGCGATCGCATTCAGGCTTCGTGCATCGGGACGATGAAACGCGCTCGGCACGCTCCACTTATCTACGTAGCTACCGTCCGGTTTGAACCGAAGAACGTTGCCGTGCTCCCAGTCGAGGACATAGATGACTCCGTCCGGGCCCGCGGCCACACTGAACGGCTGCAGGAAGCTGGGGCGCCCGGCCACGAACGCGTTCCATTCATCCAGAACGCGGGGCGCGGGATCGCCCGTGTAGGTGACGACGGGCTCGTCGGCCGTGGCCAGCACGGGAACCAAAAAGGGAATCAACAGAAGAAGTCGCATGAGGGAGATCTTCAGGGGGTGCCTAGATCAAACTTGAGCACACGGCTTTTGAAGTAATCCACGACGTAGAGGTGGCCCTGTGCACCCACGCACAGGTTCCCCGGAGAATCGATGGGGTCGTACTCCGGACCGGGATCGCACCAGCGGCGGACTACATTTCCATTTTCGTCGAACTCGACCACGTTCTTGTGGTCGTTGACGAAGAGTTGACCGGTTGGGCCAACTGCCAAGCTGCGGAGCGGCAGCGTTTTTTCCAAACCGATCCGGCACGTCTTCACTTCGGCTTTGCCCTTGGCAATCCGAAGTATCGCCCCCCCGCTGTCAGGCTCCACAGCGTAAAGGATTCCGTTCTTTCCAAAGGTAATCGGCCAGGGTGGAGCATCCCAGTGGGCGAGGGTTTCCCCCTGACTGGACAACTTCCAGATTCCGGCACGTTCATTTTCGGGGAGAACGTCCAGTCGCTGTTTGATGATGGGAGCTTTTCGAGACTCTCGCGTGATCCCGGGGCCAAAATCAGGCCATCGTTGGCTCGAGGTGGAAACGAACAAGTTTCCATCTTTGTCGACAGCAAGTCCGTTCCTAGAAGCGCCACAATTCCACTGTGCCACACTGCCATCGGGGAACAATTGAAACGTCATCCCTCCGGAGGCTATATAGAGGAAACTGTCGCTGGCCGCCATCGCACATAGGAACCAGCTACTACCCCTATTGCTTACCGGGCCCAGTTCTTCCCCCGGCACCTCCCAATCCCTCTGAAACGTACCTTCTGGTGAAAATTGAAGAATGCGGTAGTCCCGTTGATCGAAAAGGTAAACGTTACCCGACGGATCGACGGTTATGAGCGAAGGGGTGTGGAACTTGGGGTGTCGCGCATCGACGCCCTTCAGTTCCTGTATGGCTTTGGGACCCAATTCGCACGGCTTTGAGGCGGCGCAAACGGAGAACAAGACGGCCGCGGCTATTGGCGCCGCGGCTAAAAGGAGTTTCACTCCCCGGCCCGCGTCGCGTTCTCGCTGGCGATCTCCTTGAGCTTGCGTGACAAAAGCTTGCGCTTCAGGGGGCTCAATCGATCCACGTAGAGAACGCCGTCCAGGTGATCCACTTCATGTTGCACGGCGCGAGCGAGCAAGTCGTCGCACTCGAATTCGACGGTTTTCCCTTGGGCATCCAGGCCGCGCACGCGCAACCAGCCGTGCCGCGTCACGTCTTCCCGCAGTCCGGGAATGGAAAGGCAGCCTTCGGATCCGGTCTGGGTGTCCTTGGTTTCCAGGATCTCCGGGTTGATCATCACCCCAATCCTGTTTTCCTTTCCCTCCACCGGCACGTCCATCACGAAAATGCGCTTGGAAACACCGACCTGAGGTGCGGCCAGACCCACGCCTTCTTCTTCGTACATAACTTCGAACATGCGCTTGATCAGGCGGTCGAGATCGGGGCCAAGCTCGGATGGCTTCACCTCTTGGGCGCGCTTTCGCAGCACGGGGTTGCCGTAGATCGTGAGACCCAGCTCCTCCACCCGCATCAGGCCTCCTTGGCCCGCTTCACCACCCCGGAGATGGCATTCTTTGCGACCTCGACCTTCACGTTCTCGGCGATCTTGATCACGAACGTGTTCCCGGAATCCTTATCGCTCACCACCGTGCCATAGATGCCACCCGTGGTGAGCACGCGATCACCCTGCTTCAACTCCTCGATCTCCTTTTGCAGCGCCTTCTGCTTCTTGCTTTGAGGGCGAATAACCAGAAAATAAAAGATGAAAAAGATGAGCAGGATGGGTAGGAGTCCAATGATCCCGCCCAACGGGCTTCCGCCGCCTTGGCCACCTTGTGATGGAGGCGCCATCAAGTAGATCCAGTGCATTTCGTTTCGTCACTCCCTTCCGTTTCGAGACCGTCCTTCAGGACTCGATCAATCCGTCTCCGCTCCGGTACGCCGCCAGAAACTCCCGGGACCAATCCCCGAAACGGCCCTCCCGGAGGGCCGTTCGCATACGTGACATGGTCTCGAGATAGAAGTGGACGCTATGAAGAGTGGCGAGCTCTTGAGCCAGAACCTCGGTGGCCTGGAACAAGTGCCGGATATAGGCCCGGGAATAGCGCCGGCAAGTATAGCAGGCGCATTCGGGATCGAGCGGCCCGGGATCGCGCGCGTAGGCGGCGTTCTTGACCACCAGACGTCCGCGACTCGTGAACACCGTTCCTTTGCGTGCATTGCGGGTGGGGAGCACGCAATCGAACAGGTCCACCCCGCGCCGGACGCCTTCCACGAGATCCTCGGGGGTCCCCACCCCCATCAAGTACCGCGGCCGGTCGGGATACATGCCCGGCATCCCCGCCTCGACCATCTCCCACATCGCGGTTTTCGGTTCGCCAACCGAAAGCCCACCGAGGGCCAGTCCGTCGAACCCGATCTCCTTCAGGCCATCCAAGCAGCGCGCACGAAGATCGGGATAAATGCCGCCCTGCACGATCCCGAAGAGGGCGGGATCGCATCCGGGAAGTCTTTCGTGGGTATCGAAGGCTTCGCGCGAGCGGCGCGCCCAGGCGAGCGTGGTTGCCACCGCCTCTTCCGCATCGGCACGCTCGGCGGGATAGTCCAGGCACTGGTCGAGCACCATCACGATGTCGGAACCCAAGGCGAGCTGCACGTCCATGCACAACTCGGGAGTGAAGAGGTGCTCCGATCCGTCGAGGTGAGATCTAAATGTCACGCCTTCGGGACGGATCTGGTTGAGCTCGGCGAGGCTCCACACTTGGAATCCACCCGAGTCGGTAAGGAGGAATCGATCCCAGCTCATGAAGCGGTGTAGTCCGCCCATGTCCTTGATGAGCGGGTGCCCGGGACGCAAATACAAATGATAGGTATTGGCGAGAATGATTTCCGCGCCCAAGGCAATGAGATCGTCCTGGCGCAATGTTTTCACAGTTGCCTGCGTGCCGACCGGCATGAATGCAGGCGTGGCCACCGTGCCTCGATTGTTGCGGATGGTCCCCGCGCGCGCTTGCGACCCTAGATCTGCAGCTTCAATCGTGAAACTCAACGGCATGATGTCACTGAATCAGCATCGCATCGCCGTAGGAATAGAACCGGTAGCGTTCTGATACGGCTTCGCGATAGGCGGCAAGAATGTGCTCCCGCCCCGCGAATGCGGATGCGAGCATGAGGAGCGTGGAACGCGGAAGATGGAAGTTCGTGATGAGCGCGTCCACGATCCGGAAGTCAAACGGAGGGTAAATGAACGCCTCCGTCCATCCTTCGTCGGCGGCTACGCTCCAGATACCTTCCTCCTGACGCGCCGCGGTTTCCAATGCGCGTACGACCGTGGTCCCTACCGCGACAATGCGGCCTCCCGATCGCCGGCAACGTCCGATCGCATACGCGGCGGACGAAGAGATACGATAGAACTCACGATCCATCTTGTGCTGTGACGGATCCTCTTCGGTCACGGGCAAGAAGGTTCCGGGTCCAACGTGCAGCGTGATACGGACCACGAATATCCCGCGAGCTTCGAGCTCGGTTAGGAGCCCCGGCGTGAAATGGAGCCCGGCGGTAGGCGCGGCCACCGCACCCGCCGCATCGGCATACACAGTCTGATATCGCTCCTTGTCCGGGGGAGCGTCCGGGCGTTCGATGTAGGGGGGCAGAGGCACGTGGCCCTCTTTTTCCAGGAACGCCGCGATCTCGAAATCTGGAGGAAAGCGGACGATGCGACGCCGGGGATCGATCGCTTCCACGATTTCTACTTCGACTCGACTCGTCCCCACTAGGACCACCGCTCCGGGATGCAGTTTGCGGGCGGGCCGCACCATGGCTTCGTAGCCCGATGGATCCGCCGCGCCCCCGACGGGGCGGGTGAGCAGGATTTCGACCGCTTTGTTCGAACCTTTGCGCGTGCCGAGCAGCCGGGCGGGAATGACGCGGGTGTCGTTCTGAACCAGGCAATCCCCTGCCCGCAGAAACTCCGGCAGGTCACGAAACACGTGGTGCGACATCGCGCCGTTTGATTTATTGAGCACGAGAAGGCGCGAGGCATCCCGCTCGGGAAGCGGTTCCTGAGCAATCGACTCGGGCGGAAGCTCGTAATCGAAGTCGGAAAGTTGCACGAATAACCGTCAACGATTGTCGAACAGTTCGTCTTGCAGTTTTGGCGGGACGGGTCGAGCAATCCCGAGATGTTCGTAGGCGCGGATCGAGGCCACTCGCCCGCGCGGCGTACGCTCGAGGAATCCCTGCTGCACGAGAAACGGTTCGTACACGTCCTCGAGGGTGTCGGGCTCCTCCCCCACCGCCATCGCTAATGTGCCGAGTCCCACCGGTCCGCCGCGATACTTCTCGACCAGCGCCTCCAGGTAACGCCGGTCCATGGGATCGAGACCGATCGCATCGACTTCGAGAAGGGCCAGCGCTTCGGAGGCGATCTCTTTCGTGACCACCGCATGTCCGTTCACTTGCGCGTAGTCGCGAATGCGACGCAAGAGGCGATTGGCGATACGTGGCGTTCCACGCGAGCGCTTGGCGACCTCAATGCGGCCGCTGGGATCGATTTCGATATCGAGCACTTTCGCCGAGCGGTTCACGATCACGTCGAGGTCCTGGGGGGTGTAGAAATCGAGACGGTGGATCATGCCGAAGCGGGACCGCAAAGGGGACGTAAGGAGACCGGCCCGCGTGGTCGCACCGACAAGGGTGAACGGCATGAGCGGCAAGCGCACCGAGCGCGCCCCCGCTCCACGATCGATCACGATATCGAGATTGAAATCCTCCATCGCTGGATACAAGTACTCTTCGATCGCGGGATGAAGGCGATGAATCTCGTCGATGAAGAGGATGCCGCGCTCGCCGAGATTGGTGAGGAGTCCCGCCAGGTCCCCGGGACGTTCGAGCATGGGTCCGGACGTGAACACGATCGGCACGTCCAGTTCGCGAGCCACGATCTGAGCGAGGGTCGTTTTCCCGAGCCCGGGCGGGCCGTAAAGAAGCAGGTGATCCAAGGCCTCGCCGCGGGCTTTGGCGGCCTGGAGAGCGATGCGGAGGTTTTCCTTCACCGCGTCCTGTCCCACGAAATCATCCAGCCGCCGCGGGCGCAGCGTCGTATCGAGGCCGGATTCGTCCTCGAGGAGCGAAGGATTCGTGATGCTGCGTTGGGTCATGTAATTATCCAGCTGGGAAGCCGGGATCCGGTGGCGTGCGTGGGCAAACGCTATCACAGCAAGAGTCGGGCCTCAATGCCGGTAGGGCTGAAAGCTAATCTGGGAGCCGCTGGTGCCGATCACCCATGATGTCTGGGGCGCATCCCCGAGGGGCACGACCTGAGGGAAGGGCTTGCCGAATACTCTGGTAGACTCTTGGGGTTCTTTGACACGAGAGAAAGGGAAGTGATGGCTTTGTCCGCGGTTCCGCCTTCAAGCGACGCGTTGCGCTTGGAGAACTTGAAAATTCGACGGCTACGCCTTTTGGTGGACCTGGTGTCCAGCGTCCTGCGCCAAAATGACATGCCGTTAACGGAAGCGGTGAAGCTGGTCTCCGGCGTGCGGACGCATGCCCTTGCCTTGTTCCCGGGCAAAGAGCGCACCTACGATCTTTTGTACGCTCCCCGCTTTGCTCGCATTCTGCGCGAGAAATACAGCGTCGAGTATCCCGAGACCTAAAGTACTCAAGAACCATCCCTCGGGGCTCTAAACAAGCTGTATAGATCTTTGGGTGAGGCACCGACCCAGGCATCAGTTTGTTGCAGCGTTGCCTTCTCCGGACTTCCCCAAAGCGCCGCTAGTGGTGTCATTCCTGCCGCCCGTGCCGCATCGATATCCTTCACCGTATCGCCCACGTAGACTGCCTCGTCAGCTTTCATTTTCAATAACTCCAGAATCTTGAGCAATCCATCAGGGGCCGGCTTGGGGTGATCGACGTCATCGCTCGTGACGACGGCATCGAACAGATCTTGCAACTGCATTCCCCGAAGAATGGCATCCGTACTCGGGCGTCCGCGGCCGGTGAAAATGGCGGTCAGCCTCCCTTGGCTTCGCAGCTCGCGAACGAGGTCCACGATCCCCGGAAACGGGCCCGAGTCAGCGAACGCGGTTTCGTAGCACGCGTAAAGGCGTTCCACGGCAGCTTGGGCCTGTCTTGGCCCTACCCACTCCGCAACGATCCGGTGGTCGGCCGGGCCGAACCGCTCGAGGATTTCCTCTCGCGAAGGAACCCGGCCCAGGGCGGGCGAAACTGCTTCCTGGAAGCAGCGAAAGGTGGCGTCCAGTGTATCGACGAGGGTTCCGTCGAGATCGAAGATAACGAGGCGCGTTTTGGAAGGGCCTGGGTAGAGCAAGGTCCGCGCAGTATACCCAGCCAAGCGGGGTAGGAAAAAAGAACGCGGTGGCAAGCTCTCTCAAGCGGCTACTTGCCACCGCGAATACCGACTGGGAAGGCCCCCCGCTCCCCGGCGAGGTTCTCCAATCGGCCAAATCTACTCGAACTACCGAAATCGCTCTCAAAAGTTGAGAGAATTTTTCTCAGTCCATCGCACGATGTGTATCGGGCGAAGTTGGATTATTGGACGAAAAAGGTCGCGCCGGGTTTCATGAATTCACCCGGCGCGCCCCAAATCCGGCTTTCACCGAAGAAAATACTTACGGCGTCCTTAGAACCACTACCCTTCTGGAGAGGTCTTCTAGCCCGGTGTGCAAGCGTAGGTAATAAACACCGCTGGCGACCTGCTGACCCGCCGCATCGGTTCCATTCCAGGAGAGCTCGTTTTGGCCTTGGAGGGCCGGCCCATCGAACAGTTTGTGAACGATGCGGCCTTCGAGATTGAACACCTCCACTTTTGCCGAGCCATTTTCAGCCATCGTGAAACGAATCCGTCCGTTCCCCCCCGCCCGGAGCGGGTTGGGAGAAATGTCCTCGAGCCGGGTACGAGCGGCAACCGGCTTTTCCCATGGGCGAATGCCGACACCAATCGTAGGATCGGAACAGGGGGCACCTGGGTAGCCGAAATAGGTGAGCACCTCGTTCAGACGTTCGCTTACGGATGCCGTTCCTCCCAGGAGGTAATCGCACGGAGTTCCGGCATCCCGCCGCTCGGAAACCGCCACGCCGTCGGCCACGATCTTGTACCTCCCCGGCACATTGGTTACCGCGGAGGCGTAGTTTGCCGACTTGATGGCCGAGGAGTACCTCTCATCGCCCGTCACAGTGCCCGCCGCTGGGGTGAGGAGGCTCAGCACGTCAAAGGAGCGGAGCTCCGGACAGCCATTCCCTTCTCCTTGATGACCGACCGTTCGCGCGGGATGGTTGGCAACCAGGGATCCCCCCACCGGATCGAGGTTCACACAGGGGGTGAGATCCTGGGGTGCTCCCGGGGCCGGACAGTTGGCATTCCGGTACGTCCCGGTCGAGCAATTCGTCAAAATGCTCACCCCGGCGATGTCTTGGATGAGCTTCCTCGCGCTAGGCTCGGTTTCGGCCTCGGAAAGTGGGCTGAACACGATTCCGTCTCCGGAGAGATAGAGATTGTGTTGGCCGAGGCCGTTCAATGTCAGCCACGGCAGGAGAACGTCTCCGTCCTCCTTGACCAAGGTGAACGCGTTCAGGTTGCCGCTGTCCCAAAGAATAGTGCGGTAGGCGAAGGTCTGGACCAGAGTGGCCCCGTACTCGGTCTGGAGCGGCCGCCCGAACGAGGCCTGCTGGCTCGTGGCCGCGTTCACATCGTAGCGATCCCAGTTGGTGGATTCGAAGTTTTCGGATCCATTCCCCAGTAGGGATGTCAACGCTCCCTCGATGAATCGTTGTCCTCGGCGGTTGGAATGATCCACATAGAGCACGCAATTCCATGTACTGGACGATGTCATGGACGACGGCAGAATCTCCATTTCGTAGTAACCCGATGGTGGATCCTGCACGTAGTTAGACTGACCAACATTGTTCGCAGTGAAGAAATAATCCAGCCTTGCTCCGGGAGTGAATAGATCGTCCGGGATAATGTCGTTTTTGAGTCGCCAAATTCCACCATTTGGCGCTGGATCATAGGGGTCCAGGGATCGATCCGTCCCCGAGAAATTGGGGTCTGATTCGTGATACGCAGTCATCCAGTATCCATTTCGGGGACCGCTGTTCCCGTACTCGGCCGTATCCATTCGTGCTCTCCGGAAACCCGCGTCCACATTGGAAACCGCATGGTTCTGGAGCCAGGCATTGAAGCGGTTGGAGTCCGTCCCCGGCCCGGGGGTCGCCCGAAAGTGGACGTAGACTTCCGCATTGCCCACGGCTCCCCTCACCCCCAACGTATCTCCAAGAGTCGTTCCGATTTCAGGTTGAGACTCTCCCTGGATATCGTTGGAGTCGACGCGCCCGGTCGCGAAGAGATTTAGCGTTCCGTTTTCGGGGAAGTTGTCCTGAGCGCGGCTCCTCTCTTCGGCCGCAATGTAGGGAATGTTCGAATTGCCGTACACACCCAGCCCTACTTCGTCGAACCAGGGAGATGTATTCGAGCCCTGGGTGCAATTGGCAAAGAACCGACAGTACGACAGGATCCCTACGGCGATGCGTACTTGCTCGGCACCGGGGGGAATGAAGCCGCTCTGGTCGATTTGCGTGCCAAGCGTTCCGGGAAGAGTCGACGTACACCCATTTCCTGGCTGGAAGTAGTAATAGGTGAACCCATTCCCCACCCACGGGCTCGTGACCAGTTTCCCTGTTTTGAGGCATGTTTCGGGGTAATACTGCTCTTCGAATTCCACGAATATGTAGTCGCGCAACGGCAGGCTGTAAAAAATGTTCGACTTCACGATATACCCGGTTGAGCCCACCATTCCATTGGCCTTTAGATCGATCCAGGGCGATGCGGCCATGTTGTATTGAAACAAGTTGTGGCCATTATTGTTGTCGGCAAACACGAGCACCGAGTCGTAAAGCGCACACGCACACGGAAGCATTGTCGGCGGAAGATCATTGACATGACGGATGTTGGCCCATTCCCCTCCCTTGCCCGGCTGCGGCGGTGACAGAGTCCATCCATTGTTGGATGTTTCGAAATCCGCCGCGTGGGTAATCGCCCCCGTAATGGATATATTGTCCACCGTAAATGCCCCACAGGCTGTCGGATTCAAACCATCTTCATCGGACCAGGCTCCATCCGAAGTTATGCAGAACTTGATCTTAATCGGCTTCGGGGACCGCGGTAGTTGGACACCCGGAACCAAGTTAAAGCTTGCCGGTCCGTTCACTGTGCCTGTGTATGCAGCGACTTCTACGTCATTGCCGTTGCCGCTTGTGTCCACATACACGAAGGTGTAGTCGAAGTTGTCTTCGGTCTCGTTCTTGTACAAGAACCCCAGGGTTACGTTTCCGCCGCCATACGAAAACGAATGTTCAATGCAAACGTTCCAGTTGTTCCCGTAACCCTGCCCGGTACCGTAGCAGAGCGCGTCCGCCTCGCCGGGAAACACGCCGCACCAGTAGGAATACGTTCCTCCCAGTCCCGCGGCCGAACCGGCGCATTTGGTGACGCTCGTAAATCGCGGATCCGTCGAGGCGACCCGGCGGAAATACCCCAAGTCGCTGAAGGTCTCGTCGAAACCGATCCAGCCTTCCATGGTGGCATGAAGCCCCGGTTGTTTGAACGGGTTGATCCAGCTAGCCGTCGGTTGCGAGAGGTTTTGCGGACCACCTGCAGGTACGATCGACGAGCCTACCCCCGAATCGAACGTCCAGAGTTGGTCTTTGAATGCCTCCCAACGCTGAGAATCGGCCGCCCAGAAGGTGCCTCCAAACCAGGTCGTGCCGGCGGTGGCGGCATGCATCACGCTCGAGCTTCCGCGTGGCAGGTCCGATGATCGTCCGGATGGATCCAGCGCCTGGATCTTGGTCATCCGGCTTTGATCGATCGGTCTGGCCCAGACCGGCATCGCTAGAACCATGGTGTTGATGATGACGAAGAGAGAGATGTTTCCTGTAAACGACATGATCAGTTTCTCCTGCCCACGATGACCAACTTTCTGGTTTGATCCTGATCGAGCGCCCTGAATCGGTAGAAATAAACGCCGTTGGCAACATTGGCCCCGGCTCCATCCCGGCCGTCCCAAATTGCTTCGTTGCTTCCTGTCTTCGCATGACCATCGAAGATGGTGTTCACGAGCCGGCCCTGTAGATCGAAGATCTCCACACGCGCCGATGCGTCCTTTGCCAAGGTGAAACGAACGCGCCCTAGGGCTCCAGCCGCGAACGGATTGGGTGAGAAGTCGCCGAGATGGGTTATGAATGCCGGCGGTTGTGGTGCTTCCGGAGGCATTCCCACCCCAATCGCGGGATCGGAACAGGGGGCACCCGGATAGCCGAAATAAGTGAGCACCTCGTTCAGGCGCTCCGTCACGGACGTCGTGCCCCCGGTAAGGTAGTCGCATGGTCCTGCCGCGTCCCGCCGCTCCGATACCGTGAGGCCGTCGGCCACGATCTTGTACCTCCCCGGCACATTGGTTACCGCGGAGGCGTAGTTTGCCGACTTGATGGCCGACGAGTACCTCTCATCCCCGGTCACGGTCCCGGCCTGGGGAGTAAGAAGGCTCAGTACGTCGAAGGAGCGCAGTTCGGGGCAGCCATTGCCTTGCCCCAAGTGACCTACGCTCCGGGCCGGATGGTTGGCCACCAGAGAACCGCCGACCGGATCCAAGTTGACGCAAGACGTCAGGTCCTGGGGCGCTCCCGAAGTCGGGCAGTTGGCATTCCGGTACGTTCCCGTCGAGCAGTTCGTCAGAATACTGATGCCGGCGACATTCTGGATGAGCTGCTTCGCGCTCGGCTCGCTTGCGCCTTCGGAAATCGGGCTGAAGACGACGCCATCCCCGGAAAGATAGAGGTTGTGCTGACCCAGACCGTTCAGAGTCAGCCACGGCAGAAGGACGTCTGCGTCTTCCTTGGTCAAGGTGAAGACACTGAGATTTCCGCTGTCCCAAAGGATGGCTCGATAGGCGAGCGCTTGGGAGAGGGTTGCCCCGTACTCGGTTTGCAGCGGCCGTCCGAAGGAGGCCTGCTGGCTGCTCGCCGCGTTCACGTCATAGCGGTCCCAGTTCGTGGTCTCGAAGTTCTCCGATCCTGTCCCAAGAACAGAGTTGAGTGCACTCTCGATGTAGCCCTTGCCCCGTCGGTTCGAATGATCCACATAAAGAACACAGTTCCAGGTGCTCGTTGTTGTCATGGAAGACGGCAGGATTTCCATCTCATAGTTTCCGACAGCCGGATCACGGACATTGTTCGTTTGCCCGACGTGGTTGGCGGTAAAGAAGTAATCGAGTCGTGTTCCGGCGGTGAACAGGTCATCGGGGAAGATGTCGTTATCGAGACGCCACATGCCTCCGTTTGGCGCAACGTCGTAAGGGTCGATCGCGCGATCCGATATGAAGAAGTTTGGGTCCGACTCGTGGTAAGCCGTCATCCAGTTGCCGCTCAAGGGTCCACTGTTACCGATCTCGGCGGTATCCATACGAGCTACACGGAAACTCGGATCTACAGTGGAGACGGCATGTTTCTGGAACCATGCATTGGCTCGGCTGGGGTGGGTTCCCGGTCCTATGTTCACTCGAAAATGAACGTAAACTTCCGCGTTCCCTACCGCCCCAGTCACGAGGATCGTATCTCCCAAGGTCGTTCCGATTTCCGGTTGGGATTCTCCCTGGATGTTGTTGCAATCCACGCGACCGGTGGAATACAGGTTGAGCGTGCCGTTCTCGGGGAAGTTGTCCTGAGCGCGATCGATTAAGTCGGCGAAGATGAAAGGCACTCCGGGGTCACCATATACCCCCAGGCCGACGAGGTCATACCAGGGAGAGGTATTGGTGATCCCCGTGCAGTTGTTGAAGAAACGGCAGTACGAGAACACCCCCAAAGCGATGCGAATTTTTTCCGTACCGGGAGGCGCGGCCCAGGCGAAATCGATTTGGGTGCCCAAGGCTCCGGGGACAGTCGACGTGCAGAAAGAGGATGTTCCATACCAATAGTAGAATCCAGGGCTCGTCCAAGGGCTCGTGACCAGCTTTCCCGTATTCAAACACTTTTCCGGGTACCATTGAATCTCGAAATCAGGGAAGATGTAGTCGAGCAGCGGCAACGAGGCATAGATATTCGTCTTGAGGATTTTCCCGCTTGCGCCGGTCAGGCCATCGCGCTTGAGATCGATCCAGGGTGAGATGGCTGAGTTAAAGACGAAGGGATTGTGACCGTTATGATTATCCGGAAAGGCCAGTACGGAGTCATATAGAGCGCAGGGGCACGCAAAGGCCGTGGCCGGGAGATCATTCACATGATAGAGGTTGGACCATTCTCCCCCCGGTCCGGGCTGAGGAGGTGAGAGCATCCAGCCGTTATCCGACGATTCGAAATCCGCCGAATGGGCGATTGCCCCCGTGATCACTACGTTGTCCAGCGCGAAGGCGCCGCAGGCGGTCGGGAATGATCCATCCTGGTCCGACCACGCGCCGTCCGTCACCACACAAAACTTGATCTTGATCGGCTTGGCGACTCGGGGAAGCTCTGCGCCCTGGGTCAGAACGCGGCTTTCTGTTCCGTTCACGATGCCGGTATACGAGGCGACCTCGATGTTATCGCCATTGCCAGTTGTGTCCACATAGACGGACGTGTAGTCGAAATTATCCTCGGTGGCGTTCTTGTATTGAAATCCTAACGTGACCGTTCCCCCGTTGTAGTTGAAGGTATGTTCGATACAGACATTCCATCCGTTGCCATAGCCTTGTCCGCTCGCATAGCAAGCCGCTTTCGCTTCATCCTGGAACACGCCACACCAGTATGAATAGGCGCCTCCAAGCCCCGCGGCGGAACCCGTGCATTTGATGAGGCCAAAACGCGGGTCAGTCGATGCGATCCGACGAAAATACGGCGTTTCGTTGTACGTTTCATCCCACCCGATCCAACCCTCCATGGTTGCGTGGAGTCCCGGCTGTTTATACGGATTGACCAAACTCGCGGTGGGCTGGGACAAGTTCTGCGGACCCCCCGGCGGAACGATCGAGGAACCCACCCCGGAATCGAATGTCCAGAGGTGATCTTTGAGCGCTTCCCATCGCTGGGAATCCGCAGCCCAGAAGGTGCCGCCGAACCAGGTCGTGCCGGCGGTCGCCGCCTGCATGACGCCCGGGCTCAGGTGAGGCCCGCTAACGGGCTGACCGGACGGATCCAGCGCTTCGATCTTGGGCATCCGGCTTCGATTGACCGGTCTGGCCCAGACCGGAGCTGCCAGGGCCATGATGACGACGAATAGAGGGATGCTTCGTTTGAACGACATCTCAGTTCCTCCAGCCCACAATGACGACTTTCTTCGCTTGATCCTGATCGAGCGCACGGAATCGATAGAAATAAAGTCCCTTGGCAACGTTGGCGCCGGCTCTATCCCGGCCATCCCAGGTTGCCTCGTTGTCCCCCATCTTTGCCGACCCATTGAAAATGGTTGTTACGAGGCGGCCTTGCAGATCGAGGACGTCCACGCGCGCTGGAGCATCCTTTGCCAACGTGAAATGCAGGCGTCCTTCGCGACCGGCCGTGAACGGATTGGGCGAGAAGTCGCCGAGATGGGTTATGAATGCCGGTGGTTCTGGTCCTTCCGGCGGCAATCCCACTCCAATCGTTGGGTCCGAGCAGGGCGGGTTCAGGCCTGCGTATCCGAAATAGGTGAGGACTTCATTCAGCCGCGCAGCGATGGCCGATTTCCCACCAAGCTCGTCATCGCACGGCGTACCGAGATCTCTGCGATATCCAACCGATACGCCATCCACAACAATGTTGTATTTCCCCGCAACGCCGATCGCCGCTGAAGCGTAGGACGCCGATTTCAAGGGGGAGACATAGTTCTCGTCGGCTATGGGGACACCCTCCGCCGGGGTCAGGAGACTCAACACATCAAAAGAACGGAGTTGGGGGCAGCCGTTGCCTTGAGCCACTTGGCCAACACTGCGAGATGGATGGCCGGCGACCAGCGCCCCGCCCACGGGATCGAGATTGACGCAGGGGGTCAGGTCCAGGGGAGCGCCTGCAGCCGGACAGTTAGCGACCCGGAAACTTCCCAGGGAGCACGTTGTACGAAGGCTCACCCCGGCCAAATTCTGTACGAGCTCTGCGGCGCTGGGTTCGGACTCCGATTCATGGGTCGCGCTGTAGACCAGACCATCGCCGGAAAGATAGAGATTGTGGGTTCCCATCCCATCCAGGGTGAGCCAAGGCAGGAGCACATCCGCGTCTTCCTTGGTCAGATTGGATGCGTTCAGGTTGCCGCTGTCCCAAAGAATCGTGCGGTAGGCGAACGCCTGAGACACCGAAGCGCCGTAGTCTGTTTGGAGTGGCCTGCCGAAGGAGGCCAGCTGCATCGGGCCAACGTTCAGGTCATAGCGATCCCAGTTCGTGCTCTCGGCATTCTCCGATCCCGTGCCCAGTATCGATGTCAACCCGTTTTCGATCAGCTCTTGGTTGTTCCCCTGGTTGAAATGGTCCACATAAAGCACGCAATTCCAGGTGCGCTGGTTGGTCATGGATGAGGGCAGGATTTCCATTTCGTAATAACCGGAGACAGGATCGCGGATGTAGTTGCTTTCACCCACATTGTTGCCGGTGAAGAAATAATCGAGTCGCGTTCCCGCGGTGAAGAGGTCGTCGGGAAAGATGTCGTTGTCCAGCCGCCACATACCTCCGGTGGGAGTGACGTCCGTCGGGTCGAGGGCGCGATCCGTTCCCCAGAAGTTCGGATCGTTTTCGTGATAAGCCGTCATCCACGTTCCGGAGACCGGCCCGCTGTTTCCAAACTCCGCGGTGTCCATGCGAGCGGCGCGAAAATCGGGCTCGATTGTCGAAACGGCGTGCCGGCGATACCAGGCCTGGAACCGGCTCGGGTGCGTGCCAGGGCCGGGAACGACTCGAAAGTGAACGTATACTTCCGCGTTTCCCAAGGCACCCTTCACGACCAGCGTGTCGCCCAGGGTTGTGCCAACCTCAGGCTGCATGGCTCCCTGAATGTCGCTGCAATCCACCCGGCCCGTCGCGTAGAAGTTGAGCGTGCCGTTCTCGGGGAAATTGTCCTGTGCCCGCCCGGCTTCATCCGCCTGGATGAAAGGAATGTGGGGATCGCCGTACACGCCAAGCCCGACGTAATCGAACCAGGGAGTGGTATTGGATGTCTGAGTGCATCCGGCAAAAAAGCGGCAATAGGAAAGGGCGCCCAAAGCGATCCGTACTTGCTCCGAGCCGGGAGGAATAACAGCACTGAAATTGACCTGAACCCCCAGCGTGCCGGGCAACGTCGACGTACACTGGGGCACACCTCCGAAGTAATATATGAACCCGTTCGATGTCCAACTACTTGTCGCCAGCTTGCCGGTGAAAGCGCACACTTCCGGATACCACTGAGCGTTGAATTGAGCGAAGATATAGTTCAGGAGCGGCAGTTGGGCATAGATGTTCGTCTTGATAATCTTGCCGACGGATCCAACCTTGCCGTAGGCCTTGAGATCGATCCAGGGTGAGGCGGCCAGATTGTCCTGATAGTTATTGTGATACGACTGGTATGCGTAGTTTAGATTGAAAAACGTGAGCACGGAATCGCTCAGGGCGCACGCACAGGGGGCTAAGATGGGCGGAAGGTCATTGATATTGGAGAGATTGGACCATTCGCCGCCCTGGCCTTCCCGGGACGCCCCCAAATGCCAGCCGTCATCGGACGTCTCGAACGTGGCGGTATGGATTATGGCGCCGGTCAGGGTGATGTTATCCAGGGCGAAGGCGCCGCACTCGGTGGGATTAAGCGCATCTTGGTCCGACCATGCCCCGTCCGATTCAACGCAGAATTTTATCGTGATTGGTTTTGGCACCCTCGGAAGCTCGATGCCGGACATGAGCGGAAAGCTAACTACTCCACTTGTCACCCCGGAATACCTCGTGACCTCCACATTGTCGCCATCACCGCTGGTATCAACATAAACGTGCGTGTAGTCGAACCCCTCCTCGCTCTCGTTCTTGAACTGAAACCCCAACGTCACTGTCCCGCCGGCATAGTTGAATACCTGCTCGAGGCAAACGTTCCAGCTATTCCCATAGCCCTGGCCGGTTGTGTAGCAAAGCAGATCGGCCTCGCTCGGAAACACGCCGCACCAGTAGGAATACGCGCCCTCGAGACCGGCCGTCACACCCGTGCAGACGTTGGTTGTCCAACGCGGGTCATCGGAGGCGACGCGGCGAAAATATGTGATCTCGCTATATGTATTGTCGTAACCGATCCATCCCTCCATGGTTGCGTGATGCCCGTGAGGCTTGTACGGATTGACCCAGCTCGCGGTCGGCTCCGATAGACCGCTCGGCCCCCCGGGCGGAACGATTGACGAGCCAACCCCCGTGTCGAAGGTCCAGAGCTGATTCTCGTTTGCTTCCCAGCGCATGGAATCAGCCGCCCAGAACGTGCCACCGTAGAAGGTCGTGCCGGCAGTGGCGACACCAAAGACTTGCCGATTTCGTGACGCCCAGGGGGCGATACCGGATGCATCCCCTTGTTGGAACTTGGGCATGGTGCGGCTCTGGTCTGCCGTACGGGCAAACGCGGGGGGGGTCAAGGCCAGAAGTAGGATCGCAACCGAGCTGCCCCGTCCGAGGCACATTGGATCAGTTCCTCCCGCTTACGATGACCAGCTTTCTGGTTTGATCCTGATCGAGCGCTCGGAATCGATAGAAGTAGACGCCGTTGGCGACGTAATTGCCTGAGCCATCCCGCCCGTCCCACCTCGCTTGGTTGTCGCCCATTTTGGCCGAGCCGTTGAAGATCGTGTTCATGAGCCGGCCCTGAAGGTCGAAGATCTCCACACGCGCCGCCGCATCCTTTGCCAACGTGAAACGGACGCGGCCTTCGGCACCGGCCGCGAACGGATTGGGCGAGAACTCGCCAAGCTGCGTCGTGAACTTCGGCGGCTGTGGTCCTTCAGAGGGGATTCCCACTCCAGTCGTGGGATTCGTGCAGAACGAGTTGGATGGGTTGAAATACCTAAAATAGGTGAGCACCTCGTTGAGACGCTCCGTGACCGAGGTCGTGCCTCCCAGCACGTAATCGCAAGGTCCACCTGCATCCCGTCGTTCCGAAACCGAGAGGCCATCGGCGACAATCCGATACCTACGTGGCGCTGTCATTGCAGCGGATGCATAAGATGCGGATTTCACCGGGGAGGAATAATCCTCATCCCCAATAACCGCCCCGGCTTCCGGTGTGCCGAGGCTCAGCACGTCAAATGAGCGGAGCTGTGGACATCCGTTTCCCTGGCCAAGATGCCCCACGCTCCGCGGAGGACGATCGGAGACTAGAGATCCCGCTACCGGATCCAGATTCACACAGGGAGTCATATCCAGCGACGCTCCGGTAGTGGGACAATTCGCGTTCCTAAACGTCCCGTTGCTGCAGTTCGTGTTGATGGTGATTCCGGCTATATCCTGAATGAGGTGTCGTGCACTCGGCTCGGACGCACCCTCGGAAATCGGGCTAAACACGATTCCGTCCCCAGAAAGGTAAAGATTGTGCTCTCCTAAGCCAGTTAGAGTGAGCCAAGGCAAGAGCACGTCCGCGTCTTCCTTGGTCAGGGTGAATGCGTTCAGGTTGCCGCTATCCCAGAGGATGTTCTTGTAGCCGAGCGTCTGGACCACGGTTGCGCCGTAATCCGTCTGCAGCGGACGACCGAACGACCCCTGCTGGCTGGACTCGGCGTTCACGTCGTAACGATCCCACTTCGTGTTTTCCACGTTGTTGGAACCGAAGCCGAGAA
>Ga0075421_100001819_pt1 | contig 25148 bp, 25 predicted proteins | sample SoiMetdeltSBSDD5_FD_75292 | JGI IMG/M metagenome (GOLD analysis project Ga0075421, IMG submission 75292) | Bulk soil microbial communities from a Populus tree surrounding site in Tennessee, USA - Soil MetaG P. deltoides SBSDD5 | ecosystem: Environmental > Terrestrial > Soil > Tree plantation... | reverse complement strand
GCGACGCGAAGAGTTATGAGAACGGATGGCGCTAACGGAGCGGGCTGCGGAGGGGAGAAGCAGGGATCGGCGACGCGTAGAGCAGGGATCCGCTTGCGGGATGCGACTGCGGAGCCGATCATGGCGCGTCGGGTGAACGCCGATCCGCGCGCGTCTCCGGCGTCAGATCCCCAGAGGGGCCCCTCTTCCAGCCTTCGACGCGCCCGCTTGCGGGGATGCGACCCCGGAGCAGATCGAGCCCGCGACGCGATGAGTTATGCGTAGTGATGACGGAACGGAGCGGGCTGCGAACGGCGACGAAATATTCATGCGCGCCGCCCTCGAGCTGGCCTCGCAGGCGGCTGCAGCGGGCGAGGTGCCCGTCGGCGCGGTGGTGATCAGGGCTGGAGAGATCGTAGGGCGCGGCTATAACCATCCCATATCGGCGCACGACCCGACGGCGCACGCGGAAATCGTCGCTTTGCGCGACGCGGCGCGGCGCCTTGGCAATTACCGTTTGGGGCGCTGTGACCTCTATGTCACGCTCGAGCCGTGCATCATGTGCGCCGGGGCTATTCTGCACGCGCGCATCGCCCGGCTGATCTATGGGGCACAAGACCCGAAGACCGGCGCATGCGGCAGTGTGGCGAATCCGTTTGCCGAACGGCGCCTGAACCACCATACCGTCGTGACGGGCGGCATGCTGCAAGTCGAGTCCGCAACACTGCTGCAGCAATTTTTTGCGGCCCGCCGATGAAATTTCGTCGATTTGCCGACGGAATTTACACATCCGCGTCGCACCAAGCGCATCCGGCGTTGTGGGAGGCCCACATCTAGTTGATCCGTAAGGGTTCACCCCAACATCTAGCGCCGGCCGCGGACGGGCATGGATTGTGCAATGCCGCAAAGTGCGGTAGATTGTGCGGCGCCAAATTGCAGCAAGAGCCGCAACATCCATATCGGAAAGGGTGACTCCCCATGAGACTACAGGACAAGGTCGCGATTATCACCGGCGCGGGCCGGGGCATCGGGCAGGCGACGGCCGTGAAATTCGCGCAGGAAGGGGCGAAGGTCGTGGTGTGCGATCTGACCCCCGAATGGATCGAGGAAACCGTCCAGATGTGCAAGGAAACACGCGGCGATGCGTTCGGCTACGTCGCGGACGTCCGCGATATTCAAAGCCTCGAGCACATGGTCGACGTCACGGTTGCCAAATGGGGCCGCGTAGATTGTCTCGTTAACAACGCTGGTATCGTCATGGATGCGCAGTTGAAGAACATGACCGAGGATCAGTTCGACAACGTCATCGAGATCAATCTCAAAGGCGTGTACAACTGCACGAAAGCGGTCGTGAACGCGATGCTGGCGCAGCAGTCCGGTGTGATTCTCAACGCCTCCTCGATTGTCGGACTCTACGGCAACTTCGGCCAGACGAACTATGCCGCGAGCAAGTTCGGGGTCATCGGAATGGTGAAGACGTGGGCGCGCGAGCTGGGACGTAAAGGGATCCGCGCGAACGCCGTGTGTCCGGGTTTCATCGCGACGAACATATTGAATTCGATACCCGAGCGTGTCCTGCACGCGCTCGAAGAGAAAGTGCCCATGGGGCGCCTCGGCAGGCCCGAGGAGATCGCAAACACGTTCGCGTTTCTCGCTTCCGACGAAGCGAGTTATATCAACGGCGCCGTGATCGAAGTCAGCGGCGGCCTGACGATTTAAACCTACGACGCGCCCTGCGGGCGCAACAAGGGTCTAGGCGCCTCGCGGCGCTACATAAATAATTCTTACGGCGCGGTGTTCATCAGGGCGGCGATCTTTGCAGCGTCCGGCTCCCGCACGACGCCTTTTTCGGTAATCAGCGCGCTCACGAGCTCCGCGGGCGTCACATCGAACACGGGATTGGCTACTGCGATCCCCTGCGGCGCCCATCGGATCCCCCGATATCCCGCGACTTCGTCTGCGCTGCGCTCTTCGATCGGTATTTCGGCGCCGGTCGCGACTGTCACGTCGATCGTCGATAGAGGACACGCGACATAAAACGGAATGCCGTGCCGCCTCGCGAGTACCGCGAGACCGTAGGTGCCGATCTTGTTGGCCACGTCCCCGTTCGCTGCGACGCGGTCTGCGCCGACGATGACTGCGTCAATCCGCGTTCGGGCCATCAGGAATGCCGCCGCGCTGTCCGCAATGAGCGTGACCGGGATGCCGTCCTGCTGCAGCTCCCACGCCGTCAATCTCGCACCTTGCAGGAACGGTCTCGTTTCGTCCGCGTACACTTCGATCTGCTTTCCAGCTTCCACCGCGGATCGGATCACGCCGAGCGCGGTGCCATGACCGGCCGTCGCCAGCGCGCCGGCATTGCAGTGAGTGAGCACACGCGCGCTTTGACCGAGCAGTTGCGCTCCATGCTCGCCCATTGCGCGATTGAGCCGGATATCCTCTTCCAGAATCTGGTGCGCACAAGCGAGCAGCGAGGCGGCCGTTTCGGATGACGGTGCGCCCACACGCGTTCCGACATGCGTCCGCATTTGCTGAAGCGCCCACGAAAGATTCACCGCGGTAGGCCTGCTTTCCGCGAGCACGCGAAAGGCACTCTCGAGCCGTTCGTCGAATTCCATACGCGGCGATGCCGCGAAGCGTTGTGCCTCGAGTGCAACGCCGTATGCTGCAGCGCATCCGATCGCCGGTGCGCCGCGTACGACCATGTCGCGGATCGCTTTTGCTACACTCGCTGCGTCTTCGCAGCGTACGTAGAGTTGCTCGTCCGGTAGCGCGCGTTGGTCCAGCAATTCCAGCGCACCATCGCGCCAGCGCAGCGTTGCGTACGAAGCGTGTCGACTCGGATCCATTTTCGCGGCGATTATAATTCAGCGATGATCGAGACTGCCTTCGTCGTGAGGCCTGTGAACTGGAATGCGCGGCGCGAAGACCTCCGCGCACTTCGACGCACGGTTTTCATCGAAGAGCAGAACGTGCCCGAGGAGCTCGAGTGGGATGAAGTCGACGAGCGCGCGTATCACGTCCTCGCGATGAGTGGCGATGGCGATCCGATCGGTACCGGCAGGCTCAGTCTCGATTGTCAGATTGGCCGCATGGCTGTCGCACGGGACTGGAGAGGCCGCGGCGTTGGCGCGGCAATCCTCAGGACGCTACTCGCCTTCGCTGTGAAGGAAGGCTGTCGGGTGGTGAGGCTCCATGCACAGACGCACGCACTGGGGTTCTACGAGCGCTATGGTTTCGAAGCGGTGAGCGACGAGTTTCAGGAGGCCGGCATCCCGCACCGCGCCATGGAGCTCAGGCTTGCGCCTGAACTGGAGGAGTGAGACCGAGCTCGAATCGCAGCTCGGTGTCCCCCAGCGACGCGCCCTCCGGTCCGAACCGGCGTTCCAGGAAGACCACGCGTCCGTCTGCGCCGACCAGCACTACAGTAGATGCCCGCGTGCCATAGGTCGCGCCCGGGATGAAAGCCGCGGACACGGCGCGCTCCCGCTCCAGCTCGAGCCCGGTGGAAGGGAGCAGGTGATCGGGCGCCGGCGCGCGATCGGCGAGGACCCTGAAAAGTGTCTGAGTGAGCTCTGCTTCTCCGGCATGAAGCAGCGATTGCAGCGCCGCAATGCCACCGCGAACCTTCGGCCAGGGCTCGTCGAGCAGGTGATTGCTCAACCCGTGCACGCCATCGGTGATGCGCTGCGGGCCGTTCCCGCGGTTCGAGTAGAACCACAGCTCGTTCAGGTCCCCGACGATGAGGCTGAAACCGGTGTACGCGGCCGCCCGGTGCTCGACGTCCCGCACATACCTGGCCGGCAGTTGCGCGCCTGTCAGGAAGTCGCGTGTCAGCTTGCCGCGTGAGTGCTCGCCGCGGGCGCTACGGGGTCGCTGGCGATAGTTGGTGATTGCAGCGAAGCGGCCTTCCTTCGAGAGCCCGAGCCATGTTCCTCCGTGCTGGAGGTCGCGTCCTGCACAAACGCGCGGATCGTCGTCCCAGAACCCCGCCGGCGCCGCAGGCCTCGAGTACGATTCGTCGCGGTTGGCTGCAACGATCAGCGGGTATTCGGCGTGCGCGCGTGCCGCGAACAGAATCAGGCACATCGGTCGTGCGCCGCTGACGACGAGGGTTCCTCAGGTTTCGAAACATTCGAGACGCCGGGTGGATCCTTCCTGTAGGCACTCGGCGATCTGGAGCTGCACGGCAGCCCGCTCCAGCTCGAGCTCGAATTTCGCGTCGTCACGGACGTTCTCATAGACTTCCATCCACAGCAGCGGCTCACTACGCTTTTTCAGCAGGCGGCCGGCTATGGTCGTCGTTTCCTTGAGCATGGAAAAAAGCTGGAGCACGCGCACTTCGCAGCTCTGGACGCGCTCGGGCGCCACACGATAATAGATGAAGTACGAGTACGCCATCGTCGCTCCTGGGGCCTCGAATTGTAGGGCGACGCCCTTGGGAAGGCGAGTGGCGCGGCGTCACCCCGCGCGTGGCGTCAAGCCGCTGCGCGCAAGGGAGTCTGGAGCGCGGGCTGGGAAGCGGGCGTCTGATCGGGCGCGGGCCGGCGCGGCCGTTCCTGCGTGGTGTTGCTTCGCACAGGGGTTGGAGACGCCTCTGCCGTCGCGGCGTCGCGCCGCCCAGCGGCGCGATAAGCCATCACGACCAGCGTAAGGGCCGCACATGCCGCGGCACCGAGCGCGATGAAAGCGAGAAACGGACGACAGGTCGCATCCGGCACGAATACACATGCGCCCACGTAACCAAACCATCTGCCGATCAGCAGAAAGAACGACTCGATAACGCCCATTTTCGCACCTGCCAAAAGAAGAACCGCGGAGCACATCGACTATTCGATGTGCCATCTATGCCATCCTGCTGCAAAGGGCATGCCGAAAACGGGCCGCGACGCACCTCAGTCCGGAATAGTATACGGGAGCGGCTTTACCTCGACGGTAGACCCGTCCAGCGATTTCCAGTGGACTGCTTCCGACCGAACGATGCTCGTCTGGATCACCGCCAGAGCGTCGTAGCCCCCGCCGACGGGAGCGGCGTACAGGATGCCTCCGCTCGCCTGATCGGGACCGAACGTCGGGCTGAATAGCGCATCGCCGGGAGCGGGCGGAAGTCCGGTTGGGACGTGGACGCGATACATGCGTTGCTTGAGGCGGCCCAGGTAATGCATTCGGGCGACGACTTCCTGCCCCGGGTAACAGCCTTTCGTATAACTCACCGCCCCGAGGAGATCGAAGTTGAGCATCTGCGGCACGTACCGGTCCTGCGTTTCCGCAAGCACCATCGGTACGCCGGCTTCGATCTCACGCTGTAACCAGGCGCTCTCCGGCTCTTCCGGCATGCGCGACCGGAGCGTGGCGCGTATGTCCTCCGCACGCTCCGCCGCAGCGGCGACGATGAAGCGATCGAGCGGCGCACGTGCGACGCGTACATTCTCTTCTGACACGACCTCGTGCGTTCTCTCCGGGACCGCGTCGACGATTCCCGCGAGTCCATCCGCTGCCGCGCTGCCCCAGACGCCGAACAGCCGGAAGGCGGCCGTGGCGGACACAAGCTCCACGCGCGAGCGCAGCAGGTACTTCGCAAGCTTCGCCTGAATGTCTGCACGCAAGCTTTCGGGCAGCTGCAGAACGATTTCGTCATCCATGCGCCACAGAAGGAACGTCGCCAGGAGGCGGCCTTTAGGTGTGCAATAGCCGCTGTATTGCGTGTGTGAGGACGCGAGGCCGACCACTTCGCTCGTGAGCTGCGCATGAAGAAATGCGATTGCGTCGGGACCACGAACCGCGATGAGACCCGCGCCACGCAATTCCGAAAAACCAGTCGTCACGAGTGAGCCTCGCGCGTGCTAGGTGCGGAGCTGCTCGACGAGATCCGCCTCGAATCGCACGACAGTCTTGGCGTCGTAAAGCGCGGGGCCCGTCACGAGGAACACGTCCTCGGCGCGGGACCCGAGCGTGTTGATTTTGGCCGTATGCAAATTGATGTCGTAAGCTGTGAGCACGCGTGCGATGCGGGAAAGGAGACCCGGCCGATCGCCGGCGATGACTGAAAGCACCTGGTACGTGCCGCGGTCGTCAGGCTGCAGGTTCACCTCGGGCGAGATCGGGAAGTGCCGGAGCTGTCGGCTCAACCGCGGTTTCGGCAGCGGAGGCAACGGCGTTTTGTGCAGCAGGCGCTGCGCGAGCTCGTACTCGATATAGCTCATCACATCGCGATACTGCGGCTGGCGATTGTCGGGCTCGTGCACCTGGAACGTATCGAGCGCGTACCCGCCGCGCGTCGTGTACACCTTCGCGTCGTGTATGTCGTAGCCGATGCTTTCGAAGAAGCCGCAGATGCGCGCGAAGAGCTCCTTCTGGTCCTGCACGTACACCATGACCTGCAGCCCTTCGCCGGCCGGAGAAAGCCGCGCTTTCACGACAGGCGTCGAGGTCGTGACCCGGTAATAGAGCAGGCGCGTATGCCACGCGATTTCCTGCGGGTCGTGCCGCAGGAAATAAGCCGTATCGAGCTCGTTCCACAGCTTCTGGTGCGCGTCCTCCGGAACGGCGTAAAGACGCAGCTTCGAGAGCGCTTCCTCCTGCCGGGCCTGCACACTGCTCTCGAGGCTCGTCCCGTGTCCGGCCAGGAGCCTGCGGGTGAGATGGAAGAGGTCTTCCAGCAGCTTCGCTTTCCAGGCGTTCCACACCTTCGGGCTCGTGCCGCGGATGTCGGCGACCGTCAGAAGGTACAGCGCATTCAAACGCCGCTCGGTTCCGACGCGCTCCGCAAAAGCCCTCACGATCTCGGGATCGCTGATGTCCTGTTTTTGCGCGGTCGAGGACATTACGAGATGATTCTCGACCAGCCACGCAACGAGCTCGCAATCTTCGCCGTCCAGCCCGTGCGCGCGTGTAAAGCGCAGAGCGTCGATCGCGCCGAGCTGCGAATGATCTCCGCCGCGGCCTTTCGCGATGTCGTGAAAGAGCCCTGCGAGATACAGCACCTCCGGCCGCTCGAAACCGCTCATCACACGGCTGCAGAGCGGAAATTCGTGAGCGAGCTCGGGCACTGCGAAGCGCCGGAGATTCCGTACCACTTTCAGGATGTGCTCGTCGACCGTGTACACGTGATAGAGATCGTGCTGCATCTGCCCGACGATTCTCCCGAACGCGGGCACATAACGGCCGAGCACACCGTAGCGATTCATTCGCCTGAGCTCGCGATCTACGCGCGAGGGGCTGCGCAGAATGCCCATGAAGAGCTCCCGATGCTCCGCTTTCGCCCGGAAGCTGCTATCGATGAGCCGCCGCGCGCGCCAGAGGGCGCGCAGCGTCCCGGCGCTGATTCCTTTCAGCTCGTGGTGCTCCTGGAGCAGCATGAACGTTTCCAGCAGCGCTGCCGGGTGACGCTCGTAGAGATCCTCGGCTGAAGCTTCCAGGAACTCTCCGCGCACACCGAAGCGCTCGTTGATCGGATGGTATTCACGGTCGTGCTGAGGCTCGATGAGTGCGGTCAGGTTCTGCAGCAATATGGTGTTCAGCTGCGATACTTTTTTCGCCGCACGATAGTAACGCTGCATGAGCTGCTCGCTCGCGCGAAGATGCGCACGATCGCGCAAGCCGAACTGCGCCGCGAGCGCGGACTGATGGTCGAAGACGAGGCGATCCTCCCGACGGCGTGCGATGTAGTGAAGACGGATGCGCAGTGTCTTCAGAAAACGCTCTTCGCGGCGGATCTCCCGCGCTTCCGCGGGCGTGATCAGATCACGGCTGGCGAGGTCGATCCAGGTCTTTCCCACACCGGCTGCACGCGCGATCCAGAATATCGTCTGCAGGTCGCGCAAGCCGCCCGCGCTCTCCTTGATATTCGGCTCGAGGTTCGTTTCCTGGTAGCGCGCGTGACGCTGCTGCTGCTCGAGCTGTTTCTCCTCGAGAAAGGTCCCGGGATCGAGCGCCGCCGTGGTTCTCTGCACGAAGGTGCGAAAGAGCTCGCGATTGCCGGCCAGCAGCCTCGCTTCGAGGAGCGTCGTCTGCACGGTGATGTCCTGTTCGGACATTGCCAGACACTCGTCGACCGTGCGCACGCTGTGGCCGACTTCGAGGCCGATATCCCACACAAGTCCGATCAGCCGCTCGAGGAGGTGTTCGAGCGCGGCGTCCGGTGCCCCCGGGAGGAGCACCAGTATGTCGACGTCGGAGTAGGGGTAGAGCTCGCCGCGACCGTAGCCGCCCACTGCGAGGAGCGCGACCTCGTCGGGCATGGCGCAGACGGACCACACTTCTCGGAGCTGCTGGTCCACGAGCAGGCGAAGCTTCGAGAGGAGCTCGGAAGGCGACTCCGTCGACTCGAAGCGCGCCCGCAGCGCCGCGCGTTCGGTTGCCAGGCGCCGCTTCCATTCGGGCAGGCGGGCCGCGGAAGCCGTGGGCCCGTATGCCACGGCTGTCGTACTCATGTGCCTGGAGTCGGCCGCGGCGGGGTTCCCGGCGAGAGCGTCAACACTTCGTATCCGGTTGGCGTCACGAGCACGGTGTGCTCCCACTGGGCCGAGAGGCTGTGGTCCTTCGTGACGATCGTCCAGCCGTCCGCAAGCTGTCGGATGTCGGGCTTACCCGCGTTGATCATCGGCTCGACCGTGAAGATCATCCCCGGCTCGAGCCTGAGACCGGTGCCCGGCCGCCCGTAGTGAAGTACCTGCGGCTCCTCGTGGAACTTGCGTCCGATGCCATGGCCGCAGAATTCGCGCACGACGCTGAAGCCGTGCTGCTCAGCGTACGTCTGGATCGCATGGCCGATATCGCCGAGGTGCGCACCGGGCTTCACCGCCTCGATGCCGCGCCACATGCACTCGAAGGTGATCTCGCACAGGCGCCGCGCCTGGATCGATGGCTGTCCGACGTAGAACATGCGGCTCGTGTCGCCATGGAAGCCGTTCTTGATGACCGTGATGTCCACATTGACAATGTCACCGAGCTTGAGCCTTCTTTCCCCGGGGACGCCATGGCAGACGACGTGGTTGACGGACGTGCAGATCGACTTCGGATACGGCTGATACCCAGGGGGCGCGTAGTTGAGCGGCGCCGGTGTCGAATGCTGTTCGTTCACGATGTAATCGTGACAGAGCCGGTCGATTTCGGCCGTCGTCATGCCCGGGCGGATGAGCGGCGTGATGTAGTCGAGCACTTCGGCAGCGAGCCTGCCGGCGACCCGCATCTGCTCGATTTCTTCCGGGGTTTTGAGGGAAACAGCCATAGTGGAGAGGGCGCACCGCGCTTGGAGGCGCGCTGCAAGTGCTTGGTTTTTCAGGTAACGCGGAATTGTAGTCCAGAATTAACACCACGATGGGGCCGCATCCCTCGGGCGCGCCGCGGCTTGAGAGTCTTCCGTTTATGATGCTAAAATAGGCAGTTAGCTCGCTCTGCTTGGGCGAGACTGCCGGCGTGGTCTCAATCGGCCACGCCAATTTCGCACATCCGCCGTATGGCCAGGGTGCCCCGCTTGTGTAGAGGGGTGTTGGCGCGGATGGAGGCTTAACCCTTGCAAGGAGTTCTGCAGTATGTCGGTCACCATGCGTGAAATGCTGGAGGCGGGCGTCCATTTCGGACATCAGACCCGCTATTGGAACCCGAAGATGGCGCCTTATATCTTCGGGCACCGCAACAAGATTCACATCGTCAATCTCGAAAAAACCTTGCTCATGTACCAGGGCGCGCTCAAGTTCGTGCGCCAGCTGGCATCGAACAAGGGCACGGTTCTTTTCGTCGGCACCAAGCGGCAGGCCCGGGAAATCATCCGCGAGGAAGCGCAGCGCGCCACCGCCCCTTACGTCGATTACCGCTGGCTGGGCGGGATGCTGACGAATTACAAAACCGTCAAGCAGTCGATCAAGCGTCTGAAAGATATGGAGCAGATGCACCAGGACGGAACGCTCGATCGTCTGCCGAAGAAAGAGGCGCTGTACTATCAGCGCGAGATGCAGAAGCTCGAGCGAAGCTTGGGCGGCATCAAGGAGATGAACGGACTCCCGGACGCGATGTTCGTGGTCGACGTGGGCTACCAGAAGAACGCGATCGCCGAGGCGAACAAGCTCGGGATACCCGTAATCGGCGTCGTCGACACCAACCACAGCCCCGAGGGCGTAGATTACGTGATTCCCGGCAACGACGATTCGAGCCGCGCGATCCGACTCTACGCCCGGGGCATAGCCGATGCATACATGGAAGGGCGCAACGACAGCCTGAAGGAGATCGTGACCGGCGGTGACGAGTTCGTCGAGCTGGAAGAAACGGAAGTAGAGGCCCGCTAAGGCGGGCCACAGCGCAAAGCTTCCCCCAAGGGGCGCGAGCCCCTTTTTTTGTAAATAGCGGAGACTTAAGTCGATGTCCGAGATTACCGCCGCGATGGTGCGCGAGCTGCGCGAAAAGACCGACGCGCCCATGATGGAATGCAAGAAAGCGCTGATAGAAGCAGGGGGCGACAGCGCCAAGGCAGAAGAGATACTGCGAATCAAACTGGGCAACAAGGCCACGAAAGCGGCAGGCCGCATCGCGGCCGAAGGCGTTGTTGCCGCCCACGTCGCCGCGGATGGCAAGCTCGGCGCGATCGTGGAAGTGAACTGCGAGACCGATTTCGTTGCGAAGAACGAGGAGTTTCTCGCGTTCGCTCGCTCACTTGCGGAGCTCGTTGCGAAACAGAACCCGGTCGATGTAGCGGCGCTTTCGAACCTGCCGCTCGACGGAGGCACCGTGGAAGAGCGCCGTAAGCATCTCGTCGGGAAAATCGGCGAGAACATGTCGCTGCGCCGTTTCCGCCGTGTCGACGCGCGCGGGCGCCTTTTTACGTACATCCATGGCGGCTCGAAAATCGGTGTGCTCGTGGATCTCGTTGGAGGCGATGAAACGCTCGGCAAGGACATCGCAATGCATATCGCGGCGAGCAAGCCGGTCGCCCTGTCGCGCGAAGAGGTGCCTGCGGATGTCGTGCAGAAAGAGCGCGACATTGCCACGGCCAAGGGCGCTGAATCCGGCAAGGCCGCGAACATCGTCGAGAAAATGGTCGAAGGCGCCGTGCAGAAGTTTCTGAAGGAAGTGACGCTCCTCGGGCAGCCTTTCGTGAAGAACGACAAGCAAACGGTCGGCGACCTGCTGAAATCGAAGAATGCGTCGGTCGCGTCGTTCACGCTGTACGTGGTCGGCGAAGGTATAGAGAAGCGCAAGGACGATTTCGCAGCGGAGGTCATGGCGCAGGTGCAGGCGAGCGAGAAGACCGGTCAGCCGTCCTGAGCCCGCGCGCCGCGGGAGAGGGGAAGAGCATGTCGGAAACGGTTGTAGAGGAGCGTGTGGTCGAAAGGACAGCGGTGCAGACGTCAGCCTTGACGACGGGTGAGATCGCGGCGGAAAAAGCTCCGGCCTACAAACGCATCCTGCTCAAGCTGAGCGGCGAAGCGCTCATGGGCGACGACACTTACGGCATCAATCGCGAGACGATCGAGCGGATCGTCGCGGAAGTGGCCGAGGTCTCCAAGCTCGGCCTCGAAATCGCCGTGGTGATCGGCGGCGGTAACATCTTCAGGGGCGTGGCGCCGGCTGCGTCGCACATGGACCGTGCGACCGCCGACTACATGGGTATGCTCGCGACCGTCATGAACGCGCTTGCCCTGCAGGATGCGATGCGGCGGGTGAACGTGGTCTCGCGCGTGCAGTCTGCACTGAACATCGAGCAGGTGGTGGAGCCTTATATCCGCGGGAAGGCGATGCGCTATCTCGAGGAAGGCAAGATCGTGATTTTCGCAGCCGGCACCGGAAACCCGTTCTTCACGACCGACACGGCGGCAGCGCTCCGCGGCATGGAGATGAACGTCGAGCTCGTGCTGAAAGCGACCAAAGTGGATGGCGTCTACACCGACGACCCGAATACCCACCCGGATGCGATGCGTTACAAGGAGCTCACGTTCGACGAGGCGATCATCAAGAATCTCAAGGTGATGGACGCCACCGCGCTCACGCTTTGCCGCGATCAGAAGCTGCCGATCAACGTCTTCAGTATTCTGAAGCCGCACGCGCTCAAGCGTGTCGTGCTCGGTGAAGACGAAGGTACCATGGTCCACGTTTGACCGGAACACGGAGGATTCGATCATGATTGCCGACGTGAAGAAAACGGCCGAGCAGAAAATGAAAAAGACGGTGGAAGCGCTGCGCGGCGATCTCGGCAAGATACGTACGGGACGCGCTCACACGGGCCTCCTCGATCACGTGCAGGTCGACTACTACGGTACGCCCACGCCGGTGCCGCAGGTCGCGAACGTGACCCTGCTCGACGCGCGAACGATCGGAGTGACACCGTGGGAGAAGAAACTCGCTCCCGCCATCGAGAAAGCCATACGTGATTGCGACCTCGGACTGAACCCGGCGACGGTCGGCGAGACGGTGCGTGTGCCGATGCCGGCGCTCACCGAAGAGCGGCGCAAGGATTTGATCAAGGTTGTCCACAAGGAAGGGGAAAACGCGCGCGTGGCGGTTCGGAACGTGCGCAGGGATGCGATTCATCATCTCAAGGAGCTGTTGAAGCAGAAAAAAGTCGCCGAAGATGAAGAGCGCCGGGCCCAGGACGACGTCCAGAAGCTCACGGACCGGTATATCGCGGAAATAGACAAGCTTCTCCAGGTTAAAGAAGCGGATCTGATGGCCGTTTGAAGCGGGCATGCATACGAGCTCAACACTGACGATTCCGGAAGCGCGCGAGGTCCCGCGCCACATCGCCGTCATCATGGATGGCAACGGGCGGTGGGCCAAACAGCGTTTCCTGCCGCGCGTTGCCGGACATAGACGCGGTCTCGAGGCCGTGCGGTCTGCGGTGAAAACTTGCGTGAAGCACGGCGTGGAATATCTCACGCTGTTCGCGTTCAGCAGCGAAAACTGGCGGCGGCCCAGCGACGAGGTGAAGTTTCTGATGCAGCTCTTCGTCGCTGCTCTGGAGCAGGAAGTCGAGAAACTGCACGCGAACGGCGTGCGTTTTCGGGTAATCGGAAACCTCGAGCGTTTCGAGCCCCGCGTCGTGCGACTCATCGAAGAGGCGGAAGCGCGCACCGCCGGAAATACGCGGCTACTCCTCACGATCGCGGCGAATTATGGCGGCCGCTGGGACATCCTCCAGGCCATGAACCGGATGCTGCAGGAGCGGCCCGAGCTCGCCAACGGTTTTTCGGAAGGGGACCTGACGCCGTACTTTTCGATGAGCTACGCGCCGGAACCCGATCTTTTCATTCGCACGGGCGGTGAGCAGCGCATCAGCAATTTTCTTCTGTGGCAGCTCGCGTATACGGAGCTCTACTTTACGGAGACGCTCTGGCCCGATTTCGATGCGGCGGCGCTCGATTGCGCGATCAGTTCGTATCAGAACCGCGAGCGGCGCTTCGGCCGCACGAGCGAGCAACTCGACTCCGCCGGGCGCGTCGCCCGCATTTCCGCAGGCTGACGGCAACACGCCGCAGGACATGTTCCTCACGCGTGTCCTCACGGTCGTCGTCATGCTGCCGCTCTTCGCGGCGGCGCTCCTTTACTTTCCGCAGTGGCTTTGGGCGCTCGCGCTCCTGCCCGGGTTGTATATTGCCGCGTGGGAGTGGGGCGGTCTCGCTGCCTACAGACCGGCGCAGCGAGCCGGTTACGCGGTGGTTGTGGCGGCGAGTGGGCTCGCCGTGTTTTACGGAGCGTCGATGACGCCGACCGACAAGGCAGTGCCCGAGCTCTGGGCGTACGTCCTGAGCTGTGTCTTCTGGGCTGTCGTGGCGCCGGTCTGGCTCGGCCTTCGTTTGAAAATGCGTAACCCTGTCGTGCTCGGCGTGGCCGGGTGGATTGCACTCGTACCGATGTGGCTCGCGCTCGTTCGGCTGCAGACCCACCCCTACGTGCTCCTCATGTTCATGGCCGTGATCTGGATCGCCGATACGGCTGCATACCTTGCCGGCAGGAAGTGGGGCCGCCACAAGCTCGCGCCATTGATCAGCCCGGGCAAGTCGTGGGAAGGTGTCGTCGGCGCAGTAGCTGCGATTGGGGTGTACTATGCGGTGCTCTGGTTCTTGACGCCCGCGGGAGACACCGTCTTCCCGGCCGCTTTCGCCCTGGCGCTGTTCGCGGCGCTTCTGTTTCTGAGCGTCGAAGGCGATTTGTTCGAGTCCTGGCTGAAACGTCAGGCCGGCGTCAAGGACAGCGGGCAGCTCCTGCCGGGTCACGGGGGACTGCTCGATCGGGTGGACGGGCTCACGTCGACGATGCCGGCCGCGGCGCTGGCCTTTTATTTGCACCGAGCGTTCTAAGGTCCCTAATGCCAGCAGCGCAGTCTCTCGCGATTCTCGGTTCGACGGGCAGCGTCGGCGCGAACACGCTCGATGTGGTCGAGCGGCACCCCGATCGTTTTCGCGTCGTGGCGCTGTCCGCTTACACCCAGACCGGCGTATTGCTCGAGCAGTGCCGGCGGCATCGCCCGCGCTACGCCGTCATGCTGGATGCGCTCGCGGCGGACGCCCTCCGGCGCGGCATCAAGAGCGCGCGGCTCGAAACGGAAGTGCTGTGCGGCCCTGATGCGCTGGACTACGTGGCCGCGCTGCCCGAGGTCGATACCGTGATGGCGGCGATCGTCGGGATCGCGGGATTGAAATCGACTTTTGCGGCAGCGCAGGCAGGCAAGAAAGTGCTGCTCGCGAACAAGGAGGCACTCGTTACCGCCGGGCCCGTGCTGATGCGCGCAGCCCGGCAAGGCGGGGCGACACTGCTGCCGGTCGACAGCGAGCACAACGCCGTGTTCCAGGCGCTGCCCCGCGGACTCAGCCAGAATCTGGACGCGTCCGGTGTGCGCCGGATCCTGCTCACGGCTTCCGGCGGCCCGTTTCGCCTCGCATCCGCAGGCGAGCTCGCCGACGTCACACCGGAAGCGGCCTGCGCTCATCCGAACTGGGTCATGGGACGCAAGATCTCGGTCGACTCGGCAACCATGATGAACAAGGGCCTCGAAGTGATCGAGGCGCGATGGCTGTTCGACGCGAAACCGGAGCAGATCGAAGTCGTGATCCATCCCCAAAGCATCGTGCACTCGCTTGTCGAATACATCGATGGTTCGGTGCTCGCCCAGCTCGGCAACCCCGATATGCGAATCCCGATCGCGCATGCGCTTGCGTTTCCCGAGCGCATCGAGGCCGGCGTCGACTTCCTCGACCTGGCGCGGATCGGTGCTTTGCATTTCGAAGCGCCCGACATCGCGCGCTTCCCGTGCCTGCGCCTTGCGTATGAAGCGCTGCAAGCAGGCGGCTGTGCGCCTGTCGTGCTGAACGCGGCCAACGAAGTAGCGGTGGCGCGCTTTCTCGAAGGCGGTCTGCGCTTCACGGAGATTCCCGAGCTGATCGAGACGGTGCTCACGCGCTCGACTGACCGTTCGCTGGAATCGCTGGAAGACGTCATGGAGGCCGATCGCGCCGCGCGCGAGCGCGCCGAAGCAGCTCTGCAGACGACGCGCGGCTGGACCGGAGCCATCGGCGGGCTCGCACGCGCGTCTGTGTCCACCGGATAGTGCAGCACTCGTCATACGTCCATGAACCTTCTCTATACCGCCCTCGCGTTTCTTGTCACCCTCGGATGCCTGATCGTCATTCACGAGCTCGGCCACTACTGGGTCGCACGTTTGTGCAACGTGAAAGTGCTGCGATTCTCGGTCGGTTTCGGCAAACCTGTCTGGTCGCGCCTGATCGGCCCCGACCGCACGGAGTGGGCCATCGCAGCGTTTCCGCTCGGCGGCTACGTGAAGATGCTGGACGAGCGCGAAGGCCGCGTCGATCCGCGGGAAGCGCATCGCGCATTCAACCGTCAGTCGGTCGGGCGGCGCTTTGCAATCGTCCTCGCGGGACCGCTCGCGAATTTCGTTCTCGCGATTGCGCTCTATTGGCTCCTTTTCATCTACGGGGTGCCGGGACTGAAACCCGTCGTCGGCGCTCCGCCCGAGAACACGCCTGCGGCCGTCTCGGGATTCAAAGCGGGCGATGCTATCGTGCGAATCGGCGACGAGCCCATTCAGACCTGGCAGGACGCGCGCTGGGTGCTCTTGCAGCATGCGGTGAAAAAAGAGCGTGTTCCGGTTACCACGCGCAGCCAGTCGGGTGAACTGTCCGAGCGTGAGCTCGATCTCTCCCAGCTCTCGACCGCGGATCTCGACAGCGATTTCCTGCGCGCGCTGGGTCTCACGCGTCAGCAGCCGAGATTGCCGCCGGTGATCGGCAACGTTGTGAAGGGCGGTGCCGCCGAGCGTGCGGGACTACGCGCGGGCGATGAAGTCGCTTCGATCAACAAGAGTCCCGCGTCCGGGTGGGAAGATGTCGTGACGGCGGTGCGCGCACATCCGGGGCGCGCGCTTGCGCTCGAAGTGCGTCGCGGCGGAACGGACATCGCCCTGGCGGTCACGCCTGACGTTGTTACGGAAGCGGGGCGCCCCGTAGGCCGCATCGGCGCAGGACCCAGGGTCGAGAGCTCCGCCATGGCGCACCTGACGACCGAAGTGCGCTACGGCCCGTTCGAGGCTCTGCAGAAAGCGCTTTACAAGACCTGGGACACTTCGGTGTTCAGTCTGCAGATGTTGGGCAGGATGATCATCGGCGAGGTATCGCTGAAGAATCTGAGCGGCCCCATCACGATCGCGGATTACGCGGGACAATCGGCGCAGATGGGGTGGATCTCGTATCTGCTCTTTCTCGCGTTGATCAGCATCAGCCTGGGCGTGCTGAACCTTCTGCCCGTCCCATTATTGGATGGCGGGCATTTGATGTATTATATCTTCGAAGTTTTGAAAGGCAGTCCGGTATCGGACAAAGCCATCGAGATCGGGCAGCATCTGGGTATGGCCCTGCTGTTCGTGTTGATGGCTTTTGCTTTATATAACGATATCAATCGTCTCATCAGCGGCTGAAGAGTGACGCGTAACAGCAGAGCTTGCGGCGACTCCATCGCGAGCGCTGGGCCTGCCGGGCGGCCAGCGCGTACGCAGCACGCACTGCTCCATCGTTCGCCGACTGCCGCGGATGGAGCTTTCGTAATTTCTGTTACAGGATATTGATGCATTTTCTCCGCGTCGGTGTTCTCGCGCTCGCTCTAAGCAGCCTTCCCGCGCAAGCCATCGAACCCTTCGTCATCAAGGACATTCGTGTAGAAGGGATACAGCGCACCGAAGCCGGTACGGTCTTCAGCTATCTTCCGGTGAAAGTCGGGGACACGATGACCGATGAGAAAGCGTCCCAGACGGTACGGGCGCTTTTTGCCACCGGCTTTTTCCGCGACGTCTCTCTGGAGGTCGAGGATAGCGTGCTCGTCGTCGTACTGCAGGAGCGTCCTTCGATCGCACAGATCGAATTCACGGGCCTGCGGGAATTCGACAAGGAAACGGTGCTGAAGGCGATGAGCCAGATCGGTCTCGCCGAAGGCCGGATATTCGACCGCGGGTTGCTCGACCGCGCGGAGCAGGAGCTGAAGCGCCAGTATCTGACGCGGGCGCGCTACGCGGCGAGCGTGACGACGACGGTAACGCCGCTAGAGCGTAACCGCGTCGCGCTCACCTTCACGATCGACGAAGGCGACGCCGCGAAAATCCGCCAGATCCGCATTATCGGCAACAATGCGTTCACCGAGCGCGATCTCCTGCGCCAGATGTCACTCCGCACCCCCGGCTGGCTCACCTGGTACAGCAAGGCGGACCAGTACTCGCGCCAGAAGCTCGCCGCCGACCTCGAATCGCTGCGCTCCTACTATCTCGACCGCGGCTATCTCGAGTTCAACATCGATTCCACGCAGGTCTCGATCACGCCGGACAAGAAAGATATCTACATCACGGTTGCGCTGACGGAAGGGCCGAGATACACGGTTTCCGGCGTGAATGTCGCGGGCGAGCTCCTCCTGCCCGAAGCCGAGATCCGGAAGCTGATTCAGCTGAAGCCCGGCGATGTGTTCTCTCGCGCGCGCGTAGCGCAGTCCACGAAAGCGATCAGCGACCGGTTGGGCAACGAAGGGTATGCGTTCGCGAACGTGAACGCAGCGCCTGAGCTCGACAAGGAGAAGCGCCAGGCCGCTTTCACGTTCTTCATCGATCCCGGTCGCAGAGTCTATGTGCGCCGGGTCAACATTGCCGGCAATACGCGCACGCGCGACGAAGTCATCCGGCGCGAAATGCGCCAGCTCGAAGGCGGCTGGTTTTCGGCGGAGAACATCGCGAATTCCCGAAGCCGCATAGACCGCCTCGGATATTTCAACGAGGTGAACATCGAGACGCCGTCGGTGCAGGGTACGACCGATCAGGTCGATGTGAACGTGACGGTGACCGAGCGCCCGACCGGGGCGGTGCTGCTCGGCGCAGGCTTCGGCAGCGGCGAGGGCGTCATACTGTCCGGATCCGTTGCGCAACAGAACATCTTCGGCTCGGGCAAGCACGTGTCGGTCGGTCTCAACACGAGCAAGATCAACACGACCTACTCGCTCTCGTATACCGATCCGTATTACACCGTGGACGGTGTGAGCCGCGGTTTCGATATTTACCTGCGGCAGATCGATGCGTCGAACAGCGGCCTCGGCAATTACCGGACGCAGACGGCGGGCGGCGCGGTGCGGTTCGGCGTTCCGGTGACCGATGTCGACACGATCAACTACGGGCTCGGTTACGAGCGGACCCATATCGATACGTTCGTGGACAGTCCGCTCATCTACCTCGACTACGTGCGTACCTTCGGGGCAACGAACAGCGCGATCCTGGCAACCGCCGGCTGGACGCGCGATAACCGTGACAGCCTGCTTTATCCGACCCGGGGAACGATGCAGAAAGTGACGACCGAACTCGGGCTGCCGGGGGCGAGCCTCAATTACTATCGCGCCTCGTACCAATATCAGCGCTATTTCCCCATTTCGCGCGACTACACGCTGATGCTGAACGGCGAGATCGGCTACGGCGACGGCTACGGCGACACCCCGACGCTTCCGTTCTTCAAAAACTTTTTTGTAGGCGGCGTAAACTCGCTGCGGGGTTTTCGTGTGTTCACGGTGGGCCCCAAGGACGTGCAGGGCAATCCGCGGGGCGGCAACAGGAAATTGCTTGGCAACGCCGAGTTTCTGTTTCCGTTTCCAGGTCTTGAAGGCGAAAGGACCGCCCGCATGAGCGCTTTCCTCGACCTGGGTATGACAAGCGACAACAAGTTCGACTTCGGGGATATCAGGGCATCTGCCGGTATCGGCGTGCTCTGGGTTTCTCCGATGGGCCCGCTTAAAATCAGCCTCGCCGCGCCGCTCAAGTCCGTGAGCGGCGACCGCAAGCAGATTCTCCAATTCACATTCGGGGGTGCATTCTGATCGCTCCGGACTGCATGCGGGACGTTCCCCGAGTGAGGCTCGTGTCGTGGAACCGGCGTGGAATCGTTAAGGAGATCGCCTTGAAGCATGTGTACTCGACGCTCGCAGCCGTGGCGCTGTCGTTCGCGCTGTTGTGCGATTCGCCCGCGCTCGAGGCCGCGGAGCTCAAGATTGGATTCATAGACGCCGAGCGCATCAACCGCGAGTCGGCGCCTGCCGAGCTCGCAAGCAAACGGCTCGAAAAGGAGTTCGCGCCGCGTGCGCAGGAGCTTCAACGCCGCGAAAGTCAGATCAAGACCCTGCAGGGCCAGCTCGAGAAAGAATCGATGACGATGAGCGAAAGCGATCGCCGCGGCAAAGAGCAGGAGCTTGCGCGCATAACGCTCGATTTCCAGCGTCTTCAGCGCGAGTACCGCGAAGATCTGAATCTCCGCCGCAACCAGGAGCTGCAGGCGCTTTTCGAACGGGCGAATCGCGTGATCAAGCAAATCGCGGAGGCTGAAAAGTTCGACTTGATCGTGCAGGAAGCGGTCTACCGCAGCCCTCGTATCGATATCACCGAGCGCGTGCTCAAAGCTCTGGCGTCCGAGAGATAGACAGGGTAACAAAGAGCTTCCGGGCGCCCGGTGACATGGGGACACGGCGCTCATGAGCGAAAGCGGAAAGCGTTACAGCCTGCGCGAGCTTGGTGAGCGCTTCGGCGGCGAGATCGTCGGCGATCCGGAGCTCGAGGTGAGCCGTGTCGCGACACTCGAGAATGCCGGTCCGGGCACGATCGCTTTCCTGGCCAACGAGCGCTACTCGAAGCACCTGCAGCGAACGCAGGCTGCGGCCGTGATCGTAGGCATCGCAGCGCGCGACGCCACTCACCTTCCGCGCATCGTCTGTGCGAATCCATACGCGTACTTCGCGCGCGTTTCGGCGCTGCTCAACCCGCCCCGCCAGAGCGAGCCTGGTATTCATGCCACCGCTCAAATCGATCCACGTGCGAGGGTGGATCCGGGTGCCGAAATCGGGCCCTACGCGGTGGTCAGTCGCGGTGCGCAGGTCGAGGCGGGCGCAGTCATCGGTGCCTCGACGTACCTCGGCGAGGCGGTACGGATCGGGCGCGCATCGCGCCTGTACCCGTCCGTCACGGTATACGATCGTTGTGTCGTCGGCGAGCGTACCGTCATTCATTCCGGTGCGGTGATCGGGGCGGACGGTTTCGGGCTCGCGTTCGACGAGGATCGCTGGGTGAAAGTACCGCAGATCGGCGCAGTGCGCATCGGCGATGATGTCGAGATCGGCGCGAATACGACGATAGACCGTGGCGCCATAGACGACACCATCATCGAAGACGGCGTGAAGCTCGACAATCAGATTCAGATAGCGCATAACGTGCGAATCGGCGCGCATACGGCCATCGCGGCGTGTACCGGGATCGCGGGCAGCGTGCGGATCGGCCGCTACTGTCGGATAGGGGGTGCCGTCGGTATCGCCGGGCACGTGGAGATTGCGGACAACGTGGAAATCTCGGGGCAGACGTCGATCACCCGCTCGATCGACGAAGCGGGAACGTACAGCGGCGTGTATCCGTTCGAGCCGAACAGAACGTGGCGCCGCAACGCCGCGCAGGTGCGGCACCTCGCGGAAATGGCGAAGCGTATCGGCGAGCTGGAGGCTGCGATCGAGCGGCTGGGAAGGAGTCGTTCATGACAATAATGGATATCCGCCGCGTTCTCGAGTACCTGCCCCACCGCTATCCGTTCCTGATGGTGGATCGCGTGCTCTCGTGCGAGCCCGGCAAGAAGGTGGTGGCGCTGAAGAACGTGACCATCAACGAGCCGTTCTTCCCGGGCCACTTTCCGCACCACCCGGTCATGCCGGGCGTGCTCATCATCGAAGCGCTCGCGCAGACGGCCGCGATACTGACGTTCACCACCGAAGGGCACAAGCCGGACGGAACCCAGGTCTATTACTTCGTCGGTATCGACAATGCACGTTTCAAGAAGCCTGTCACCGCGGGCGACACGCTGCACCTCGACGTGACACTCGTGCGCCATATGCGTGGGCTCTGGAAGTTCCACGGCGAGGCGCGCGTCGAAGACGCGGTCGTGGCGGAAGCCGATCTCCTGTGCACGATACGGGAGCTCCAGAATGACTGAGGCCTGCTGAACGCTCATGCAGGGCAGCGTTCACCCGACGGCCATCGTCGACAGCCGCGCGCGTCTGGCTTCTGACGTCGAAGTCGGACCGTATACCGTCATCGGCCCGGATGTCGAAATCGCCAGCGGTTGCCGTATCGGTCCGCATACGGTGATCGCCGGTGCGACGAGCATCGGACCGAACTGTCGCATCTGGCAGTTCGCATCGATCGGGGACGCACCGCAGGACAAGAAGTATTCCGGCGAGGCGACGCGTCTCGAAATCGGTGCCGGTAACACCATACGCGAGTACTGCACGCTCAACCGCGGCACCGCCCAGGGCGGCGGGGTTACCACCATCGGAGACGATAACTGGATCATGGCGTACGTCCACATCGCGCATGACTGCCGCATCGGCAGCCGCACGATCTTCGCAAACAACGCGCAGCTCGCGGGACACGTCGTGGTGGGCGACGACGCAATCCTCGGCGGCTTTACCGTCGTGCACCAGTTCTGCAGAATCGGCGCGCACAGCATCACCGGAATGGGCACGATCGTGCTGCAGGACGTGCCGCCGTACGTGAAAGCGTCGGGCAACCCGGCCCAGCCGTTTGGCATCAACACGGAAGGGCTGCGGCGGCGGGGATACGGCACGGAGAGCATCACTGCGCTCAAACGTGCGTACAAAGCGCTCTACCGCTCGTCACTCACGATCGAGCAGGTGAAGGATGCGCTCGCCGAGGAAGCGCAGAAGAGTCCCGAGATCCAGCCGCTCCTCGATTTCGTCGCCGTGCCGGGCCGCGGCATCATTCGCTAGCTCGTCCCGGGAACCGTCGATGCCCGATTCATCGGCGCGCCCGCTCACGATCGGCATCGTCGCGGGAGAAGCTTCCGGGGATCAGCTTGGCGCTCACTTGATCCGTGCGCTCCGCGAGCGCAGGCCGGGACTTCGCTTCGTCGGCATCGGCGGTCCGAAGATGGAAGCTGCGGGGATGGAGATTCTCTTCCCCATGGAAAAGCTCGCGGTACGCGGCCTCATCGAAGTGCTCAGGCATTACCGGGAGATCGTCGGAATACGCCGACAGCTCCGCAAGCATTTCCTCCGCGACCGGCCGGCGCTTTTCGTCGGCGTCGACTCGCCCGATTTCAATCTCGACCTCGAGGTGGATCTCAAGAAGGCGGGCATTCCGACGGTGCAGTACGTCGCGCCGACGATATGGGCATGGCGGCGGGAGCGCGTGCACAAGGTGAAGCGCGCCGTATCGCTGCTGCTGACGATCTTTCCCTTCGAGAAAGCCTTGTACGAGAACGCGGGCGTGCCCGTGCACTATGTCGGCCATCCGCTGGCCGACGTGCTCGCGGACTTGCCTGCGATGGAGCTCGTGCGAGAGGAGCTGCGGCTCCCGCTCAAGGCGCCCGTGATCGCGCTCCTGCCCGGCAGCCGCGTGAGCGAGCTCGAATACATGGGCGAGCTCTTCGTGCGCACGGCCGTGAAGCTGAGCGAGCAGCTGCCGGACGCCCGTTTCCTGGTGCCGTTCGTCACGCGCGAAAGCAAAATGCTGTTCGAGACGGCACTCGCGCGCGTGCAGCCGGAGAACCTCGACCTCACGATGATGATCGGGCATTCGCTCGAAGCCATGGCGGCCGCGGATGTCGTGCTCGCTGCTTCGGGCACCGCGACGCTCGAAGCGGCACTGCTCAAGCGTCCCATGGTGATCACGTATCGCATCAATCCGCTTACATGGTGGCTGGTGAAGCGCCGCATCTATGTATCTCACGCCGGCATGCCGAACATATTGGCCGGGGAGAGAATCGTGCCGGAGCTTTTGCAGGACGACGCGACACCGGAGAAATTGTCCGAGGCGGTGCTTCTGCTCGTGCGCGACAAGTCCGTGCGGGACCGCCTGGACGATCAGTTCGAGCGGATACGGCGTTCGCTCCGGCAGAACACGGATGAGAAAGCCGCCGCGGCGATCATGCCGCTGCTCGCTGGCGGGACGGTTTCCTGACGCGCTGCGAGGTCGCGCAAGCGTCTGCCAGCAGACGCTCGAGCGAGTCGCGTTCGCGGTCCGGCGTCACGAGTTTGGCGCGCGCGGCGCACGCACGCGCGAGCGCCGAATAGTAGGCTCGGTCGCGTTCGGCACGAGCGAGCAAACGTGCGAGCGCGCGTTCGTCGGCGAGCGGGTAATAACCGGGATAGTGCGGCCCGAGCATTCCGACGTTGCCGCGCACGCGTGAGGCAATCACGGGTACCCTGGACGCGATCGCTTCGCATACGACGTTCGCGCCGCCTTCCATGCGCGAGCTGATGACCATGAGCCGGCTTCGCGCGAGAACGCGCAGAGCGCGCCAGCGCGGCAACTCGCCGAGCCATCGATAGCGGGGCTCTCGTTCCATCCACCCGCGCGCCTCCGCAGCCATCGCGGGAGTGAGCGCGCCGCCCATGTGAGTGACGCGAATGCGGCTTTCCGGCGGAAGGAGCGCGACGGCCGCTGCCGTGCGAAAAGGGTCTTTTTCTTCCCGCAGATGGCCGCTCACCACGACTTCGAAGCATCCAGTAAGCGGCGACGCTGTAGCGGCCGCACGCGCAGACTGGTAGATGGTGCGAGTCTTGGAGCGGAAACGCGTCGGGAGCTCCATCGCGCCGAGCTCCTGCAGCACGACGAGATGTGTGGCGAGCGAGAGCGAACGCTGTGCGTCCGGGTCGCTGCGGATATCCCGATAAAGATCGGTCCCCGTGAGCACCACGACGAGCGGACGGCCGGAAAAGCTTTCGGAGTACGCGCGTATGGAAGGATGGCTGCGGCGCGCATGCAGCGCGATCATGACATCGGCGGGGCCGCCGCTCCACTGCTGCTCGACTTCGACTTTGTGTCCGAGCTCGCGCAGAAAGCCCGCCCAGCGCGTCGCCGTGTTGCGATTGCCGTTGCGCGAGCGCGCTGCTGCGGGCGTGACGATCGAAATTTTCAAGCTGGAGACGCTCCCAAGGGGCGGGATAAACTGTCGCCCGACTATAGCAAAATCCATTGCCGTGAATGCACCGGGCGCCGCCATGCTGGCGGATATGAGCGTAGACGACGCTGCACTCGAGCAGATGCTGCTCGACGCGCGTGCGCGCACGCTCGCGCATGCAGCCCGGCTCACAGGAGATCAACTGCTCGGGCCGCGTCTCCGAATCGTCAATCCGCCGCTGTGGGAGATCGGGCATCTCGGCTGGTTTCAGGAGCGATGGTGCCTCCGCGAACGCTCCGGCGACACGCTCGCACCTTCGATCCTGCCGGGCGCGGACAGTTTGTACGACTCGTCGCACGTGCCGCATTCCACGCGCTGGGATTTGCCGCTGCCGAGCTTCGATGCGACGCTGGATTATCTGGACGACGTGCTACAACGCGCACGGGAGCGGATTGCAAGCGAGCCCGGTAATCGCGCGCTCTCCTACTTCGTTCAGCTTGCTGCGCTTCACGAAGAAATGCATTGCGAGGCATTTACCTATACGCGCCAGACGCTCGGCCTGCCGGGGCTTACGGGCGCGGACGAGCTTCAGGCGGCGCAAAACGCGGAATGTTCCGGCGACGCGGAGATTCCCGGCGGCGAATTCATGCTGGGCGCAGCACCGGGTAGCGGCTTCGTTTTCGACAATGAAAAATGGGCACACCCGGTGACGGTAGAGCCCTTCCGCATGGCGCGCACTGCCGTTACGAA
>Ga0075421_100001816_pt1 | contig 25160 bp, 24 predicted proteins | sample SoiMetdeltSBSDD5_FD_75292 | JGI IMG/M metagenome (GOLD analysis project Ga0075421, IMG submission 75292) | Bulk soil microbial communities from a Populus tree surrounding site in Tennessee, USA - Soil MetaG P. deltoides SBSDD5 | ecosystem: Environmental > Terrestrial > Soil > Tree plantation... | reverse complement strand
CTCGGCCACCGCTGCAACCTCGTGCGATATCGTTCTTGGAACTTCTACGCTCTGCCGCCGCCGACGATGTGATGACACCTGACACTCGAGAACGGACACTGTCGCCGGACTGCCGCACCGTGCTCTGGTCTTCGCCGCTGTCCTGGCGTGGACCACTGCGGGCGCGGCCGAGCACGCGTGGGCACCGGTGCTGACCATCGACGCGGACTCCGCGAAGTCGCTGATCGATCGTGGCGAGCGCGTCGAGGCGCTCGATCTGCGCTCGCCGACCGAGTTTCAAGCCGGCCGGCTGCCGCGTGCACGGTCGCTCCTGCTCGACGATTTACCGGATCGCGTGGACGAGGTCCCACGCAGCGGTGTCGTCGTGCTCTACTGCGGGTGCCCGCGCGACCGGCTGCTCCGCGCCTATCAGTTCCTGCGAGGCCGCCGCCACACGAACGTGTTCGTGCTCGAGGGCGATATCGACGCCTGGCGCCTGCGCGGCTACGCGCTGGAGCGCTGAGCGCCTAGCGCGCCACGCCGGCCAGCCGCGCGAGCTCGGCGAACGAGCGCACCACCACGTCGGCGGTGTCGGCCGGCGCGCCGGCGGGGGCGTACAGCACCGTCCGCATGCCGATCGCGCGCGCCCCTGCCACGTCCGAGACGGCACTGTCGCCGACCATGGCCGCCTGGTGCGGGGCGAGGTCCAGTCGCCGGAGCGCGATGCGGAAGAGCGGTGGCTCCGGTTTTCCGACGACGAGCGGCGCGACACCGGCGGCCGTGGCCACGGCGGCCACCACCGCGCCGCACCCCGGCAGGAAGTCGCCGTCCTCGAGCGGCAATCGCGGGTCGATGTTCGGCGTCACCAGGGGCGCGCCGGCGGCGGCCGCGCGGCTCGCGGCGGTGAGTCGCTCGTACGTGAGCTCGAAGTCGTTGCCCACGGCGACGACGCTGGCGTCGCGCCACGCCTCGACATCGACGAGGGTGTGACCGGCGGCCTTCACGACGCCCGCGAGCTCCGCCGAGCCGATAACGAGCACGCGCGAGGGCCCGAAGCGCTCGGCGATCACGGTGCCGAGGATCTCGAGCGGTGTCAGCGCGTGCTCGGCGGGGATGACGCCGAGACGCCGCAGCTTGGCGGAGATGTCGGCGCCGGTCGCGCGCGAGTTGTTCGTGAGGTAGGCGACGCCGCGGCCGCCCTCGTGGAGCAGCCGGAGCGTCTCGGCCGCTCCCGGGTTGAGCCGCTCACCTTGCCAGACGCACCCGTCGAGGTCGAAGACGAAGCCGGCGAGCGCGGAGAGCACTACTCGGCGGTGCGCTTGAAGTCGGCAATCGCGTCCGCGTAGACCTGCTCGGTGCGCTCGGCCACGGACGCCCAGCTGAATTTCGCCTCGACGCGCGCGCGGCCGGCTCTGCCCATGCGCCGAGCGAGCTCCGGATTATCGAGCACGCGCGTCAGCGCCTCGGCCAGCACCTCGGGCTGCGCGGGCGGTACGAGCAGACCGGTTTTGCCGTTCTCCACCACCTCGAGGATGCCGCCCACGGCCGAGGCGACGACAGGCGTCTCGCACGCCATGGCCTCCAGATTGATCAGGCCGAACGGTTCGTAGACCGACGGGCAGCAGAAGACGGCGGTGTGGCTGTAGAGCTGGCACACCACGTCGTGCTTCACCATCTCGTTGATCCACCGCACGTTCGGCTGGCTCGCCACCGCCTTGCGCAGGCGCTCCTCGATCTCCGGCGTGTCGGGCGCGGAGGCGCAGAGCACCACCTGCACGCTCGAGGGAAGCCGCTTGGCCGCCTCCAGCAGATGAAAGATGCCCTTCTGGTCCGTGATGCGTCCGACGAAGAGGACGTAGGGCGCCTTGACGCCGAGCCGGTCGAGATGGTCGCGCCGGTCCGTGTGGCGAAACTTGCCGGGATCGATGCCGTTGTGGATCACGACGACGCGCGCGGGATCGCACCGGAAGTGCTCCAGGATGTCGTCGCGCATCTTCGCCGACACCGCGATGACGCGATCGGCCACCTCCACCGCGGTCTTCTCGATCCATGTCGACAGCAGATAGCCGCTGCCGAGCTGGTCCGCCTTCCAGGGACGGAGCGGCTCCATGCTGTGCAAGGTGACGATGAGCGGGATGCGGTGCAGCGCACGGATCCACACGCCGCCCATGTCGGCGTACCACGTGTGCGCGTGGACCACGTCCGCATCGACAGCGTCACGCGCCATGGCCAGGCCGATCGAGAGCGTCTCGAGGGCCGGCGCGAACCGTGGCCCGTCCGGCCCTGCCTTCAGACGGTCCCACGGCGTGTACCCGCGCACGGTGATGCCATCGTCCGTCGGCGTGCGCTCGCCGAAGCACCGCACCTCGACCGCCATGCGCCGCTTCAGCGCCTGACTGAGCTGATCGACCACGACGCCGGCACCACCGTATATATGTGGCGGGTACTCGCGCGTGAGCAGGAGTGATTTCATGCGCACAGAATACCCCAGGCATCCGCGCGGGCCGGCGGCAGCGTTTCACTTGGTGCGGCGGCGGGGGTGCGCTATCGTGGGCCATGCCGACCCGTGGCCGCGCTGCTCGTGCCGGCGTGCTCGTTGTGTGTCTCGCCCTCGCCGCTCCCGCGTGGACCGAGCCTGCCAGGCTCGCCGACCGCCTGGCGTCGAAGGACCCGGCGGTGGCCCGCGCCGCCGTCACGGAGGTGCTGGCCGACGCGGCTCACGCCGATCCGCTGCTGCTCATGCTGGCCGCGTCGCGCCATCTGGAGCTCGGCTCCGCCGAGGAAGCGATCGTCTGGTTCTACGCCGGCCAGCTCCGCGCCCTCTATTCGCCCCTGCTGACCGCCGACGCCAGCCAGCAAGTGACGATCTCGACGGTGACGCTCGGCGAGAGCATCAACGCGTATGGCATGCGCGACATCGTGAAGATGATCGAACTCATCGCCCGGGCGATGCACTGGGACGAGAAGACCTACGATACGTGGGCAAAGGCGAACAAGCTCGACCCGGACAGCTCCGAGCTGCTGGAGCGACGCGCGACAGCGCGCGACGGCCTGGTCGCCTTCGCCACCGATCTGAAGATCAACCGTCAGAAATACGAGAAGGCGGCGCGCGAGTACAAGAGTCCCGAGCAGCTCCAGCGCGAGGCGGAAGAGAGCGTGCAGCGCGACTACACGACGGCGCCGCTCGAGCGCGTCGTGGGCGGCAAGACGCTGCGCATCCCGGCGAACTACGTCACCGCGCGCGGGCTCACCGCGCGGACCCGCGAGAGCACGCGCGAGCTCACGCTCGTGGTGTTCCTGCCGAAGTTCGTGGGGTACACGCTCGAGAACTGGCGGGATCTGAGCGGCAACAGGCACGTCATGTGGCTCCGGCTCCGGCCGGACACCGGTCCCCGTCCGGAGGAGCTCATCGAGGCCTTCATCGCCACCGAGCCGCCGACCACGCAGCTCTTCGGCACCACCGCCTATCACTTCGATGCGCGCGTGGCCAAGGCGCGCCTGCCGCTGCCGGCGGCGTCGACGCATCACGTGATCGCCGGCAAGGGCATGCAGGGCGCGTCCGTGTACGTCATCTGTCAGGCGCCGGAGCCGGGCGTCAGCATCAAGCCGGCGCCGCGCTGCGACCTGTTCACGCTGGATGCGGCGACGGGGCTGCGCGTGCACGCGCAGTTCTTCCAGGATCACGCGCCGCAGTGGCGGAAGATCGAGGCGCAGGTGAGCGAGCTGCTCAGATCCTGGGCCGTGTCGCAGTAGCACCGCGTCAGCGCGGCTCGGGCGTCTCCGGCGGGTCGTCCGCGCTCTCTTCCAGGCGCTCCAGCTTGCGCGCGACCGTGCGTACGTCGATCCCGAGCAGCCTCGCGGTCAGCGTCTTGTTGCCCTTGGTCACGCGCAGCGTCTCGTCGAGCAGCCGCTGCTCCACCTCCGACAGCGGCGTGCCGATGCGAACGGTCAGGACACCCTCCGGCAGCGGCGTGGCCCCGGCGATCTCCGGCGGCAGGTCGGCAAGATCGACCTGCGTGCCGCGTGCCAGCACCACGCCTCGCTCGATGACGTTCTCCAGCTCGCGGACGTTCCCCGGCCACGCGTATGCCTCCAGCCGGCGGAGGGCATCGTCGGTGAGGCCTTCGAGCTTGCGATTGTTCTTGGCGGCGTAGAGCCGCAGGAAATGCTGCGCGAGCACGGGAATGTCCTCCCGCCGCTCGCGGAGCGGCGGAACGTGAACCGTGATCACGTTGAGCCGATAAAACAGGTCCTCACGGAAGCGCTTGTCCTTCACCATTTGCGCCAGGTCGCGATTGCTCGCCGCGACCACGCGCACGTCGACACGGAGCGAACGGGTGCCGCCCAGGCGCTCGAACTCGCCCTCCTGGAGGACACGCAGGATCTTCGGCTGTGTGACGGTCGACAGATCGGCGACCTCGTCGAGGAACAGCGTTCCACCGTCGGCCAGCTCGAACCGGCCCTCCTTCCGACCGGCCGCGCCGGTGAACGCGCCCCGCTCGTAGCCGAACAGCTCAGACTCGAGCAAGGTCTCAGGCAATGCCGCGCAATTTACTGCCACGAAAGGTTTTGTTTTCCTGGCTGAGTGATCGTGAATGGCCCGCGCGACCAGCTCTTTGCCGGTGCCGCTCTCGCCCTGGATCAGCACGGTGGCGCTCGACGAGGCCACCTGCTCGACGAGCGTCATCATCCGCCGGAATGCAGGGCTGCCCCCGATGATGCTGCCGTGGCGCAGGAGGTCGTCGAGGCGCTGCTGCAGCGCCTTGTTCTTCTCGATCAGGTCACGGCGCTCGAGCGCCTTGTCGATGAGCTTGAGGAGCTGCTCGCGACGGAACGGCTTGGTGAGGAAGTCGTAGGCGCCATCCTTCATCGCCTTCACCGCTTCCTCCACGGTGCCGAACGCGGTCAAGAGGATGACGTCGATGTCGGGCGCGATCGCCTTGGCGGCGCGCAGCAGCTCGAGGCCGGTGAGACCCGGCATCTTGAGATCGGTGACGATGAGGTCCACTCCGCCGCCCTGGAGACGCTCGAGCGCGGCCTGGCCGTCGGGTGCGAGGACGACGCGATACCCCTCGCGGGACAGTGTTCGCTCGAGGCTCTCGCGGAGGCCCGGATCGTCATCGGCAACGAGGAGCGTCCGATCGCTAGACACGCGGGGCCGACCTCGTGCTCGGCAGGCGAATCGTGAAGACGGCGCCACCGCCGGGCCGGTTCGCCCACGTCAGATCGCCGCCGTGCTCCTCGATGATCTGACGCGAGATCGACAGTCCGAGCCCGGTGCCCTGCGGCTTGGTCGTGAAGAACTGCTCGAAGAGCCGCTCGCCGACCTCGGCCGGAATGCCGGGCCCGGTGTCCGCGACGATCACCTCGACGCCGTGCTCGGTCGCCCGGCTGCCGATCGTCATCTCACCGCCGTGCGACAGCGCCTCCAGGCCGTTCTTCACGAGGTTCAGGATGGCCTGGCGCAGCAGCGTACGATCGATCTCGAGCATCGGGACGGCCGGGTCCGTCTCGACGCGCATGGTCAGCCCCTGGCGGACCGCCACCGGCCGCACGAAGTCGGCCAGCTCGTGGACGAGCTGATTGACCGACTCCTCCTCGAAGTGGGCCTTGGGGAAGCGGGCGAACGCCAGGTACTCCTCGGTGAGCGCGTCGAGCGTGTTCACCTGGTCGCGAATGGCGGCGACGAGGGTGCCGGCGTCGTCCAGGTCCATGCCGGACCGCCCACGCACGATGTCCTCGAGCATCTCGGCGTTGAGCTCGATGGCGCTGATGGGATTGCGGACCTCGTGCGCCACCTTCAGCGAGAGACGTCCGACGGTGGCCATGCGCTCCGAGACGAGCAGCTCCTGCTGTGCGGCCTGCAGCCGGCTCAGCGTTCCCGTCAGCTCGTCGTTCAGCCGCTCCACCTCGCCGCGCGCTCGACGCTCACGGTCGGCGACGAGGCCGACCGTCACCGCCGGCAGCCCGAACAGCACGACCAGCAGCGTCACGCCCGTCCAGCCGATCCAGGGCGGCGCCAGCGAGGCGGCGGCGGCCATGAGCCCGCCCGCCGCCAGCGCCGTCGTGAACGCGATCCACGGCCCGAAGTAGTAGGCGTTCACGGCCACGAGCGGAAAGAAGAGCAGATAGTACAGGCTCCCGCCGCCGCCGGTCAGGAAGATGAGCACGAAGACCAGCAGCAGGTCGATGGCCAGCGCGCCCAGGAAGATCGACCGCGTGGCGCGCGGGTGGACCGTGACCAGCGCGAAGATGCCGACCTTGTACAGCGTGAACCAGACGACCAGCGAGTAGAGATCGATGCGGAACCGCGGGCCCAGCGGCACGAGCCCGAGGGTGGCCAGACCACCCACCATGGCCACCGCGAGGAGGACCGCGAAGACGCGCTCGTCCCGCTCGAGGAGCCGGAAGATCGCGTGCCACGGCTTGCGCGCGGCCGTCATCGTCATGCTGTTATAGCACGCTGTCTTCGCCCGCTTCCGCCGCGAGCGCCCGGTTCTTGCGCCACACGAGCCGTATCAGCCACACGGCGATGAACACGAGTCCGGCCAGAACCAGCCAGCGCTCCACCCGGTGGACATCCTCGAGGATGCCTTGGAGGCGATCGGTGAAGAAGTACGCCAGGCCGAACGCCACCGGCACGCCGACGCAGGCTGCGCCCGCGTCCACCAGGAGGAACTTCCAGAACGGCAGCCGCACGATGCCCGCCGTGAGAAACGCCGCCGCCCGGAGCCCCATGACATGGCGCGCGACCAGGACGATCTTCACGCCGTGCCGGCGATAGGCGGCGGCGAGGCGCTGCTCGCGGGCCTCGGTCAGGACGCCGCGGACGAGTCGCCAGCGAAGCAGGCGGTCGCCCCAGTGGTGGCCGGCAGAATACAGGATGACGTCGCCGACGAGGACGCCGACGACGCACAGCGGCAGCGCCATCCACCACCGGATGACCCCCTCCCGCGCGAGGGCGCCGGCCGCGAGGACCGGCAGCTCTTCGGGGATGGGGGCTCCGAGCCCGGCCAGGAGCAGGACGAGGAGGACGCCGCCATAGGTGAAGTGCTCGATGAATTCCTGGATCACGCAGGTATACTGTACCCGTCTGGTGCGCGTGGTCGCCGGTTCGCCGTGAACCCGCTCCCCCGTCAGGCCGCGTCCCGGTTCTCCTTCCGAGTTCAGGGATCGTGCGAGACATTCGGAAGGCCACAAGGAGCCCTCCACCATGGCGGTCAAACTCTTCGTCGGCGGACTCTCTTTCTCCACCTCGACCGACCGGCTCCGTGAGGCGTTCGCCGCCTGCGGCAACGTCGAGTCGGCGAGCGTTGTGACCGACCGCGACACGGGCCGCTCGCGCGGCTTCGGCTTCGTCGAGATGGCGACGCCGGAGGAGGCGGAGTCCGCGATCAGCAAGCTGAACGGCACGAGCCTCGACGGCCGGACCATCCAGGTCGAGAAGGCGAAGGCTCCGGGCACGGGCGGCGGCGGCCGTCCCGGCGGTGGCGGTCGGGGCGGCTTCGGCGGCGGCCGGCCGGGTGGTGGCGGCGGCGGCGGGCGCGGCGGCCGCTGGTAGCGGCCCGCTTCACCGTTCTCCACACCGAGGCCTCGCTCGGCTTCGGTGGACAAGAAATCAGGATCCTCGCCGAGTCGCGCTGGCTCGGCGAGCACGGCATCCACGTGCTCATCGCCGCGCAGCCGGACAGCCGGCTGCTGGGCGAGGCCGAGCGCGCCGGGATCCCCGCGCTGCCCGTCCGGATGCGGGGCGCCTGGGATGTCGTGGCAACGCTCGCGCTGCGCGCGCAGATCGGGGCGCGCGACATCGATGTCGTTCACACGCATAGCTCGATCGATGCATGGGTGGCCGGGCTGGCCGCCCGCTCGCTCGGCCGCGCCGTCGTGCGCAGCCGGCACGTGTCCATCGCGATTCCCCGCCGGCGCGCGCTCGTGTATCGACTCGCCCATCGCATCATCACCAGCGGCGAAGCGGTCGCCCGCATCGTCGCCGAGGCCGGCGTGCCGCGCGAGCGCATCGCCGCGATCGGACCCGGCATCGACACCGCGCGCTTCCATCCCGGCGTCTCCGGCGACGGGGTGCGCGCCGAGCTCGGGCTGCGCGGGCCGGTCGTCGGCCTCGTGGCCAACATCCGCGGCTCCAAGGGCCACCGCTTCTTCCTCGACGCCGCGCGCGAGGTCCTGCGGCGTCATCCCGACGCGCGGTTCGTCATCGTCGGCGACGGCATCGGCTTCGACGATGTGCGGCGCCGCGTGAGCGAGCTTGGCCTCGAGGCGCACGTCATCATGACCGGGTTCCGCCGCGACATCCCCGCCGTCATGGCCGCCCTGGACGTGCTGGTGCTGCCCTCGGTGAAGTCCGAGGCGATGTCGCAGGTGATTCCGCAAGCGCTTGCCGTCGGAACGCCGGTGGTGGGCACCACGGTGGGCGGCACGCCGGAGCTCGTGCGCGATGGCGAGACGGGGCGCATCGTGCCGCCCGCCAACGCGGCCGCCCTCGCCGCCGCCATCGCCGAGCTGCTCGCGGCGCCGGAGCGCGCGCGGGAGCTGGCGCGCCGCGGTCAGGGCGAGGTGCTTGCGGGCCACTCCATGGATGTCGCCATGACGCGCACTGTGGCCGTGTACGAAGCGGCGCGGGCCGCCGCGGGGAGATCGAAGGCGTCGTGACCGCCATATTGACTATATAGCAATATTGCTATATAAGGGTGGCGTGTCCGAGCGGCCGCGCCGGTTCGAGCTGCAGATCCTGAAGGCGGAGTTCTTCAAGGCGCTGGGGCACCCTACCCGCGTCCGCATCCTCGAGCTCCTCCGGCACGGCCAGCAGAGCGTCCAGGAGCTCCAGCAGGCGCTCGCCCTCGACCAGTCCATCGTGTCGCAGCATCTGGCCATCCTGCGCGCCAAGAACGTGGTCGACGCGCGCAAGGAAGGCACCACCGTCCGCTACACGGTGCGCGACGCGACCGTCGGCGAGCTGCTGGACGTGGCCCGCCGCATCTTCAGCCGTCACCTCGAAGGCAGTCGCACCATGCTCCTCGAGCTCAAGCGCGAGCAGCGCGGCGCGCGGCGGCGCTGAGCGTGCTTCGCCAGCTGCGGCTCGCGGCGCGCACCGGTATCGTGACCGAGCCACCGGCCGGCGAGGCGGAGGTCGCCCGCCTCGGGGCGGCCCTGGCCCGCGAGGTGCGCGCCCGCTTCAGCGGCTCGCTCCACATCCGCCAGGTCGACGCCGGCTCGTGCAACGGCTGCGAGCTCGAGATCGGCGGCCTCACCGGCCCGCACTATGACCTCGAGCGCTTCGGCCTCCACTTCGTCGCCTCGCCGCGGCACGCTGACTGTCTGCTCGTCACCGGCCCCATCACTCGCAACATGGCGGAAGCGCTGCGGCATACCTACGACGCCACGCCCGATCCGAAGATCGTGATCGCCGCCGGCGACTGCGCCGGGGACGGCGGCCTCTTTCGCGGGTCGTACGCCGTGGTGGGCGGTGTCTCCGCCGTTGTGCCCGTCGACGTGAGCATCCCGGGCTGCCCGCCCTCGCCGGCCGCGCTGCTCGCCGGTCTCCTCGACGCGCTCGGGCGCCCGCGCTGATGACCCGCGGCGTGTATGTCCTCGCCACGCTGCTCGGCGCCGCCGGCGCCGCCGTCGGCATCACCGGCATGCTCGGGCCGCCCTGGAGCGTGGAGGTCGGCTGGGTGGTGCCGCTCGGCGGTCTGGCGCTCGCGGTCGACCCTCTGACCGGCCTGTTCGTCGCTCTCGTCGGCGCGACGTCGGTGCCGGCGTCCATCTACGCCGTCGGCTACGCGGGCGGCGAGCGCCGTGGCAGCCTCGCGTATCTCGGCTTCATCGCGGCCATGCTGCTGGTTCCCCTCGCGAACAACGTGATGACCTTCGCGATCGCGTGGGAGCTGATGTCGCTCGCCTCGTACGTGCTCGTGGTGCGGACCCGGTCGGACGAGTCGGCGCACGCGGGCTGGGTCTACGCCGTCATGACCCACGCCGGCCTCGCCTGCCTGCTGTCGGCCATGCTGCTGCTCAGCGCGTGGACGGGCAGCGGCCGGTTCACCGACTGGGCGGCGGCGGCGCCGGCGCTCGGCGCCACGGCCCGTGCGGTGGCGTGGACGCTGCTCGTCATCGGGTTCCTCGCCAAGGCGGGCGCGATGCCGTTGCACGTGTGGCTGCCGCTCGCGCACCCGGCGGCGCCGAGCCATGTCTCGGCGCTGATGTCGGGCGTGATGATCAAGCTCGGACTCTACGGGGTGCTCCGCGCGAGCTTCGAGTGGCTCGGCGCCGGGCCGCTGTGGTGGGGGCCGACGCTGCTGCTGGTGGGCGCCGTGGCCGCGGTCGGTGGCGTCCTCTACGCCCTCGTCGACCGGGATCTCAAGCGCCTGCTCGCGTACTCGTCGATCGAGAACGTCGGGATCATCGTGATCGGCATCGGCGCCGCCCTCACCTTCCGCAACGCGGCCGCCGACCCGCTCGCGCTCCTGGCGCTGACGGCCGCGCTGTATCACGTCGTCAACCACGCGGCGTTCAAGAGCCTGTTGTTCATGGCGGCCGGCAGCGTCGTGCACGCAACGGGCACGCGCGATCTCGAGGCGCTCGGCGGACTCGCCCGACGGATGCCGTGGACGGCGGCGGCGTTCTTCCTCGGCTCGGGCGCCATCGCCGCCCTACCGCCGCTCAACGGCTTCGTCAGCGAATGGCTCACGTTCCAGGCGCTGCTGCAAAACGTCCAGCTACCGAGGCCGGGGCTGAATCTCGTGTTCACGCTCGCCATCGCCGCGCTCGCGCTGACGGGCGGCCTCGCCGTCGCCTGCTTCGTGAAGGCGTACGGTATCGGGTTTCTCGCCCTGCCGCGCAGCGCCGCGGCCGAGTCGGCGCATGAAGCGCCCCCGAGCATGCGCGCGGGCATGCTGCTGGCCGCCGCCGCCTGTGTCGCGCTCGGCCTCGGCGCGTCGGTCGTCGTGCAACCCCTGCTGGCCGTCGCCGGCGCCCTGATCCCCGCACCGGCGCCGATCCGGATCGGCGCCGGCCTCACTCTCCAGGTGTCCGATGGCTTTGCGAGCGTGTCGACGGCGGCGGTGGCGGTGGCGCTGGCCGGCGCGCTGGCGGTGCCGCTGGCCGCGCTCACGTTGGCCGGCGCGCGGCGCCGGCCGCGGCGATACGAGACGTGGGGGTGCGGCCGGCTGCTGCAAACCGCCCGCATGGAGTACACGGCCACCGCGTTCGCCAACCCGTTCACGCGAGTGTTCGACTTCTTCTACCGGCCCGTGCGGCGGCTTCAGATCGACGCCCATCCCGAGTCGCGGTTCTTCGTGAGCCGGATCGAGTACGCCAACCCCACACGCTTCATCGTCGACGACTGGCTGTACGGCCCGGTCGAGCGCGCGCTGCGCACGGCGGCGCGCTGGGCGGTCGCGATGCAGTCGGGCAGCCCGAACGCATACCTCGGCTACGTGCTGGCGGTGCTCCTCCTGCTGCTGGTGCTCGCATGACCGGCGACGTCGTCGTCGCCGTCCTTCACGTCGCCGTGGTGGCGGCCGGGGCGCCGCTGCTGGTGGGCGTGCTGCGGACGCTGAAGGCGCGGCTCGTGGGACGGCGCGGTCCCGCCCCCTGGCAGCCGTACCGCGATCTGCGGAAGCTCTTCGGCAAGACGCCGGTAGTGTCGACGACGACGTCGTGGCTCTTCCGGGTGACGCCATACGTGCTGATGAGCACCATGATCACGGCTGCCCTGGCGGCGCCGGTGCTCTCCTCCCGCCCGCCGCTGGCCTTCGCGGGCATCATCCTGCTGATGTACCTGCTGCTGCTCGGGACGTTCTTCCTCACGCTGGCCGGGCTCGATGCCGGCAGCGCGTTCGGGGGGATGGGCAGCAGCCGCGCGGTGGCGGTGGCGGCGCTGGCAGAGCCGACCGTGATGCTCGCGGTCCTCGCTCTCTCGCTTCGCGCGAACACGACCAACCTCGGCGGTGTCGTGGAGGGACTCGCTCACGAGCCGCTGCTCGCCGCGAACCCCGTGCACCTGCTCGCGTTCTTCGCGTTCTTCATCGTGATGCTCGCGGAAGCGGGCCGGATTCCCGTCGACAATCCGGCCACGCACCTCGAGCTGACGATGATCCACGAGGCGATGGTGCTCGAATACTCCGGTCGTCACCTCGCGCTCGTGGAGTGGGCATCGGCGATGAAGCTGCTCCTGTTCCTCACCCTCCTCGCCAACCTCTTCTTCCCCTGGGGCGTACCCGCGGTGCTCGCACCGGGAGCGCTCGTGCTCGGCGCGCTCGTGCTGACCGCGAAGCTGCTCGCCCTGACGGTCGCCGTGGCCGTGCTCGAGACGGCCATGGCGAAGCTGCGGCTCTTCCGGGTCCCCGAGCTCCTCGCCGGCTCCTTCGCGCTCGCCTTGCTCTCGGTGACGGCGGTGTTCCTGCTGCGATGACCATCGCGAGCAACTTCCTCGTCTTCGTCGCGCTCGGGATCACGCTGCTGCTCGTGTGGCGGCAGTCGTGGCGCGGACGCGTCCGGCTGTTCGTCGTGCAGTCGTGGGTGCTGGCCGCGCTCGCGGTCACGCTCGGCGCGCTCGTGCGGCGGCCGGCGCTGGTGGCCGTTGGCGTCGTCTTCGCCGTCATGAAGACCTGGATCATTCCGCGCGTGCTCCGGCGGATGGGTCACGGCAGTCCGCTGCGGCCGGTGGCCCCGGGCCGCTCGGCCGGACTGCCGGTGCTCGGCGCCGGCGCGCTCGTCGTCGTCGCCTACGCCGTCATGCTGCCCATCACGGGCGCGGTGGCCACGGGGGTGCCGACGCGTGGTGCGATCCCGCTCGCCTTCGCCGTGGCCCTCATCGGATTGTTCGTCTGCGTGACCGGGCGCGACGCGCTCGGTCAGGTCATCGGCTTCCTCGTCTTCGAGAACGGCCTCTTCGCGCTGGCGCTGCTCGCGACCTACGGCCTGCCGGGCATCGTGGAGGCCGGCGCGTTCCTCGAGGTTTTGGTGCTCGTCCTCCTGATGGAAGGCATGCTGGTGCAGATCCGCCGCGAGCACGACTCGCTCGACATCGAGCGCCTTCGCGAGCTGCGCGGATGATCGTCGCGCTCCTCGCCCTGCCGCTGGCCGCCGCGGGTCTGCTCGCCCGCGCGCGCGGCCGCCTCGCCACGGTGCTCCACGGGGCGGCCGTCGTCGGCACGCTGCTGATCGGGCTGGTGCTCGCGCTGGGCGCCGTGCGCGGCACCGAAGCGGCCGCGCTCGGCGGTCTGCTGCGAGTCGACGCGCTGTCGGGCTGGATGATCATGGTCATCGTGGTGGTGGCCACGCTCGCCGGCGCCGAGGCGCCGCGCTATGCGGCCGCCGGGCGGGCGTTCTACGCGCTCCTCCACCTCATGGTCTTCACCATGCTCCTCGCCGTCTGCACCGACGACGTCGGCCTGATGTGGGTTGCCGTGGAGGGCACCACGCTGGCATCGGTCTTCCTCGTCAACTTCGAGCGCACGCGCGCCTCGCTGGAGGCTGCCTACAAGTATCTGCTCATCTGCTCGGTCGGCATCGCCGTCGCATTCTGCGGCACCGTGCTCGTCTACTACGCGGAAGTGGTGCGCCAGCAGACGCTGGCCGAGCACACCGCCCACGCGCTGCGCTGGACAGCGCTGCTGGCGCTGGCGCCTTCGCTGCCGCCGCGGGTCCTCGAGATCGCCTTCGTGTTCCTCGTCGTCGGCTATGGCACCAAGGCGGGGCTGGCGCCGATGCACACGTGGCTGCCCGATGCGCACAGCGAGGCGCCGGCGCCGGTGAGCGCGCTGATGTCCGGCGTGCTCCTGAGCATCGGCATCTACGCCATCGCGCGCTTCAAGCCGATCGTCGACGCCGGCGCCGGCCCCGGCTTCGCGGGCCGGATCCTCCTCGGCCTCGGCGTGCTCTCGCTGGCGGTGGCGGCCGCATTCTTGTGGGCGCCGGCGAACTACAAACGCATGCTCGCCTACTCGAGCGTCGAGCACATGGGGCTCGTCGCGCTGGGATTGGGCTTCGGCGGCGCGCTCGGGGTGAGTGGCGCGTTGCTGCACGTGGCCAATCACGGCCTGGCGAAATCGACGCTGTTTCTCCTCGCGGGTCGCATCCGTGCCGCGTACGGCAGCGCGGAGGTCACCGCCGTGCGTGACCTCGTGAGCGTGCTGCCGTTCTCGGGACGGGCGTTCCTGCTCGCGCTGTTCGCGCTGCTGGGGCTGCCGCCCTTCGGTCTGTTCGTGAGCGAGGTGATGATCTTCGGCGCGGGATTCCGGCAAGGGCACCCGTGGCTGGCCGGGGTGGCGCTCGCGCTGCTCCTCGTGGCCTTCGGCGGTCTGCTGCGCGCCGCGCATCGCATGCTCCTTGGCGCGGCCCCGACGCCGGCGCCGGCCGGCGCCGCCTGGCCGGGGTCGGTACCGATCGTCGTGGCGCTCGCCGTGCTCGTCCTGACCGGGCTCGCGTGGCCGCCGGGCCTCGGCGACGCGCTGGCGCTCGCCGCGAAGGTCGTGAGCCGGTGAGCGTGGCGACGCTCGGAAGTCTCGCCCGCGCCGTCCGCGAGGCGCGTGCCACCGATGTGACCGCGGATGAGCCCGGGGGGCGCCTCGATTGCCGGGTCGCGCCGTCGGACATCCCGGCGCTCGCCGATCAGCTGGGACGCCTCGGCTTCGAGCCGCAGGTGCTCATCGCCCTCGACTCACGGACCGCCGCCGGGGACTTCACGGTGCAATACGCGTTCGCCCCGCCGACCCATCGGCCGCTCGTCACGGCGCGCGTCCCGCTCGGCGCCGGCGAAACGCGCTTCCCGTCGCTGGCGACGCGATCCTTTGCCGCCAGCCGATTCGAGCGTGAGATCCAGGATCTCTTCGGGCTCACGCCGGTTGGCCATCCGGACGCGCGGCGGCTGGCGCTGCATCAGTTCTGGCCCGCCGGCTATCATCCGCTGCGCCGCGACACCGAGGCCCGCACGGACTTCGCCGATCGCGGCGAGCCGTTCCCCTTTCGCCGCGTCGACGGCGAAGGGCTCCTCGAGATCACCGTCGGTCCGGTCCACGCCGGGATCATCGAGCCGGGGCACTTTCGGTTCTCGGTCGAGGGCGAGACGATCGTCAACCTCGAGACGCGGCTCGGCTTCGTCCACAAAGGGGTCGAGAAGCTCTTCGAGATGCTTCCGCTGACGCGCGCTCCCGAGCTCGCCGAGCGGATCTCGGGCGACACCTCGGTCGCGCATCGGCTCGCGTTCTGTCAGGCGCTCGAAGCCCTGGCCGGCTGCACGCCGCCGCCGCGAGCGGCCTGGCTCCGCGTCGTCCTTCTCGAGCTCGAGCGACTCTACAATCACGTCGGCGACGTCGGCATGATCCTGAACGACACGGGGTACGCCTTCGCGCACGCGCACTGCTTCCGCCTGCGCGAGGAGCTCTTCCGTCTCAACGCGCATCTCACCGGACACCGGCTGCTCCGCGGCGCCATCGTCCCCGGCGGGGTGGCGGCAGCCGTGGCCGCCGGCGGGCTGGCGGCCGCGGCCGACGACGTCGCGCGCCTCGTGCACGAGTTTCTCGAGGTCGCCGCCCTTGCTCTCGACAACACGATGGTTCTCGAACGCTTGCAGGGAACCGGACGGCTCACGCCCCGCACCGCGCGCGAGATGCAAGTGGTGGGACTGGTCGCGCGCGCGAGCGGCCTCGACGCGGACGCTCGCCGCGACGCGCCGTTCGCCGCCTACGCCGAAACGGAGCTGCGCGTGCCTGTCTACGAGGCCGGCGATGTGCTGGCGCGCACGCTGGTCCGGCTCGACGAAGCCCGTCAGTCGGCGTTGCTCATCCGGACCGCCGCCGCCGCTGCCGGCGACGGCGCCAGCGCCGCGCCGCTCGGCGAGCTGCGCCCCGGCGCCGACATGCTCACAGTCGTCGAGGGCTGGCGCGGCCCCGTCTGGCACTGGGTGACGGCGGACGGGCCGGCGTCGCTGGCGCGCGTGAAGGTCGTCGATCCGTCGTTCCGGAACTGGCCGGCGCTGGAATACGCCGTGCTGAACAACATCGTTCCCGACTTTCCACTCTGTAACAAGTCGTTCAACCTCTCGTACTCCGGGAACGACCTCTAGCCCTCGCCCCGGCGCGCTCGTCGCCGTGTTACGATCCGCGCATGCTCGATGGCGTTCGCGTCCTCGACCTCTCGCGCGTCATCGCCGGCCCGTACTGCGCGACGCTGCTCGGCGACCTCGGCGCCGACGTCATCAAGCTCGAGCGGCCCGGGCGCGGCGATGATTTGCGCTCGTGGCGCGGCTCGGGCATGAGCGCCGCCTTCGCCGCGATCAACCGCAACAAGCGCGGCGTGGCCGTCGAGCTGCAGCATCCGGAGGGCGCGCGCATCGCGTTCGCCCTCGCACAGCGCGCGGACGTCATCGTCGAGAACTTCCTGCCCGGCGTCGCCGATCGTCTGGGCCTGGGCTACGCGGCTGTCCGCGCCGTCAACCCCGCTGTCGTCTACGCGTCGGTCACCGGCTTCGGACAGACGGGGCCGTACGCGAAGCGCCCCGGCTACAACACGATCGCGCAAGGGATGAGCGGCCTGATGGGGCTCACCGGCATGCCCGGGCATCCGCCGACGAAGGTCGGCGGCTCCGTGTCCGATCTCGCGGCAGCGCTCTGCGCCTTCGGCACCGTGAACGCCGCGCTCGTCCATCGCTTCCGCACCGGCGTCGGTCAGTACCTCGACGTCAATCTCGTCGCCTCCACGCTGACCCTGCTGCCGGATCCGGTCGCGCATTACTTCGACTCGGGTGTGCGTCCCCGGCGGCTCGGCAATCGCAACGCGAATCTGACGCCGGCCGAGGCTTATCCGACCAAGGACGGGATGATCCAAGTCGTCATGATGAACCCCGACCAGTACGACCGCTTCTGCCGAGCGGTCGGCGACCAGGCGCTCGCCACCGATCCGCGCTTCGCCACCAACGACGCGCGGCTCGCCAACTACGACGAGTTCCGCGCACGGGTGGAGCGCGCGCTTGCGACGGCAACCACGGCCGAATGGCAGGAGCGCTTCGAGCGCGCCCAGATCGCGGCGGGGCCGGTGTACGAGCTCGACGAGGTCTTCGCCGATCCGCAGATCACGCATCTCGGCCTGGTGGCCGAGGTGGAGCAGCCGGGCTACGGCACGGCGCGCATGCTCGCGTTCCCCGTCCGCGCCTCCGCCACTCCGGCCGCCATTCGGCGGCCGGCCCCGCTCCTCGGCGAGCACACCGCCGAGGTCCTCGGCGAGATCGGCATTGCGCCGGAGGAGATCGACCGGCTGGTGGCCATCGGGGCGGTTGCCGCGAGTACGGGCAAGGTTGCAGCTGGCCCGTAGACTGTAATCGCTGATTCCGCGAGCATCGCCGCGGAACGCAGCCGGGACCCGTCTAGGCCAGGCCACCCACCGCGCGAGCCGCTCTCGCGCCACTCGCTCCAACAGACTGGCGCCACTCGCTACAATAGCCTTGTGATCGTTCACGTCTTCGCGTGCGACTACGACGGGACCATCGCGGCTGACGGCCACGTCGCGGAGGCCACCGCACAGGCCCTCGCACGCGTGCGCGAGTCCGGGCGAAAGCTGCTGCTGGTGACGGGGCGCATGCTCCCGGATCTCCGCGCGGTCTGTCCGGACGTGGACCGGATGTTCGATGCGGTCGTGGCGGAGAACGGCGCCGTGCTCTACTTCCCGGGCTCGCGGGAGACGAAGGTGCTCGGCGACCCGCCGGAGGACGCGCTGCTCGAGGCCCTCCGGCGCCGCCGCGTGCGCTTCGATATCGGTGCGTCGATCGTCGCCACCGACGAGCCGTTCGCCGAGGCCGCGCTGGCGTCGATCCGCGAGACCGGCGTCGAGCGCACACTCGTCTTCAACAAGGGCGCGCTCATGCTGCTGCCGGGCGGCGTCACCAAGGGCACCGGACTCGAAGCCGCGCTCGAGGTCATGGAGCTCTCCGCCCACAACACCGTCTGCATCGGCGACGCCGAGAACGACCACGTCTTTCTCGCCATGTCGGAGTGCGGCATCGCCGTGGCGAACGCCATCCCGGCGCTGAAGGAGCGCGCCGACCACGTCACCCAGGCGCCCGACGGCCAGGGGGTGATCGAGTTCATCGACCAGCACCTCGTCAACGACTGCGTGGAGCTCATTCCGCGGCTGCCGCGCCATCGTCTGCCGATCGGCGAGACCGCGGACGGCGAGCCGGTGGCGCTTCCGGCGCACGGCACCCGGCTGCTGATCGTCGGGCCGTCCGGCAGCGGCAAGACCACGCTCACCGGCGCGCTCGTCGAGCGGATCGTGGAGACCGGTCGCTCCGCACTCCTGATCGATCCCGAGGGCGACTACCAGACGCTGGCGGACCTCGAGCGCGTGGTGGTGCTGGGAGGCACCGGCGAGCGAGCGCTCCCCACGCCCGACGAGCTCGTCCAGCTGCTGCGTCATCCGAAGAGCAGCCTCGTCCTCAACCTGAGCGCGATGACGCGCGCCGAGAAAGTCGCCTACGCGACGAAGGTCCTCGGCGTCGTGGTCGCGGTGCGGTCCACGTCGGGGGCACCGCACTGGGTCATCCTCGACGAGGCGCATCACGTGCTGCCCGCCGACGGCTCGCCGGGCGCCGAGCTGCTGCGGGCGCGCCCCGAGGCGCTCTGCATGATCACGCTCGTCGTCGAGGACCTTGCCCCCGAGGCGCGGAAGCTGCCGACGGCGGTCGCCTCCACGGAGCTCGGCGCCTTCGCGGCGGCGCTCGAGGCCTCGCGCAACGGGTTCGTCCCGACCGCGATCCCCGGCGGACCTCTCGAGCGTGGCGAGGCCGCGCTGGCCTGGCTCGATGACCCGCCGCGCGCGGTGCGCTTCCGCGTCGCGCGCCGGCGCGTGCAGCACCGGCGGCACGTGCGCAAGTACACCGAGGGCGAGCTGCCACCCGATCGCAGCTTCTTTTTCCGCGGGCCGACCGAGGCGCTCAACCTGCGCGCGGCGAATCTGACGCGATTCGTCGAGCTGGCCGAGGGCGTGGACGAGGCGACGTGGGCGCATCATCTCGTGCGCGGAGACTACTCGGCGTGGGTGCGCGACATGATCAAGGACCCCGAGCTCGCCACGCAGCTCGCCGCGCTCGAGTCGGCCGGCGACAGCCCCGCCGAGTCACGCCGTCGCGTGCTCACGGCGATCCGCGGCCGCTACGCCGTCTGAGCGCTCCAGCGGACTTCCGCCGGCGCCTTGTCATCCCGCAGACCGAGGAAGACCGGATGCCGGAGGCGTCCGTCGCCGGTGCGCTCCATGAAGCCGACCTGCGCGACCAGCCGGGGCTCCAGCCACGTGACCCCGCGCGCGCGCGGAGGATCGACGAAGGGCGGCGTCGCGCGCGCCAGCGCGCGGAAGCGCCCCGCGAGCTCCGCGAGCGTCTTCACCGTGAACCCGGTGCCCACCTTGCCGGCGTAGCGGAGCCCGTCGCCGTCGAAGGCGCCGACCAGGACGGCGCCGAAGTGCGCACGCGCGCCGGCCGGGGCCGTGAAGCCGCCGATCACGAACTCCTCCTCGGCGCGGACCTTGACCTTCCGCCAGGCCATCGACCGCCTGCCCGTCTCGTACGTGGACGCGGGATCCTTGGCCACGATGCCCTCGAGCCCGCGCTCACGCGCGAGCTGGAACGCCGCAAATCCGTTCGGCGCCAGCCGACGCGCGAGTTTCAGCGGCCCGCTCTGCGCGACCTCCTGCTCCAGGGCCGCGCGTCGCTCGACGAGCGGGCGGCCGCGCAGGTCCTGTCCGCGCGCGAAGAGCAGGTCGAAGACGACGTAGACGGGCTTGCGACGCGTGTCGGCGCCGAAGAGCTGGAAGCGCGAGATGCCGTCGGCGTCAAAGATCACGATCTCGCCGTCCAGCAACAGCGTCGGTGCCGGCAGCCGGACGATGGCCGCCGCGATGTCCGGAAAGTCGGTGGCGCGGTCGATCAGGTTGCGGGTGACGAGCTGCACCCTCGTCCCCGATCTGGCGGCGAGGATGCGGATGCCGTCGTACTTCTCCTCGTAGATCCACCCCGGCTCGTGGAAAGGCGTGTCGACGAGCGTCGCCAGCATCGGCCGGACGCCGGCCGGCGCGCGACGGCTCACGCCGGCCGGCTGGCGGTGCGGACGGGATCGGCGCCGGCGGCCTGCTCGAGCTGACGCGGACTGGCGCCGGCGGCGCGAGCGATTCCGGCCATCGTCCGGCGCGACACGACAGAGTTGGGTCGCGTGAGCGTCAGATCGACGGTGGAAGAGGCGTGCGCGTCACGATGCTTGATGAGCAGCCACTGTCGGTCGCGCATGCGGACGAGGACCCACGAGCCCTTCAGCTTCTTGCCGTCGAGCTTCATCTTGAGGTCGCCCTTGGCGAGCGCCTTGTCGACGTCGGGGCTCTGAGGCTCCCACGTCCCGCGATCCCAGATCATCACGGTGCCGCCCCCGTATTCCCCCTCGGGGATCACACCCTCGAAGTCGTTGTAGTCCATCGGATGCGGCTCGGTCATCATGGCGAGCCGCCGCACATGGGGATCCAGCGACGGTCCCTTCGCCACCGCCCACGAAAGCATGACTCCCTGGTGCTCGATGCGGAAGTCGTAATGCAGATGGCTGGCGCGATGCTTCTGCACGACGAACTCGAGCACCCGGGCGCGCTTCTTGCCGGCCTTGCCGGGCGGCTCGGGCGTGACGTCGAAGCGGCGCTTGCGGTTGTACTCGGCGAGCCGTCCGTACTGGCTCAGATCGTCTGTCGACCCGCGGCGCGCCATGGCTCGATTGTACCGTCAGCGCCGCGGGCGCGCGACGAACCGCCGCATGTCACCGCGGGCGCGGCGGCCCTCGGCGTCGATGGCAAAGCCCGCGCGAGTCACCGTCGCCTCCGTGTCGCGGTTCCAGTGGCAGCCGCCGGTGATGCGGGTCCAGAGCGGCTGCCAGCGATCTTGCAGGCGCGCCTTGAGCCCGCCCGTCGCCCGGACGTGCTCGAGCATCCGCAGCGTTCCCTCCGGTCGCAGCACGCGCTTCACCTCGGCCAGGCCGCGGGCGGTGTCGGGCACGCTGCAGAAGACGAGGCCGCTCACCACGGTATCGAAGGCGGACGCTCTGAACGGCAGCGCCTGCGCGTCGCCCTGCACGAGCGGCACGTCCGGCCGCCGCCGGCGGGCGCGCGCCAGCGCCTCCGCGGAGACGTCGACCCCGACCACGCGCACGCCCGGACGGTACAGCGGCAGGTTGCGTCCCGTCCCGCAGCCGACGTCGAGCACGGCGCCCGCCGCGCCCTCGACCAGCCAGCGCCGCCAGCGGCCGAGCCCGAGGTGCTCACACAGCGCGCAGCACGCGTCATAGAGCCATGGGATCTGCTCGACACCGCGCATGGCGGTATCCTAGCGCCATGCCGACGCCCATGCTGCACGTCGACGCCTTCGCCGAGGCGCCGTTTCGCGGCAATCCCGCCGCTGTCTGTCTGCTCGACCGCCCGCGCTCGGCTGCGTTCATGCAAGCGCTGGCCGCCGAGCTCAATCTTCCTGCCACGGTCTTCGTCGAGGGCGCGCCGAAGACGTTCGCGCTCCGCTGGTTCTCCCCGACCGCAGAGCTCGCGCTGTGCGGACACGGAACCGTGGCCGCCGCCCATGCGCTCTGGGAGACGGCGAGGCTTTCGCCGTCGGCGCCCGCGCGCTTCGCCACGCCCAGCGGCCCGCTGTCGGCGACCGCGCGTGACGGCTGGATCGCGCTCGACATGGCGCCCGACGTCGCGACGGCGACCGCGCCACCGGTCGGCCTGCTGGACGCCCTCGGCGTCAAGGCGCGCTGGGTCGGCCGAAACCGCCTCGACTACGTGGTCGAGGTCGACGACGAAGCGACGGTGCGCGCGCTCCAGCCGGATCTCGCCGCCCTGGCCGCCGTCGACACGCGCGGCGTGAGCGTGACCGCGCGCGCGTCCTCGGACGGCGTCGACTTCGTGTCGCGGTTCTTCGCGCCGCGGGTGGGCATCTCTGAAGATGCGGTGACCGGCTCCGCCCACTGCAGCCTGGCGCCGCTGTGGGCGGCGCGCCTCCGCACGTCGCGCCTGATCGCGCACCAGCTCTCTGCGCGCGGCGGCGTCGTGCGCGCCGAGGTTGCCGCGGATCGCGTCATTCTTTCCGGCCAGGCCGTCACGGTGCTGCGCGGCGAGGTGCTCTGAGCACTCAGCGCAGCTGATACAGGAGCAGATAGACGATGACGCCTGTCACCGAGACGTAGAGCCACACGGGCAGCGTGAGGCGGGCGACGCGAACGTGGCGGACGAAGTCGCCCGAGAGCGCCCGGTAGACGGTGGTGAGAACGAACGGCACCATCGCGGCGGCCAGCACGATGTGCGAGACGAGAATCGGAAAGTACACCCACCGCAGCCATCCCGCTCCCGTGTACGGCCGCGAGCCGGCGAGATAGTGATAGGTCACGTAGGACACGAGGAACAGCGCGGACACTCCACAGGCCGCCAGCATGCAGGCGCGATGGAGCGGAATCCGCCGGCGGCGCACCGCCGCCCAGCCGGCGGCGAGCAGCGCGGCGCTGGTCGCGTTCAGCGCCGCGTTCAACGCCGGCAGCGCGGCTACCTGGGCGCTCCACGGCTGCCCGGGCTCGTGGCCGAGCAGCAGCGCACCGACCACGAACACGATGGCGAAAGACAGCACGCCGATGATGGAGATGGCGATGCGATCGCCCATCACGCGCTCATCATAAGCCTCAGCCGCGCCAGAGCAGCGGCGCCAGGAAGACGACGACCAACGCCGCCAGCGCCGTGAGCGGCGCACCGACACGGACGAAGTCGGCGAAGCGATAGCCGCCCGGGCCGTAGATGAGCAGGTTGCCGTGGTGACCGATCGGGGTGAGAAAGGCGACGACCGACGCCATGGCCACGCTCACGACGTACGGCTCCGGTGGTCGATCGAGCGCCTGCGCGAGCGCGACCGCCACCGGCGCGAACAACGCGGTGGTCGCCGAGTCGGACATGAACTGCGTGACCACCGCGACGACGGCGAAGAGGGCGAGCAGGACGAGCGGCTGACTCCAGCCCTGCATCACGCCCTGGAGCCAGCCGGCCAGCGTATCGGCGGCGCCCGTCGCCTTCATGGCGAGGCCGAGCGGAATGGCGCCCGCGATGAAGACGAAGATGCGGCTGTCGATCGCCCGGTACGCCTGGCCACCGGTCAGACAGCCAGTCATGACCATCGCCACCGCCCCCGCGAGTCCGGCGATCTCGAGCGAGAGCAGGTCGAAGGCGGCGGCGGCCACCGTGAGAACCATGATCGCGCTGGCCAGCGTCCCTTTCCGGCGCACGCGGCCTTCTCCGTGAAACGGCACGAGCATCAGGATGCCCGGGGCCGCGCCCACGCGGGCGAGCGCCTCGTCGTCCCCCTGCAGGATGAGCACGTCGCCCGGACGAAGCCGCGTGCGCGACAGCTCGTCGTCGAGCCAACCATTCTGCCGCCACAGGCCCACCACGATCGCGCCGTAGCGACGGCGAAAGTCCACGTCGGCGATGGTTCGCCGCGCGAGCTCGGAGCCGGGCGCGACCACCGCCTGCACGAGACGCTCGGCCGGATCGTCATCTTCGTGCGGCGCGCTGCCGTCGGTTGGCTGATACTGCGCCACGGGGTGCAGTTCGACACCGGCCTCCTTCGGGATGGCCGCGATGTCTTCGGGCGTCATCCGCACGAGGAGCACGTCCCCGGGGCTCACGCGCGTATCGGCGAGCGCGCCACCGAGCCGGCGCCCGTGCCGCACCACGCCGACGACGCTCAGCTCGTATGCTCTCTCGGCCTCGATCTCGCGCACCGTCTTGTCACGGAAGGGCGACTCATCGAGCACGGTCAGCTCGGTGAAGTATTCCTCCAGGCGGAACCGATTCGCACCGGTCTCCGCGCCCTTGCGCTCGGGCAGGAGGAATCGGCCGACCAGGAGCACGAACACGGTCCCGACGGCTGACAGCACGAGCCCGATCGGCGCGATCGAGAAGAGGTCGAGGCCGGGTCGGCCCGCCTGCCGCAGCGACTCCGAGGCGATGAGGAACGCCGGCGCGCCGATGATGGTGATCGTCGTGCCGAGCGAGGCGGCGAACGACAGCGGCATCAGCAGCTTCGAAGCCGGGATGCGCTTGTCGCGCGCGAGATCGAGCGTGACCGGCAGCATCACGGCCGTGGTGGTGACGTGATGCGTGAACGCCGAGAGCACGGCCACCGACGGCATGATCACCGCGATCGCGCGCGTCCAGCTGTCGCCGGCCCACCGACCGATCAGACGGCCGAGACTTTCGGCCACGCCCGTCCGGTGGAGCCCCGCGCTGAGCACGAAGATCGCCGCCACGACGATGGCGGGCTCGCTCCCGAAGCCCGATAACGCCTCCGCCGGGGACAGCAGACGCGTCGACGCGAGTGCGATCACGATGAGCACGGCGACGACGTCGTTGCGCAGCTTCTCGGTGACGAGGAGCACGAAGGACACGAGCAGGATCGCGAAGAAGACGAGCTGCGGCGGCGGCAGAGCACCCACGCCACCTTGGTAAAGCACGCGACGTGCCATTGCGCCCACCAGGATGGGGTTTTCTTTGACACATCGGACGCGCGCCACCTAGAATTTCTGTGCCGCCTGAGCCCCCATGAACCTCAACGTCGAGCAACTGGACCGTCAGCTGGCCGGCCTCACCGGGCGCTTCGCCGATCTCGGCGCGAAGCTGTCCGAGGCTGCGCGCGAGCTCCAGGACGGCGGTGCCCCACCCGCCGAGTCGCTCGTGCAGCACCTCTCGCAGCTGCGAACGGAGTCGCTGCAGCTCTGCGGCGAAGTGGCCGCGGCGGCCCAGGCGGTCGGCGTCGCCACCCCGCCCAGCGTCGACACGGTCAGCAGCCTGGAGCCGCTACTGCGCGCGATCGCGGCCGCGCTCGAGGTCCGCCGGCGGCAGGCGGCCCTGGAGCAGGCGCGGAAGGGTGTCATCGAGGTGCTCGACGTGGTGCTCGGCGTGCGGCACCTCGACGAAGACCAGTTTGCGCCGCTCGTCGAGTGTCAGAAGCAGGCGCGCGATCTCCACGCCACCGTCCTCGGCCTCAACGAGAGCAATCTGCACCAGGCCCAGGAGCTGACCGCGCGCGTGCGCGCCTTCTCCGATTTCCTCACGATGCTGGAAGGCAACCAGGGTCTCGACGACGAGCGATTCGCGCGCCTCGA
>Ga0075421_100001815_pt1 | contig 25165 bp, 20 predicted proteins | sample SoiMetdeltSBSDD5_FD_75292 | JGI IMG/M metagenome (GOLD analysis project Ga0075421, IMG submission 75292) | Bulk soil microbial communities from a Populus tree surrounding site in Tennessee, USA - Soil MetaG P. deltoides SBSDD5 | ecosystem: Environmental > Terrestrial > Soil > Tree plantation... | reverse complement strand
GTGGTCGCGGTGGGCGTGGCGCGGGAGCGCGACATCTTGCGGAGCCGCGTGCCCGCGAACGCCCGAGAAACGCCCTACGTATTCGTGCTCGTTGGAAAACCCACCGACGCATCCGGTTTCGGCGGTGCCGCGTTTGCCAGCGCCGTGCTCGACGAAACGGCCAAGGAGAGCAACAAGGGCGCAGTACAGGTTCCCGATCCGTTCTTGAAACGCGTGCTCACCGAAGCGCAAAAGAAGGTCATGGAGCTGGCTCGAAAGGAAGCGTTCACGGTCGGGCTCAAGGACCTCGGCGCGGGCGGCATTGCCTGCGTTACCTCGGAGCTGGCCGCGGCGGGTGGTTTCGGTGCCGACATCGACCTCAGCAAGGTCTCGCTGGCCATGGAGCTCCCCCCGGATGTGATCGCGTGCTCGGAGACACAGGAGCGTTACTGCTGGGTCGTGCCCGAAGATCGCGCCGAGGCGGTCATGAAGATCTACAACGAGGACTTCGAGCTGCCGCATCTGTATCCCGGAGCGCGCGCCCAAGTGATCGGCCGCGTGCGCACAGACGACACGAACTATCACCTCGTTCACGGCGGGGATCTGGTGTGCGCGGCGCCAGTCGAGATGATCACCGAAGGCATTCGCTACGAGCGGAGCGTGGCGCCGGCTCCCTCCGCGCACCCCGACCCGCGTCCGGCCGAGCTGGAAACGATGGGGGAGCCGTTGGTCGCGCTCTTGTCCGGAACCGCGCTCGCCTCGCGCGAGGCGATCTACCGCCATTACGACACCGAAGTGCAAGGCCGGGCCGTGATCCGCCCCGGCGAAGCGGATGCCGCGGTGCTGGTGCCGATTGAAGGAAATCCCCTTGGTCTGGCGGTGAGCGTGGACGGCAACCCCCATCACGCCGAGCTCGATCCGTATCACGGCGGCGCGGGGGCGGCCCTGGAAGCGATGCGAAACGTGGTCGCGGTAGGGGCAACGCCCTGGTGCATGACGGATTGCCTCAACTACGGCAACCCCGAAGATCCCGAAGTGTTTCGACAGTTCCTGGAAGGTGTGCGCGGGATCGGCGATGCGTGCCGAGAGATCGGGCTCCTGGAAGACGCCCAGCATCCGGTTCCGATCGTGAGCGGCAACGTGTCGTTCTACAACGACTCGCTAGAAGGGCAGCCCATCCCGCCGTCGCCCATCGTGGCCTGCTTTGGGGTGATGAAGGACTACGCGCTCGCGACCACACCGCGGTTGAAATCCGAAGGAAACGCGTTGATGTTGCTTGGAGAGCGGCGGCGCGAGCTGGGCGGTTCCGCGTACTGGCGCATGCGTGGCATCGAGGGTGGCACGCCGCCCAAGGCCGAGTTCGCCGCGGCACGCAAGGAGATGGTGTTGGTGCTCGATGCGATCGAACGCGCGTACGCGGTTGCCTGCCATGACATCTCGGACGGAGGGGTGGCGATCGCGGCGGCGGAGATGGTGCTGGCGAGCGAGATGGGTTTACGGCTGGAGCCGGACAGCTTGGAAGCGGTGACGTGGGAGGATTACCTCTTCACCGAGTCGGGCGGATTCTTGATCGAAGTCGCTTCGGAACAGGTCGAGTCGTTCGAAGCGCTCGCGCGCTCGCGCGGCGTGTGGTGGCGGAGGCTGGGTTCGGTCATCGGCAACCGGCGACTCGAGTTGGTACCGCCCCAGGGCGATGAAGAATCGATCGACATCGATCAAGTGAGCGAACGCTGGCAGCGTTCGCTAAAGGAAGCGCTCCAATGAAGGAATCGGTCATCGAAGTTTGGCCCCGCGTGGCGGTCATCCAGCTTCCCGGAGTGAATTGCGAATACGAGACCAAAGCCGCCTTGGAGCGCGCCGAGCTTCGCGGTGAGATCGTGCGCTGGAACGAGCCCAAGGAACGGATGGAAGCCTTCGATGCCTACGTGCTCCCGGGCGGGTTCTCCTACGAGGACCGGATCCGGGCCGGGGCGGTGGCGGCCAAGGTGCCGGGCCTGGACGTGGTGGCCCAGGCCGCCGAGGACGGAAAGCCGGTCCTGGGCATTTGTAACGGCGCCCAGGTGCTCGTGGAGGCCGGGTTAGTGCCCGGTGGGACCCCGGGAAAGGTGGAGATGGCCCTGGGCTCCAACCGGGGCTGGAATGGGTATTACTGTGGCTGGGTGTACGTTCAGGTGGACAAGCAAGGCCGCGAGACTGCTTTTACCTCTCGGTTCGAGGACGGGGAGGTCTTCCCCGTTCCCTTGGCCCACGCCCAGGGCCGGTTCACGGTCCGGGACCCGGATCGCTTCCGCGAGTGGGCGGATGCCGGTCAGATTCCTCTGCGTTACGTGACGGCGGATGGGGATGCGGACCCCGGGTTTCCGGATAATCCCAATGGGTCCCTTTTGGGTGCGGCAGGCGTGACCAATCCAGCCGGGAACGTGCTCGCCTTCATGCCCCATCCGGAGCGAGGGGGCAGGTTGCGCCAGGTGCCGGAATGGATCCAAGGCAACTGGGGTGCCCGCCGCCGATCGGCGGCGCGTCGCCGCGATCTGCTGGACGGCCCCGGGCCCGGCATGAAGCTCTTTCATTCGTTGGCGGATTACTTGCGCTGGGGACAGCGGGAAGGCCGCGTATGACGTTCGCCGTGTTACGCCGGTGGCTCAAGGTTCCAGATCCGACCGCGTTGACGGCCAAGGATACGCTCCAGCGGTTGCTGGGATTCGGAGACGTGCTTCAGGATCTCGAACGCTCCGAAGTCTTCGCGTTTCGATGGGAGGACGCGATGCCGGCACGCGCGATCTTGGAACGTCTGGCTCGCGACACGAACTTGCTGCAGAACCCGAACAAGCATTTTTTCGAGATCGCGGTGGGTTCGGAAACGTTGCATCCACGCGGGAACGTGTGGGTGCTCACGCACGAAGCGGGGAACGGCGCCGAAATCGGGTCCGTGCTCGCGCGGCGGAAGCTGGTGGAGGGCGAACCGCCGCAGGTGGCGTGCGGGGTGTTGTGGGAGTTGACCGGCCCCGAGGATCGAGGCCGGCGGTCGCGCATGGCAGGCGAGATTGCCAAGACGCGAGAGCGTCGGGTGGGGCTCTTGGCGAACCCACATCTGGAAGACGTGGCGATTTTCGACGAGGCGCCCGCGGCCATGGCCATGGCGGAAGCGTTTGCTTGGGAGAGCGCACAAACAGAGGGGTTAAGGTAGGATTAAGCGATGGACGTGAACCAACGATCCCGGTGGGAGGAGGACGATCACCTGCGCGACGAGTGCGGTGTGGTCGGGGTGAGCGGCGCCCCGGATGCCGCCGAGGTGGCCTACCTGGCCCTCTACGCCCTCCAGCACCGCGGACAGGAATCGGCCGGAATCGTCACCTCGGATCGCGGACGGTTCCATGTGCACCGTGGCATGGGGCTGGTCTCTGATGTGTTCAAGCCCGAAGTTTTGAAGGATTTGCCCGGAAGCCTGGCCATCGGCCATAACCGTTATTCCACTCACGGTGGATCGATCCTGCGGAACGCGCAACCCATCTGGGTCACCTACCACGGCGGTGATCTCGCGATCGGACACAACGGGCAGCTCACCAACGCGTCCACATTGCGAAAGAAGATGGAAGCGAACGGCTCCATCTTTCAGACCACCTCGGACACCGAAGTCATCGTGCATCTGGTGGCGCAGTCCGAAGCCGGTTCGTTCGAGGCGCGGCTCATGGATGCGCTGCGCAAGGTCGAAGGGGCATTCTCGCTGACCTTGCTTGCCCGCGAAGGCGTGTACGCGGCGCGGGACAGCTATGGCGTGCGGCCCTTGGTGATCGGCCGACTGGATGAGGGGTGGATCGTTACCTCGGAGACGTGCGCATTGGATATCGTCGAGGCCGAGTACGTGCGCGAGGTCGAGCCGGGCGAAGTGATCGCGTTGGGCCCCGATGGTCCGCGCACCGTGGGTCGCTTGCCGCGCACACCGTTACATCAGTGCGTGTTCGAGCTGATTTATTTTTCGCGCCCGGATAGCGTCGTGTTCGGGGAGCCGGTGGATCGCGTACGGCGGCACTTGGGCCGGCAACTGGCCCGCGAGCATCCCGCGGATGCAGATTGCGTGATCGCGGTTCCCGACTCGTCCAATTCGGCCGCATTGGGTTTTGCCGAGGAATCCGGGATTCCGTTCGAGCTCGGCTTGATTCGTAATCACTACATCGGCCGCACCTTCATTCGCCCCGGCCAGCTCTCCCGGGAGGCGGGGGTGCGGGTGAAGTACAACGTGGTGAAGCCTCTCTTGAAGGGCAAGCGGGTGGTGGTCGTGGATGATTCGATCGTGCGCGGAACGACGAGCCGCAAGCTCGTGAGCTTGCTGCGCCGGGCGGGCGTGCGCGAAGTGCACTTCCGCGTCTCTTCGCCTCCGGTGGTGGGGCCTTGCTTCTACGGCATCGATACACCCTCGCGCGAGGAGTTGATCGGGGCCAACCACAGCCTCGAAGAGATCAAGACCTATCTCGGCGTGGAGAGCCTCGGTTATTTGTCGGAGGCCGGGTTGCGTGCGGCGGTGAGCGCGCCCTCCGAGCATTGTTACGCCTGCTTCACCGCCAAGTATCCGATCGCCTTGCTGGATGAAGAGCTCCGGGACGCCAAACCGGTGCCCAGCCTCGTGGAATAACCGCCTTAAGGAGTTCGGTTGGACAACGAACTCGTCCGGCAGCGAGAGGACAATCTCCAGGCACTCCGCTCTTTAGGCGTGGATGCCGCGCCCTACCGCTACGACGTCACCCATCATGCAGCCGAAGCGAAGGAAGAATTCGACACGCTATCGGGGGTGAGCACGGTGTTGTCGTTGGCCGGACGCGTGATGACGATTCGCGGCCACGGCAAGACCACGTTTGCCGATCTCCAGGACAAGACGGGGCGCATCCAGCTCTACTTCAAGCAGGATACGTTGGGCGAGACGCCCTACGGCGTGGTCAAGCTCCTCGACCTCGGCGATTGGATTGGGGTTCGGGGAACGCTCTTTCGCACCAAGATGGGGGAGATAACTGTCCAGGTTTCCGAGGTGACGTTTCTGGCCAAGTGCCGGTTGCCGTTGCCCGAGAAATGGCACGGCCTGCGGGATCCGGAGATCCGGTTTCGACAGCGCTATGTCGATTTGCTGGTCAACGAGGACGCGCGGCGGATCGTGGGGATCCGGGCCGCGGTCATCCGATCGCTACGCGCGGGTCTGGACCGGCGCGGTTACCTCGAGGTGGACACGCCGGTGCTTCAACCCGTTTACGGCGGGGCGTTCGCGCGTCCCTTCGTGACTCACCATGAAGCGCTGGACGTGCCGCTGTATTTGCGCATTTCCAATGAACTGTATTTGAAGCGATTGATCGTGGGTGGGCTGGAGCGGGTGTACGAGATCGCGCGGGATTTCCGTAACGAGGGCATCGATCGCACGCATAATCCCGAGTTTTCCATGCTCGAGTACTACGAGGCGTTTGCGGATTACCACGACATGATGGATTTGACCGAGACGTTGATCTCGGACGCGATCCAGACCGCGACCGGCGGATTGAGCGTGGCCTACCGGGGCGAGGCCCTGGATTTCACGCCGCCCTGGCGGCGGCTGGGCTATTTCGATGCGTTACGTGAGAAGACGGGAATCGATTTTCGCGAGGTGGATGAAGCGGGTGTCCGACGCGCGGCCGCCGAGCTGGGGGTGGATTTGAAGGGGCAGGTGAGCGTGGGGGGTGCCATCGACACGATCTTCAGCGAGAAGGTGGAGCCGGATCTGGTGCAGCCCACGTTCATCGTCGATTTTCCGATGGAGTTGTCCCCGTTGGCGCGGCGCCACCGATCTCGGCCAGGGGTGGTGGAACGCTTCGAGCTGTTCGCCGCGCATATGGAGCTGGCTAACGCATTCAGCGAGCAGAATGACCCCGACGCGCAGGAGGCCGCGTTCGAGCGCCAGCAGGAGCTCCGCGAGGCGGGGAACATGGAGGCGCAGCCCACCGACGAGGACTACGTGCGCGCGCTACGGTTTGGGTTGCCGCCCACGGGTGGGGTAGGGATCGGGATCGATCGCTTGGTCATGATCGCCGGCGATGCCGCCAACATTCGCGAAGTGATCTTGTTCCCGCAGCTGCGCCCGGAAGGTGGCCGTGGTCAAGCCGAAGAGGGCGCCGAGGGCGAGGAGTCGGGCGAATCGTGAGGGTTGAACTGGTTTCAAAACCAGTGAGGCGTCCAATCGCCCCCGCATTCAGCGTAGAGGCGTTATTACGTGCGGAACTGGTTCCGGAACCAGTTCCATGTGAGTTACTGGTTTTGAAACCAGTGCCTTGTGCGGTATCACCTTTACTCGTTTTAAAACGAGTGACCCTGTCGTGGGTTCGGGAACTGATCCTGGGATCAGTTGATCGAGCTGCGTCGCTGGCGGCTGAGCCGCCAAGCGCTGTACACTTGGTTGACTGGGCTGTGCGGGACGCGATATGCCCTTCCGACTGCGTGCATTTAACTATTTCGCCATTCTTGTCTTGCTCTGCGGCATGCTGATGCCAAGTGAGCTCGTGGAAAAGCCCATCTCGCGGCTTCGTCAGAAGCATGTTGAGACTAACCCTTGGTCCTATCAGACCCATCTTGCTCCAGACACCTGGGAAGTTATGACGCCCAGCGATACATCACGCGAGTTAATAAGTTCAAGAACCCAAGATGGCCTGCGACATTTCATGAGCTCCAACGAAACGGCGATCTGTGTGGGGGAAATCTCCGGGGTGGATTTGGAAGTCGCAAATCTCGTCTCATCTCCATCACCAGTATATGAATACCGAACCATTGCACACTTGCGAACGCTCAAGGCCCTCACTGCAAACTGCCCGAATAGCCTCAATATTTATTCGCCAGCCGCCAAGGGATCGTGCGGCGATTCGACACCCGTTCTTGCATGTGGAGATCGGGTATTGATCCTACTTGTGAAGGTGAAGGACCCCATGACTCGGAGTAAATTTTCGCCAGTGTGGCAAGTGCTTATGCACTGGCACCTTAAGAACTCCGTTTTCGACAATGCCCAGCGCATTTATATCACTGTCGGTTTCGGTTTGGATGACAAGTCAATGACGCGAATTCTGCCGGGATACAGTGGGCATTTGTCGGCATTCTGTTGGCGCGAGTTTGAAACCCGCGGCGAAACGCTTCAGGAGGGGATAGACGCCCTGCAAGCCCTGTATTGCAGCGCCTATCCGCCGGTTGTTCACGAATGACTCAACTTTCCCGAGCAAATCCCCTGCCACGTGCGGTACTGGTTTTGAAACCAGTACCACGTGCGGTAGCACGTTCAGTCGTTTCGAAACGAGTGAACCCGACGCTCGCTCGGGAACTGCTCTTAAGAGCAGTTGATCCGGGTTCTTGTGTGGTAACGCCTGAACTGGTTCCAGCACCAGTTCATCCGCGGGTTGGGTCGCTGGTGCCTACGCCATCAGGCGCTGTACAATGGGTTACCTGGGCTGTGAGGGGTGGAGCGCAATGTCCGTCCGAGTGCGAGCATTTATCTACTTCGCCATCCTTATCCTGCTCTGCGGAATGTTGATGCCGAGTAATCCGTCCAGTCCTATTGTGTTTGCGGATAAGTTGAAGGATTTGTGGGGCAGTACGCATATGCCCGAACCTCCTCCGGCTCACCCTTGGTCCTATCAGACCCATCTTGCTACTGACACCTGGGAGGTGTTTCCACCTAACGTCGTATTACCGAAATTTATGGATTCGAGAACCCGAGATTGGCTGCGATACATCTTATGGTCAGGGACAATTGAGACAGTGGCCTGTGTGGGGGAAATCTCAGGAGTAGATCTTGAAATTTCGAAAATGCAACTCTCACGCCACGAGGTTTCGTATGATCCTCACACTATTGCACACCTCAAAACCCTGGAGCCTTTGAGTGCAGATTGTCCGGATAGCCTCAGTATTTATTCCGAGTGGGCTGAATACATGAGTGCGCGCGGTCCAAAATGGTTCCATAGAACTGATACCGGCCAATACCAATTTGCGTGTGGTGATCGGATACTAGCGATACTCGGGAAAAACCCGAGGCTAGAAAGTGAGTGTTCACCGGTGTGGGAAGTGTTCATGTATTGGCATTTGAAGAATTCCGCTTCCGACCGTGCACAATACATTTACAGACCCGTGAGTTCCGGTTTGGATGATAACGCGATGACGCGGATTCTGCCTGGCTACAGGGGACACCTGTCGGCATTCTGCTGGCGAAAGTTTGAAACACGCGGCGAAACGCTGCAGGAGGGGATAGAGGCAGTTCAAGCTCTATATGCCAGCGCCTCTCCGGCGGTTGTTCGCAAATGACTGGCACAGACGGAGCAAATCCCTTCCCACGTGCGGTACTGGTTTTGAAACCAGTACCATGCGCGGCACCACGTGAACTGCTCTTAAGAGCAGTAGATCCATCAGCGTTTCTGGCCCTGACTCTAATCGCCCCGGGGCGATCGGCCATCCGCAACTAAATGCGCTTCGAATTCTTCGTCGCCGACCGCACGCTGCGCTCCAAAAAACGCACGGGCTTCGTCAGCTTCATCACCTGGATCTCCGTGGCGGGCGTGGCCCTCGGCACGGCGGTTCTCATCATCATCCTCAGCGTGATGAACGGGTTCGAAAGCGAAGTCCGTGGGCGGATCATTGGCACGAATGCGTCCCTAATCGTCCTGCGCCATGACAGCGATATCGTGCCCGCCCCCGACTCAGTCGCAGCCATCATCGCCACCGTGCCCGGCGTAGATGGTGTCGCGCCGTTCGTGTTCGGCAAGGGACTGCTGCGGGCCGGGGATCGCGCCGACGGCGTCATCGTCAAAGGCATCGATCTCCAGAGAGAGCGTCAGGTCACCACCGTGGCCGACAAGCTCGAGCCGCCCATCGCCACCCTGGACACTAAACCCGGCGAGCTGCCCCTCATCGTCCTGGGGCGCGACGTCGCGGAACGCCTGAGAGCAGGCCTGAACGACGAGGTCGTCCTTGCCTCGCCCTTCGATGCCACCGCCACCCCGTTCGGCCTCTATCCAAAGTTCCGCAAATACAAAATGGCGGGCACCTTTACCTCGGGGCTCTACGAATACGACTCCTCGCTGGCCTTCATCTCGCTCAAAGAAGCCGGCGCGTTCTATCGCCTCGGCAATTCCGCCACCGGCATCGAGGTCCGCATCCACAATGTGTTCGCCGCCGAATCCATGAAGGAAAAAGTGCTCGCCAAGCTGGGCGGCTTTCCCTACCGGATCAACACCTGGATCGAGCTCAACCAGAACCTCTTCCTGTGGATGAAGCTCGAGAAAACCGGCATGGGCATCATCCTGCTTCTCATTGTGATCGTGGCCGCATTCAACATCGTGGGGGTGCTGGTCATGATGGTCATGGAGAACCGCCGCGAGATCGGCATTCTCAAGTCCATGGGCACGAGCGACGCCTCGATCATGAGCATCTTCATGTCCGCGGGGGTGGAGATCGGAGCGCTCGGAATCGTTACTGGGACCGTGCTCGGGGTCATTGGTGCCACCATTCTCGACCGCTATCCGCTCAGCCTTCCCGGCGACGTGTATTTCCTGAACTCGCTCCCCGTGCAGCTCGAGTGGACGGACGTGGTTGTGGTCACGGTGATCGTGTTCCTTCTGTGCACAATCGCTACCCTCTATCCCTCCTGGAAAGCAGCGCGACTCGATCCGGTGGAGGCGATTCGCGAGCTGTGAGCACGCATACCGCACCAACCCAGGCGCCCTCGTTCGTTCTGCAAGCGGAGGACCTCACCAAGAGCTATGCCGCTCCGGGTGGAGCGCTCACCGTGCTCCAGAACCTTTCCTTTAGCTTGAAGCGCGGCGCGATCACCGCGGTCTTGGGCGCCTCGGGGGCCGGGAAGAGCACGCTCCTGCATGTCCTGGGCACGCTGGATCGGCCCACCCAGGGCAAAGTGCTCTACGAGGGGCGCGATCTCTTCCAGCTTCCGGCTAAAGAGGTGGCGCGATTCCGCAATCGATCGGTGGGGTTCGTGTTTCAGTTCCATTACCTCCTCCCGGAATTCAGCGCCCTGGAAAACGTAATGATGCCGGGGCTGGTCGCCCGCCGCCCTCGTGCAGAGCTGGAAGCCCAGGCTGCTAAGTTATTGGGCCGCGTAGGGCTGGCGGAACGCAAGGAGCATCGCCCGGCCGAGCTGTCGGGTGGGGAGCAGCAGCGGGTCGCCGTGGCGCGAGCCCTTATAAACGATCCCTTGGTGCTCCTGGCCGATGAGCCCTCGGGGAATCTCGATCGTGCTTCCAGCGAATTGCTACACGATCTTCTGGAAAGCCTCGTCCGCGAGAAGGGCCAGACCACGCTCGTCGCCACGCACGATGAGCGGCTGGCAGTCCGCGCTGACGAGGTGTACCGTTTGGACGGCGGAACGTTGCATCTCGTGAGGTCTTCAGCCGATAACCGGTAGTGGACCCGGACTCTCCAGCATAGAAGAACCGGCGTTCCGGCATGGAAGAAGACGGAAAAAGAACGACATGACTGAACCGACAACCCCCAAATCCGAGGCCTGCGAAAACTGCGGGAAGAACCCGGCCACGGTGAAGATCCGTCGTGTCACCTCCGGCGAGGAGGTGGAGATCCACCTGTGTCTGGCCTGCGCTAAGGAACGCGGTCTGGAACCCGGCCTCGACGAAACCGGAGTGGGGGTCGACATGGTTCAGCTCATGCTCAAGAACTTGAACGAGATGGAAGGGGGCTCGGGCGTGTGCGACGTTTGCGGGCTCACCTATTCCCGTTTTCGGGAAACCGGCCGGCTGGGTTGCGCGCACTGTTATCGCTCCTTCGGTAAGGAGCTCAGACCTCTTATTCGCCGCATTCACGGCGAAGTTCGTCACGTCGGCAAGGTGTTGGATCGCATGGGCGCGGGCTCGGACCGCCAGGCGCGGATTCGCCGCCTTAACGAGGATCTCGAGCGCGCCATCGGCGCCGAAGAATACGAACGCGCGGCCGCGATCCGTGATCTCATTTCGGAGCTGGAGACGGCGCAAAAGGAACCCACGTGAGCCCGCTCGACGGCGCCACCCGCTCGGTCATCGATCGCCTAGCCGGACAGGCTCCGGATTGGGCGCGCGACCAGGGCCCCCGCTCCGACGCCATTCTTTCCAGTCGCGTGCGCTTTGCGCGGAACCTCACCTCCTTGCCGTTCCCGGCCCGAGCCAGCAAGGAGCAGGATCGCCAGGTCATCACCCGTCTCCGCCGCGCGGCGCACTCGGTGAACGAGCTGCGTGCCGCGGAGTACCTCGATCTCGAAGGTCTCGAGGATCTCGAGCTCGACGTGCTGGTGGAGCGCCGTCTGGCCAGTCGCGATCTTGCCAAGGCGAGCCGGAAACGCGGCGTCCTGGTTGCCCCCGGCGAGCGGATCACGGTCATGGTCAATGAAGAGGATCACTTCCGGCTCACCGGAATCCTGTCAGGATTGCGCCTCGGCGAATCGCTCGATCTGGTCAACGACGTGGATCAGGGGTTGGGTCAAGCGCTCGATTTCGCGTTTGATGACGAGTTGGGATTTTTGACCGCGTGTCCCACCAACGTGGGCACCGGCATGCGGGCCTCCGTGCTCGCGCACTTGCCCGCCCTCGTGCTCACGCGGCGGGCGAAGAAGGTCATTCAAGGCGTGGCCGCGCTCGGGCTTTCGGTGCGCGGCTACTACGGTGAAGGCACCGAGATCATGGGCAACTTCTTCCAGATCTCGAATCAAGCCACCCTCGGCAAAGGCGAAAACGAGATCGTGAGCCGTCTGGACGAGGTGGTGCGCCAGATACTGGATTTCGAATCAAGCGCGCGGGACTCGATGTGGACCGGCGCGCGGGTACAGCTCGAGGACAAGATTTACCGGGCTTTCGGCACGCTCCGAAGCGCCCGAACAATAGCCGCGGACGAGGTAGTGAGCCTCGCGTCCGCCGTGCGGTTCGGCATCGCGTTGGAACTGCCCGATCTCTGCTCCCTGCGGACGCTCAACGAGGTGCTCGTCATCTCGCAGCCGGGCCACGTGAGCCGGCTGGCCGGGAGGTCCCTGGAGGAGGAGGATCGGCGGCAGTTCAGGGCCGAGCTCATCCGCAAGCGCTTGAATACGACCGGAGGGGAACCTCCGGCGCCGCGGCCGGGTATTGGCACCGACGGGCCCGTGACCGGGTTGGAGGGATAGGCCATGCAGGACAAGTTCACAGAACGCGTACGCAAAGTCATGTATCTGGCCCGGGAAGAAGCCGGACGCCTGCAGCACGACTACATCGGCACCGAGCACCTCTTGCTGGGGTTGATCCGCGAGGGCGAGGGCATTGCCGCCAACGTGCTCACTAACCTGGGTCTCGACCTCGAGGTCATCCGCCAGACGGTGGAGAGCATGGTCGCCGCACCGGGCAGCACGCTCACCCTGGGCGAGATTCCGTTCACGCCCAAGGCCAAGCGTGTGCTCGAGCTGGCCATCGAAGAAGCCCGCCAGCTTGGCCACAATTACGTCGGCACGGAGCATCTCCTCCTCGGCCTCATTCGCGAAGGCGAAGGCGTAGCCGCGCGCGTGCTTCAGGAGCTCGGCGTGGACCGCAAGAAAGTCCGCGACGAGACCCTGCGCCTTTTGGGCGGACCGCCTTCCGGCAAGCAGCAGGAAGAAGAGAAGTCGGAGACGCCGGCCCTCAACCAGTTCGGTCGCGATCTGACCCAGCTCGCCCGGGAAGGGAAGCTCGATCCGATCATCGGGCGCGAAAACGAAATCGAGCGCGTGGTGCAGGTGCTCTGCCGCCGCAAGAAGAACAATCCCGTGCTCATCGGCGAACCCGGCGTCGGCAAAACGGCCATTGCCGAAGGCCTCGCCCAGCGCATCGTGGAATCGAAGATCCCCGAAATTCTGCGCGATAAACGCATCGTCACGCTCGACCTGGCCGCCGTGGTGGCCGGAACGAAATATCGCGGTCAGTTCGAGGAGCGCCTGAAGGCGATCATGAACGAGATCCGCGAATCGCGGGACGCCATCATCTTCATCGATGAGCTGCATACCATTGTCGGCGCGGGCGGCGCGGAAGGCGCCATCGACGCCAGCAACATGCTGAAGCCGGCCCTGGCCCGCGGCGAGATCCAGTGCATCGGCGCGACCACTCTGGATGAGTACCGCAAGTACATCGAGAAGGACGGCGCGTTGGAGCGCCGCTTCCAGCCGATCATGGTCGATCCGCCCAGCCCCCAGGAAACGATCGGGATCATCCTGGGCCTCCGGGACAAGTACGAAGCGCACCACGGGATCAAGTTCACCGAGGACGCCATTCACGCCTCGGTCGTGCTGGCCGACCGCTACATCTCCGACCGGCACCTGCCGGACAAGGCCATCGACGTCCTGGACGAAGCCGGCTCGCGTGCACGGCTCTCCCTGTCCGTGATTCCCAAGGAACTGCGCGACATGGAAGTGCGCATCGACGAGCTGTCCAAGGAAAAGGAAGCCGCCATCCAGAACCAGGAGTTCGAGAAGGCGGCCAGCTATCGCGATAAGGAAAAGGACCTGCGCCGCCAGCTCTCCAAGCTGAAGCGAGAGTGGAACGAATCGCGCTCCGAGCGCACGACCACGGTGGACGTGGAAGACATCGCCGCGGTGGTGAGCAAGATGACCGGCATTCCGGTGGCGAGCCTGGAGGAAAGCGAGTCGGCCAAGCTTCTCCGCATGGAAGAAGCGATCAAGGAAAAGATCGTCGGTCAGGACGAGGCGGTCAAAGCGGTCTCGCGCGCGGTACGGCGTAATCGCGCCGGCCTCCGCGATCCCAACCGTCCCATCGGCTCCTTCATCTTCCTCGGCCCGACCGGAGTCGGGAAGACCGAGCTCGCCCGCGTGCTCGCCGAGTACCTGTTCGGCGATCCGGACGCGCTCATCCGTATCGACATGTCCGAGTACATGGAGAAATTCTCGGTGTCGCGTCTGGTCGGCGCCCCGCCCGGCTATGTGGGCTACGAAGAGGGCGGCCAGCTGACGGAGAAGGTGCGGCGGAAGCCCTACAGCGTCGTCCTGCTCGACGAGGTCGAGAAGGCGCATCCGGACGTGTTCAACATTCTCCTCCAGGTGCTGGAGGACGGTACGCTCACCGACAGCATGCGGCGCAAGGTGAACTTCAAGAACACCGTGCTCATCATGACATCGAACCTGGGCGCGCAGCAGATCGGCGGCAAAGCGAATCTCGGCTTCGGCCGTCCCGATGCCGAGGCGTCCTACGATCGCATGCGCAACATGGTGCTGGATGAGCTCAAGCGAGCGTTCAATCCGGAATTCTTGAACCGCATCGATGAAATCATCGTGTTCCGCGCGCTCGGCCGCACGGAAATCGAGACGATCGTCACCATCCTCCTCGACGAAGTGCGGAATCGCCTGCGCGATCACAAGCTCGACGTCGTGTTGGATGCCGAGGCGATCGATCTCCTGGTGGAAAAGGGCTTCGATCCGAGAATGGGTGCGCGCCCCTTGCGGCGGGCCATCCAGCGCCTTATCGAGGACCCGCTGGCGGAGCTGGTGCTGGGAGGCAAGTTCCCCAGCGGAAGCACGATCGCAGTGGGCCGCCAGGGCGAGGAGCTGACGTTCCGTCTGCAGGAAGCGGATGAACGGGCCCGGGAGAAGGTCGAAACAGGTGCTTGATCGGCTCAATCCTGGCCGAAAATATGGGCGCCTCTTTCGGGAGGCGCGGGCATGCCTGCTCCTCGCCGGCTTCGTGATCGCGGCGCTCGCCGCCCGGCCCCTTCATGCCCAAACGCCACCCACGATACCCCCCCCCACTGCCACGCCGGCCAAGGTGGATACCGTGGTGGCCGTGAACGTGGAAGGGGCGAAGACCATCGACGCGGAGCTCATCCGCCGCGCGTTCCTGGTTCCCGTGGGCACGCGCTACAGCCTCGATGCGGTAAGGCGGGGGATTCACGCGCTCTACAACTTGGAGTATTTCAGCGACGTCTCAGTTGAAGGGGACCGCGTTCCCGGCGGCGTGAGCCTCACCATCCGCGTCACCGAGAATCCTCGCGTCGGCTCGGTCGAGTACTCCGGCCTCAAAAAGCTGGATGAGAAGGACTTGAACAAGGCCCTCGGTCCGGTGACGGGGAAGATGGCCGACGAGCGGCTCCTGGCCAAAGTCGAACGGACGGTGCGCCAGGAATACGCGAAGAAAGGCTACACGCGCGCCCAGGTGAAGGCGCGCTTTACCCCGGCCGATTCGGAATCCCGGCGCGTACTCCTCGTGGAAGCGACCGAAGGACCCAAGGTCCGCGTGGAAGCGATTCGCTTCATTGGATTGAAGCGCATGGACGGCGGCAAGCTCACCCACGCGATGAAGCAGGGGACGAAGGGCTTTCTGAAGGGCGGCGTGCTGAAGCCCGACGTGCTGGCCGAGGACCAGAAACGCATCGAGAACGAGATGGCCAAGCACGGGTTTCGAGACGGCAAGGTCCTAGGCTACGACGTCGTGCAGCTCAAGCAGTCCGATCGGGTTCGCCTGGATTTCAAGGTGGAGGAAGGACCCCTCTACACCTTCGGGAACGTGAAGTTCGAGGGCAACAAAGCCATTTCGACGGCTGCCCTAGAGTCGGCCAACCGTATCGTGCCGGGACAGGTCTTCAATCAGGAAAAGGTGCAGAAAACGATCGAGGATATGTACGGCGCGTACGCCGACCGGGGCTACATCTACCTCAGCATTCAGCCCGATTTCGCGTCGCGCGACACGATCGTGGACGTCGCGTTCAACATCGTCGAAAACAAGCCCTCTCACATTCACGACATCATCATCACCGGCAACACGCGCACCAAGGAAAAGGTGATTCGCCGGCAGCTGTCTCTGGCCCCCGGGGATCTCTTTCGCCGCAATCTGCTCATCCGCAGCACGCGCGAGCTGCAGCAGCTCGGCTATTTCAGCAACATCGTGCCGGATTCGGATCCGGCCCCGGGAGACTCGAACGGAACCGACATCGATCTCAAGCTGAACGTTGAGGAGCGGCAGGTCGGCACGGCCTCGGCCGGGTTCGGGTTCTCGAGCTCGGTGGGGCTCACCGGCTTTGCGGAACTCGGACACACCAACCTGTTCGGGAACGGGCAGACGCTGAACTTGCGCATGGAGCGCGGCCAGACCGGCACCAACGCCGAACTCAGCTTCACCGAGCCCTGGTTCATGAGCACGCCGACCACGGTCGGGGTCGATCTCTTCAACACGACGCGCAAATACCAGAGCGGCAATCTCGATCTGCAAAACGCAACCACCGGTGGCGCCCTCCGCGTCGGCCGTCCCGTCCCCATACCGTACACGCGCGTCTTCGCGACCTATCGTTTGGAGAATCAGACGGTCACCGACGAGGCGTCCAAGACGAGCGTGACCGCGACCCAGCGCAACTTCCTGACCGGGTTCGTGCTGAATCAGGAAACCCAGCTCACCTCGAGCCTCACCTTCCAGCTCGTGCGGAACTCGACCAACCACTATCTCTATCCGACTATGGGATCGAATTCAAAACTTCGCACCGAGTTCTCGGGTGGTCCGGTGGGCGGCGATCAAACGTTTCAGAAGTACGAGCTCGATATCGCGCGCTATCTCCCCACCGTCTCGGTCGGGAAATGGAAGCCGGTCTTCATGGCGCGAGGTCGCTTTGGTGCGGTGGCGGAGGCATTCCGCAAGACTTCGCTCATCCCGACCCGGTTCACGACAAATGATCAACTGGAAGGGAAGGTCTGGGCGGAGATCCCGGTCGGTTACGGCGCCCACATCACCGTGCCCGTGCCGTACCACCTGCAGCACTTCGAGCCGGAAACGAACGAGCTCTTCCGTCTGGGCGGCACGACCTACAACGCGTTTCGTGGTTATGACGACTTCGAGATCGTGCCCGACCGGAACGTCACGCGTCGCTTCTTCGTCACCGAAACCACCGTGGACACCCTCGGCCACAAGGCCTACTCCGTGAACCCCGACGCGATCTTCTATCCCGGTGGGAAATACATGAGCGTGCTCACCGGTGAATGGCAGTTCCCCATCGTGGATCCGGTGCACGCCCTGCTCCTGGGAGATCTGGGCGGCACGTGGAACGACTTGGGGGATTTCCGATGGGACTCGCTCCACCGAAGCGTCGGGTTCGGGATTCGCGTTGAAGTGCCGCTATTGGGGCTCATCGGCTTCGATTACGCCTACGGGTTCGATCGGCTGGATCGACGAACCGGCCTCTACAATAGAGCCGGTTGGCAGCCGCATATCCAGTTCGGTAGGGTTTTTTAAAGCCACAGTAAGGTTTTATAAGGCCGCTGTATGTTCCGTTTCGGGACGGGCGGCGAGGAGAGTCACATGTCGCGATTTGCCCTTGGTACCGTTCTGTCCTTGCTTTTGCTATCATTCGCCGCCCAAGTGCGCGCCGACATCAAGATCGGCTTCATCGACTCGGAGCGCATCTTCGCCAACTACAAGGGCACGAGCCAGGCCCAGACCGAATTCAATAACGACGTTCAAAAATGGCAGCAGGACGTTGAGGGCCGGAAGCGGGAGCTGGAGAAGATGACCCAGGAGTACCAGAGCCAGAGCCTCATCCTGAGCGAGGCCAAACGTCGGGAGCGGGAAGAGGAACTCCAGCGCAAGCGGAGCGAGCTGGACGCATTCGTCCAGGAAATCTGGGGCACCAATGGCAAGATCGCCCAGCGGAACGAGCAGCTAACCAGGCCGATCGTGGAGAAGATCCGCGAGATCCTGAGTGACCTCGCTCGCACGCAAGGCATCTCGCTCGTCCTGGATGCAACGGACGGTAACGTGGTCTATGCGGATCGCGCTCTGGATCTCACCGACGAAGTATTGCAACGATTGAACCAGCAGCCGCCTACACCCACCGCCCCCGCCACACCTAAGCAGAACGAGTGATCCCCTAATCGTGCCGGCCCAATCCGGACGAGGTGCCGCATGCAAATGAAGGTCGGGGAGATTGCGAAGCTGGTGAATGCCACGCTCTCGGGCGATCCCGAAACCGTGGTGACTGGAGTGGCCGCGATCGGCGATGCCGGTCCCGGCGATGTCACGTTTTGCGCCCAGGCCAAGTACGCCGTGCTCGTTCCCACCACATCGGCGGCGGCGGTGCTCATTCCGAACGGCCATACCGCCACGAGTCACGCCGCGCTTCTTTCTGTGGCCGATCCGTATCACGCCTTCTTGAGCATCGCTCGCGCGTTTCACGCCGAGCTTCCGGATCGCCCCAAGGGTATTCATCCGAGTGCGGTCATCGATGCGTCCGCTCGCGTGGGGAAGGATGTGTCGATAGGTCCGTGCGTCGTGGTGGAACAGGGGGCCGAGATCGGGGACGGGGTCATCTTGGGCCCTGGAGCGTTCGTGGGGACCAAGGCGGTGATCGGCGAAGGCTCTTACCTGTTCCCCAATGTCATCGTGCTCCATCTCGTGCGACTGGGACGCCGCGTCATCGTTCATGCGGGCACCGTCATCGGTTCCGACGGCTTCGGGTATCTGCAGCGCGATGGACTTCATGAGAAGGTGCCGCAGCTGGGGACAGTGGTGGTGGATGACGACGTGGAGATCGGCGCCAACGTGGCTATCGACCGCGCCACCCTCGGTGAGACCCGCATCGGCAAAGGGGTGAAGATCGACAACCTCGTCCACATCGCCCACAACGTGACGGTGGGGGAAGGGACGCTGGTGGTGGCTCAAGTGGGCATTTCAGGATCCACGCAAATCGGGAGCGGGGTCACCATTGCCGGGCAGGCCGGTCTGGCGGGGCACATCAAAGTTGGAGACGGCGCCACGATCGGCGCACAGGCCGGAGTTACCAAGCCGGTCGCAGCCGGCGAGCGGGTGTCCGGCTATCCCGCCATGGATCACGAGCGGGCGCGGCGCTTGAACGCGTACTACCGCCGTCTTCCCGGACTCTACGAACAGTTGAGAGCGCTCGAGGATCGCGTCCGGGAGCTGGAACGCGAACGAGAGCGCGTGCTGTGAAAGAACGGCAAGCCACTCTGGCCCGCGACGTCACCTACGAGGGCGTGGGCATCCATACCGGCGAGCGTTGCCACGCTCGGTTCCGGCCCGCCCCGCCGGGAGCGGGCATTCGGTTCGTGCGCACGGACCTTCCCGATCATCCCGAAATTCTCGTTGCACCCGAGAATGCGGTCTACGACACGCATCAGGGCCGCCGCACCATCCTGCGTTGCGGCGATGCCGAAGTGCATACGGTCGAGCATTTGCTGGCCGCCGTGTCGGGGGTGGGGATCGACAACATCCGCATCGAGCTCGACAAGCGCGAACCGGGCGATCCCGGGGATGGCAGCGCCGCGTTGTTCGTGGAGCTCTTGAAGCAAGGCGGGCGTGAGGAACAGGACGAGGAGCGGCGCTACCTCGATCTCCATGGGCCCGTGCGCTTCCAGCATGGGATCGCGGAGCTGGTGGCCGTGCCGCACTCCACCCTTCGGCTCTCCGTGACCATCGAGTATCCGCAGACCTTCATTGGCACGCAGCATGTCGTGTTCGACGTCATACCCGAAGTGTTCGAGCGCGAGATTGCGCCCGCGCGCACGTTCGTGCTGCACCGGGATGTTGAAAAGCTGCGCCAGGCGGGCCTCATCAAGGGCGGTTCGCTGTCGAACGCGATCTTGGTCGACGACGATCGGGTCGTGAACGAGGACGGACTTCGATTCTCCAACGAGTTCGTGCGCCACAAGGCACTCGATCTTTTGGGCGATCTCACGCTTCTGGGCCGGCCGCTTCGCGCCCATGTCATGGCGTGGCGCTCTGGGCACGAAAGCCATATCCCGTTCGTGCAGGCGATCGCCTCGGCCGATCGCCGCGCGGTCGGGTTCGATTTGCCGCCGGTTCCAGACGGCAACGGCCGCATCTGGGACATCAATGCGATCTCGCAGATCATGCCTCACCGCTATCCCATGCTGCTCGTGGACCGCATCCTCGAGCTCACCGATTCGCGGGTGGTCGGCATCAAGAACGTCACCTCCAATGAGCCGTTTTTCCAGGGGCATTTTCCAGGACACCCCATCATGCCCGCGGTCTTGATCATCGAGGCAATGGCTCAGGCAGGCGGGGTGCTGCTCCTCAACAAGGTGGAGCGGCCGAAGGAAAAGCTCGTGTACTTCATGGGCATCGATCGGGCGAAGTTCCGGCGCCCGGTGTTGCCGGGAGATCAACTCCGGTTCGAGCTCGATCTTCTCAAGCTCAAGGGACGCATTTGCAAAATGTCCGGAAAAGCGTTCGTGGACGGGCAGCTCGTGGCCGAAGCGGAGCTCCTCTCGACCGTCGTGGAACGTTGAGGAGGGCATATGGCTGAAATTGCGATCACCGCCGTCATAGAACGTGGAGCAGAGTTAGGTAGCGACGTCCGCATTGGACCCTACGCCATCATCGGTCCCCATGTGCGCATCGGCGCAGGAACGACGGTGGGCGCGCACGCGATCATCGACGGCTGCACTGAAATCGGGCAGAACTGCCGCATCTTCCCCCATGCCGCGGTAGGCCTGGAACCGCAGGATCTCAAGTATCGGGGCGAACGATCGTGGCTCCGCATCGGCGATCGCACCGTCATTCGCGAGTTTGCCACGCTGAACCCGGCCACCGCCGAAGGCGATTCGACCCTGGTCGGTTCGGATTGCCTGCTCATGGCCTACTCGCACGTGGCCCACAACTGCCGCGTCGAAGATCACGTCATCCTGGCCAACGCGGTCAATCTGGCCGGTCACGTGACGATCGGTACCCATGCCGTGCTCGGGGGTTTGACGCCCGTCCATCAGTTTGTGCGCGTGGGCGCGCACGCGATCATTGGCGGCGGATCGCGGGTGCCGATGGACGTAGCTCCATATACGCTGGCCGCCGGGAATCCGCTCGAGACGCACGGCCTCAACGTGGTCGGACTTACCCGGCGCGGCTTCTCGGAAGACGCTATCAACGTGCTCAAGAAGGCCTATCGCATCTTCTATCGCCAGAATCTCAGCGTAGACGAGGCGGTCGCGCGCATTCGGGCCGAGGTTCCGGCCACGCCGGAAGTCGAGACCTTCCTCGCGTTCGTCCTGACCTCGGAGCGCGGCCTCACGCGGTGATGACCCGCCGCATGCGCGTGGCGGTGATTGGCGTCGGACATCTCGGGTCGCGTCACGCCGAGCGATTGAATGCCTCGCCCGAGTTCGAGCTGGTCGCCGTCTACGACCAAGAAGCCGAGCGTGCGGCGCGTGAAGCGACGCGACTGGGAACCAGAGCCGCGGCGGCCATGGACGAAGCCATCGAACGCGCCCAGGCGGTCGTGGTCGCCACCAGCACCCCGGCCCATTACCCCGCCGCGGAAGCAGCCCTCAAGGCCGGCCGCCACGTACTGGTCGAGAAGCCGATCACCGGCCGCGTCTCCGAAGCCGAGGCGTTGGTCGAGCAGGCGCGGGCGGCCAAGCTCATCCTTCAGGTGGGGCAAGTGGAACGCTTCAATCCCGCATTACGTGGATTGCTGGGCCGCGTCCCCAAACCCTTGTTCGTGGAAAGCCACCGGCTCGCCTCGCTCGTGCCCCGGAACCTGGATTTGGACGTGGTACAGGACCTCATGGTGCACGATCTCGATCTCACGCTGGCCTTTGTCGGTGAGGAACCGGAACACGTGCACGCCGTCGGCGTGCCGGTGCTGACGGGACGCGTGGACATTGCTAACGCGCGGCTTCACTTTCCGGGCGGCACGGTGGCCAATCTCACCGCGAGCCGCGTGTCGCGCGAACGAGTGCGCAAGTTTCGCATGTTCCTCCCCGGGGTGTACGTGTCCGCCGATTGCGCGGCCGGCACGGGGACGGTGGCGCGGTTGAAAGCAGGGAAAGAGGGACGCCTGCGCGAGGCACTCGCTTCGGGAACCGCGCCGGCCATGGATGAATTTTTGGATGTGCGGGTGGAGCAAGAAGCCGGACCCGACGCGCTCACGTTGGAGCACGAGCAGTTCCGCCGCGCCATCGTGGGGGAACCGCACGTGGGCGTGTCCGGCGAGGAAGCGCTGCGTACATTGCGGGCCATGGTCGCCGTGGAAACCGCCATGGCATGAGCCTTCGGGTATTCGTTTCCGCCGGAGAAGCATCGGGGGATCTGCACGCGGCGGGTCTGGTCCGCGCGTTACGACGGCGGGTGCCGGACCTGGAGGTGCGGGGATTGGGAGGGCCGGCCTTGGAGGCGGAAGGTGCGGTGCTCCTGGCGCGCATCGATGAGCTGGCCGCGCTCGGCTTTTCCGAAGTGATCCGTCGGTTGCCCTTTTTCACCCGGCTCATGTCGCGCGTCATCGCCGACATCGAAGCGTGGCAACCGCAGGTGGTGATCCCGGTCGACTATCCAGGGTTCAACCTTCGACTCGGTCGGCGCGCGCGAGCGCGGCACATTCCGGTCGTGTACTACATCGCGCCGCAGGTCTGGGCGTGGCGTCCGGAACGGCGGCCAGGCATCGCTCGCGCGGTGGATCATTTGCTGGTCGTGTTTCCGTTCGAGGAACCGCTCTTTCGCGAGGCCGGCATCCGCACCACGTTCGTGGGGCACCCGCTCCTCGACCACAGTTCATCGCTGACGCGCGATGCGGTGCGGGAGCGGCTTGGGATTTCGGGAGTGGAGAGACTGCTCGCTCTCTTGCCGGGAAGCCGGGTCCAGGAAATCGAGGCCAATCTACCTGTGCTCGCCGAGGGCGTATCGCAGCTTAATGCGCGCGTTGTCGTGAGCCGCGCGCCGTCGGTGCCGGATCGGGTGTACGCCTCCCTGCAAACGTATGGGCTAGCGCTGTGGGACGGGAGCGCGGGGGATCTCGCCGGAGCGGCAGATGCCGCGCTCGTTGCCAGCGGTACGGCCACCTTGGAGACCGGATTGCGAGGAACGCCAATGGCGGTCGTGTACCGCACCGGGTCCTTGAACTGGCATCTTGCCAAGGCGCTGGTCAAGATCCGCACCGTCGGTCTAGTGAACATTGCCGCGGGGGGACGGCGCATCCCCGAGCTCTTGCAGGATCAATTCACGCCCGAGCGCGTGGCCGAGGTGGCGAAGCGATTGCTGTTCGATCCTCAGGAGGCCGTGGAACAGCGCGCGTATCTGGCCGCGCTCGCGGAGAAGCTTGGTGGTCAGGGAGCGGCGGAGCGCGCGGCGGAGGCCGTGCTGGAAACCATCGGTGTCCGCGCCGAGGCGACCCGATGAGCCGGTTTGGCTTCAGGGCAACAGTGTGAGCCGGCGCGCCGCGGTCCGAAGCCTGGGCGCGTGGGGTGGCGCGGGCGTTCTCCGCGCGAGCGGGGCCTTGACCCGGCTCCGGTTTCTTCATCTGGAACGCGAAGCCGCGGCAGTAACCAAAGAAGAATCGGTGATTTATGCGATGTGGCACGGCCGGATGTGGCTCCTCGCCGCGCGCTTTCCCCGGCGCGGGGTGGGCGTGCTGGTGAGCCTCTCGGAAGACGGCGAGGTCATGGCCCGGATACTCTCGCGACTGCGTTTGGTGCCGGTGCGGGGAAGCTCGAGCCGAGGTGGTGATGACGCACTGAAAGCCCTGGAAAAATGGGTGAGCGAAGGCCAGTCTGCTGCCCTCACCCCCGATGGTCCGCGCGGTCCGCGGCACGTGGCGCACATGGGCGCAGTGGCGCTGGCCGCGCGCACGGGCAAACCCATCGTCCCCTTGGGCGCGGCGGCGCGTCCCGCCTGGACGCTTCGTTCCTGGGACGAGTTTCAGGTTCCCAAACCCGGCGCGCGCGCGGTGATCGCGGTCGGTGAGCCGTTCTACGTGCCGCGAGCGGCGGACCTCGAACCCTGGCGCGCACAACTCGAGTCTGCGCTCAACCTAGCCGAGGCGGAAGCGGAACGGGAAGTCGGGCCATGAATCGTCAGCGCGATCGGTTTGTCGCCGGGGTCTATCGCGGTGCGACGCACGCTTTCGAACCGCTCACGCGCTTTCTTTACGCAACCTGGGGACTCGGGGATCCGCCGCCGCTTCGCGCCGAGCGCCTGGCCCGAAACAAGATGTCCCCGGTCGATTCGTGGTGGCACGCCGCATCTTTGGGCGAAGTCTCCGCGCTCTTACCTGTCCTCGCCTTGGCCGGCGATCGCGCGCTGACCGGCAGCGTCTTCGTCACCACGACCTCGCGGGCGGGACGGGAGTCGGCCCGAAAGTTCTGTCCGGACGCTTGCCTCGCGCCCCTCGATCTCCCCCGAACGGTCGCACGTGCTCTCGAGGCGCGCCGGCCGCGAGCATTGATTCTCATCGAGACGGAGCTCTGGCCGAACTGGCTTCACGCGGCTCTGGATCGCGGCACCCGAATCGGCATTGTGAACGGGCGGGTTTCGGATCGCGGCTGGTCGCGATGGCAGCGCGGCGCTCCGGTTCCGCACGATGTCATGCAACGCATCGGTGCGGTCGCCGCGCGCACGGACGAGGACGCGGCGCGGTTCGTCGCCATGGGAGTACTCGAGAACGCCGTGCGCGTCACCGGAAACACGAAGCACGATCGCCGGCAAGCGATCACTCGCGCTCTGCTCCCCTGGAATGGCGCACGGCTCTGGACGGCCGGGAGCGTGCGACCCGGAGAGGAAGGGCCCATTTTGGACGCATTTGTTTCCGTGCGGGGGCGCTTTCCGGATTTGCGACTCGTTCTTGCGCCACGACACGCAGACGCCGAACCCGCGCTATTGGATGCGTTCGCTCGACGCGGACTCCGTGCGGCGCGGCGCTCTCGGCCCGAATCAAGCGATGCGGACGCACCGGTACTCCTTCTGGATACGCGAGGCGAGCTCGAAGGCGTGTATGCCGCCTCCACGATTGCCTTCGTCGGTGGAACGCTCGTTTCCATTGGCGGACACAACGTGATGGAGCCGGCATTGGCCGGCGTTCCCATTCTGGTCGGCCCGCATCACGCCAACGTCAGTGCGGAGGTGGCGGAGCTCCGGCAAGCCGGCGCGCTCCGGGTCGTGAACGACGCCGACGATCTAACCCGCGCCCTCACGGATTGGCTCGCCTCTGATCCTCTGCGCACCCAAGCGGCCCAAGCCGCAACGACGGTCGCCGAACGATCGCGCGGCGCGGCCGGTCGCGCGCTCGACTGGCTGGTGACACGCGGCGTGTTGCCGGCGGTTTGACATGCAGGAGCTCAAGCCCACTCCGCTCACGATTCCGTTGTCGTGGATTTATGGCCTTGGCTCGGCGCTCTATCACGGTGCGTTCGATCGCGGTTTTCGTAAAACCGTCGACCTTGGCCGGCCGGTGCTGTCGGTGGGAA
>Ga0075421_100001813_pt1 | contig 25182 bp, 22 predicted proteins | sample SoiMetdeltSBSDD5_FD_75292 | JGI IMG/M metagenome (GOLD analysis project Ga0075421, IMG submission 75292) | Bulk soil microbial communities from a Populus tree surrounding site in Tennessee, USA - Soil MetaG P. deltoides SBSDD5 | ecosystem: Environmental > Terrestrial > Soil > Tree plantation... | reverse complement strand
CCGCACAACACCTACCTCGTCTGGTCGGCGCCCGCCGCCGGCGAGGCCATCGAGGCCCTCGATTTCGTTCGCTGGCAGGGGCTCTTCCACTCCGCCTACAAGGTCAACTCCGACCTGCACGGACGTACCGGAAGGATCGAGAACGTCGACGTGATGTTCTACAGCGACGACGTCAAGCAGACGCTCGGCACCTTCCGCGTCTTCGGCGCCACGGTCGTACAGTCGAACCCGTCCCAGGCGGACGGCGCGTTCTACAGCGCCATCCTCAAGCTCGACTCCGCCGCGATCGACGCCGTCGCGTCGGTTCCCGAGGTCCTCTGGCTCGGCTACGAGAGCACGCGCGCCACGCTCGACGACGAGATGTCGGACCAGATCATGGCCGGCAACCACCCTGGCGGCACGCCGGTCATCGGCTACAACGCGCACCTCGGCACCCTGGGAGTCAACGGCACCGGGGTCATCTGGGCGATCATCGACACCGGCGCCGACTACGACCATCCCGACCTCGCCTCCCACATCGTCGGCGGCTACAGCTTCCCCGGTATTCCGGTCGGCTGCGACACCGGCAGCCAGCCCGGCACCGACTGCAACAACGGCGGCCACGGCACCCACGTGGCCGGCATCGTCGGCGGCAACGCCACCGGCGCCTCGACCGATGTCAACGGGTTCCTCTACGGTCTCGGCATGGCGCCCGCGTACAGCATCTTCGCCATGAACTCGCTCTCGGCTCCGGCCTGGCCGCCCGTCGGCGGCTGGCAGGAGCACACCAAGCGGGCCGTACTCGGCAACGCCATCGGCGGAAACAACTCGTGGACCACCGGCGAGGGCGCGGCGCATGGCTACCAGGCCTCGGAGCGCACTCACGACCTGATGGTGCGCGACGGCAACTTCGACACCGCGTCCGTCGCCGAGCCCTTCATCGAGGTGTTCTCGGCGGGGAACTCCGGCCCCGGCGCGATGACCCTGACCGCGCCGCACGAGGGGAAGAACCTCATCGTCACCGCTGCCTCGCAGAACTTCCGTGTGGGCAACATCAACAACATCGCCAGCTTCAGCAGCCGCGGGCCCGCGGTGGACGGCCGCATCGTGCCGACCATCACGTCGCCCGGCGAGCAGATCGCTTCGAGCCGGAACGATTCGGGCGGCGTGTGCAACACGGCGATCGGCGGAGCTCCGCTCTACGCCTTCTGCTCGGGTACCAGCATGGCATCGCCCCACACCTCCGGCGCTGTCGTACTGCTCACCCAGTGGTGGCGTGCCAACCACGCCGGCGCCACCCCGAGCCCGGCGATGGCCAAGGCGCTCCTCGTCAACCAGGCGGTCGACATGGGCACGGCCGATATCCCGAACGCCAACGAAGGCTGGGGCCGCATCAACATCACCAACGTCGTCAATCCCCCCAGGCCCGCGGAGTACTGGGACCAGACGGTCGTCTTCGGCAACACCGGAGACGGCTTCGGTACGAGCGTCGGTGTCGTCAATCCCGGCCAGCCAGTCCGGGTGACCCTCGCGTGGACCGATGCGGCCGGTGCGGTGGGCGCGAACCCGGCCCTCGTCAACAACCTCGACCTCACCGTGACCGACGGCGCCAACGTCTACAAGGGCAACCGGTTCGTGAGCGGCACGTCGGCCACCGGTGGCAGCTACGACACGCTCAACAACGTCGAGAATGTATTCCTCCCCTCGGCCACAGGGGGCGGCGAGCTCCTCATCGACGTCGTGGCGACGGCGATCAACGGCGACGGCGTGCCCTACAACGTCGATCTCACCGACCAGGACTGGGCGCTCGTCTGCTCCAACTGCGCCCTCACGCCCGACTTCACCTTGGCCGTTACGCCGCCGAACGTGGGCATCTGCGCTCCCAGCGATGCGGGCTACACGGTCAACGTGGGCAACATCCTCGGGTTCACCGACCCGGTCACCCTCTCCGCCAGCGGCAATCCCGGCGGGACCACCGTCGTGTTCGGCACCAACCCGGTCACCCCGGTCGGGTCGAGCACGATGACGATCGGCAACACCGTCGCGGCCGCCGCCGGAAGCTATGTCATCCAGGTCGACGGCACGAGCACCACCGGCACCAAGTCGCGCAACGTCGGGCTCGACGTCTTCACGGCGACGCCGTCGGCGGTGATTCTGCTCACCCCGGCCGACGGGGCGGTCAGCCAGCCCGTCCTCCCGAGCTTCACCTGGCAGGCGGTGACCGAGCTCGGGACGTACACGATCGAGGTGGCGACCGACGTCGGCTTCGGCAGCATCGTGGCCTCGGCGAGCGGCCTGACCACACCCAACTGGACCTCGACGACATCGCTCAACACCAACACGATCTACTACTGGCGCGTGCGGGCGAGTAACACCTGCGGCACCGGCGCGAACTCCGTCGTGCGCTCCTTCAGCACCGTGGCGGCGCCCGGCGATTGCGGCATCGGCACGACCCTCACGCCGCTCTTCAGCGAGAGCTTCGACAGCACCGTCGTCGGCTGGACCCACAGCGGGACGGGTGACAGCTGGGCGATCTCGGGAACGCGGAACCACAGCGCGCCCAGCTCCTTCCACGCCAACGACCCGGCGGTGGTCTCCGACCAGTACCTCGTCTCCCCTGCGGTCGCGCTTCCTGCTGGAGCGAGCTCCGTGGCGATGAAGTTCTGGAACCATCAGACGATCGAGCACCGCGCGGCCGGCGGCTGCTGGGACGGCGCGGTGGTGGAGATCTCCACCAACGGTGGCAGCTCGTGGACGAGATTGGAGGCGGAGCTGCTCACCGATCCCTACGATGGCCTGATTCCGAGCGGCTTCAGCAACCCGCTCATCGGCAGCAACGTCTGGTGCGGCGATCCACAGGACTGGATGAACTCCGTGGTCGACATCAGCGCCTTCGGCGGCCAGACGGCCCAGTTCCGTTTCCGCTTGGCCTCCGACAGCTCGGTGTCGCGCGAGGGGTGGTACATCGACGACGTCTCTGTCCACGCCTGCACGGCCCTGCTCTTCAACAACGGCTTCGAGACGGGCACCCTGACGCCCTGGACGGGGGGTTGGGCGCCTCCGTAGGCCCCTGACCTACCGGTGGCGCGGCGAACAAGGCCCGCCGCGCCACCGGGTTTAGACTTGTGGGCTCCGATGGAGCTCACGAGCGACCCCGCCGGCCCCCTCGCCTCGGTGCACGCCGACCTCGGCGTGTCCTGGGGCGAAGACGCCGGCCGCCTCGTCCCCGAGTGCTACGGCGCACTGGATGCCGAATATCGGGCGGTCATCGAGGGCCGCGCCTTCGCCCACCGCGCCTGGATCGACCTCCTCGAGATCCGGGGCAACGACCGCCGGCGGTTCCTGCACGGCTACGTCACCTGCGACGTGCAGGGCCTCGCCGCCGGGGCGACCGCGTACGGCTTCGTCCCGTCGGTGCAGGGGAAGGTCCTCGCCGAGGCCGTCGTGCTGGCGCGCGAGCAGAGCCTCCTCGTCGAGCTCCCCTCGGGCTGCGGTGCCGCCGTGGCGAAGCACCTCGGGAAGTACCTCATCGCCGACGACGTCTCGATCGAGGAGCGCCCGGACCTCGTCCCGCTCACCCTCTTCGGGTCCGAGGCCGAGCTCGAGGTGGGCGCCGCGCAGCTCGCCGCGGGAGCGTCGACTCTCGAGGCGGCGACGCTCTTCGAGATCCCGGTGCTCGCCGACCGCCGCCCGGTGTGGGGGATGCCCTCGCTCACCCTCTGGGTGGCGGCAGAGGAGGCTCCGGCGTTCTTCCAGCGCCTCCTCGAGGCGGGCCGCTGCGTGGGGCTGCGGCCGGTCGGGGTCGCGGCGCTCGAGACGCGCCGCGTCGAGCTCGGCGTACCGCGCTTCGGGCGCGATTTCGGCGCCGACCACTTCCCGCAGGAGACCGGGCTCGACGAGGGCGCGGTGAGCTACACCAAGGGGTGTTATCTGGGGCAGGAAGTGATCGCCCGCATCCACTACCGCGGTCAGGTCAACCGCGTGCTGCGCGGCCTGCGGCTCGACGGCCAGTCGGCCGGCGCCTTGCCGTCCGACGGCAGCGAGCTCGCGCTCGACGGCCGGCCGCTCGGCGCGCTGTCGAGCGCCGTGGGCTCGCCGGCGCTCGCGGCGCCCATCGCGCTCGCCATCGTCCACCGGCGCGGCGCCGAGCCCGGCACCCGCGTCACGGTCGAAGGCGGCGGAGAGGCCGAAGTGGCGGCGCTGCCGTTCGTTTGAGGCTTGCGTTCGTCTAGAGCTTCGTTCGAACGCGGACTGGGCGTAGGCTCGCCCTGCTAGAGACCTCGGGCATGTCAAGAGACCTCGAGCATGTCGTGGGCGGTCGCCGCGGGCGCGGGGCGGCCGCCTCACCCTGACGCCGCGCCCGAGGAGGGGATCGTGGAACAGAATCTCTGGAAGGCGCTCACCGCCGAGCTCATCGGCACGTTCGCGCTCGTGTTCATCGGCGCCGGCGCCGGGGCGATCGGCGCCGGCGGGCTCGTCGGCGTGGCCTTCGCGCACGGCCTCGTCGTCGTCGCCTTCGCCTACGCTTACGGCCACATCTCGGGGACGCACATCAACCCCGCGGTGACGATCGGCGTCTTCGCCGCCGGCCTGATCGATGCCGGCCGCGCGGTCTCCTACATCGTCTTCCAGCTCGTCGGCGGCCTGCTCGGCGCGCTCGCCCTGCGCTTCGTGCTCGGCGGCGCCGAGAGCGGCCTCGGCGCCACCACCCTCGCCGGCGCGGCCACCGTCGGTCAGACGGTCGTCGAGGTGACGCCCGCGATGGGGCTCGCCGTCGAGGCGATCCTGACGTTCTTCCTCGTCAACACCGTCTTGAACGCCGGCTCGCCCAACAAGACCAACGATCTCGACGGCGTCGCGATCGGCATGACGCTCGTCTTCTGCATCCTGATGGGCGGCCCGCTCACCGGGGCGAGCCTCAACCCCGCCCGTACGCTCGGGCCGGCGGTGGCGGCGGACATCTACGCCGACCTCTGGGTCTACTTCGCCGGGCCGGCGCTGGGCGCGGCTGCGGCAGGGCTACTCTGGCGCTACTTCCTGCGCAACAAGCGCAAGGCGGGGCAGCACTAGATTCCTGAAGATGGTGCGCGGTGCGCACCCTACGAAGGCGCTCCGACGTAGGGTGCGCACCGCGCACCATCCGCGCTCAGCTCGCGGCGAGACGATGGTGCGCACCCGACGAAAGGCGCTCCGTGTAGGGTGCGCCGTGCGCACCATCCGGGATTCCGGTCCGGTCGCCGCGCTCAGACGGTGAACGACGAGCCGCAGCCGCACGACCCCACGGCCTTGGGGTTGTGGAACTTGAACCCCGCGCCGGCGGTGCCCATGACGTAGTCGATGCGCGTGCCCTCGAGGTAGCGCGCCGAGATCGGGTCGACGTAGATCGTCACGTCCTCGACCTGGTAGACGAAGTCGTTGGGGCGCGCCTCGTTGGTGAAGTCGAGCGCGTACTGGAAGCCGCTGCAGCCGCCGCCGGAGACGGCGACGCGCAGGCCGTGGGTCTCGTCGAGCCCCTCCTCCTGGCGGGTGAGGCGCACCATCTGCACCGCCTTGGCGGTGAGCGAGACCGGGTGCTCCGGCTCCGCGGCGGGCGGGGCGGCGGGTTGCTGCTGCTGGGTATCTTCGACCTGGGCCATGGGGCGAGCTCCTGGGAGTGTGCCGACATCCCGCTCAACGCGCGCGGGATGGGGCGAAATTCCTGCGTAGTGCATAAGTTAGCCCCCATCCACCGTCCGGTCAACCTGCGGGGGAGGGCCCCAACGGAGGGCTGGCGGCGCGCGGTGGTTGCAGGGGCGACCGGTGGGATCCGGCGCCGCCGGCTCCACTGGCTCTATCATCCCGGCGGTGCTTCGCGCCCTCCTCCTCGACTTCAACGGCGTCCTCGTCGACGACGAACCCCTCCACCTCGAGCTGCTGCTCCGCGTGCTCGGCGAGGAGGGCGTCTCGCTCACGCCCGAGGATGCCTGGCCGCGCTTCCTCGGGCGCGGCGACCGCGAGTCCTTCGCCGAGGCGCTCGCGGGCGCCGGGCAGCCAGCCCCCTCGCACCGCCTGACGCGTCTCGTCGCCCGCAAGGCCAGCTACTACCAGGAGGCTGTGCACCGCCAGGGCTACGTGTTCTTCCCCGGTGCGCTGGAGCTGATGCGCGAGGCGGCGGCCGCCGGCCTCGTCCAGGGCGTGGTGAGCGGCGCGCTCCGCGACGAGATCGAGGGCGCCCTGCGGCAGGCGGGCGTGCGCGGGCTCGTCAAGGTCGTCGTCTCGATCGAAGACGTCGAGGAGGGCAAGCCGAGCCCGCAGGGCTACCAGCTCGCGCTGCAGCTGCTCAACTCCGAGGCGCCGCTGCCGGCGCGCCTCCTCCACCCGCACGAGGTGCTGGCGGTCGAAGACACCTTGCCGGGCATCGCCGCCGCCCGCGCCGCCGGCCTCGTCACCCTGGGGATCGCGCACTCGCACGAGCCCACCGCTCTTGCGGGCGCCGGCGCCAACGCCGTCGCCGAGCGGCTCGAGGGGCTGGGCCTCGAACGGCTGCAGGCGCTCTACGCCGAGGCCAGCAGGTCGTGACGTGACTCCGGCTCCGCCAGGCGGCTGACCAGGCGGAGACTTCTCCTGTCCGGTGTAGGGGCGGGGCCTGCCCCCGCCCGTCCGGTCCGACCGCCGGTCGACAGCCGGCCGGCGCCTGCCATCCCACTGCACTTGCGCGCAACCTTCAGCGCGTGCGTTCGGGGCGGGCGGGCACAGGGCCCGCCCCTACATCAGAACGCCGTGCCCAGACGACGACCCTCCTCCGTCTGATAAAAAGCGTCCTCCATGCGCAGTCACGACGGCGCCACCGGCCAGATCGAGGTCATCACCGGAGGGATGTTCTCCGGCAAGAGCGAGGAGCTCGTCCGCCGGCTCCGCCGCGCCCTCATCGCGCGCCAGAAGGTGCAGGTCTTCAAGCCGGTCGTCGACGACCGCCACGCCCGCGACAAGGTGGTGACCCGCGACCAGCGCGAGCTCGCCGCCATGGCGGTGGCGAGCTCCGCCGAGCTCGAGGCGCAACTCGAAGACGACGTCCAGGTGGTCGGCGTCGACGAGGCGCAGTTCTTCGACGCCGGGCTCGTCGACCTGGTGACCCGCCTCGCCGACCGCGGCGTGAGGGTGGTGGTCGCCGGGCTCGATCAGGACTACCGTCGCCGTCCCTTCGGGCCGATGCCGGCGCTCCTCTCGCTCGCCGAAGAGGTCGACAAGATGCACGCCGTCTGCGTGCGCTGCGGCGCGCCGGCGCACTACAGTCAGAGGTTCGCCGGTGGCGCCGAGCAGGTGCAGGTGGGCGACGGCGAGTCGTACGAGCCGCGCTGCCGCCGCTGTTACGAGCTCTTCGCCCCGACCGGGGTCAGCTCGTGAAGCGCACCTTCACCTACGACGAGGCCAAGGCGAGCTTCCCGCGCGTGCGCCAGCTCACGGTGGGCGCCGTGCGCCAGGTGGATGCGGTCTACCAGGGGGTGCGCGGCCGCGAGGACGCCGAGGCCCGCAAGCCGGAGATCGACGCCGCCGTCGAGCAGATCGTCGCCGAGTGGACCTCGCGCATCGTGGCGCTCGGCTGCGAGGTGAAGGGGCTCTGGCTCGTCGACTGGGACAACGGCGACGGCTACTACTGCTGGAAGTACCCCGAAGAGTCGATCTCGCACTTCCACGGCTACGACGAGGGGTTCGCGGGGCGCGTCGCCATTCACTGATCTCTCGAGCGAGAGGAACGAGCCGTGAGCGAGCCCCGAACGCCAGCGCCCGCAGCGCCCCAGCCGGCGATCCGCGTCATCCTGATGCCGAAGGACACCAACGCCCTCGGCACGATCTTCGGCGGCATCATCCTCTCCTACATCGACCAGGCGGGCGCCGTGGAGGCCCACCGCCATGCCGCTTCCGGCCGCTTCGTCACCGTCGCCATGCGCGAGGTGGAGTTCCACCAGCCGGTCTTCGTCGGCGACCTCGTGAGCTTCTACACCGAGACGCTGCGCCTCGGCCGCACGTCGATCACCGTCAAGGTGGTCGTCGAGGCCGAGCGGGCGCGCACCCGCGGCACCCGCGTCAAGGTCACCGAGGCCGAGGTCGTCTACGTGCACGTGGACGAGGGGAACCGGCCCCTCCCGCTGCCCGAAACCGGCTGATCCGGCCGCGGATTCGCCGGGCGCCCGGCCGAGCGCGCGGCGACTCGAACGGGGCGCTCGCGCCCGGACACCGGGCCTTCGCGCCAGGGGCTGGGTGAAACTTCTCGAGAGTTTCCCGCTTGGTTTTCACCAGCCTCGATCTATCGCCGGATTTGCGCCGGATCCACCGTGTTACTGTCCGCTGGTGACCTCCAGCGGTCCGGATGGAGGCGCGGTCACGGCCGCGACGATGCGTGAGCTGGCGGACGCCGAGCTCATCCGCCGGATCGCCGACCGCCGGCAGGAGGCCCTGTCGATCCTCTACGATCGCTTCGCGCCGCTCCTGCTCGCGCTCACCCGCCGCATCCTCGGCAACGGCTCCGACGCCGAGGAGGTGGTGCAGGAGACGTTCATCCAGGTGTGGGCGCAGGCCAACCGCTACGACCCCCGGCGCTCCTCGGTGCCGACCTGGCTCGTGCTCCTCGCGCGCAGCCGCGCCATCGACATGTTGCGCAACCGCGGCGTGCGAGCCCGCGCACTCGCCACGGCGACCGCCGACCCGCCGCTCGATGCATCCCCCGAGGGACCGGGCGCCGTATGGTACGAAGAGCGGCGCCGCCGGCTCGCCAAGGCGCTCGCCGAGCTGCCGCGGGAACAGCGTGATGTATTGCAGCACTCCTTTTACCAGGGCTTCTCGCAACGCGAGATCGCCCAGTCGACCGGCATCCCGCTGGGCACCGTGAAGACACGCACGCTCCTCGCCCTGCGCAAGCTGCGCGAGTCGCTGCGCGACGAGATGCGGGATCTGCTGTGACCGAGTCGCTCGGACCGGAGGAGCTGGGGCTCGAGGCCGCGCTCGACGTGCTCGAGGCGAGGCCGAACGACCTCGAGGGGCGGCTCGCGAGCGGCGACGAGGCGATCGCCGCGATCCGGCGCCAGCACATCGAGGCGCTCACGTTGCTCGCCTGGACGCTGCCGGCGCAACCGGCATCGGTGGCGCTGCGCGAGAAGCTCATCGGCAAGCTGCAGGGTGACGAGACCGTCGTCGTGCCGAGCCTGGCGAGCGAGCCGGTGACGATCGTCGTGCCGCCCTCCCAGATTCCCTCGCTCCTGCACGGCGCCCTCGATCCTCCGGCGCTGACTCCAGCAGTGGAGAAGAGCAGCCACTCCCGGGTGCCGCTGGCTGCCGAGGAGAAGGCCGGGGCGACGCGAGCGGCCGCAGCGCCGGCGCGGCGCGCACCGACTCCTGCCGCGCCGATGCCTCGCGCCCGCTCCTACGCCTGGGCGCTGCCGTTCGCGGCGCTGTTCGCGCTCGCCGCCGTCGGCATCGGCTGGCACGACCGGCAGCTCGACAGCCAGCTCGCGAGCACCCGGGAGCAGCTCGCCGCCGCGCGCACCGAGGCACAGCGGCTCACCGAGCGGCTTGGCGAGGCGGGGGCGCAGAGCACGGCCGCGTCCGCGTCGGAGGCGAGCCTCGAGCAGCTCCGCGGCCAGCTCGCCATGGTGACGTCGACGGGCACCGCGGTCTGCGCGCTGAAACCGTCGCGCGGCGCCGCCGCCCCGGCCGCGGGCGGCGTGCTCTACGTCGCGCCGGACCACAAGCACTGGTACCTTCGCGCGCAGAAGCTCCCGCCGCCGGGCCCCGGCCGCGCCTACCGCCTCTGGTTCATGGTCGGCGACAAGCCGATGCCGGCGGGGACCTTCGAGCTCGTCGGCGACGAAGCCGTGATGAGCTCGCCGACGATGCCCGACGGCACCTCGGCGGCGATGGTCACCATCGAGCCCGAGGGGTCCACGGCCGATCGCCCGAGCGGCCCCGTGGCGCTCTTCGGGCGCAAGATCGCGCCGCTCTCGTAGACCGATCCGGAGCCGGACGGGCGGGCGCAGGGCCCGCCCCTACACCGGAGTCACCACGCAAGCGCGGGAACGGTGCCTCCGGCGTGGATCGGACACAGGACGGGGGCGGGCAGGCCCCTCCCGTCCACCCGACCGCACCGCGCGAGATTGCTTCTCCGATGTAGGGGCGGGGCCCGCCCCCGCCCGTCCGGCTCCGAGCTGGCGCAGGACCCAGCACGAGAGACTCCTTATGCTCCGGTGTAGGGGCGGGGCCTGCCCCCGCCCGTCCGGCTCCGGGTCAGCCCCCGCCTCACTTCTTCGGCGGCTTGCTCGGTCGCAGCTCGACGAGGCTCGGCAGGGCGCGGTCCGGGTAGCGCATGAAGTCGACCACCGTGCGCGCCACCTCCTCGGGGGCGAGCATCCACTCGCGCTCCGGACGACGGCCGGCGTGGAAGTCGGTGTCGACGCTGCCGGGCAGGATCGAGACGACGCGGATCCCGCCGTGCCGGAGGTCGAGCATCGCCGCCTCCGAGAGCCCGAGCAGCCCGAACTTGCTCGCGTTGTAGGCGGCGCCGCCGGCGAACGGGTTCTTCGCTGCGAGCGAGCCGATGTTGAAGATCCAACCGCCACCGTTGCGGCGCAGGATCGGCGCCGCGGCCGCCATCGCGTACCAGGGGCCGAGGAGGTTCGTCTCGATGACCTCGCGGAAGGCCTCGGGCGAGATCTCGTCGACGGCGCCGAACCTGCCGAGCCCGGCGTTGTTGACCAGGCAGTCGATGCGCCCGAAGCGCGCGGCGGCGGCGGCGATCCAGGCCGCCACCTCGCCCTGCTGCCGCACGTCGACCGCCTCGCCGACGACGCGGCCGGGGTGCTCGGCCGACAGATCCACGTGTGCGGCGGACACGGTCTCCGGGTTGAGGCTGCAGAAGGCGACCGACCACCCCTCCCGGAGCAACGCCTCCACCACCGCCCGCCCGATGCCGCGGCTGCCGCCGGTGACCAGGGCGACCTTGTTCGAGCCGTTCGCGTCGTTCTCTGCCATGCGGGCAGCCTATCGCGTGCCCGAGGCCCGTCAGATGGTGCGCACGGCGCACCCTACGCCGGAGGGCGAGGCCTCCCGGTGTTGTCTCACGCCTGAGCACAGTACTTGGCGGGGCGCTCCGGAGTAGGGTGCGCCGTGCGCACCATCCGGCGCCCCAGCGCTACGCCAGACTCGGGAATGGGAAATACTTCGGGCGCGTAGACCCGTTCCTACGCACTGGAGGTCTCTCTACCATCATGTACGACTACCGCTACTTCCTCTTCCTCGCACCGGCGCTGGCCCTCTCGCTCTGGGCCAGCTACCGCACGAAGTCGGCGTTCAACAAATACTCCCGCGTGCGCACCGCCCGCGGGATGACCGGCGCCCAGGCGGCGCAGGCGATCCTCGCCGCCGCGGGCATCCACGACGTCGAGATCGTTCCCGCGCAGGGCTTCCTCTCCGACCACTACAACCCGGTGACCAAGAAGCTCGCGCTCTCGGAGCCCGTCTACGCCTCGCCCTCGATCGCCGCGGTCGGCGTCGCCTGCCACGAGGCGGGTCACGCCGTGCAGCACGCGCAGCACTACGCGCCGCTCTGGGTGCGATCGATGCTCGTGCCGACGGCCGGCATCGGCAGCAACTTCGGCTACCTGGCAATGGCCTTCGGCCTCATCCTCCACATGCAGGGCCTCTTCCTTCTCGGCGTGGCCCTCTTCTCGATGGTCGTGCTCTTCCAGCTCGTCACCCTGCCGGTCGAATACGACGCCTCGCGCCGCGCGAAGGTGCTCGCCTACCAGCAAGGGCTCGTGCTCGACAGCGAGCGCGAGGGGATGTCCAAGGTGCTCAACGCCGCGGCGCTCACCTACGTGGCGGCGGTCATCTCGAGCCTGATGACGCTGCTCTACTTCCTCATCCGGTCGGGGCTTCTGGGCGGCCGGCGGAGCTGACCGCGTCCTTCCCTGGCCGGTCGAGGGCCGGCCAGGGCGGACGCTTGCGGGGTGGGACGAGCCGCGCTGGACACCTCCGGTACGAGGTGGCACGATCTCGCAGGTGACCAGCAACCCCACCGAGGCGCAGCACCTGCGCGACCTCGCGCGGCTGCGCCGCGTCCGCGACCGGATCGACCGGGAGTACGCGCAGCCGCTGGACGTCGAGGCGCTCGCCCGCGACGCGTACATGTCGGCGGGACACTTCAGCCGCGAGTTCCGGCGCGCCTACGGCGAGTCGCCGTACAGCTACCTGATGACGCGGCGCATCGAGCGCGCGATGGCGCTGCTGCGTCGTGGCGACGTCAGCGTCACCGAGGCCTGCTTCGAGGTCGGCTGCTCGTCGCTGGGCACCTTCAGCACTCGCTTCACCGAGCTGGTCGGCGTGCCGCCCAGCGTCTATCGGCGCCAGGAGGCACAAGCGACGGCGGGGATGCCGTCCTGCGTGGCGAAACAGGTAACCAGACCGGTCAGGAATCGAGAAGCACCGGCCCCGGAGCCGGACCTATAGTGCCGGCCATGGACATCAACATTCACTCGAGCTTCCTCCCGCACAACGACCCGGACGCCTCCCTGGCCTTTTACCGCGACACCCTCGGCTTCGAGGTTCGCAACGACGTGGGATACCAGGGGATGCGCTGGATCACGGTCGGCCCTGCCGCCCAGCCCGGCACGTCCATCGTCCTGTACCCGCCGGCCGCCAGCCCCGGCATCACGGACGACGAGCGCCGCACCATCGCCGAGATGATGGCCAAGGGAACCTACGCCATCATCGTCCTGGCCACGCCCGACCTCGACGGCACTTTCGCGCGGCTCCAGGCCAGCGCCGAGGTCGTCCAGGAGCCGACCGAGCAGCCGTACGGCGTTCGCGACTGCGCCGTCCGCGACCCCGCGGGCAACCTGGTCCGCATCCAGGAACAGCGCCGAGCCGTCCGGCGATCGCAAACCTGATCTGACGGCTGTTCCGACGTCGATCTCGGGCGCATCTCCAGGAGATGCGCAGGCGAGTCGCCACCGCAGCACCTGGCCGCAATGCTCGCAGCTCGCAGCGCGGCGCCGATGAACAGGAGGAGGGAACGATGAGCGCGAGGAAGGCCACGCAGAAGAAGCCCGCCAAGAGCACCCCCGCGAGCGGCAAGACGCGCGAGGGATTCACGAACGAAGAACGAGCCGCGATGAAGGAGCGCGCGAAAGAGCTGAAGGCGGCCCCGCGCCGCGGCGCTCGCGCGGACAAGGAGGACGGGGAAAGCGCCGTGCTGGCGAAGATCGCCGAGATGCGGGAACCGGATCGCGCCATGGGCAAGCGGCTCCACGCGATCGTCAAGGCCAACGCGCCGGCCCTCTCGCCGAAACTCTGGTACGGCATGCCGGCGTATGCCAGGGACGGCAAGGTCGTCTGCTTCTTCCAGAGCGCGCAGAAATTCAAGACGAGGTACGCGACCTTCGGTTTCAGCGACGCGGCGAACCTCGACGAAGGCGCGTTCTGGCCGACCTCCTTCGCGCTGAAGGCGTTGACGGCCGCCGATGAGGCCAAGATCGGCGCGCTCGTGAAGAAGGCGGCGAGCTGAGCCATGAGCTGGAACAAGTGGGTGCGACAGGTCCACCGCTGGCTGTCCATTGCCTTCACGTTGACCGTCATCGCCAGTTTCATCGCCTTGGCCCAGGAGAAGCCGCTCGTCTGGGTGTCCTACGTGCCGCTGGTCCCGCTCGCCCTGCTCTTGCTCAGCGGTCTGTATCTGTTCGTGCTGCCGTATGCCACCAAGTGGCGCAGCGGGCGGCGCACCGCACACCAGACTTGACCCGGGTGTGCTGGCGAAGAACGAGTCCACGATGAGCAAGGCCAAGAAGAGCGAGAAGCAGTCGCCTGCGCCGCGTGGTGCCGACAGCCACGACCTGATCCGCGTGCACGGCGCGCGGGTGAACAACCTCAAGGACGTCAGCGTCGAGCTCCCGAAGCGCCGGCTGACGGTGTTCACCGGTGTCTCCGGCTCGGGCAAGAGCTCCCTGGTGTTCGGCACCATCGCCGCGGAGTCGCAGCGGCTGATCAACGAGACCTACAGCGCCTTCGTGCAGGGCTTCATGCCGACGCTGTCGCGGCCCGAGGTCGACGTGCTCGACGGTCTGACGACCGCGATCATCGTCGACCAGGAGCGGATGGGCTCCAACCCCCGCTCCACCGTCGGCACCGCCACCGACGCCAACGCGATGCTGCGGATCCTCTTCAGCCGGATCGGGAAGCCGCACATCGGGTCGCCCAACGCGTATTCGTTCAACGTCCCCTCGGTGAAGGCCAGCGGTGCCATCACCATCGAGCGCGGTGCCAAGACCCAGACCAAGAAGGAGACCTTCACCAGGCTCGGCGGCATGTGTCCGCGCTGCGAAGGCATGGGCTCGGTCACCGACTTCGACCTGTCCGCGCTCTATGACGACAGCTTGTCGCTCAACGAGGGCGCGCTCACCATTCCCGGCTACAGCATGGATGGCTGGTACGGCCGCATCTTCCGCGGCTGCGGCTTCTTCGACCCGGACAAGCCGATCCGCAAGTACAGCAAGAGAGAGCTGCACGACCTGCTCCACAAGGAGCCGACCAAGATCAAGGTCGCCGGGATCAACCTGACGTATGCGGGGCTGATCCCGTCGATCCAGAAGTCGTTCCTGTCCAAGGACGTCGACGCCCTGCAGCCGCACATCCGCGCCTTCGTGGACCGGGCGGTGACGTTCACCACTTGTCCCGAGTGCGAAGGCACCCGGCTCGGCAAGGAAGCCCGGTCGTCGAAGATCAAGGGAAAGAACATCGCCGACGTCTGCGCGATGCAGATCAGCGACCTGGGCGACTGGGTCCGCGGCCTCGACCAGCCGTCGGTGGCCCCGCTGCTCACCGGGCTGCAACACCTCCTCGACTCGTTCGTGGAGATCGGGCTGGGCTACCTCTCACTCGATCGGCCGTCGGGCACGCTCTCGGGCGGCGAGGCGCAGCGCACCAAGATGATCCGCCACCTCGGCTCCTCGCTCACCGACGTCACCTACGTCTTCGACGAGCCCACCGCGGGCCTGCACCCCCACGACGTCCAGCGGATGAACGACCTGCTGCTGCGGCTGCGCGACAAGGGCAACACGGTGCTCGTCGTCGAGCACGAGCCGGAGACGATCGCCATCGCCGACCACGTCGTCGACCTTGGCCCCGGCGCCGGCACGGCGGGCGGCACCGTCTGCTTCGAGGGCACCGTCGAGAGGCTGCGGAAGAGCGGCACGCTCACCGGCCGCCATCTCGACGACCGGGCCGCCCTCAAGAAGACGCTGCGCAAGCCCACCGGCGCGCTGAAGATCCGCGGCGCGACGACGCACAACCTGCGCGACGTCGACGTCGACATCCCGCTCGGCGTGCTCGTCGTCATCACCGGCGTCGCCGGCTCCGGCAAGAGCTCGCTCGTGCACGGGTCCCTGGTCGACGGTCCAGAGGCCGCCGGCGCGGGCGTCGTGGCGATCGACCAGGGCGCGATCCGCGGCTCCCGACGGAGCAACCCGGCGACGTACACCGGGCTGCTCGACCCGATCCGCACGGCGTTCGCGAAGGCCAACGGCGTCAAGCCGGCGCTGTTCAGCGCCAACTCCGAGGGCGCCTGCCCCAGCTGCAACGGCGCCGGCGTCATCTACACCGACCTGGCGATGATGGCCGGCGTCACCACCGTCTGCGAGGACTGCGAGGGGAAGCGGTTCCAGGCATCGGTGCTCGAATACCACCTCGGCGGCCGCGACATCAGCGAGGTGCTCGCGATGTCAGTGATCGAAGCCAGGGAGTTCTTCGGCGCCGGCAAGGCGCGCACGCCGGCCGCACACGCCATCCTCGATCGGCTCGCCGACGTCGGCCTCGGCTACCTGAGCCTCGGCCAGCCGCTCACCACGCTGTCCGGCGGCGAGCGGCAGCGGCTCAAGCTGGCCACCCACCTGGGCGAGAAGGGCGGCGTCTACGTCCTCGACGAGCCGACCACCGGCCTCCACCTCGCCGACGTCGAGCAACTGCTCGGCCTGCTCGACCGCCTCGTCGACTCCGGCAAGTCGGTCCTCGTCATCGAGCACCACCAGGCGGTCATGGCGCACGCCGACTGGATCATCGACCTCGGCCCCGGCGCCGGCCACGACGGCGGCCGGATCGTCTTCGAGGGCACCCCCAAGGACCTCGTCGCCGCCCGCTCGACCCTCACCGGCAAGCACCTCGCGGCCTACGCCGTCAAATGACCGAGGCCCTCGCGGGCACCGCGAGACGAGTCGCGACGCGTCGGCTTCGAGGCCCGCGCCCTAGTCGAGCGACGCCTCGAGCTTGATCCGCACCTTGGCGACCATCGGCAGCACGTAGGTGAGGATCGGCCGCTCCACCTTCACCACGTCCGCCTCGCCCTCGAACGACTCGCTGCGCGACGTGCGGTCGATGAGCTTGCCGTTGGCGTCGAGGAACTCGAGCGTGTAGGTGACCTCCCACTCCTGGTCCTTCGGGTTTTCGCTGTCGAAGCTCGCCTTGATCACCGTCATGGTGTCGCTGTCGCCACCGTGGACCCGGGACAGGATCGAGTCCTTCACGCTGCCCCCGCCACCACCGCTCGACGTCGAGAACTGCACCTGCGAGATGCGCACCGGGCCGACCTGGGCGCCGAGCTCGATCAAGCGGTCGCGGGAGAAGGGCACGGTCTTCTCGAAGCGCAGGCTCCCGGACTCGGCGGCGCGCGCGGCGCCGGTCGCGGCGAGGAGGACGAGCACGGCGGCGGTGGCGATCTTGCGGACCATGGCGGCACCTCCTGGGAAGAGAGAACCATCCTATCCCCGGACTATCCCCGGGGGCTGGCGCCGGGCCCCAACGTGAGGTGACGCTAGACTCGTCCCTCCGAAGGAGTCGCCTGACCATGATCGGCCGCCGGATCGGCCACTACGAGGTCGAGGAGAAGCTCGGCGCGGGCGGGATGGGCGAGGTCTACCGCGCCCGCGACCTGACCCTCGGCCGCGACGTCGCCATCAAGGCGCTCCCGCCAGGGCTCGCCGCCGACCCCGAGCGCCTCGCCCGCTTCCAGCGCGAGGGACGCATCCTCGCCACGCTCGACCACGCGAACGTCGCCCGCATCCACGACGTCGTCGAGACGGAAGACGGCACCTTCCTCATCCTCGAGCTCGCCGCCGGGCGCACTCTGCAGGAGGCGCTCGCCCGCGAGCCGTTGCCGGTGGGCGAGACGCTCGAGGTCGCGCGCCAGGTCGCTGCCGGCCTCGAGGCGGCGCACGGGGTGGGCGTCGTCCACCGCGATCTCAAGCCCTCGAACATCGCCCTCGGCGAGACGGGCAAGGTGAAGATCCTCGACTTCGGCCTCGCGAAGCTCGTCACAGAAGCGCCGGGCGACGACGGCTTCACCGGCCTCGCGACGCTCGCCGGTCCGGCGACGGCCGCCGGGACGCTGCTGGGCACCGTCGCCTACATGAGCCCCGAGCAGGCCCGCGGCAAGCCGGTCGACCAGCGCACGGACGTCTGGTCGTTCGGCTGCGTCGTCTTCGAGTGTCTCACCGGGCGATCGGCATTCGGGCGCGAGACGCCGAGCGACACGCTGGTGGCGATCCTCGACCGCGAGCCCGACTGGTCGCTGCTGCCGCCCGCGACTCCCGCGCGCCTGCGCGACCTCCTGCGCCGCTGTCTGCAGAAGGACCCCGAGCGCCGCCTCCCCGAGATCGCCGCGGCGGGCGTCGAGATCGAGGAGATGCTCGCCGCGGACGGCGCCGGCGATCGCGGCGCCGGCGGCGGCGTGCGACGCCGTGGCAGCGGAAGCGGCACCAACGGCGGCGACGGCGACCGCGGACGCGGAGCAGCCCCGTCAGAGCGCCACGTCAACCGATACCGTGTACGGCCGCGGCTGGCGGGAATCGCCGTGCTCCTGCTCCTGCTCCTCGCGACCGCCTGGCTGGTGCAGCAGCGCGTCCGCGAGCGCGCCCGGACCCACGTCCTCGAGTCGACGCCCGCGACCTCCGCAACCGCCGCGCTCGCCCCGAGCCCCGACGCCACCCCCAAGCGCATCGCCGTCCTCCCCTTCGAGAACCTCGGCGCCGCCGCCGACGCATATTTCGCGGAAGGGATGGCCGACGAGGTACGCAACAAGCTCACCCGCGTGCCCGGCCTCATCGTCGTCGCCCGCGCGAGCTCCAACGACTACCGCGGCACCTCGAAGAAGCTCCCCGAGATCGCCCGCGAGCTCGACGCGCGCTACCTCCTGAGCGCGACCGTGCGCTGGCAGCGCTCGGGTGCCGCGAGCCGCATCCGCATGACCCCCGAGCTCGTCGAGGTCGCCGGCGCCGCCGCTCCGGCCACGCGATGGCAGGATTCCTTCGACGCCGACCTCGCCGACATCTTCGAGGTGCAGGGGCGCATGGCGACCGAGGTCGCGCAGGCGCTCGAGCTGGCCCTGGGCGCCGCCGACACGCGTCACCTCGAGGAGCGTCCCACGTCGAACCTCGCGGCCTACGACGCTTACCTGCGCGCGCGCGAGGTCACCGACCGCGGCGGCGACCTCGCCACCGGCCGCGAGGCGCGATCGCTGCTCGAACGGGCCGTGGCGCTCGACCCGAACTTCGCGCAGGCGTGGGCGTACCTCGCGCTCAACTCCGCGCGAGCCCACGCCTTCGGCGAGCCCTGGCCCGAGCTCAGCGAGAGCGCGCGCCGCGCCGCCGAGCGCGCCATGGCGCTCGGGCCGGAGCTGCCGGTGGCGTACGTGGCCCTCGGCGGCTACTACCGCGAGATCGAATCCGACGTGCCGCGCGCGGTCGCCACCTACCAGCGCGGCCTCGAGCTCGCGCCGCGCGACGTCGACCTCCTCCGCAACCTCGGAGGGGCGCAAGGGCAGCGCGGCCGCCTCGACGAGGCCCTCGTCGTGCAGCGTCTGGCGGCCTCGCTCGACCCGCGCTCGTGGCAGACCTACAACGCGCTCTCGTACACGCTGCTCATGCTGCGCCGGCCCCGCGAGGCGCGCGAGGCTGCCGACCGAGCGATGGCGCTCAACCCCACCCGCGTCGACGTCCTCGCCAAGATCCTCATGAGCTATCTCCAGGAGGGCGACCTCGCCGGCGCGCGCCGCGCCCTCGCCGAGGCGTCGCAGACCATGGAGCCCACCTCGGTCGTCGCCCTCGCCGGCTGGGCGTGGAAGGCGTGGCTGCTCGAGCCGGCGCAACAGGAGGTCCTGCTGCGACTCTCGCCCGAAGCTTTCGGGGGCAACCGCGCCGTCTGGGCCTCTTCGCTCTCCCAGGCGCAGTGGCTGCGCGGCGACCGCGCCGCGGCCCGCCGCTTCGCCGGGGAGGCGCGCAAGAGCTACGTGCAACTCGTCACCGCCGAGGCGCACAACCCCCTCCCGCACTCCGGCCTCGCCATCGCCCTCGCCATGCTCGGCCGCCGCGACGAGGCGATCGCCGAAGGCAAGGCCGCCGTCGCCCACTCCTCGATCGAGAAAGACGCCTGGACCGTCGGCGAGACCACCATGGGCCTCGCCGAGGTCTATCTCATCCTCGGCGACGAGGAGCATGCCATCGACTGGATCGATCGCGGCCTCGAAGGCCCGGGCGTCTTCACCCCAGGCTGGCTCCGCGTCGACCCCACCTTCGACCCCCTGCGCAAGAACCCGCGCTTCCAGAAGCTCGCCGCCGGAAACCCGTGAACGCTCCGCTCCGCAATTCCGATCGGCTCCGGATGTAGGGGCGGGGCCTGCCCCCCCCGAGCAGTGCACATCGCCGAAGCTCCGCTCCGCAATCCCGATCGGGCTCCGGATGTAGGGGCGGGGCCTGCCGCCGCCCGCGTAGTGCACATCGCCGAAGCTGCGCTCCGCAATTCCGATCGGCTCCGGATGTAGGGGCGGGGCCTGCCCCCGCCCGCGCAGTGCACATTTCCGAACCTGCGCTCCGCAATTCCGATCGGGCTCCGGATGTAGGGGCGGGGCCTGCCCCCGCCCGCGCAGTGCACATCACCGAAGCTGCGCTCCGCAATTCCGATCGGCTCCGGATGTAGGGGCGGGGCCTGCCCCCGCCCGCCCGGGCCACTCATCCGCCCCGCAACCCGGGCTCCGCGCCCGTAGCCTCCGTGCCTACCCCTGGAACGCGTACGAGATCTTCACGAAATACGCCCGATCCAGCTTCTGCAGCGAGCCGCCGAAGTCCTGCGCCCGATCGTCGCCGTAGCCGAGGAAGAACACCGTCTGCCAGTTGAGCCGGTAGGCGAAGAGCGCCGACCCCGTGAAACTCCCCTCGTGCGGATCCGCCGCCACCGGCGCGTAGAGCGCGACGTCGCTGTCCTGGTCGAAGCGCTCGCCGATCAGCCGCACGAACGACCGGGAGTTGAAGTTGTAGGTCGCCTTGAGCCGCTCGATCTGCGCCGTGAAGAGCCGCCCCTTCTTGCCCGCGTCGTCGAGGTCGAGCCACTGCCGGTCGGCCTGGAAGTCGAGCACCAGGTGGTCCGTCGGCTTGATGGTGCCGAACAGGAAGATCTCTCCGCCCTTGCCCTTGCGCGCGCCGCGGAAGTCGATCGAGTCGCCAAAGTTGAGGAACCAGCCGATGCGCGAGAAGCGCCGGCCCGGGTCGATCTGCACGTTCGAGGAGACGTGGGTGTATTCGATCAGCCGCCCCTGCACGAGGCGCCGCTCGTTGAGCGAGAGCTCGACGTTGGCGAAGAGGTTGTGAGTCCCCATCACCTGGATGGCGGGGATCGTCAGGCGCTCGACCTCCTGACCCTCCCGGTCCTCGATGTGTCGTAGCACGACATACGGCTGCACGCGGCGGAGCTTCCCCTTCGGGTAGAAGTTGCGGAAGAGCGCAAAGCGCCCGAGACGGATCCCCACCTGCGGCAGGAAGCCGAGGTCGGCGCGGAACTCGTCTGCGTAGTCGCGCGCCGTGAGGCGCCAGGTCCAGTCGCGCCCCGTGTGCAGCCACTCGAGCATCCCGGCGTGCCCGTCGAGCTTGCTCCCGTTCCACCGCGAGGTGAGGTCTGTGCGCACGGGAGTCTCGGTCTGGCTGAAGAGCAGCTCGCCCGTGACCTGATCGGTGTCGCTCCAGCGATAGTTGAAGTCAGGGCCGAACACCCGGTTGTAGCCGCCGCCGTCATCGTCGTCGTTCTGCCGTGCCGTCACCAGCAGGCCGGCAAACGACCCGCCGAAGTCCCGCCGCGCGCGGCCCACGAAGTTCTTCGAGGCGAAGTCCTGGAAGGCGAGCCCCGAGCCCGTGGGGCCGGGGAGGATCACGCCGCCGCCGCCGCGATCCTGCGTGAACAGCGCCGTGTACGACGTCGCCCCCAGCTTGCCCGTGTCGCGCACGCCCCAACGCGGGTCGTTGATCGAGCGTGTGTACACCGCCTGGATCGGCGTGTCGAAGAGATCCAGCCCCTCGAGGAAAAACGGCCGCTTCTCCGGGAAGAAGAGCGCGAACTGGCTGTTGGTGGGGATCTGCCCGACGTCCGACTCGATCTGCGAGAAGTCCGGGTTGATCGTCGCGTCGAGCGCGTTGCTCGCCGACGGCGTCCACTTGAAGTCGCCGCCGACGTCGAAATTGTTGCTGCTCTCCGACAGCGAGCTGCCGAGGCCCGCGCCGATCTCGTCGACGCGGCGCCCGGTGGCATACGGCGCCGCCACGTAGTGCCCGCCCTCGGGAAGGTTCCTCAGGCCGTTGATCTCACGCGAGCGGCAGATCCAGCAATTGCCGCCGCGCGGGATCGGGCTGCTGTGGTACGCGTACCGCTGGTCGCGCGGGTAGTTGCGCCAGATCAGGATGCCCCACTTCACCTCGTCGGCTTTGGGGTAGCGGAGGGATGAGAAGGGGATCCGGAACTCGCCGGTCCATCCATCCGCCGTGAGCTTCGCAGCGGTGTCGTAGAAGGTGTCGAGCGAGAAGTCCTCGTTCCCCGTCCCGTCGTCGTAGATCGCATCCCCCTGGTCGCCACGCGGGTTGATGCGCAGCTCGAGGCCGGATCGACGGTCGTTGCGGGTGTCGAGGAACACCGCGATGTTGTCGTCGGTGCCGAAGACGGTGTCGCGCTCGACGTACGGCGCACGGATCTGCTCCGGGTGCGGGTCGAAGGCGTGGACGCCGATGTAGAAGTATTTGTCGTCGTAGGCGAGGTAGACGACGGTCTTGGCGATGGGCTCGGTGTTGTCGGCCGGGAAGGTCTCGAAGAACTGGTCCACCACCGCCGCGGATTGCCAGGCGGGCTCGTCGAGGGAGCCGTCGAGGGTGATCTCGCTTGTCAGGCGGGAGACGGTGATCGGTGGAGGAATCGGAGGGGCGGAAGGGGCGGCCGGGGCCTCGGCCGGTGCCGGGGTCTCCTGAGCGAGAGCGAGCTGGGAGAGGCCTAACAAGGCGGCCAAGGCGGCCGCCAGCACCAGTGTGGTGCGAGGGGGTGGCGTGGTGTGGTGTGTCACGGGAGAGGAACGGACGGGGGCGGGGAAGGTTTCAAGTGGATGCAGGCGGCAGAGGGGGAAGGTGGGGGGCGTGTCCGTCTATCTAGATACCGAGGCCCGATGCCCCTAGCGGAGAGGCGCGCGGTCTGCCGCGTGGCTCCGGGGCCGTGCACATTGTGGAGAGCCTGGGCTTGGGGAGTTGCACGTGATGGCCGGGGGTGAGGAGGGGGACACCCAGGGGCACGGAGTGTGGGTTGGCCGAGGTTTCGAGGGAGACGAGGAAGCCGGTTGCAGTCTCTCCGCGTGACCTATGCGACGGCGGGTCAAGGGAGTGACGTCGCCTCGATCTCAGAGCGCAGGCCATTCATCCGTCTGCGGCCGGCCACGCTCGGCGATCTCTCACTTGGACCCTCACTACTTGCGCTCTGCACGGCGTCATCTAACCCCTCGTTGCAGCGGATCACACCCGGGCGTTCGCCCGGGTGCGTCCGCTGAACGGCATACGTCGTTAAAGGCGCAATCGGCTACCGTTCGGGTCATCGGGAAGGAGCAGAAGCATGCAGGCACAGACCAGCCTGTTTAGCCTCACGGGCTTGCCTTCGGAGTTTGGCTACCTCGCCCTCGTTTTCACCTTCGTCCTAGCGCTGGCGCCGTACTTTGCAGCGGCAGACTTCGGGGTGTTCAAGATTCCCCCGCTCGCACCGCGCGTGAGCTCGGCTCTTAGGGTGCTCGGGCCGATCGCCTTCCTCTTTGTCGTGTTCCTCTACCTGCCGCTGTTTCCGGCCCGCGCCTCCAATGATGTCCCCGACATGGCCGGCACTTGGATTCGCAAGACCAATCCTCCCGACATGATGCGTATGACGCTCTCGCAGACTGGCAAGGAACTCCACGCTGACTTCTCAATTGCTCCGGATGAGCCTCTTCCAACGGTCGACCAAAACGCGTCGGTCAGAGAGACTCTGAATGGAAGGTACATTGCCTCCGAGGGGTACTTTGAGCTCTCCATCCTGGAGAGACGTCCAGAGTGCACCCACACCTATTACGGCAAGCTCTATCCGCAAAGCGCCGACTCGTTCGGGCTTCAGCTCTACGCCACCAGTGGCGCTTGCCCACCGCTTCCTGGCCCAGGGAGCATGCAAATGTACCGGCGACTTCCGTCTCCCCTCCCCACGCCGCCAGCCGACAACTCGTGACTGACGCCCTAAGAGGTGCCGACGAGGTCTCGCGCCATCCAGGACCGGCTTGAGCAGAGAGCGCAGTCGCCGAACTCAGGATTTGTTGGGCGGCGCCATGCACATCGCCGAAAGGCGCCGGCAACTGCCACCCTCGCCGCCTGCTGCAACCTCGCCCGTCCTCGATTCCACCCTCTGACGGGCGGGACCGACACTGGTGAGCACCTCACCTACGCTCGAGAGGCTTACGTGGTTCGCGATCTCGATGCGCGGTGCGACGCGTTCGACGTGCACGCAGCGGCTGTACCTCGGGCCCTCGACGCGAGTGCGGCTCTGGTAGCGTCGAGCGCAGATGGGACCACGGCGTGCAGCGTTTGGTGACGAGCCGCTTCTGCGGGAACTTCGACTCCAGGCGCTATCCGATGCTCCCGATGCGTTCGGATCGACGTATGAGCGCGAGCTGGCCAGGACAACGGCAGACTGGCAGCGATGGATGTCGCCCGGCGTGACCTTCATCCTGAAAGGGAGCCAGGGAGCGAACGGCATCGTCGCAGGGCAACACGATGCGGCCGATCCCGCTGTCGTTCACCTGATGGCAATGTGGGTGCATCCCGCGATCCGCAATACGGGAGCCGCCGATGAGCTCGTTGCAGCCATTCTCGCCTGGGCCGAGACCGAGGGTGCAAGGGTCGTGCGGCTGGACGTCATGCAGGCCAACGATCGTGCGCGACGCCTCTATGAGCGAAACGGGTTCCGCCTTACTGGCCATGAGACCATTCGCGAACGCGATGGCCTGATCGAAGTGCGGATGGAACGCCTCGTCGACCAGGTTCCTACCCAATGAGCGTGGCTCATCGTGCAGGCTTCCCATGGTCATGTTGACGGTCGTTCCGGTCGTGCCGCTGGCCTTGTCGGACGCCACGAAGACGGCAGAGACCTAGGCAGAGGCCTAGGTGCCACGTGTCTTTGGAGAGTGCCCCGGCCCCGCCTCCACCCTCTTCGCACGACAATCGGGTCGCGTCGGGATTGAGTCGCGAACAGATGTGAAATGGCACAGGAGCCTTGCAGGCGCCGTCTCCGACGAGGGCACTTGGTGCCGCGCCTTTAGTGCCTGCGGCTCATACTCCCGTTCGGCGGCCAGGAGCGCTTCGGCATGGCGGTCGTGGAGCTGACGTTCGAATCCGAGCTCGCCGCGCCCCCAGAACGAGTCTGGGCATGGGTGACGTCTGTTCGCGGAATCAACTCCGAGCTGCGGCCCCTCTTGAGGATGACCGCTCCCGCTCGCGTCCAGCGCCTCGATGACGTCCTTGTCGTAGCCGGGAAACCCGTCTTCCGCAGCTGGGTGCTCCTGCTGGGCCTCCTCCCCATCGATCGCAGCGACCTCACCCTCACGATGCTGGAGGATGGAAAGGGGTTCCTCGAGGAATCGCCAATGCTCAGCATGAAGCGGTGGCGGCACCAGAGAACGCTCTTGGCGCGGGATGCCGCCACGCTCCTCACGGACCAGCTCAAATTCGAGCCCCGCTTCGCGACCGGGCTGGTTCGGTGGTTCGTCGGAGCCGTCTTCCGACATCGTCACCGGGTCCTTCGAAGAGCATTCGCTCAGAGGTGAGAAAGAGGAGGGCGACTCATGCGGAGTCCGATCATTCTGGCTGCCCTGACGCTCCT
>Ga0075421_100001812_pt1 | contig 25194 bp, 28 predicted proteins | sample SoiMetdeltSBSDD5_FD_75292 | JGI IMG/M metagenome (GOLD analysis project Ga0075421, IMG submission 75292) | Bulk soil microbial communities from a Populus tree surrounding site in Tennessee, USA - Soil MetaG P. deltoides SBSDD5 | ecosystem: Environmental > Terrestrial > Soil > Tree plantation... | reverse complement strand
TCAGAGACCGGCAGCGGCAGCGCCCGCTCGACGGGCGTGTCCATCTCACGCCCAGCTGTTCGAGCGCAGGGGGCAGGAGGAACTAGGCGAGGGTGTGTCTGCTCGAGCAGACAGGTCCGTCTACATCTGTTCTCGAACGGCGCGCGTCGATGCCAAATCCCGGGCTCGATTCGGTGCGCCGCATCGGCGATTCAACATCTTGCGCGGCGGGAGCGGCTCGCGGGCGGCTCGGCAGGGAACTTGCCTGGCGACAGCGCGAGAGGAGGGCTTCGCCATGGCTAGTCAGAGGAAACTGCTGATGCTTCTCAGCGTGATCGTTCTGATGCCCGTCGCCGACGTCGCAGCGCAGGCCTTGAAGGACAAGGACGTCGTCATCGTCAACACGCCGGCTCAGCCGGTGCCGACGGCGGTGCAGAGCTTGCCGTCGATCACCGGAAACGTGAGCGTGACGAACACGCCGACGGTCAATCTCCAGTCGGGCGCGGCCGTCGGCATCAGTCCGACGAACAATACCGTTCGCATCGGCAACGTCGTGTCCGTGACCGACACCGACAGCCCCGTCAACCAACCGGTCGACGTCCTGGTGGGCGGGACATTTTCGGGCCTGCTCGTCGCCACACCCAACGGCTGTATCTTCGTGGCGGGGACGTGTACGGGCGGCACCGTCCCGGCCGGCAAGCGCCTCGTCCTCGAATCCGTCGGTGCTGACGTGAGAGTGCCAGTGGGTCAGAAGGTCCTGGTGAGCGGTAATGCGTTGAGAAACGGGATCGGAATGACCCATCCGATACCGATGACGGGCCAGGGGACATTTTTCGGCCGCGACGTTTTTCACGGCGCGCGGCAGCTGCGACTGTATCTCGATCCGGGGATGTCGGTCGGCGCCGTCGTCGAGCGCGACAGCAACAGCGGAGACGGAAGCATCAGCCTGACCTTCTCCGGCTACTTCGTGGATTTGCCCTAAGCGCGGAACGCTCTAGGCTGTCGACGTTCCGTACGTGGCGACGCGCTCGATGTAGTCGGCGGAAGATCGGGAACGGATCGACGCCGAGGACATCCGGCGCGTTTGGCCACGAAGTTCAACGTCGCGTTGACGCCATAGGCTTCTGCACGCAGCTCTGCCAATTCCATCAGTCGACCGAGCTCAACGGATCGCCTATCACGTACGCGTTCATCGGCAACGCCGAGCGGTGTCCCCGGCAGTGCGCGGCGCAGCTCCTAGGTCGGAATGGAACGAGCCTGGCCCCCAACGGTAACCTCGGGGCCGACGCGATGGCGTCATGGATGGCCCACGTCGTCAGTGGGACGGTGACGAATCCACTGTTCACCGGCTGGTTCGACAAGCGCGGCCGGGAGAACTCGAGCAAGTGCGAGGGAAAGTTCGGCGACACCTACGTCACGGCCACCGGCGGGCGCGCCAATGTGAAGCTGGGCCAGCGCGACTACCTGCTCCAGGAGAACTGGGTGAATGCCGACGGTGGCTACTGCGCGCTCAGCTATCCATGACCGCTGACTGAATGACGGCATCCGCGCGCAGCAGCAGCGAGGGTGGGGACGCCCACCCTCGCCGTCCGTCTTGCATCAAGACCGTTCTCATGGATCGATCACCTGGTCTGCCCGCAGCAAAACAGACGGTGGGATGGTGAGGCCGAGCGCCTTGGCGGTCTTGAGGTTGATCGCGAGATAGTATCGGCTCGGCCGCTCAACCGGAAGGGCACTCGGCGCCGCCCCCTTGAAGATCCGATCCACGTAGCTGGCGGCCCGGCGGTAGTACTCTTCCTGGCTCGCGCCATACGACATCAGCCCGCCGTCTTGAACGAGAAAGCTGAACTCGTACATCGCGGGAATCCGCTGCGCGAGCGCAAACTCGATGACGCGCTTGCGATTGAGCACCGTGAGCGCATCGGTGACGAGCAACAGCGCATCGGGAGGATTCTGACTCATGGCGGAAAATGCCGTATCGAAATCGTTCGGCTCGCGGACACCAAGCGGCTGCACCGTCACGTGCAGCCGTTGGGCGGCCTTTTCGACTTCCCGATAGCGCATCGTCATCCCGCGATCGTCGGCGTTCCACAGAACCGCGATGCGCGCTGCCTTGGGCACCGCCTCCTTGAGAAACTCCAACCGCTTCGCACTGAGCTCGACGGACTGATCGGTCATGCCCGTCACGTTGCCTCCGGGATGCGCGAGGCTTTCGATCAATCCCAGGCCGTCGGCATCACCGACGATGGCCAAGACGATCGGAATCGAGGAGGACGCCTGCTTCGCCGCGGTCGCAGCGGGACCCCCTACGGTGACGATGACATCAACGTTGAGTCCGACGAGCTCGGCCGCGAGCCCCGGGAGCCGCTCCTGCTTGGCATCGGCCCACCGGGCGACGTAGACGACGTTCCGCGGCTCGACGTAGCCGAGGTCTTGGAGCGCCTGTCGAAAGCTCGGCGGGGGGACGCCGTCGGCGGGCCGCGCCCCGCCGGCCAAAAACCCGACGCGCCATGTCTTGGTCCGCGGCTGCGCGATGGCGGCACGCGGCGCGGCGAGCGCACTGGCCAGCGACGTCAGTAGGAATTGCCGACGGTTCATGCGGGGACCCTACGGCACGCGGACGGCGGGAGTCAATGTGGACCGCAGCGCTTGGACCATATCAGCCCTTCAGCCGCCGCTCTCCGGCGCCGACGTGTGTGGACCCCTCCTTATGACCGACTGGTGAGGAGCCTCAGACCGGCAAAGGCGAAAAGCGCGCCGAGGGTGGCCTGGATGGAGCGTCGCGCCCTCGAGTAGACGCGCACCATGAGAGGGGTGGAGAAGGCCACGGCGTATACGCAGTGGATGATGACGGACAGGATCGCAGTGCCCGCCACCAGTGACACGGGCACCCACGCAGGAGCGCCGGCCTGAAGGCCCAGCGACATGATTGCGATCCAGGCCAGTGCCGCTTTCGGATTGGTCATCTGAATCGTGAATCCACGGATAGCGTAGCCGGTAGGCCGGCGCGGCGATCCCGCCAGCGTGCGAGCCGCGATGTCGTGCCGCGACGCAGCCGATCTGAATGACTTGTAGGCGAGCCAGAGCAGGTACAGCCCGCCGGCGATCTTGATGATCCGCAGGGCGGAGGCGTAGGACGCGAGTACAGCGGAAAGTCCGAGCACGGACAGCATGGCCCAGCAGAACGATCCAGCGGCGACGCCAAGCGCGAGCGCGATGCCCGACCTTCTCCCGACACTCATCGATGTCCCGAGGACCGCCAGGATGTTCGGACCGGGGCTGGCGATCGCCACGAGGAACGTGGTGTACGCCAGGATGATGCCCGGCAGGTACTGTGAGATGTCGTCCATGTGCGCTGCCTCCCGGCCAGCCTTCGCCTACGGCCGCCGCACGCGCAAGGCGAAGGCCTACCGTGGCGTGAGCTTCAACCGTCTGAGGACGGCGTCCGTCGCCGCGTCTTTCCCTCTCGGCGCCTCGGCACAGCGCCGAGGGCGACCACGGCACGCGCGAATTCCTCCGGGTTCAACGGCTTCCGAAGGATTCCCGTGAATCCCGCCTCTCGCAACGCGTCGGCAGAATACTGGTGCCCGTAGGCGGTGACGGCGAGGGCAGGGGTGCCGCCGGAATTCGGATCACGCCGGAGTTCGCGAATCAACGTCAGGCCGTCCTCCTCCGGCATCGCGAGGTCGCACACGATCACATGAGCCCGCGCCTGCTCGAGCGCGCGTCGCGCCGCCTTCGCCGATTCCACCGCGGTCACGAAGGCTCCGTAGTATCGAAGCATCGTCTGCATCAGCACGCGCGAATCCTCGTCATCGTCCACGACGAGCACATGAAGTCCTTGCAACGCCGTGCGGTAGTTCTCCGCCACACCGAACCTCCTTCGATGATCGCGCCGCCGCTGACGGTGCAGTACGTATATCACCATCGTGGCGCGAACGGACGATTACGTGCACCGCCGTCCTTGATTCGCGCCGATCCCTCTCGTCCTCGTCGCCGACGATGTCGAGGACTACTCGTTCTCCCTGAGCGCCTGGGAGAACCTTGCGATCTGCTCGGGTAGGCCGAACAGCCGAAGGCGGTCGTTCGGGCGCATGATCGTGTCCGCGGCGGGATGCGAGGTGTACTCACCATCGGCGCGGACGATGCCGACGACGGTGACGCCGAACCGCTCCCGGATCCTTGCCGTCTTGAGCGACTGACCGGCAAGGGCGCCCGCTTCCACCATGACCTCCGTCACGCCCGGCAGCGGTTCGCCCGGAAGGGGCTTGGAGGGCGTGGCCTCGATGGCCTCACGCACCCGCTCGAGGTACGCGAGGATCTTGTCCCGTGGGAGCTCCAGGTCCCGAAGGGCGTGGCGGATGATCGTCGCTGCCGCCTCGAACTCGGGCACGATGACTTCGCTCGCGCCGGCCGCGAGCACGCGATCCCGCATCCTGGGATCGTGCGCACGCGCGACGATCGCCGCGCGGGTGTTCAAGGCGCGCGCATTGGCGACGGTGAGAAACACGCGGTCGATCTCGGGCAGGGCCACGATCACCAGCCGCGCGCGATCGGTGCCGGCGGCGCCGAGCAGACGTCGCTGCGACGCATCACCGTAGAGGCAGCGAACGCCGCGCCGACGGCTCGCGCGCACGATGTCGGGATCGAGCTCGATGGCCACATACGGGGTATCGAACGCGTGAAAGGCATCGGCGACGGCACTGCCAACGCGCCCGAAGCCGCAGATGACGACGTGGTCACGAAGCACCGTCGCCTCCGGCGGCTCGGGCACGGCCCCGCCATCGTTCGGGAGCCACGCCGCGCTGATCCAGGCGGGCGCATACCGCATGAGGACGGCGTTGGCGAGGATGGTCAGCAGGGCGGTCGCGAGCGTCGCGTTGTAGACGTCGGCGCCCACGAGACCGGCGGCCCGCGCCGCCCGGACGAGAACGAAGGAGAATTCGCCGATCTGCGTCAATCCAACGGCCACCAACAAGGCCCTCGAGAGCGAATAGCCGAACAGGCGAACGACGAGCGTGCCGATCACCAGCTTCCCGACGAGGACGAGCGCGACCATGGCCGCAAGCAGGGACAGGTTCTCGAAGATCGCGAACGGGTTGACGAGAGCGCCCACCGTCACGAAGAACAGCGCCACGAAGACGTCCCGCAGCGGCAAGAGCCGGGCCAGGGTCTCGTGGCCATAGTCCGAGCCACTGACGAAGAGACCGGCGAGGAATGCGCCCAGCGCCAGGGAGAGGCCGATGGCTTGCGTCGCCGCCGCCGTTCCGAGGGCGAGCGCGAGCGTCACGAGGAGGAAGAGTTCGGGGTTCTTCAGGCGGGCGATACGCGTGAGGAGCGGCGCCACGACCTTGCCGCCGAGATAGAGGATCGGCACGAGGACCGCCAACGCCAGGCCGAGCCCGCTCGCGATGTCGATGAGGGGGACGGACTCGAACGTGGCGAGCCGCGGCATGAGGATCACGAGAACGACCACGACGAGATCTTCGACGAGCGCGGTGCCCATCATGATTTGGCCATGTCGCGCGTGCAGGATGCCGCGGTCGAGCAGCAATCGCGCGAGCACCATGGTGCTGGCGACCGAGACGACCATACCGACGACCACACTCTGAAGCAGCGGCCATCCCAGCCAGAGGCCGACGCCGATGGCGAGCGCGATGGAGAGCACGATTCGCAGCGGGCCGCCCACGATGGCCACCCATTTCACCTGCATGAGGTCCCGCACGGAGTAGTCGATGCCCACGGAGAACATGAGCAGGATGACGCCGATCTCGGCCAAGGCCTCGAAGGCGCCGATGTCCGAGACGGATGGACCAGGCGTCAGCGGGCTGATGAGGATGCCGCCAACGACGTAACCCAGCACCAGGGGCTGATGGGTCAGTCGGGCCAGCACACCGCCGAGCACCGCCGCTCCGATGACGTAGGCGAGATCCCGGAAAAAGACGGGGTCGGCGACCATCGCGCGGGGACGATATCATGCGGCCGTCGCGGACATTGCGTCCGCTCCGGTGAACCCGGGCTATTTTCCTTTGCAGGCCGCGACGGGGATGCCACGCTAGAAGGACGATGCCGTTCGCCCCGTGGCCGGAGCGATGGCGGGAGATCGCCGCCATCCTCCTCGCGCCGATCGCGTGGATCCCTCGCCTGCAGGCCCGCCTCATCGACGTCCTCGTGGACGCGCCGTCGGGCCTGTCCGCGAGCGGCAAGTCCCTGCTGCTGGCATTGCCAATCGTAGTAGTGCTCATCGCGATCTGGTCCACGCAGCTCTCCGTCTACACGCTCCCGTTTCGGCGGCACCGCCTGCGTTTCGTCTCGACGCTGCTCGTGGCCTGGTGGGATGCGGCCCTCGCCGTCCTGATGTACTGGATCGGGCTCGTGCGATTCGCGGTGTTCCTCGTCACGCTCATCTGTCTCCTCGCGAAGCACACGTTCCACGCTGCGATCCGTTTCGTGTTCCGTCCGGTGTCCACGGCGGTTCGGAGCACTGACCCCTTCGGACCAGGGGTACCGTGGGTCGCGGTCGGGCTGCTCGTCGTGTGGTGCGTCCTCGAGGCCACGCTCTTCACCTACACGGTGTTGCCGAGTCTCCTGGAGGCGCTGGCAGACGTCGTCGGCGAGGGTGTCTCGCCGCGCGCGACGGCGGCGGTGCTGTGGTTTTTCCTGTTCTTGCTGGCCATGGGAAGCTTCGTCTGCATCCAGGTGCTCGTCGAGGCGGTCAAGACCCGCGCGCTCGCGTTCATCGTCCTCTGTGTCCTCGTGGAGCTGTTCGTCATGTTCTTCGAGGTCGTGTTTCTCTACCGCCCATTCGCGGAGGCAATCACGCCCTGGATCGTTCAGCAGACGGGGGAAACACTCCACCCGGGAGCCTGGTTCACGTTCAGCGTGGCGCGATTCGGATGGACCGGCGTTCGTGGAATGGGATGGTTTCTCTTCGGACAGTACGGGACACCGCCGCTGCTCCGGCTCCTGTCGCGGCGAGCCGGTGAAGAGCCAGCCCCGGAACCGGCCGTCTCGGCGCGGTCCGAGCGTCCGTCACCACTCGCGCCATATGTCGCGTGGCTGCGCGACGAACGGCGCCGGCTGCTCGAGTACGTGGGCCTGCCCTTGCTGCATCTCGTCGCCGCGGTCTTGAATTTCGTCATGGTGCTGGTCGCGGGCGAGCGGTTGTTCCGCTTACCGTTCCGGCATCTCGCCGAAGCGCTCGCGCGCGCACAGGCCGGCGAGGAGGCGCGCGGGGCCGACGAGCCGGTGTCCGTGAACCTTCCGACGTAGCGTCAAGCCTCAGCCTCCGCTTCGCCATGGATCGCCGCGGGTGGTAGCGTAGCGGCGGCACGAAGGTGGTGCCTCCGACACGCAACGCCGGGGAGGGGAGCCGATGGCCCACGAATTCCGGACGCTGTTCACGCCGGTACGCGTCGGACATCTCACCCTCAAGAACCGGATCTATTCATCCGGGCACGCGGAGGCGATGGCGGAAGGGGGCCGGCCCACCGAGCGGCTGCGACGGTATCACGAGGCGAAGGCCCGCGGCGGCTGCGCGCTCACGATCTTCGGCGGTTCCTCGAGCGTCCACCCGTCATCCCCGGCGGCCGCCTGGAAACAGATCGCGAACCACGACGACGGCGTCATCCCCGGCTATCGCGCGATCGCCGACGCCGTGCACGAGCACGGCTGTCTCGTCTTCACGCAGCTCACCCACCTCGGCCGCCGGGCGCAGTCCGATGCCGACGGCGACGGCGCGCTCCTCGCTCCGTCCCAGATTCCGGAACGCGTCCATCGCGAGGTGCCGCACGCGCTCGAGCCGGAGCAGATCGCCGAGCTGGTGACCGCGTTCGGGGACGCCGCGCGCCGGTGCCGGGACGGCGGTCTCGACGGCATCGAGCTGTCGATGGCGCACAACCATCTGATCGATCAGTTCTGGTCTCCGTTGTTCAACGAACGGACCGACGAGTACGGCGGCAGCCTCGAGAACCGCATGCGCTTCGGCATGGAGATCCTCACCGAGATCCGACGACAAGTCGGCGACGACTTCGTGGTCGGCGCGCGCATTTCCGGCGACGAGCTGACGCCGGGTGGGCTCGGCGCGAACGACATGGTCACGATCGCGCGGCGGCTCGCCGCCTCCCGTCTCGTCGATTTCCTCTCGATCGTCGGCGGGGGAGCGCACACGTACTCGCTGCAAGGGGCGGCGGTGCCGAACATGAGCTTCGCGCCTGCCGTGTACGTCCCGCTCGCGGCCGCCATCAAAGCGGCGGTGCCCGCCATGCCGGTCTTCCACGCGACGCGCATCGTCGATCCCGTCCACGCCGATCGAATCGCCGGCGCCGGCCATGTGGACGTGGTCGGCATGACCCGCGCGCTGATCGCGGACCCCGATCTCCCGCGCAAGGCGCGGGAGGGCCGTCTCGACGACATCCGGACGTGCGTGGGCGCCAACGAGGGCTGCATCGACCGCATCTACCTCGGCAAGCCGGTGAGCTGCGTCCAGAATCCCACCGCCGGCCGCGAAGGCGAGCTTGCCGATGTGCGCCCCGCATCGCGATCCAAGAATGTCGTGGTGATCGGCGGCGGCGTGGCGGGAATGGAGGCCGCGCGCATGGCGGCGCTCCGCGGCCACCGGGTCGTGCTGTTCGAGAAGTCCGGTGAGCTCGGGGGCCAGGTGCTGGTCGCCGCGCGCGCGCCCGCCCGCGCCGAGTACGCGGGGATCGTGCGTTTCCTGAGCGCGCAGGTGCGCAAGCTCGGCGTACATGTGCGCTTCGGGGTCGAGGCAACACCCTCGCTGGTGCTCGCGGAGCGGCCGGATGCCGTCATCGTCGCCACCGGCTCGCGTTCCCACATCCCGCCCGTCCCCGGCAGCGACGGCAAGCACGTCGTCACCGATCGTGAGGTCCTGGCCGGGGAGGCGCGCGTGGGGGAAAACGTCGTCCTGATCGACGACGTGCACACGGAACAAGCTCTTTCCACCGCCGAGCTGCTGCTCGACCAGGGCAAGCGGGTCGAGGTCATCTCGCCGCTCTTCTACGTCGGCCAGGACATCGGCGTGACCTCGATCGCGCCGCTCTACGCCCGGGTTTACGGCAAGGGCGTGGTGCTCACGCCGTGCACCGAGCTGCGCGCGGTGGAGGGGACGACGGTCGTCGTCGTCAACGTCTTCTCCGGTGCCGAACGTCGCATCGAGGCCGTCGATACCGTCGTCCTCGCCACCGGCAGCCGCTCGACGGACGAGCTCTACCGCGCGCTCAAGGGCCAGGTCGCCGAGCTCCACGCCGCCGGCGATTGCGTCGCCCCGCGCGGTGTTCACCAGGCGATTCTGGACGGCACTCGCGTGGCGCGGGCGATCTGACGCGCACCGGATCGCGATCTGCGCACGCTCATGGCACCGCGCTTGCTGCCATGTGCCTGTACCGGGTTCTCAATCCAGCACCGCGGAGATCCACCATGAACGGATGGACACTTCTGACCGTGGGCGCGGTCGCCTTCACCCTGGCCGCGACACCCGCGCTTGCCCAGAACGCATCCGCACCCTCGGCGTCGCCGCGCTCGACGGACAACCGGCCCGATATCGAGCAGGTACAGAAGGCACTGAAGGAAAAGGGCCACGATCCGGGACGGATCGACGGCGTCATGGGCCCCCAGACGAGCGCGGCCCTCAAGGCCTTCCAGAAAGAGCAGGGGCTCAACGCGACCGGGCGTCTGGACGATGCGACGCAGGCCAAGCTCGGCGCGTCAGCGCGCACGGACGCTTCCGGCCAGGGCGCTTCCGGTCAGGGCGCTTCCGGGCAGGCTCGGCCGACCGGGTCCGAGCAGACCGGCGGCGACACGAAACCGTCCGCCGTCGATCCCGCGCAGTCCAACAAGACCGGCGCGAACGCCGGCGAGGGCGCCTCGTACTCCCGCAGCACGGAGAAAGGGGCGTCGAAGTAACTTACCTGCGAAGGAATTGAGCGCTCGGCACCCGCCTCCCACACTGACGGCGAGGAGGGTGCCATGACGGCCGCGCTCGTCGTCGTGCTCGTGCTGGGCGGCGCCATCGCCGGGATCCGGGGGATACGGCGGGTGGCGTGGAGCCTGCGCAATGCCGACGACGGCGCGGCATCGCTCACTCTCGTGCGAGGTATTCGCGGCCTCGTCGTTGGCGTCGGGGCCTGGGCGCTGGCGGGTGGGATGGTGCTCGGCGCCACGTGGCTCCTCGTGTTCGGCGTGGTCTTTCTCGCCGAGGAGTTGTACGAGACGGCCGTCCTCGCGGCGATTCTCCGCTGCGGCCCCACCGATCGTCATCCCGGCCTGCTTTGACACCGGCGCGCGCCTGGGGCATTGTTCCGGCCAGCGACCGGTCGCCGGCCGCACGTCAACGCCACGAGAGGCGCCATGCACTTCGGGATCTTCGTCGAGGAGCGCCGCCGCGACTGTACGGAGTCCGCCGCCTTCAAGGAAGCCATCGATCTGGCGGAGGCGGCCGACGCGTGGGGCCTCGATGGCGTATGGCTCGGGGAGATCCACTTCAATCCCACGCGCTCCGTGCAATCGGCGCCGATGACCCTGGCCAGCTTCATCGCCGCGCGCACGCGGCGGGTGCGGATCGGGACGGCCGTTCACGTCCTTCCGCTGTCGAACCCGCTTCGCACCGCCGAAGAAGCCGCGACCGTCGATCAGCTCAGCGAGGGCCGGTTCGACTTCGGGGTCGGACGGAGCGGCTCGCCGCACGCCTACGACGTCCTCGGCGTCCCCTACGCCGAGAGCCAGCTTCGCTTCGAGGAAGCGCTTCACGTGATCCGCGAGGCATGGAAGGGCGAGCCGTTTCGCTTCGACGGCAAGTTCTATCGCTTCCAGAATGCGACCGTGTCGCCGCGGCCGTATCAGCAACCGCACCCGCCCATCCGGATGGCCGCCAATTCTCCGGAGACATTCCCGGTGGTGGGACGTCTGGGGCTGAAGCTCTTCGTGGGGCTGCGCGATCTCGACATTCCCGAGCTGCGCACGCATCTCGCGTCATATCGCGCGGCATGGAAGGACGCCGGCCATCCCGGGGACGGCGATGTCTGCGTGCGCATGCCGGTCTACGCCGCCCCCACGGACGGGGAGGCGACGACGGAGCCGCGCGACAACATCATGGCGTTCTTCCGCCGCCACGCCGAGCTGACGCGCTCAGGCCTGGGCCGCACGGACACCGGACCCGCCGACCGGCGGCAGCGCCGACTGCAGAATCTCTCCGAGCTGTCGTACGAGGAGGTGCTCCGCACCCGGGTGGCGTTCGGCAGCGCGGGCGGGCTCACCGAACGGCTCGCCATGCTGCGCGACGAGCTCGATCTGAACGGGATCGTGGCCGAACTGAATCCCGGTGGTCTCATGCCGCGTGAGCGAATGGTCCGCACCCTGCGCATCCTCACGCACGAGGTGATGCCCGCGTTCCGGTGAGCGGTACAACTGCTTGACCGCGCACCGCCGTCGGACCTACGCTCGGCTCATGTTGCCCGTCCACTACGCGATCGAGGGCGTGTGCGCGGCCTGCCGGCGCGCGATCAAGGCACACTCCGCGCGCTATCGCGTCGGCGAGAGCGAGTACCACGCGGACTGCTTCGACATCTCGCTGTTCGCGTCGGACCAGCGCCCGTCGCCGGTGACGCACGACAGCGGCCACGGCGACACCACCCCTTCCTGACGCACCAGCACACCTGAATCCCGCGCTGCCGCACCGCGGCTGTCCAGCGCGGCCACCGCGCGCGCTGACCCGTTAGCCCCGCTTCGAGCGCGCCGACGCTGCCACCGCGCCGATCGCGTTGCAGACAATCCGGGCGGCGGTGATGGCGGCAAGCCCGTGCGGGTCGCGCGCCGGCATGAACTCCACGAGATCGAAGCCGACCAGGCGCGTCTTTGCCGCCAGTCCGTGCAGGAGCTCACGGACGTGCCAGTACATCAGACCGCCCGGAGCGGGTGCCAGCACGGCGGGCATGATGGACGGATCGACGCCATCGCAGTCGAGCGTCACGAAGCAGCGCACGCCTTCGGGCACGAGGTCGAGCACCGGACCGATCCCGTGACGATGCACGTCGGCGGCGGGAACGATCCGCACGCCCCACGCGCGCGCGTCCGCGACTTCGCGCTCGCGCGCGCTGCCCACGCCGCGCTGGCCGAGCTGCACGATGCGCTCCACCCACGGCATCTCGGAGGCACGCCGCATGGTGCTGCTGTAGCCGTACCGCTCGCCGTGGACCTCGTCGCGCCAGTCCAGGTGGGCATCCACCTGCACGATCGTCAGCGGGCCGCGGCCGTCGAACGCCTGGAACACGGGAATGGGCACGGAGTCGTCGCCGCCGATCACGATGGGGACGGCGTCTCGCTCGAGGAGCGTGCGCACCGCGCGCGTGATGCGGTCGCGGTTGCGCGCCGGCTGCCCGGGATCGCCGGGGAGATCGCCGCAATCGACGGTCTCGGCCGGGCGCAGGCCGTCGAGGTCGAAGTCGTAGTGGTCGGGCTCCCTCGCGTAGCCTTTCAGCGCCGCGCGCAAGGCCGCGGGCGTGTCCGCCGAGTGGCTCGGTTCGCCGGCGCGGTACGGCGTCGCGTGCGCGGCGCCGAGCACGGCGATGCCGGCGGGGACGGTCTCGGGACCATCGCACGCGGTGAAGCCCGCGAACGTCACGAACGGAGTCGGCATCGCACGCACCTCGTTCTGGACTCCACGCTCGGCGTGTCGGGAGGCCGGGATGATTCTAGGCAGCCGATCGCGACGCGGCAATGAGACACTGTGCGGGCGCTTCGGGCCTCGAGACACCGCGGTCGCATCGGGAGGGAACAGACGTGAAGATCACCGCGATCGAGACGTTCGTGGTGGACGCGGGGTGGCGGCCGTGGCAGTTCGTCGCCGTGCGCACCGATGCCGGCATCACCGGCTACGGTGAGTGCTCGGACGGACGGAATCCGTACGGCGTCGTCGCGACCGTGCACGACTTCGAAGCGCTCCTCATCGGCCGCGATCCTCGCCCGGTGGAGATGCGCTACTGGGACCTCTACCGGGCCTCGCGCCAGAGCCGGGGCGGCATCGCGGCCAAGGCCATCGCGGGCATCGAGCTCGCGCTGTGGGACATCAAGGCCAAGGCGCTCGGGGTGCCCGTGTACGAGCTCTTCGGCGGACCGGTGCGCGAACGGCAGCTCGTCTACTGGTCCCACTGCGGCACGTCGCGTGCCCGTCATGCGGACGTCATCGGCGTGCCGCCCTTGCGCACGATGGACGATGTGGCGAGGTTGGGGGAGGAAGTCGTGCGCCGACGGTTCCGCGCCCTCAAGACCAACATCGTCTTCCCGGGCGACCCCGCGCGCGTGTACTTCGCGGGCTTCGGCGGGGGCCCGGGCACGACGGACCAGACCATCACGCCGGAGATGCTGAGTCACATCGAGAAGCTCCTCGGCACGTTCCGGCGCGCGGTGGGCCCCGACGTCGGCATCGCTCTCGACCTGAACTTCAATTTCAAGCCGGAGGCGGCGCGCCGCATCTGCCGCGTGCTGGAGCCGCTGGGGATGATGTGGGTCGAGATCGACATGTACGACGAGCGCGCGCTCCGCGAGGTCAAGGATGCGACCTCGATCCCGATCTGCTCCGGCGAGAATCTCTTCGGGCTGCGCGACTACCGGCCGTACTTCGAGGCGCGCGCGATGGACGTGGTGATGGTGGACGTGCCCTGGAACGGCTTCGCGCCGTCCAAGCGCATCGCCGATCTCGCGGAAAGCTACGAGCTCAACATCGCGCCCCACAACTACTACAGCCATCTCTCCACGCTGCACTCGGCGCATCTGTGCGCGTGCATCCCCAACGTCCGCATCATGGAGATCGACATCGACGACGTCCCCTGGAAGGACGAGCTGGTCGATCGTCCGCCCGTCATCGAGGACGGCGAGCTCGTGATCCCGACGCGCCCGGGGTGGGGGGCCGACCTCGACGAAGGGGTGGCGCGCAAGCACCGCTGGGAGCGCGGCCGCCTGCCCGGCTACATGGATTCGACGATGTACCGCGGGTAGCGCTCAGAGCTGGGACTCGAGCGGGATCACGAAGATCTCGAGCAGCTTGGCGCGGAGTCCGCGCTTCGCCCACGCCTCGTAGGTCACGCGCCGCGACCGGCTGAGGTCCTGCTGGAAGACGTCGACGAGACGGGCGACGACGGCGCGGTCGTACAGCACGAGATTCAACTCGTCGTTGAGCGCGAAGGAGCGGCGGTCGAAGTTCGTGCTCCCGAGCGTCGCCCACACCCCGTCGATCACCATGGTCTTCGAGTGGAGCAGCGCGGCCTGGTACTCGTAGATCTCGATTCCGGCCCGGAGGAGCCCGCCGAAGCCGCGGCGGCTCGCCGAGCGCACGAGGTTGTGGTCGATCTTGCCGGGCGTGATGACCGTGACGTGAACACCGCGCGCCACCGCCGCGCGCAGGGCGTCCTCCATCTGGTCGTCGGGAAGAAAGTAGGGGTTCGTGACCTGGATGGTCCGTCGCGCCGAGGCGATGGCGAGCAGGTACATCGTGTACATCGCGTAGCTGCCCAGCGCGGGCGAGCTCCTGATGATCTGGGCCCGCTGATCGCCCAGTCGCTCGAGGTCGGGGAAATACCCGGCGTCGCCGAGAACCTCGCCCGTCGCCTCGCGCCAGTTCTCGGCGAACGCGCTTTGCAGCCAGCGGACGGCCGGCCCTTCCACCCGCGCGTCGGTGTCACGCCAGTGGCCGTCAATGCGGCCGTTGCCCACCCATTTGTCGCTCACACCGGAGCCGCCGGTGAGCCCGACGCGGCCGTCCACGACGAGGATGCGGCGGTGGTTCCTGGTGTTCCGGCGACGCAACGTCAAGCCGGCGAGGGGCCGAAACGTGTGGACATGGCAACCCGCATCCCTCATGAGCGAGGCGTCCCCCGACGACATCGAGAGCGACCCCACGCCGTCGAGAAGGATGTTCGCGGTGACCCCGGCCCGGCACCGCTCGGCGAGGGCCTCCGCGATCTGCCGCGCGACCGCGCCCTCGGCGTAGAAATACTCCGCGTAGTTGATGGTGGTCCGCGCGGCGCGGATGGCGGCCACCTTCGCGGGAATGATTTCGTCCCCGTTGAGCAGCAGACGGACGACGTTCCCGCCCACGATCGGGCTCGCGGTGTGCGCCTCCATCGCCGCCGTGAAAGCCGGCTCGCCCGCGGCGAGGGACGGCAGCGAGTCCACACGCGGGATGCTGTGATGGAGCAGCAGGATGACGGTGATACCGAGCAGGAGCGCGAGACTGCCGGCGACGAGCGGGACACCCCGATGGGCCACAAACTCTTTGTAGCAGAGTCCATGCCGGCGGCAGCATCGGAGGGCGCTTCCCGACGCTGCGCGAGCGGCGATACCACTCTGCACGCGACGCTCGCGCGAGACCTGCGACGCCGAGTTCCCGCCGGCGAACTCTAACGCCGGCGGGGGCGTCGTGCGAGATTGACGACTACGCGTGAGCTACGGCCGGCGCACGGCTCCGTTCGCGATCCAGCGGTCGTTCGTGACGCCGCCGACGATCCGGATCAGGAACGCGATATCCGGCTGGTTCAGACATGCCGCGGGCAACTGCACCGTGCCGTTGAACTCCGCGTCGCCCTGGAGGCTCAGAGGCACGGGCGGACTATCGACGAGCACCGAGTTCCCGCCGCTGCCGCCGTCCGTGTCGCAGACGAGCGTGCCCTTGACCTGGGCGATGCCGCCTCGCGTCCCGATGGCATTTCCGCCCGCGAGAACCAGGCCCTGCACCCGGAGGTGCAAGTCGCCATTGCGAAGGTTCACAGAGGCTGATCCGCCGGTCGTGGTCCACGGCTGTCCTGCGCCGACGACCGTCCCCGTCCCCGTCCCGACCGCGTTGCCGATCTGGATGAGTCCGACCACGTCCTCCCAGCGAACTTGCAGGTCGTCGGCGAGAACACCCGCGGGAACGAGAACCGCGAGCGCGAGGGTCACCGCGATGGCGAGGGACGCATACCTCATGGCTCGACCTCCTGGTCACGGAAACGCGAACGCACATGGACATCCACGAGCAACTGGCGACGATTGAACACCCTGTCGCGTGTCCGAGTTCCCGTAACGGGATGTTCGTGTTGCCGTAACGCCGACATTTCGACGTGGAAGGTATGACCAATCGGCGTGGCTGCCGCGTGCGCTTGACCTGTTCGCCAATTCGCGTCAACGTGCGCCATGCCGCTCCAGCGCTCGCGCACCTCGAAAAAGATCGCCGGCGTGTGTGGCGGAATCGCGGAGTGGCTCGGCTGGGATCCGACGATCGTCAGGATTGTTTACGTGCTCGCCTCGATCTTCTCCGCCGCCTTCCCCGGCATCCTCGTCTATCTCGTGCTGTGGATCCTCATGCCGAAGGCACCGCGCGAACCGTCGGTGGGCCGCGCGTCGTAGGCGTCGCTCGCGCCGGCGCCGCGACCTCCACGTGGAGCGTGACGAGAACGGCGCGGCGATCGCGTGCGCGCGACCGGCAGGACCTCTTGCGCGAGCGCGATGAACCGCGCCAGCGCCGCCGACGTGAAGGCGTCCCGACGCCGCACGAGCACGGTCGGAACACGCGCCTCGTCGCGAGGCAGCGTGTGCAGCGCGACGCGCCCCTCCCGCTGTGCGCGCGCCACGACCGCGCGCGGCAGCAGCGTCACGCCGATCCCGGCCGCCACGCAGCCGACGATGCCGTCGAGGGTGCCGAACTCCAGCCGGCGCGTGCCGACGACGCCGCGCGCGGCCAGCAACGCCTCGAGCAGTGCACGGTACGTGCAGCCCGCGCGGAACACGATCAGCTTGACGGCGGCGCCGCGCCCGCGGAGACGTGCGAGTGACCTGATCCACGGCGCCGTGACAAGCACCAGCTCTTCCTCGACGACGGGAAAGGCGACGAGCTCGGGATGGTCGACCGGACCCGCCACGAAGCCGGCCTCGAGGCGATGGGCGAGCACGGCCTCGATGAGCGCGGCCGACGTGCCGGTCGTGATGTCGATATCGACGTCGGGACACGCGGTGGCGTAGGCGGCGAGCAGGGGAGGCAGACGCACGGCGGTCGCGGTCTCGAGCGCGCCGATCGAGATACGCCCGCGGGGAAGGCGACCGTTCGCGGCCACCTCCTTCGCCTCGTCGAGGAGGCGACCGATGCGCTCCGCGTACGGGAGCAGCTCCGTGCCCGCGCTCGTCAGGCTCACGCCGCGGCTGTGGCGATGGAAGAGCGGCACGCCGAGCTCCGCTTCGAGGAGCCGAATGCGCTGGGTGACGTTCGATTGCACGGTGTGGAGCGCGTGCGCCGCCTTCGTGATGCCGCCCGCGCGCGCCACCGCCGCGAAGACCGAAAGACCGGCTGCGTCCATGGCGACCTCCTGTCGAGGCAGCCATCATAGAAAGCGATGGCTTCGGTCACAACAAATCATTGTTCGCCGCGCGGCGCGCCCCGTATGGTGAGTCCATGAACACGCTTCTCGCCCGACTCGGCATCGAGCATCCGGTGATCCTCGCCCCCATGGGCGGCGGCCCCGGCACGCCGGAGCTCGTCGCGGCCGTTTGCAACGCGGGTGGCCTCGGCTCCCTCGGGGCGGCGTACCTCACACCCGACCAGATCACGGACGCGGTGCGGAAGATCCGCGCCCTCACCGATCGACCGTTCAACATCAATCTCTTCACGGGCGGCGACCAGACCGGCACGCCGTTCGATCCGGCGCCGATGCTCGCGCATCTCGCCGACATCCACGCGACGCTGGGACTGCCGGCGCCATCGGTCCCTCCGCTGTCCCCGGATCCGTTCCCCGCGCAGCTAGAGGTGGTACTGGCGGCGCAGCCCGCCGTCTTCAGCTTCACGTTCGGCATTCCGTCCGCCGACGCGCTCGCCCGCGTGCGCGCGCGCGGCATCGCCGTGCTCGGCACCGCCACCACGGTGGACGAAGCGCGGATGCTCGCCGATGCGGGCGTCGATGGGATCGTCGCGCAAGGCGCGGAGGCGGGCGCGCATCGGGGCACGTTCGCAGGGCCGTTCGAGGAGGCGATGGTGCCGACGCGGGAGCTCGTCCGGGGCATCGTGAACCGCGTGGCGGTGCCGGTGGTGGCGTCGGGCGGGATCATGAACGGCACGGAGATCGCGGCCGCCGTCGCGCTCGGCGCGTCAGCCGCTCAGCTCGGCACCGCGTTCCTCGTCAGCCCCGAGTCCGGGGCGGCGCTCGCGTACAAGAAGGCGATCCTCGACGCGCGCGGCGACACGACAGTGATCACGCGCGCGTTCTCGGGTCGCCCGGCGCGGGGCCTCGAGAACGCCTTCATCACCGGTCTCACCGGCAAGGAGGCCACGGTCCTGCCCTATCCGGTGCAGAACGCGCTGACCCGGCCGATGCGGACGGCGGCGGCGCAGCGGGGCGATGCGCGCTTCCTCTCGCTCTGGGCCGGCACCGGGGTCGCGCGCGCGCGAGCGATGCCAGCCGGCGAGCTCGTGCACACGCTCGTCGCGGAGATGAGCGCGGCGCCCGGTCACCGAGCGGCTGCCTCGCGCTAGACTACCGCGGCGGCGGGGGCGGCGGAGTCCCCGGCGGCGGGGGCGGGACCCGAGCAGGCGTCGTACCGGGAGTGGCGGCAGGGGCGACATCGCACCGGTAGACGTCGGCATAGATCCTCGAGAGGTCTTCCGTCCCGAAGGAGATGACGCCGAGGTTCCCGCCGGCCCGGATCATCTTGCGCCGGAGGTCCTTGGCGGAATCGTCGCTGACCTTGGTGATCGGCGTGCAGCCTCTCGCCGCCGCGCGCTCGGTGCTGAGACGGACGCTCGCCATCGCGATGCGTTCGCCGTCGTCATCGGCCCCGGCGCTCGACGCCAGGGCGAGTATCGCTACGCTGAGGCACATCACGTGTGTCTTCATGGTCGTTACCCTCGTGAGCCTCTACTGTCCCATGCGATGAACCAGCGAGACAACTCCGAGGGGCCAGCTCAGCCGCGTCCGACGAACGGCATCTTGGTGGCCATCACGGTGAGGAACTGCACGTTCGAATCGAGCGGGAGGCTCGCCATGAACACGACCGCCCGCGCCACGTCGTCGACGTCCATCGTCGGCTCCGGCCGGATGGACCCGTCCGGCTGCGGGACCCCCTTCGACATGGCGGCGGTGAGGTCGGTGGCGGCGTTGCCGATGTCGATCTGACCACAGGCGATATCGTACTTGCGGCCGTCGAGCGAGGTCGCTTTGGTGAGGCCGGTGACCGCGTGCTTGGTGGCGGTGTAGGGAGCGGAGTTCGGGCGAGGCGCGTGCGCGGAAATCGATCCGTTGTTGATGATGCGCCCTCCGCGCGGCTGCTGGCTCTTCATCACCTTGAACGCTTCTTGCGTGCAGAGGAAGACACCGGTCAGATTGATGCCGACCACCGCGCTCCATTGCTCGTAGGTCAGGTCTTCGAGGGGAACCGGCGGGGCGCCGATGCCGGCGTTGTTGAAGAGCACATCCAGGCGGCCGAACGTCTGCTTGGTGGTCGCGAAGAGCGCGCGCACCGAGCCCGGATCGCTCACGTCGGTGGGGACGACGAGGGCGCGGCCGCCTTCGGGCTTGGCCGATCGCGCCGTGGCGTCGAGAAGGTCCTTACGCCGGCCGGCCAGCGCCACCGAGTACCCCTCGCGCAAGAGCGCGAGCGCCACGTGCTTGCCGATGCCCGTGCCCGCGCCCGTCACGATCGCGATTCGCTGTGCATGCGCCATCTCACCTCTCCGTGGTTGTCGTCGGGTTTCGAACGAGTCCATCATACGTTCGCTGCGCGCCACCACGAGACTAGCCGAGATCCGCGCGGTTCGCTGCCTGCACGGCACCGAAGCGGACATTCCCGTCCCCGGACCGTTGGTCTTCCGGGAGCCGGCGCAGGCCGGCGTTCGGCCGGGATCATACGCGCGGCCGAAGACGGCGGGCGAGGCTTCAGCGGCGCCGGCGGGCGGCGCGCTCGACGACGGCGCCGAGGTCACCGCGAGGGGCGATCTCGATGCGGTCCAGGCGCAGCCACGTCGCCATGTTCTCGAGCTCATCGACGAGGGCCGCGGCAACCCGACCGGCGGGGACGGCAGGCTCGCCGTGGGTGGCGAGCACACGCAGAACGCTCGCGGCCCGGTCCGCCTTGAGATCCACGCGCGCGACGAGGCGATCACCGAGCAGGAACGGCAGCACGTAGTACCCGTGCGCACGCAGGTGAGCGGGCGTGTAGATTTCGATGCGATACCGAAACCCGAATACCCGCTCGGCGCGCCGCCGATCCCAGACGAGCGGGTCGAACGGCGCCACCAGCGCTCGGGCCGTGACCTCGCGCGGGAGTCGTGCGCTCGGCGCCAGATAGGCCGCCTCGCTCCAGCCCTCGACCTGCACGCGTTCGAGCTCGCGCGCCTCCACCATCTCGGTGAGGCGCGCACGCGCGTCGGCACCGCGCAGACGAAAGTAATCGGCGAGGTCCCGTGCCGTGGCCACACCGAGCGCGGTCGCCGCCCGCCGCAGGAGCGTGCGCTGGGCCTCGGCTTCCGATGGCGTCGGGGTCGCGAGGACGTCGGGCGGCAGCACCCGCGCCGGCAAATCGTAGACGCGCTCGAAGCGGCGTCGCGCCGCCGTCGTCACCCGACCGGTCCAGAACAGCCATTCGAGTGCGCGCTTGCCATCGCTCCAGCCCCACCACGGTCCCCGCCCGCGCCCGCCGTGACGCAGCTCGGAGGCGGCAAGGGGACCACGCTCGGCGATTTCGTCGAGGACAGATTCGATGTACGCGCGCCGCCGTCGCCCGAAACGCGCGAGCCCGGCGTAGATGCCGACGCCGCGTTCCGCGCGTGCCATGCGCCATCGCAAGAACGGTTGCAGCCCGACCGGAAGCAGCGAAGCTTCGTGCCCCCAGTACTCGAACAGCCGCCGGGGGCGGCGGCCATAGGCGGCACCGTCGAGGCGCGCCGTGTCGTAGGGACCGAGCCGCGAGAACAGCGGCAGGTAGTGCGCGCGCACGAGCACGTTGACGGAGTCGATCTGGAGAAGCCCGAGACGTTCCACCATGCCAAGGAGCCGGCGGTTCGCGACGGCGGTCCCATCGCGCACGTCCGTGAACCCCTGGGCGGCGAGCGCGATACGACGCGCCTCGGCGGCGGAGAGTACGGCGGCCCGCGGTCTCGCGGACGTTCGCGGCATCGTCGCTCCTGAGGTGCGCCTGCTTGGACGGTGCACGGTGCGCAGTGACTATCGCACGCCTTTGCTTCGGGTGGCGGCCCGGGGGTATGCTGCGCGCCGTTCGACTATTCCGGAGGAGGCGGCACATGGCGGAGGAGCGACGCGGAGCAGTCACGTTCAAGGGAAATCCCGTGACGTTGTCGGGTCCGGAAGTGCGGACGGGACAAGCGGCGCCGTCCTTCGCCGCCGTCGACGTCTCGCTGCAGCCCGTGAAGCTCGCGGACGGGCGCGGCAAGGTCGTGATCCTCTCCTCGGTGCCGTCGCTCGACACGCCCGTGTGCGACACGGAAACGCGGCGCTTCAATCAGGAAGTCGCGAAGCTCGGCGGCGTGGAAGTGTGGACGATCAGCATGGATCTGCCGTTCGCGCAGAAGCGTTGGTGCGCGGCGGCGGGTGTCGACGCCGTCAAGACGCTTTCGGATTTCCGTGACCGGTCGTTTGGTCAGAGCTATGGCGTGCTCATCAAGGAGGGGCCGCTCGCCGGTCTCGACGCGCGCGCGGTGTTCGTGATCGACAAGGAAGGCGTCGTGCGCCACGTGGAGTACGTCAAGGAAATCACCACGGAGCCGAACTACGAAGCCGCGCTGAGCGCGGCCAGGCACGCGACCACCGGCTGATCTCCGCCGCTTCGCCGTCCTCAGCGCGGCCGCGACCAAGAATGGATCCCCGGCCCCCGCCGTCTCAAAGGCAGCCGACAGGAGGGGGTCGAGGAAATGCGCGTTGCGCGACGGTCCCAGGTAGTCCCGCTCGATCTCAGCGCTCCCACTCACCATGTCAACCCACGGCGCATCTCCCTCGTCTTTTAGACAGATGGGAGGGGCCGGAACGAGCCGCGGGGCTCCCGACGCCGAATTCGACACGCTGTATCGCGCGCAGTTCCCGCGGCTGGTGCGCTTGTGCCGGCTGCTCCTCGACGATCCGACGGAGGCGCAAGACGTGGTGCAAGAGGTGTTCGTGAAGCTGATGGCCGGTCCGCCCGCGACCGGCGCCGCCACGGCGTGGCTCACGCGTGTCGCCGTGAACGTCTGCCACGACCGGCGGCGCTCGTGGTGGTGGCGGTGGACGCGTCACCGCGAGGATCCCGGCGCGATCAACCTCGTCGCGACCGACCCCACCCCGGAGCGCGAGAGCCTCGGCGGCGAACTGGGAACGCAGGTGTGGAACGCGTTCCGCGCGCTGCCGCGCCGCCAGCGCGAGGTCTTCGCGCTTCGCCATTTCGAGGAATGGCCGACGGCCCAGGTGGCGGAGGCGCTCGGTCTCAGCTCGGGGACTGTGAAGCAACATCTCTTCCGCGCGGTGCACAGCATGCGGAAGGCGCTGGGGGATTATCGATGACCCGCTGTCTGAGCGACGACGCGCTCGTCGAGCTGCGATACGAGAAGCCGAGCGTCGAACACCTCGCCCATGTGAGCACGTGCGGCCTCTGCGCCGACCGTTATCAGGGCCTCGTGCGCGATCTCGCGGTCATCACCGGGGAGCTGCAGTCGCCGCCGCCGCTGCGGCGCTTTGCACCGCGGCGGGCCTACGCGCGGTGGGTCCCGCTCGCCACTGCGGCCGCGGCCGCCGCGGTCGTGCTCATCGGCGAAGCCGCGCTCTCACGGCCGCCCGTGCGGCCACTTTCGTCCGAAGCTGCGATGAACGCCGACGTCGTGAGTTTCCTCCGCGACGTCGCCGCTGTGCTCGATGACACCTCCGCCGTCGCAGGGGGCGGGGATCCGCGAGATACCGACTTCGCGGAACCGGTCTCCGCGATAGCATTCGCCGGCGATCAGGCCGGTGGGCACGACGAATGAAAGCATGACCAAAGGAGATTGTTCATGAGACGAGTCGCCGTTCTTTCCGCGATCGCAATCGCGCTGGCGCTGAACACGTGGACGGGAACCGCCTTGGCCGCCCCTGGCCCCGGCCATGGGGGGTGGCACCGCGGTTCGTTCACGTCGCCCTTCATGCTGCGGAGCCTCGGGCTGACCGATGCGCAGCGCACCCAGGTCCGACAGATCGTCACCAACCATCACCCGCGGTTCCAGGAGCTCAACCGTGAGCTGCGCGATATGCGGACGCAGCTCAACGACAAGCTGCTCGCGGCCGGCGCCGTTCAGCCGGCTGATCTGGCGCCGATCACGCAGCGCATCGGTCAGTTGCGGGAGCAGCTCGGCGCGGAATCGCTCCAGGTCGCGCTCGAGATTCGGAACATCCTGACGCCGGAGCAGATCGCCAAGGCGGCCGACGTACGCCGACGGATGAACGAGCTTCGGATGGAGATGCGGCAGCTCGGCGGGAACGACTCCTAGGCCGCGAGCACGGGCTCCCAGGCGGGCGAAGACCCGCGAGTTGATAGGCCGGACGACCCCCGGGACAACCCTGGGGGGTCGTTCTTTTCTGGAGTACTCTTGAGGCGCAGCACGAATATCGGCGAAGGGCAAGGCCGTCTGAATCGTGTGTAGGGAGGAGGACGGAGGCCATATGAGAAAAGTGCTATCCGTCGCGCTCATTGTCGTGATCGTGGCGGGCCTGATGCTCGCCTTCGCGCGCCCGAGCGACGCGTGGAACGGTCGTGGTCACGGGGGCGGCCACGGGGGCTTCCACGGGCGTTTCCACTCGGGGTTCCGCGGTCGGGTGTTCGTGGGCCCCGCCTTCGTCTGGGGTCCCGGCTACTGGGGTCCCGGCTACTGGGGTTACCCGTACTACCCATACCCGTACCCGTACTACGCCCCGCCGCCGGTCGTCGTCCAGGAGCCTCCGGTGTACGTCCAGCCCCCGGTCGTGTCGCAGGGGCCGCTCGAGGAAGGCTACTGGTACTACTGCGGGAGCGCCCAGGCGTACTACCCGAACGTCCAGTCGTGCGCCGACGGCTGGGTCAAGGTCGCGCCGAGAACCCAGTAGGCCCACCGCCGCCACAGTGACCGCACGGCGACGCTGAGGCGGTTAACGCCTCACCGCCGCCGTTCTCCGGCTCCCGCGCGCCTCGATCCCTCGCGTTTCCCGGCCCGCACGATCTCTTAATTGACTAAACTATTTAGCGACTGTAGCGTTGGTTGCATGGCGCCTCAGCGCCGCTCCCGGGCCCCCGGGGTGTCGCGGGACTCGGAGCGGCTCCTCGATCTCCTCAACTCCCTGGGGAGCACTACGTTCAGGCAGCTGCTCTGGCAGAAGTCGTCGCAGCTCGACCTGACCTATGCGCAGTCCCAGGTCCTCTTCTACGTGGGCGAGCACCAGCGCTGTCACATGGGCGACGTCGCGAAGGCGTTCGGGGTCACGCTGCCTGCGGTGACGCACATCGTCGATCGCCTCGAGCAGAAGGCCTTCATGGTGCGCGCGGACGATCCCGCCGATCGGCGCGTGTACGTGCTGGAGCTGACCAGAAAGGGAATGACGGTCGCGCAAGAGCTGCAAGCGCTGCGGATGCGCGGTCTCGAACGCGTGGTGGCGGCGATGTCCGCTGACGACCGCCAGCAGGTGATCAAGGGACTCGAGTTGCTCGTGGAGGCGGCGTCGGCGACGGTGGCGAGGGAACGGTCATGAGATCCGTGCGTGCCGCGTGTTCGGTGCTGTTGCTGGCCGCCGCCGGCGCCGCGACCGGCTGCTCGGACAGCGCCACGGGGACACCGGCGCGCCCGTCCGGGGCACCGGCGGTGCCCGTGACGGTGACCGAGGTGGTGCAGAAGGACGTGCCTGTTCAGGTGACCGCGGTGGGCAACGTCCAGGCGTACACGACGGTGTCGGTGAAGTCCCAGATCGGCGGTCAGGTGCTGACGGTGGGGTTCCGTGAGGGGCAGGAGGTCCGGAAGGGCGAGGTCCTGTTCACCATCGATCCCCGCCCCTTGCAGGCGGCCCTCCGCCAGGCCCAGGCCAACGTCGTTCGCGACACCGCCCAGGTGCGGCAGGCGGAGGCGGCGCTGGCGCAGCGGCAGGCGGAAGTGCAGCAGGCGGAGGCGAACGTCACCCGCGACCTCGCCCAGCTGGAGAACGCGCGCGCCCAGGAACGGCGCTATCGCGAGCTCGTTGAGAAAGAGTTCGTGGCGCGGGAGCA